>Ga0194131_10001948_pt1 | contig 34473 bp, 28 predicted proteins | sample TA2KigO120mmetaG_FD_148631 | JGI IMG/M metagenome (GOLD analysis project Ga0194131, IMG submission 148631) | Freshwater microbial communities from Lake Tanganyika, Tanzania - TA2015053 Kigoma Offshore 120m | ecosystem: Environmental > Aquatic > Freshwater > Lake | place: Tanzania: Lake...
GAGAATCGAGCTAGTGTGGCTTCTCGATTGGGCTCGAAGATGATCGTGTTGGCGATCTCGCGCACCTGACGTCGGATCTCGATGAGGAGTCTTCTCACATTGACTCTGTCGAGAGCTGATGCAGCAAGTTGCAGAGTCTTCTGGCCCCAGACTACGAGACCAGAGGCGGGATTGGTTCCGCTTCTGGGAGCACCTGGGAAGGCGAGCAGAGGATTGATGCTGTTGTCGTACAGCTTATCCAGCTCCACTTGACTGAGTTTAACGCGAGCTTCGAGGGCATCTTGAGGTAGAGCGCCTCGTGTGAAGCCTGCTGGTGCAAACCACGGATGACCCACTGCATCGTTCAGCGCGAGAGCACCGAGGACAACAACTGAAGGTGGCACTTGCAAGTTGACACCGACTGGGTCGCGGTACAACACGTCTGGGAAGTAAGCGGCAGTGAATGAGCTGTCAAGTGATCTATCCTTGAACGTGTTGAGGGTGTTAGTTACCGACGGTAGACCTGAATCTGTTCTGATGTTGTCTCCATTTTCATCTTGCTGTTCTATGTCCATGATGTAGAGAGCATCAAATCTCTCTTCGGTAGCATTGATCGCTGTATTTGAGACCAACGGTTCGCGGATTCCAGGAATTGCCAGAAGTTGAATATCGACATTGACCGTGTTCTTCATAATGTCGATTGCCTTGAGGTACGAAGAGACACTGGGCCCTTCGTTTAGGCCGCGACCGTAACCAGATGTCATGTCAGCAACGACTGCGAGATTTGTGATATTAGCTTCATTATCATCAAAGATGTTGACACCATCAAAACCACCCTGCATGATTGCACTGAACTTAGCAAAGCGCTTATTGTCCGCGAGATCGTCAACCCTAAAAGGTCTTGTTTTGGCTGAGTCAGTGTCACCGATGCTGCTAGCGAGGTAACCACCGGCATCGGGTGCGCCGCCTCTAACATAGACTGCCTTGATCCATTTGTCAGGGTCTGCATTACCGCTTGATCCTGTGACGACCTGAATGTTCTCCAGCGTGAAGATATTATTACAGAAGAGATCTGCATCAACTATTCCGAGCGCAGCAGTCGATGCCTGCCCTTCATTGCTGCCGGTCACGAAATTTGCTTCACCCACAACGAATTTGGGGAAGAACTTAGCAAACGACTTAATACCTTTGTTTTGAACGATTGAACTATTCTTCTTAAGCAATGTTTCAGGATGTTCAAACTGAACACCCCAGTAGAATCCCTTTTCAACTTGCTCCTTGACTGTCCACTCTGCGCCAGTTGTGATCTTTGATCTAAACGGCAGTGGAGGTGTGACTGCGTTCTTTAAGAAAGATGCCGACGTATTTGTTATCTGTGAAAGTATGCTCGCAACGCTATGTGAGCTCAAAACGGAAAGTGGGCTAGATCCCGAGGTCACAAGATGGTCAATACCTCTGAAACCCATCGGCAGAGCAACTGGGTCTACGAAACCGTTCTCGATATCAGAATTAACTTCAACTCTAACGTAATTCGATCTATTTGGATAGTTTCCTTCTACAACAAGCTTTTGAGAAGAAAGCTCTCTATCGAAATCATAGTATGCCTTTACATCGCCAATTACTTTCGCAATGTATCTATCTGACGATGGATCAAGAGATACACCTGCAAATCTCTCATTAGGAAGAATCTTCTTGTCTAGATCTCTGTCTGAAAATTCTCTAATCAAGACATCAAAAGTGCCGTATTTGTTAAGCGGGTCATTAGACTTGTTGATATTTTCAATGGAAATCTTATAATTCGTAGAAACTCCTTCACCGTCGTCGAGGGCATGCAATCTAAAGAGGTTGATTGCTTTGCCACCTAATTTCTGTGAAATAAACATAGGTGAAACAGCATGACCAAATCTATCTCTGAAGTTTTCATAGTTCGGAACGTTAGCACCGCCAACATTTCTTCCAAGTGAAGATGTGATTAAGAATGAAGAGGGCTCACGGCCACCTTGAGGTGTCGAACCAGAGTTTACATGAATAACGCCCGATCCAGTGACAACAGCGAGCGCTGGATGCACATCCCAGTTTGCATACAGATAATGTCCTTTTGTCTGTATTTTAAATGGATCTGTATTTAAAACGTCTACAATGTAGTTGTTAGATGTCACATCAAAAGACGCCGTCAGCACATTAGGATCATTTGCTGTCCCAATGTGACCGTTTAACAGAAGAACAAATTCCTCTTTTGCTGCACCATTCTCAGAGAGAACCACGCTACCAATGTGCGTACCATTTGCATTTGTTTCTGTTACAACAAGAGAAGATCCTGGTGCGTCCGAAGAAAGCCCAGAACCCGGCATTGAAGAAGACATTCTAATAATAACACCGCTTGGTGCCATGAGAACGCCTCTAATGATCGGAATAGATTTTGTAGATGTTTGTATACCTGCCTCGCTAAAGACTTCTGATCCCGCTGATTCCGACATGAAACAACCAAGAAAGTATGTTCTTCCAAGAGGACCACCAAGATTGGCAAAGTCACTGTCGTCTATAGCATCTGGATTTGGTTGTTTTTCTCCGACTGTAAAACCTGCATTTGTAACTTCACCAGTATCGGTTCGCTTCTTTCCGTCACCAGCGCCGAGAACTCTAAGGTACGTGACTGCTTGCGCATTTCGAAGCCATTCTCGAACGGCGAGAGGACCAAACTTTTTGCCATCAGACGCACCAAATTTAGCTGTCCAATCAGAAAGATTTCCAACTGTGACAGGAACGAATGCTGGTCCGCTTAATGATGTTCCAATTATACCGGCTGGTATGCCTATGGGTTCTTGTGTTATGGGCCCAGTAAGATCAATTTCTCTAGCTGTTACACCTGCACTGCCAAACTTTAGTTTTGCCATTTAAGATCTCCGATTACTAACTATCATGTAATTATTATTTTCACACAAACTGCACTCCGCTATTTGTGATAATGAAGTCAATTGCTATGAATTCAACAACTCGTGTCGGAACGACCACAATTCTACCGTTAAGTTTATTAAGATCAGCATCTTCTTGCGTATTGTTTGTCTCGTTCATAACTACCTGGAAGCCCTCAATACCCGCTTGCACTTGAATTAAACCAAGCTGGAATGATGCATCTGCAACAAATTTATTTCTAACTGCGGGTGTATTCTGCTCAAAGACAATTCTATTCGCAATTCCAATAATAATTCTCTTGATCTCAAGCATCAAGCGTCGCACATTGACTCTATCAAGCGCTGACTTATTGATCTTTAATGTTTTTTGTCCAAAGATCACAAAGCCAAGGCGCGGAAAAGTTGCGATCGGATTGATACGTGAATCGTAGAGACGATCACGATCGCTAACATTGAGTCTCACTGCAACGTTGGTCACGAAATCTAGCGCTGCACGGTTGAAGCCGGCAGGTGCAAACCAAGGATAAGAAACTTTATCGTTAAATCCAAGTGCTCCAAGCGCTGCAACCGAGGCTGGGACTTTTACTCTTCTCTTATTTGTTAAATCATCGACGAAGACATCTGGGAAATAAGTAGAAACATAATCGTTGTCAATGTTTCTAGCATCAAGCTCATTACAGACATAGCCAATGTTTGGCTTGGCAGTAGAATCATCATAGAGTCTATTTCCGCTGTCATCATAAGAAGGTATATCCATAACATGCAGAGCAAGACCATAATCTCTCACCTTCAACATAGTATTGTCGTTGATGAATGGCTCTCTGATACCTGGGATTGTCAAGATGTTGTTGTTTGCCAGTAACGGATCCGTTGCAATTGTTACTGCAGTCAAGTAAGATGCTACACCATTGTTATTCACATCTTGACCTGCAGGATTCGAGGAGAAACCTTGAATACTGTTGTTTGTAGAGGCTCCACCGCCACTGTCAAAAGATACAGATTTATCATTGAGTCTGCGTGAATTTCTATCTAAGAAATTGACGCCATCAAATCCGCCCTGCATAAAGTTTGTAAACTTTGTGAAATTACTGAATCGATTAAAGTCAGAAGCCGATCCTGAAGACAAGATAGTTGCGAAAGTCATTCTTTGTCTTCCACTCTCAGCAAATGTGTATTTTGTGTTGTCAAGCTGCGCATTTCTAATGTAAGCAGCTTCCTTCATGTGAGTAGCAACAGAACTTGTTAGATGACCAATAGCTGTGTTATTAAGAACGACCTTTGATAATGTAAATTTATTGTTATTAATAAGATCTGCGTTTGATCCTGTCACTAATGTGCCAAGCTTCTCTATTCCGACAAAATTTGTTAAAGATCCAAGAAGCTCATTCTTCTCTTGCGAAAGATTTGGACTTAGAAGAGTTAGCCCTGCAGGATTTGATGAAACGCTGTCTCTTTCAAATTTAACACCCCAGTAAAGCGATGGATTTGTGAGCTCAGCATTTCCTGCTTGACCAACATAAGATGGATTCGATGCCATCTCGCCTCTTGTTACCTTAAATCTAAAGGGCACGGGCGGCACATAAGAAGCTGTTAAACTCAAGAATGATGAATCAACAACACCGCCGAGCCTCGCAGCAGAATGAGTTAGTCCAGTCGATGAAACAAGATTTGGATTAAGCTCCAGCGAAACAGGTCCCTTAAATCCAAACGGAAGAGAATTTTCTGGGATTTGCTTTTCATCAACAAGCGCGTTGAGAATAACTCTAACATATTTTGAATTGTTTGGGTATTTACCTGATGCAACAATTCTCTTTTCGCCTGGTATCGCTGAATCAAAATTATAGAAAACCTTACGATCACCTATTAATTTTGCAACGTAGTTCGGTGCATCCGGATTAAGTGAGCACTCAGTAAATTGCTCAATAACTTGTGGGCTTTGGTCCGTGTCATCCCAGTTTCTAATTTGAACTGTGAATGTGCCGTATTTGTCTGCATCATTTAATGAAGCCTTTAGATTCACGATTGAGATCTTGTAAAGCTTATTTGCATATTCCCCATCGTCTCTTGACTCAAAATGAAACAGATCGTATTCTGTCTTGCCAAAAGGTTGCGATATGAATGTTGATGTCTTTGGTGTAGTAAATCGCGTGTTATAAGATCCTAATGCTTGTCTGTAGTTTATGCCAGTTTTTGCAATATTAGCTGACCCTGAAAGGACTGCAACTCTGCTTTGAGCGCTTCCTGATGCAAAAGCAACAGCCTTATCAACAGCGAAATCCGCATGTAGATAATGTTGTTCTTGATAAAACTTATCAGGATCTTTGTTCAGAATCTTGCCGACATAATCATTTGATGTAGGATCAAATGAAGCTGTTAAAACTTTAATGCCTGCGACACCGTCAGCTGTCGAGAATGCACTTCCTAAAGAGGAAGAGATGATTAGTTTAAATTTTCCTGATGCTATGTCAGCATCATCATTTATGATTGTAGCAGCAGTGAAAGATGAGTCTGTAATGGCTCCATGTGAAGCTGTCAACATGATTCTTGAAGTATTAGGTGTCATGATGAGGCTTCTGACAAGATTCACATATGTTGAACCTGCAAAAGTGTCGTTGTCAGAGAAGACAGGCGCCGAAATAGTTTCATAAGTTCCTAATTCATGTCTTGCAACAAGAAATTGAATTGCGCCAGCATGTCTACTATCATAGGTAGCTGTACCCTGTAGTGTAAAACCTGCATTCTGTACAGTGCCAGAAACACTTGTCGCTGTAATGTGAGAATCAGTAGAATTTGCGCCAGCACCTAAAATTTTAATGTATGACAGAGCTGATCTATTTTTTAAAAACTCATTAGCAGCATACGGCCCGAATTTTTCTGGATTTAAGTTGCCAAAAACCTCAATAAATTCATTAAAATTAGCAACAGTAACTGGTATGAAGGCGGGCCCCTTGTCTGCTGTTCCAATAATTAATGCAGGAACGCCACTAGGCCCTGTAACTGCAGGGGCTGAAAGATCAATCTCTCGTTCATAAAAATTAGGCGACCTAAAAGTCTGCTCTGACATGGATAATCTCCTTCACAAATACCGACATAACTATCGTCTAAAAAGTCACTATTAATAATAATTTTACAGCAGCTCATCCAAATCATATCCAGTATATGTCGTCTCTCCTTTGGCATTAATTGTTTTTATTTTTAAGAGCCTGTGGCCTCTAGGGAGCTTAACATACGCAGGATCAGAAGGTGTACTAGCACCTGGATTTTGAGGGTCTGACGTTTTGTATGGACTTAAATTTGTTTGATACCAATCGACATCTCTTTGATCTTCCAGCCCATTATTCTTTTTATTTAGAGGAAGCGTAGGATCGTCTGATCCTAATAAGTATTTGTTCTCTGCAATTACGTTAGTTAATGTCAAAGATCCACTTGAAACATTTTTAAATTCAATAGTCGGCGAAGACACATATCTCTTTAAAGGGACAGGTGCACCCGGGGTTTGTGTCACAAAGAAATAAGCAGGTACATTAATAACAAAGTTGTGTTTAATAAATCTCTCACTAGCTGACATGTCCTCAAAGCTAGTCTCGGTCGAGTAAGAACCACCCTCGACAGATGCAATAAACCAATAACCCTTGTCTGTGTCTAGACGCCATGATTGACTTTGTGGTAAAAATGAAGAGATAAATTTTTCTATGACTTGATTGGAGTGCTGCATGTATTGCGTCCACACAGTCACCTGATATTTGACAGAGTAAAATTGTGGTGTTGGCACAATTATCGTCTCAAATATATTATTTAGCAGATTCGGTTTAAGATACGCGCCATCATTGATATCTTTATCTTGCGCTAAAGCACCTAGACTTCTCTCAACGACAGGTTGATTATCTATGCGAGTGTCGCTAGGATTAACTGCAAGATTGGTCTGATTCTTTAAAAATAATCTGTTAATTAGTAATTGGTAATCTCTATCTGATTTATCTAATCTTCTTCTTATTACAATCTCGCCCTGCTGTTGATTAATACCTCTACCCGCAATATCTGCAGCCATATCTTGTGTCAAATCTGTTCTCATTATAGTGATAAGGGGCAGTATCAACGTTCCCGTTAAGTCTCTAATGGGTTGACCCTTTTTCAACATTGACCATTTTTCACCCGCAGCAAATATTACGGGTACCTTAATTGAGCTTGATTCATCTTTGCTGACTTGAGGCGAAATTTCTTTATCAAATAAATTAAAGACGGCGGTATCGACATCTTCTAAACCGCAAGAGTTAATGTGAAAGTCGGGAGTACCTCCTACCTTTTCATAGCCAGACTTTAAAGGAGATATACCAAAATTTTTTTTACTCTGCGTTTTAAATCTAGTAGCCATAATTTACTCATTCATCGTAAAAAGTCTTTTTAATCTTTCTCACGCCGTCGATAGGTGTTTCTAAGACACCATTATCTATAAGGTCTCTCTTGTCACCTGTTTGGTTGCCAACAGAATCAAGTGCATTTCCGCGCTGCTGCTCAAAATTAACTTGAACTGCATCATCATCTGTGTAAATGATATCTGTCGGTCCCTTGAAATCTGCCTTAAAGAGACCCACGCGGGACTTAAGGCCGAGGATCTTTACACCATCTTTGTGCTCAGGCATTCCATAGATGTTGCGAGTTACAGCGACCTCAGTTATTTCAAAGAAAATATCGCCAAAAGAAAAAAAGTCTCCTATGTTGACTTGAATTCCCTTATCCACAATGTCCCTGTACTGTAGAAAAACCTCTAATTGAAATTGTTTATCAACTCCAAATTTATCTATCTTGGTCGTCTGTTGAAAATTAGCATCAACTAAACACTCAATCTCTATGGGATTATCATAAATTTTCTTGACAGCTTCGTTATAAATGACATGTGATTTTGTTTTTAGTTCAGAAATAGGATAATAGTAGATCTTTTGACCCACAACGTCTTTGATTATCTCTTTTGTTATATCTGAGATAAAACTAAGTTCTCTTTGAGTGACGAAAAGTCGGGCCATGATTTACCTACATTAACCTATCACTATAGACTTACCCAAGGGCATGGGTATATAACGCAAATTCTTGTTCATGTTTTCGGCGGCTACTGCATCACTTTCAAGAAGTTTTGATCTAGTTAGATTAACTAAAAACTCTTTTAGCTGTGTTACGAGTTTATCTTTGTCTTCTCGACCTTGAGTTACAAGAGACTCACCATTAAGCTGAAGATCAGCATTTGGAATTGGAATGCTCTGAAACTTAGAACGAATTAATCCAAGCAACTCTCTACAGAGTGCCAATGTATATTGACGTATCCATTGACGACCTGGCTGTGTTATATTTGTGAAAGGAATATTGGTGTACGGTGCATTTTCCGGACCTGCGACGCCGTATATCGCGTCGTCAGTGTAAGCTGTTGGCTCAATAGGATTTTGTCCCTCCATTACTTTACAATAGACTTTACCCGTCTGTGACTCTAGCACGGGTATTGGAAAGAGTCTAAGCTTGCTACCAAGAATTTGATAGCTGTACTGCGATCTTCTAACTCTAAACGCTGTTTCCAACATTCCTCTTCTAAGCACATCTTCAAAGACTGGCAGCACATAGAATACTGTCGAGTTGATGTATGACTCGTAGTTAAAATTGGACGCAAGATAGTTGGTAATATTTGAAGCATTTAGCAAGAAATGCTGTGCTGCTAGTGGTTCAAAATGAAAGAGCTCTACAATTTTTAGCTTACCTTTTGAACCACTAGCTATTGTTTGATAAATCACATCGTCAGTTGTCGCATCTTTTAAATCAGTATAGATGTCATAGTCTTGCTTATCTTTTTCGATATCAAAATATCCTAACTGAGCATTATAAGCACCTCCCACGTTGGCTTCAACAGCGTAAGGATCTGCCATTCTTATTAAGTGTTCCAGTGTATTTCTAGTATACTTATTTGTTAGATCTGTGGATCCCGTAGGCATGCCTAAAATGTTTGATAATTCAGACATTATTTTCATCTCATGAATATGCTTGCTATATTCGCAGACCGACTCTTCAAAGCACGTCCAGATTTCTTTTTTAGTTAATTCAACAGATAAAACATCGTCGCCTAATTTTCTCTTCACAAAATTGACCATGTTATCAGCTTCTGTCTGAAATGCTGCGTCTGAATCAAAAAAACCAAACGGTGTTGGACTCACTGTGTTGCTAAAAGTTGGCATTTAGGTTCTCAAGTTGCTTTAATTTATAATTATCATTAGGAATAGAATCGTTATGATTCATTAACAAACTGATGACAAAGGAAGAAACATGAAAACTTTGCGCCTTGGTTCAGCGGGTATTGATGTAGAGAAATGGCAAATTTTTCTTAGAGGAAGAAAGAAAAATAGCTGCGTGGTCGTATTAGGCAACTTTGATCAGATTACTCATGATGAAACAAGAGAATTTCAATTAAAATATAAGCTAAAAGATGACGGTGTCGTAGGTCCGACGACAATGTCAACAGCTCTTAAGCTTGGCTATAATACAATGTCAGACAGCAGCGTAGACGAATACGGACCAAATTGGCCTGCGAGGCCCTCAGTTAAATCTCTAACTTTTCAAGATAGAGTGAAGGTTTTTGGAAATTTTAGCTACATTCCGTCGCCCACGCCGAGCAATCCAGAAGCGATTACTATCACAGACAATTGGGCAAAAAACAATATAGCTGCTGTTGAGGTAAAACAGCTAAGAAGCGTAAAAGGATCACCAACAAGTTGCAGAATACAGATTCATGAAAGCATTGAAAAACAAATTGTGCAGCTTTTTAACACATGGGAAGAAGCGTGCTTATCTGAGCAACTAAAGAGCTGGGGAGGATCTTGGGTGCCGAGATTCATTAGAGGATCTCGAACGTCCCTTTCTAATCATGCATGGGGAACGGCATTCGACATTAATGTTAAGTGGAATATGCTTGGTACTGTACCGGCGCTAAAGGGCAAAGAAGGCAGTGTCAGAGAACTAGTCGAGATAGCCTTTGACCATGGATTTTATTGGGGCGGCTGGTATCCTCATCGCCCTGATGGAATGCATTTTGAAGCTTACAAAATTTTATAATTACATTCCAGAAATTAGAGATTGTACAGCAGTCTTTACTCTCTCTTGAAGCTCTTTTGGTAGTGCGGAGAGCAGAACATAAACTTCGCCTTTTTGACTAGACTGCGGTACACCTCCAACAAAATGATCTTGGTACACTGTAACAACTGTTCTAAGAGACAACGGCGCGGGTCCTGCTCTTTCAGCAATAATTGGTTGGTAAAGATCGGCTTTGTTCATATTAGCCTTTCAACACAAAATTTGGACTAGTTAAAACTTCAGTTAGACTACTTAATTCTTTTCTGAGAGTAGAAACTTGTTCTTCTAAAAGAACCGTGTCTTTTCCTAAAGATTTTTCTTCTTGAATCTTGAATTCGAGCTCGATGATTTGCAAAAGAATTCTCTCAGATGATGCTGACATAATTTGTTCCTAACGTGTTTTTTTCTTTGTGTTTGTTTTTGCTGTGTATTTCTTCTTAGTAAGCTTTGAAGAACTTATTTCTTCGACAGAAGGAGCAGTCATTTTTAGATCATTATTCTTTTTAGATAGATCCTTGAGGCGTTGTTCTTCTTGATTAATCCACGCGTCGTAAAGCACCTTGTTGGATTCTGCTTTAAAAGAAATTAATCTATCTAATAATTCTTGTCTAACCTTGGCAAGAACAAATTGTTTATTTTCTTGTTGCTCAGATCCTACAACTACAGTGTTTGTTAGTGTCTCATAGACAAAGAATAATTCTGTTGGCGTTAAATTTAACATAATTCTATTGTACAACAAACAATTATTTAGTTTACAGTGCAAAAACAACAAAGCCCACTTTACAGTGGGCTTTGTTATTTAACTAGCTAACTTATCACCAAGACTTATCAGTGAATTTATAATGCTTCTGCAACGCACGGTAGATCGTACGAGCTTCACGTCCGTCAAAACGGAAAGTGTCACCGTTGGGAGAGTCAACATACAACATAGTTGAATCGCTCTGCGGATTTGTGCTTACTGCAACAGTGATTCCACTGTCTCTACGAGACGTCTCAGTACGAAACTTTCCAGTTCGATCTTGTCGTGTAATGATAGTAGAATTGTGGTTAGTTGATTGAGTGTTCTTGTTCTTTCGTCGTGTCATAAATTACCTCTATACATTAGAACCAACGGTTCTTATGAGTATGATATTAACAAGAAGCAAGAAACATGTTCAAAAACTTAGATAGTTTTATTTTTCTTCAATCTTTGATATTAGCATGCCGACTTTTTTGGTAGCATCGGGACTTGCTGATAACAAAGATTTTACGAAAGCTAGCAGAGCGGCACCTTTACTTGCATCACCCTTTTTTGCAGCAGTAATAGCTGTTTTTAGTGTGGGCTCGTCTATGCCTAGTTGATTAGCAATTTCTTTGGTGTTAAGCTGTCCTTTCGTATCAGTCTTAGCACCCTTTGCATCAGCTGCAGAATCTTCTGCTTCTCTAAGAATCTCTTGACGAATAATTTTTCTAAGTTGTGTTTCTGTGATCTTGATCATAATTCTTAAATATCACTTGCTATTGATTAAACCAGAAACAATGCTTGGTGAAACACCATATTCTGCGGTCTTATTGACATCACCCTTCGCAGTTGCATAAACAATAGCAGCAGAAGCAAATGCAGAACATTGCTCAGACGTTTTACTAACGTCGTCGGCACCTGTAGCGGGATTAAATCCAACAGCATTTTTACCGCCCATCTTGTTCGCGTAGCAGTGTCCGAACCATCCATTCTTGATGTTTGCTTTTGGATCCATCACGTATGTCCAATTACACGCATCTGGAGTCGCATCAGGCCAAGTTGAACCCACTAACGGTGTGTGGGGTGTGTCACCGTACGCAACAAATGTAGTCGTCTGATCGAGTTTCTCTGTAGGACTTTCAGGATCTACTTGCTGCGACAGATAGTTGTAGAAGCCGTTCAGAACCTTCCCTAGATGTTTCGTGGTATTTCGACCTTGGTTCATTAAGGTCATATTATCGAATGTAACGTGGGGATCTGTGAAGGTCGTGTCGCTGGTGGGACCAGGAGACAGAGCCACGATTGCTGTCTTGGATAGACCAAGCGTGAATGCCTTCGCAACGACGATGAGCGTGCGTCCAAATTCTTCAATGCCTTTGCGTTGAGCTGAGGTCATATAGGACGAATTGGCACTTAGCCCATCGATCATTTCTTGAATTCCAAAGTCGATCAGATCTTGACTAGTTGGTGTTAATTGCGATGCAAAATTAAGCCCGATGATTCTAGCAGCGTTCTTGGTGATCTGCATCTGTGGTGCCCAAGAAGATCGAGCCGAAGACTTGCGCAAACCTGCGAGAGCTTTGTAATAGACTTCAAAGAGCTCTTGGTCAGCTTTTGAGGTTAGCGAAAACTGACTAGCTGCAGAGTTAAACAGATCGATCATACCTGCAGAGCTTGGAACCGTAGCCACTTCAGGCGCTCCGGGGGCTCTTCCGTATTTGACAGGATCGATGCCTAGAACTGGGACGATAGCTGAAGAACCTACTGCACCGAGAGATGCAAGTGCAGCTTGCATGGAAGAGTTACCTGATAGCGCAACTTGCGAGATCGGAAACTCAGTGTGGGTCTCGTCCTTACCGGACATGAACGCTGTCACTGGGTATTTGGGTATGCCGGTGATGTGATCAAACCACGGTGCATCAGGACCGTAGAAGAAAGATCTGTCTCCGCCCGACCAGCCCTTCACGCCGTTGGGTAGTAGGGGCATAGTGTTACCTTTGCCCCATGTATATGTTCCTCGGTATCCGTTGATTGGATTGTAACCGTATTGAGATGTATAGAGGTAAGAAGAGAATCCTCCAAAGTTAGACGACAGTCCGGACACATTAGCATTCTGGCATGCTTTGAATCCGACGTCAGCTACCGGCCACAACTCTTGGAACCAGGCTTGTGAACCGTTCGGCGCCGGTACTAGCAAAGATCTACCGTAAGTAGATCCTGCAGCTTCAGCTAATCCGTAACCTCCCTCGTCTGCTAAGAAATTAAGCAGTTTGCTTCTCTCGATGCCGATAGCAGCGGCTGCAACAGTGCACATCTTTAAAAATGTGCGGCGGCGGTCGTCACGTAAACCCTTTAGCTTCCAGTTTGACATCTATTTTCCTTTGTGTTATTGGCAAGAGTGGGCTGCGCTGAGCAGTGCAGCGACTGCGATGTTCTTCTTCTTCATCAAATCAGACTGATCACCCGGTTTTGCTTTCTGCAGGATGAGGTTGCACAACAGCATGTGGTCATCTGTGGCAGGCGTTCCGATCAAGCAAGACACGCTCTCTTCAACACAAGATCCGTCAGATGCGAACATGGGTAGATTCTTGCCGTTCAAGGTGCACGCAGGTGCTTTTGTCGAGTCACCGATGTTTGCTATGATCTGTGCCGCAGCTTGCACGAAGATGTCCATGAGCTTCATAGCTGAGGCTGTAGAATGTTCCTCTTTTTCACTGAGGCGAGAGTCTAGCTTCGGAACACCCAGAGCATCTTTACCTGTGAAGTAGAGAAAGCCGGGCGTAGAAGGCTTCGCGACGCAGTAGCCATCTGCAGCATCGGGTGAATTATTGCCCACATCGAGACATCCTCTATTATTCTGAGTGAGCTTATCGTCTTGGTTGCAGAAGCAAGACTCATTTGTAGGACAAAGCGGATCGTTTGTGCCGTTAGCGTCAGTCACAGCCATCTCGCAAGCTGCACCGCTTCCACCAAAGATAGTGCCTAATGTCTGACTCATGCCGAAAGCTGGTGATTGCGTCGTCTTTAGATCAGTCAGATTTCCCGGAGGAATTAGAGCACCTCGGGCGCGCAAAAAGTTGCCCAGCTGTGCGTAAGTCAGTTTGTGGCAGCTGTGTAATCTTGACACGATCTCATCGGTGGCAGGGCTGTCGTATTGAGGCACTTCTTCAGGGTCACCACCCGTAGAAGACGTCGAGTCTGCAGAAGTTCCGCCTCCTACACCTGCTGCAGTTGAAGCGTCTGACGCGACTGTCACAGAGACCGAGGATGGATCTTCCCATTTAGGACAGTAACCCTCATCAATATCAGGTGGTGTAGCACCGCAAGAAGCTACAAAAATGTAGAATGTTACGAAGGTGAGACCCGGTAAAAACCTATTCGTTGTCTTCATGTTAAAACCTCGTGAAATCATCAGACAGTAGAATTGATCTGAGCACTTTCTTTAAATTGTAACCGTTACTCTTAAACTGGGAGACCAGTTTGGTCATCGTTAAGAGCTCTACATTCTTATCTTTGCGGTCGGGCAGAGACACCCAAGCTCTTCCACCGATCTCAGTGATGTCAGGTCGACCCATAGCATAGTTCCAAATTCTCTTCACGGCGCATTCAATGACCTCATCGTCCTTTGACATTTGTTGGCCCAGCTCAGACAGATTTGCGGCAGGTGCAGGCACTTCAATACCGTCAACTTTCATGGTCTTCTTCCAGGCTGTAGTGTTATTACCGCTGTTAGGGCAGGAGGGAGAGGTGCACAGCCAGTCGCTCATCTTGGCTCGAGGCGAACCTGTGACAGGCACAAAGACTGAATACTCACCCTGCGGAGTGAGCATCTGATAGATGCCCATTGAATCAAATTGACTGAACAGAGGAGACCGATGGTTCCATGTGGCGTGACAGTTGGCACAAACATTGCTTGTGTTGTAGGCGTGAAAGTCCACACGCCCACCGTTACAAGTTCCAGCGATCTCACTCACGGGCCATTTGTTCTGGTAGCCCGGGATTGGTTTCTCACCGTTACAAGGTGCGTCGTCTGGAGGCTGATCTGTGGGTTCTCCGCCAGACTGCTCATTGCCACTGCGACACAAGAAGGTCTCGTGGTAGAAGCGGTTCCGTCTAAACGACAAGTTGCCATAGTATAAGCTCTGAGCACCGGGATCGGTGAGAATGCCCGAGTGGGTCATACCGCCAGGTAGATTGTTGCAAGAACCATCAACAAAGGTATTGTTTGCAGGATTAAAAGTAGGGCATGTATTAACTTGTTGAATGAGGATATTTCGCCAGTCTTTTTCTTCATAAACAACCTTTGCTGCAAAAATAGGTGCTGTATCTCGCGTAGGTTCTCCTGCTGTTGTTGATGCCCCACCCATTTTAAACGTGTACTTGAAGAACTCAACAAGAGACGCAGCGAAACGCGGATCAGACAACTTCTTGTCGATCAGCTCCTCGTACTTCGCCTTCTGCTGGTCTGGCGGCAGGTCGGCGATCTCGTAGATCTCAGCTAGCGTAGGAGCATCACCAATCAGGAGAATACTCGCTGTGCGGAGGGCTTCAGAATAATCCAGTTCTCGCTCATCGAGCTCTGTCAGATCGATTTTAGGTTCATTGTTACCGGAGCCCGCAGCAGCCACAGAGGGGCCTGTAGTCTCACCCGCAGTTGTCTCTTGATCACTCGGCGAGGTGGAAGACACCGACACCCCCGAAGATGTGGTCTTCACAGCGGGTGTGGAACAGTCCTCGTGCGCGGCGGAAGTATCCCCTGCGAGCTTATGAGGGTTGTGACGCTCGCAGCCGTAAGATGTGAGTAACGCTGAGGCAGCGAGGATCGCACCCGTCTTGGTGTATGTGTTTCTTGTCATTGCCATATAACTTTATTACTATACAACTTATAGTGGATTAAAGTTCAAAAATACAGTGGCAATTGACTGAAATTATTCTCGCAGGAAAGAGATGTGCTCTCTCACTAAAATTCTTAGATCATTTATGATTCTTGATTCTTGAAAACCCGTGCGCGACCAATCAGCCTTGGAATTGACCCGTCTGAAGAAGGTCCTCGCAAGCTCAGTGCCAGCCTTCAGGTCGCCACCCCGATAGGCAGCTGCCAAGGAGGCCAATCCGGTCATCTCGGCGGGGGAGAAAAATGTCTTAAAACCCCGGGGTAGTTTTGCCGAGCTCATTTTTTCCACATATTCTATGACGTCTGAGACGAAGCGATCTCGAGCGGGATCTTCAGCAGCGTTCTGGAACCGCTGTTCGATGTCTTTCATGGGCACGCGTCGTGCGATGCCCACGAACTTGGACTGGTCTTTCTGGAGTTGATCGTACTGCTTAGCAGGGATCTTAAAAGTGGCGCCGTCCACTTGTCCAAAGAGCCCCTCGATCCGCTCGCTGCCCAAAGCAGCGGGCACCCCACCGCTGTCCACCACTGCCATGAGGATCCCCTCGATCTGTTCTACCCTGTCTCGACTGGGTCTGCCGCCCGCGGCCAGCTCTTCTCTAAATGCTTGTAGTTCACCCTTGTCCTTCGGATCTTTGACGTAGGAAGAAGCTGACTTACGGAGAGCTTCTTTGGGGAGAAATAACACACTGCCCTGCTCACCGCTGAGCTGATCAGCTGTGGTCTGATCCAACTGCCCTGACAGGTCCACCACTGTGAAGTCTCTGACCACGGGGTAGTCGATGAAGTCTGATCGACCCGTCTTCTTGAGCACCTCAAAGCGGTAAGACACCGGTGCCCCCACGGGTGGATGGTTGTTCTTCAGCGCTCGAGTGACCGCCGGAAAGAGTCCGCCGCCCACAGCTGTCTTACCGCCCTTGCCCACGTATTCCACATCCCCGCCGGGGAGGACCGTGAGGGCCATGTGCTGACCCGCTAGTTTCTCTGTGAACTGGGATCGGGAGGGTGCACCCAAGAAAGCGTCGAGCACGTCGATCATCTCGTTGGACTTCAAGCTGCTGAATCTTCGTGTGGGCATGCGCGGCAATAACTATGCGGGGAAAAAGAAAAAGGTTCCCATCTCTGAGAACCTCTTTGCTGTTTTCGCTGTACTGCGCCGAGAAGATCAGCCGCCGGAGATGGCGAACGAACCGCTCGCGGCAGCCACGAGGAAATTCACGCCGTCGCTGACAAGTGCCACCGAACTACCCACCACAGCGGGCAGAGCGAGGCTGCTGCCTTGAGCTGAGAGAGCGCCTGTGCCGGGCTGACCCGCGAACACCTTGGTGCCCCCCGTCTCGGCCGAGCCGGTGAGGACGTGAGCGTGTGCTGACAGCGAACGCACGATAAACTGTGCACCTGCGACCGAAGAAGCAAGGGGCATGGTCAGCGTTCTGGCGGCGCCGCCGGACACTGTGTAGACACCACCCACGGTGAGAGTCGCGTTAGCAGTGTGTGCTGTCACGTCGTACTTGGGGGATTGCGTGAGGGCTGCTGTGATCTCGAGACCGCTGCCCTCTTTTGTTTGGTTTAAACCTGTGCTTGTGATTGTTACCTTTGGCATTTTATTGAGCTCCTAAAATTGTCGATTAGTGTCTGTGTTGCTCCGGTGAATTTTTTGCTGATCAGCTGGCCGGTGCTGCTGCTTAAATATAGAGTTCTTTGACAAAAAATTGAGACAATTTTAAGGTTGTTCAGGCTCGGACATCACCACGAAGCACCAACCGTGGCGCTGACAGAAGAGCTGAGCAGCCTCCCACTTGGCGTCGTCCACGGAGTCGGAGCGGCCCTTCACCTCGTACAGGGTGCGGTCGACGGGAGAGAAAAAATCAGGCACGTAAGTCTTGATCGAACCATCTGGATGTGTATAAGGAATTGTGATGCCGTGTTTCTTAGTGACGTAGTAACCCTTCGAGATGCATGATCGAAGAAATGAAGTCTCCCAAGAGGAGTGCATGAATTCTTCCTCTCCCGTGAAGGGATTGAGGATCCACTCAGCTTTGAAGGGTGCATGGGGACCGATCAGACCGGCTTCTAGCATCTCAAGATTACGGCGTGTGAGGTCAGCTTTGCGTTTAGTGTCTTCTTTCCAGCCTTTACTTTGTCCTTCACACAAATGACGATTTTTAATCGGATCTTTAAAAGCTTTAGAGACGGCATTGCCGATCTTGGCAGATAAAATCTGCTTATTGTTCTTATAAGTTTGTCTAATCGAATTATTTCGTTTTTCTATCTGTTCAGGAGAAGTCTTAAATCCTTTTGCAAAGCAGCCCGTAACTTCCACACGTGCATTATGACCTGTCATATAGTCATTGAAACGATACTGAAGTTTATGCCACAAAACTTGCTCACCACAACCACACATGCACAACGGAATCTTTTCATTGAGAAAGTACTTTAAAACGTAATTTTTCTGATCTTTGATGTTTTTGTGTGATCTGGTGATGTGATTTCCTAAAGATCGTCTATTCTTGCACAATTGTCCACACGCTAAGCAAAACTGTTCTATGTCTTCGATCCCAATGCCCATGTGATAACTATATACCCGGGAATGGTTTACGTTTAAACAAATACAAGAAAGGCCACCTTTCGGCGGCCTTTCCCATCAGACATGGTCTATTGTGATTATCATATCACGTTCATGTCCAAACATGTGACCGTGCCGAAGAAGTCAGACCGCACCATTTTCTTGCCGTATCGAGTCATCACTCCCTTTCTCGGAGTGAAATCTTCTGGCGCGAAGATGGTTGGTGTCACGATGAGTGGCACGTACGGAGCGTAGACGTAGCCGGTCTCGAGGTAGCTGCCGCCCTTGTAGCCGACGAGGATCTTGTTTCTCACGAAGTAAGGATCCTTGTAGACTGTGAAGCGGTTGCTCACGGTGCCGATCGCCTCAGCGCCGATGGAGAACGGTGAGCCGACCTGACCCTCGGCATCGATCGAAAGCTTGGGCTTGTAGAGGACCGAGCTCTCGAGGATGGTGGCGACGTCCGGTCCGCAGACGAGGAAGTTTGCGCTTCCGCGGAGTGTCTTGCGGTGGATGGTGTTGGCCACGTCGATGATGGTCTCAACGAGGGTCTCGTACCACTCGCGAACTGTGCCTGTGAAGGCCGGTCCGATTTGGTTGAGGTCGCTGAGGCTCTGACGAACTCCTGTCGACTTGTTGACGAAGCGTCCGGGCGAGCGGCTCCAGTAGTAGTTGGCGCCGTTGGCTGCAGACACGAGGTCGTTGAGGATCTCGCGGTCGATCTCGAGAGCAATCTGCTCAGAGAGAATCGAGGTGAGCTCAACCTCTGCGTCCATCGAGTGATAGGCGTTGAGGTCTTGCGCGAGCTCCGGCGACCAGCGAGCACGTAGCTTGCGGGTCTCTGCTGTGACTGCGATCGACTCGATGCGGATGTCGATCTCTGGGATTGCCGGAGTAGGAGTCGTTCCGAAGTCAGACTCGAAGGAGGGCACTGTGACAGTTGAACCCACAGAGGAGTCAACTGAGAGGCTAGTAGACACTGCAAAAGTGAACTTGCCCGTGGCTGTACCATCGGCTTGCGCTGCATTATCAGCTGCGACGAGCATGAGGACGTGTGAGCCGTTGAGCGCGTCGCCTGTGAACACCTTGGTAGAATTGTTCCAGTTGCCACGCTTGTTCAGTCTGCGGAGGTTCTTGAGGCCGCTGCCCGCCTGGTATGCCTCGCCCCAAGCCTTGCTGTTAGTCACACCGCTGTGGAGTGCAACTTGCTCGACTGCGAGTCTATCGACTGATGAGCCAAGGTCAGAGAAGGGCACGACGAAGTAGATTGCGTCGAGCGAGCCGTCAGCGAGAGAATTCTCAACTTGCGGGTCGAAGTCAGCAAATCGTGCGTTTGAGCCGCTGAACATGGAGTCAGAGGTGATCATCACGCCTTCAGCCCACGCTCCGGAAGCGTTGAATGAACCCGAAGCGTTGCCTGAAGCACCGGAATCATAGGTGAGATCAACGGACTGTGCAGAACCTGTCACTCGAGAGTAACCTGCACCCACAAGATCGTACATGCCGCCGGCGGCGAGGGATCCGGATTGGACGCCCTTGCCACGTGGATTGTTGTAGATCGATTGACCCCTCTCATAGACCGAAGTAGAATCTGATCCTGGTACGCCCACGTTTGTGCCGTAGGTGTAATCCAGATAGAAGATGAGTCCTGAGGGAAGGCTCATCGGTTGAATCGACACGAGCTCATTGGCAACGAGGCCACCGAACACGCGGCGGACGATCGGGAAGGCGATGTTTGAGAAGCCTTGGATCTGACCGCTGCTTGAAAGATTGCCGCCCCCTGAAGACAGAGCTGAGCTCTCCTTAAGGACTTGCGCTGCTTGATTCTCGAGAAGCTGTGCCATCGTCTCACGTCGTGCGCCGTCGAGGCCACGGAGGAGACCTGTGCGGCTCCACTTCTCTGTTAAGCGGGCCCGCTCTGCACCGATGTGCTTGTCGCGGATACCCTGTGCTAATTGATCTAAGCTAAAATACTTCATTTTGAATAAACTCCTAAAAAAATCTAAAGTTGGTTAAAAAGTTCACATCACTTAATGATGCCCGCGAGCTTCGCCCAACGATCGGCTTCAAAGCCTTCGTTAAGCGCTGATGCTGTCGCTGCGGGACGCACGGGGCGCGATGAAGAGCCAATGACACCACGTGCAGTAGATTCGGTCACAGTGCGACCGGACGAACCGCCCTGGAGGGCTTTCACCAAGCTCTCGTAGACAAGCTTTGCCTCGCGAACATTCTGTGCCTCATCGAGACGCTCAATCACCTCTGCCTTTTGGCGCTTGGTGAGCGACTCATTCTGGAGCAGTTTATTCGTGAAGAGTAGCTTTGCGTTGAACAGATTTACTTCTGCCAACTTCTCGCGGAGTTCGGTCTCCGCCAACCTTGTGGATCCACCATTATTTGATGATCCATTGCGGGAAATTGCTTCTGCAAGCATTCCCTGTAACTTTTCTGTGCGACGCACGGACTCATTGAACTGCTTGGCATAGTAGACATAAGCCTCTTGCATCTTCTTGGCTTGCTGCTTCTTCTGCTGAGCTTCTTTCTGCTTCTGCTGAGCCTGCTTCTGCTTCTGCTGGGCTTCTTTCTGCTTCTGCTGGGCTTCTTTCTGCTTGCCTTGCTTCTGATTCTGTTGGGCTTCCTGTTGCTTTTTCTGAGCCTCTTGCTTCTGCTTCTGCGCTTCTTTCTGCTTCTGCTGGGCTTCCTGCTGCTTTTTCTGATTGTGCTTCTTGGCTTGATGTGCCTTCTGCTTGGCTTCGAACTGTAGACGAGCCTCTGCAGCTAAGCGGCGCTTAAGAGATTCTTGCTGCTTCTGAGCTTGCTTTTTATCTTCAGCTTCATCTTGCTGATCAACCTCATCTTGCTGATCAACCTCATCTTGCTGATCAACCTCATCTTGCTGATCAGCCTCATCTTGCTGATCAGCCTCATCTTGCTGCTTACCTTGCTTCTTTTGTTGAGCCTGCTTCTGCTTCTGCTGGGCTTCTTTCTGCTTATCAGCTTCATAAGCTTGCATCATCTCATCCATCTCATCTGTCTCATCTGTCTCGTCCATCTCATCTGTCTCGTCCTTATGATCAGCCTCAGAGAGGTCAAGCTCAAGGGGGTCACCGAGATCTTCATCTTCAAAATCATCAGTAACATCGCCAGGGCCGTCGCCCCATGCAGCAGGCTCTGTTTCTTCACGAAGTGATCTCATGCGAGAAATCTCTCTACGAAGCATGTTTTCATCAATCTCAACGACAACATCACCCTTTAACCATCGTGTTTCCATTTTTTCTTCCTCTTCTTCAGATTCTTCCTCTTCTTCAGATTCTTCAGATTCTTCTTCATCACCACCGATGTCGAGATCATCTTCAACCGCTTCTGATCCTTCATCCTCGTCACCCTCAAGTCCGGCAACAAGTTCAATTTCAACGTCGTCGGGTTCAACCTCGTCTGGCAAGCCCTTAAGAGTTAAAGTAATGTCTTCTTCGTTAAGTGAAAATTTCTTTTTCATATTCGTTTCCTGCTCCATGAGATTTTTCAAGGTTTTGTGGCTTTCAACCAGACTTTTTATTAAAAGTTGTTTAGTAGAAGAATTCTTTGTATTCTTCAATGCTGAATACATATCTTCTACTTCAGAAATTGTTGAAACAAGACCTATTAGATAGCTCTTTGTTTCTCTTAAAACTGAGCTTGCCTTAGCATAATTCTTGACTTTTGTCTCAATTCGTCTAACGGCAGATTCAGCTTTTACAGCTTGCATTTTAGACAAAGGAACAAAAGTATCAACTGCATCTTCGTCGTCCATGCTAAGTTCCATCTCATCATCAGGACCAGTTAGAACGCTGAGATCGAGTGTAAGTTTTCCTTCTTCGTCGGGCATAGAAATTGCTGCAGCAGCTTCAGGATCCACGCGGGGCATCGACATCATCGCTCCAGCAGGATCACTCTCGGGCATGTCGTCAAGAAGAAGATCATCGACTTCATCTTCATTGTCTTTTGCTTCACCTAAAAGTTGATTCTCTATGAGATCTTTTATTCTGGGCGTCACGGCTTCTAGAATAGCTCTCTTGGCATTGTCTTCAGCTATTTCTTTTAGCTTCTTGACATCTGCTAGGGCTTCTTCATACAGTTGCTTACTCATTTGAATCCTTTCAAATTACCGATATCATGTGTCAATAACTAATTATTCATCAAACTAGCAAATTACAATAAATACAAAAATCTGACGTCAATTTACGTCTTTGTACTTGATCCTTTAGTTAAATTACTGCCCAAAGAAACAACACCGACAATTCGACTAGACACATGCGGCGATACAGTGCCTAATGAAAATTTATCTGAAAGCGTCTCAGGAGAAATATTTAAATTGGGCTTATATTCTTTCGGTACTATTTCATTTACATCATCATTGTCTTTATCAAAATTAACGTTGACTTGAGCGAGGGAGCCACTCAAAGCCCCAGGAGAAGTAAGATCTGGCATGTAGGGATTTGCGGGTGCACCCTTAATTCCTACATTAACATCTATGGTTTTTGTATTGGGTAATAGATCAAGGGTATTACCATTGAAATAAATTAAAGAATTTCCGTTTTCGGTTGCAACTGTATCGGGAACATCTCCCAACATTGTATTAACATATTTCTTAACTATTGCATTGGCTGCAACAGTATTGCTATTTTGATTAATCAAATCTGTTGCGCCGTAAAACAATCCTCTTGACTCACCCTTGTCTGTGGTCATGGGATTGTTATTAAATGATCTATGCAGACGTCTATATTTGCTTAACTGTCCCGGCAAAGGTGATGAGCCGACATAGTCAGTGTATCTACCTTTACCGGGAGACGTCATGATGCTACAAGCCTGCTATCAACCGCCTTGAGAACCTTTTGACTTGCCCAGGACAAGGTTGACATTAATAGGTGAAGCTCCGATAAGAGGTGATGTTAAGCTTGGAGACTGAGTTCCTAAGCTATCAGAAGATTGATCAACAGGAGACGTGGGCAAAACATAGGTAGATTTAAGATCTGTAACTGCAATCGTACCTTGTCCGTCTTTCTCTAGCGGGTTAACGTTGACCTTTCCGTCGACAGCGCCCGGGGAGCTGAGATCTGGTATGTATGGATTACCAGGATCGCCCGGTCTATTTACCTGCGCGTCGGCGAGCGTAGGAGCCCCGCTATATGCCATGCTGACGCCCGTAGGAAACATCTGAGAATCTCCTACGCCTCCTTCTAAAATGGCTACTGCATTTGCAACTAGATCAGTCTGAAAGTTGCCTTTACCTGATGCAGCTTTGCCATTAAACAATCCTAATCTTCTGCTGTATGCAGTTGCGCTATTTACGCTGAGTGGGGTATAATTTGTGTATCTTCCTGATCCTGGGCCTGGCATTGTCTTGTTCCTTTTTCTTAAACTATGTGTAAATCAACCGCGTAACCAAGTCTTCTTAATCTCATTTATCTTTTGAAGGCGCCTGCGAAGACGTGACTCTTCTATCTTAAGAGCCTTCATGAAATCAATTGAAAGCTCATGTGACTTGTCAGAACCGAGCTCATCTGCATCAAGCTCTTCTGTATCTTTAGCTCTATCTTCAGTCGACTCCATGTCACCGAACTTAGCAACTTCTTCTTCAATAATCTGCTTGAGTAATCTGCTTGTTAGTTTCATTTTTAACCTCTTGTACGGCGTCTCTTTTTAAATATTCATCAAAAAAAAATTAATCATTTTTTTGGCACATCAGCAAAAGCTAGATTAGCCCACTTGGAAGCAGCCTCTTCACCAAACAGATCTTCAGGTGCAGCAGAGGCAACAATTTTTTCTGCAGCGCCCATTGGTGCAGGTGTAAATTTACCTGGTGTGTCCGATTCTAGCATTGACGGCAGGCTCTTAGCAGCTGTATCAGCTAGTATAGAAGCCATCATCTGATTGCCCCCGGACTCTAATTTAATTGCTTCTCTTAGGGCAGTAGAAGGCATTCTCATTCTATCAGCAGATTTTCTTGAAACTTCAGAAGAATGAATGGATTTTTTAAGCGAGACAGACTGTGACTCTCGTCTAGACTCATTGACTGCAGGTAGCGCAGAACCCACGCCCTCCGTTAGAATTTCTACAAGACATTCTTTAACAATTTGCTTCAGTTCATTTTTTGTTAATTTCATAAGATTTAAAATTATCAATATTTAATCACGACTTTAGACTAAGAATATCATTCAAGACTCTATCGATTCTGTCAGATTTGTTAAAAGCATTCTTAAGTTCATTTGGATTGATTGACTTACCCTCAGGAAGCATAAAAGCTCCAGGCGTAGAAGGCTCAGATACAAAGTCCCAACAGATGAGTTGAAAATCATCCTGAACTACGTGATAATCACCTTGCTTCTTTGTAGAACCCACGCCTCTTGACGATATGCCTAATTTAACACCTGACTCAATGAGTGACTGGAGAATTTTGCCTGACGGCGTATCCAAAATTTCGACTGTGCCAAAAACTACCTGCTTATCAATGTAAGCTTCTTTGACCAAATGCGAAGCATTTTTAAGATTAACAACAGAAGAATCTGGGTGGTCTAATTCTCCTAAAGCTCTGTTCTCAACAATAAATTTTTGATAGTTTCTAATCTCTCTCTCAAGAATATCCATGGGATAAATTCTACCATTCTGATTAAGCGTGTCTGCCTTCTGTAAGATGCCTTTCATCATCACCTTGCCGTTGTTCTTCTCGCGAGATTCTTTTATCATCTCGGGTGTGTAGTTGAATACTTCGTAAGTATTTAATAATTTTAGATCGGTAGACATGGTCACTCCTTTGAGTCAAGCTCTATTCTGAGCTTAGAATAAATCATAAACTTTGTGATTAATGAGTCATTGATAACTTCAAAATTTTCATTCATTAATTCTTGCTTTGTTTCTAAAAGTTTTGTCTTTAGATGTGGCAAATCTTTAATTTCTTCTAGATAAGAATTAATTCTCTCTGAAAGATCTTCTCTTACTTCTTCTAGCTTAATCTTTAAATATGAATAATCGTTGGAAGCAGAAGAAAGTGCGTATGCCTTAATGATGTCTTTTTGTTGTTCATTGAGACTACCTGCATATTTTTCATTTAACTTTTTTGTCATAACAGACATCAAAAGACGAGAAGTACCAGGTGTTTCTTCAGGCAGCGTGTGCTCAGAGAGATCCTGCTTAGAAGAAAGCAGCCATTGCATTAGCTGATCTTCGTATTCTGCAACTTTGGTGATATCTGCATCATCAGATCGCCATTCATTAATGAGTTGTTGAATCGTAGCACACATTCTGTATTCATTAATTTGCTGATCATAAAAAGATCCGTCATTATTAATCGTGTGGTTGATGTTTCGAATAAGCAAAGATTTTTCTCTATCCAAGGAATTTAAATCTATGCTTATTGCAGCATCTTTTGCTTCTTTAAGAATTCTAGATGCCACCTGAGGAGAAGACACTGTGGTTTTCATTAATGAGTTGAGCAATCTAAACTCTTTGTATAGCGTTGTGCCCTTCTTAAAATGTCTTCTCAAAATCTTTAAGGCAGACGATGATTTCTTCTTATCGTCATCGACCAACGACTTTGAGATACAAGAAACTAGAAATTCATACAACAAAATTGAATTTCTTTTTTTATTATGATTTTTGCTACTTCTCATCACAGTATCTCCTCTTCGTCTTTGTCAAACTCCTGCTCCTCTACTTCCATCGATAGTTCCTCAGATAAAATATTGTTTTCTCTAGGCATTTTATTTTGGAAAGCGGATGTTGATGCCATCTTTTTTAAGGCAGACATGACATCAGCGCCTATTCGAGTTCTCATTTCTTTTAGCGGATTTGAAGCAAGTGATTTAATAAACTTTCTGTCAAATGGATCTGTCATCGCCAAATCTTTAGCATCAAGAGATGATGCCCAGTCAGGCATGTGTAATTTTGCCGGCCCTGTGTGTCTAATTCTAGCTCTATTATGACGAATTTTATCTATTTGCCGCTGCGCTTTAACAGGCATTTCAATGTCTTTTAATTTAAATTTGATGCTAATGTCTTCATCGTTATCGTCTGGATTGTCTGCTGAAAGAAGAAGATCACCTGTTTCGTTTTCTGCAGCATCGTCGCCGGTGAAGAGATCTCCTCCTTCTTCGCCAGATTCCTCGCTGTCGCCCTCAGATTCGCCTTCAGATTCTTCTCCCCCAGATTCCTCCTCAGGTTCTTCCTCAGGCTTTGCGTTTTCAATCTCTGCATCAATCAATTTCTCTTTCAAGCGTTGCTCATCAATGTCTCTGCATTCTTCTTCGCTTAGCGCCCAAATGTGTTTTCTGATAAATTCTTTGCTCATTTGACCTTCAGGTGCAGACCCTGCAATTTCAAACTTAGACCTCCACAGCTCAAGTTTTTGCTGTTGTGCTATCGTCGACGGGTTGGGTAGTCTTAAAACAAAATTCTGCAAATCTTCATCATCAAAACCATGAGAATAGAGGTGAATGATGGCTAACTTGTTGAGCTCAGCGATAATAGTTTTTTGGATAACAGCAATCGTGCGTGAAAATCTAATGTCTTCTTGCGCAAGTGTAGCCTTAGAGCTAAGTGCTTCGTCATAGCCCAAATAAGCTTTTGGTATCTTAAGCGCTGAAAATAGCTTCTTTTGAATGTAGGCGACATCTTCGACTGCAGCTGCATTAGTTCCGCCTGCGAGTGTGTCTATCTTGGTTCCTGACTCACCGCCGCGCACGGGGATAAAATAATCCTCGTCGACAGACAAGGGATTGTAACGAAGATCAACTCTGCCAGTTGAACGATCAACAACTTGACTCGACCTTAAATTTTTTCGCTGTTCCTCAACATACATCGGTACGTTTTCAGGGGGAATGTTTGCTACGTCAATATAAAACACGCGGCGTTCAGGCGCGCGGACGACTCTGTAAACCAACATTGCATCTTCGATTAGAATCAACTGCCGCCAAATTCGACGAGCTGCTTCAATGATAGAAGAACCGTAGGGTAAAAATGAATCATTGCCTAGAAGTCTGAAGTGTATTATTTCCCAATTCTCTAAAGATTTATTTCCCATCGTGACCCATCTGTATCTGACAGCCATTGGATCGTCGGGATCATAATTTTCTTCTCTTATGATCTCATTGACAGGTATTGGAAAAACATTAATCACGCCGTGGTCTGGAGATACGTCACAGTAAAGGAAGAAATCGCCATACTTGACTAAGTTTCTGGCCCATGAGCGAAGATTAAATTCGACGTTCAAGATGTCGTAGAAGAGCTCTTCTAAAATTTCCTTTATCTTCTCATTCTCTGAATAGACATGTAACACTCTGCCCTTTTCATCTTGGGCACAAGTTTCATCTGCATATATGTCTAGCGCGCTCGCGATCTCAGGCGTGTTGTGTGAGATGACTGTGTCTGTAGCGAAGTTTTTGTATCCGTCAACGGTCAAATCAAACAGAGGAATAACGCCGTGATATTCGACAGAGACAACTTTAAGATTCTCGTAATTCTGAGAGAACTCTGCGTAGTCCTTAAAGCCATTTTCAGAAAGTCGCTTAGACAGAGCTGTGTCAGTCGTGTTCAAAGAGTCGACTAGCTGCTTCTTTGACATGCCCTTAAAAAATAACGAACAAATTCTGTCAAATGTAACAGCCTTATTATATCTTGGATTATTCTTGCCGCTATTGTCCCATCCTGCATCGTGCCAGTCAGGGTTGTAGGCACGAGCAAAAGTTTCAAAGTTCTGGTATCCGTGCTTACGAAGCATACGCTTGATCACATTGGAGTCAGTGTCAAGAACTTCACAAATTTTTCTAGCGTTGAAGTTAACTCTTTCAGCAATCTCAAGTAACCTGCCAAAAGTTATGTCTTTTCTTTCAGTTGGATTATTCTCGGACATAAACTTGGTCTGATTGATTTTGAATTGCTCAATCCAAGTCGAATTTTTCTCTGACCACTTGACACCGTTGAGAATCTCTGCATGTAGACGTTGGTGGTCTTCATTTAACATTACTTGAAGATTGTCGGGCCTGTTGTCGTGTTTGATGAAGTTTCTATGATGAACAACTTCATTCTCTAGTAGTGGTGATCCTTTAATCATCTCACCGATAACTCGGTGTTCGGGTACCCAACCGTTCATCCTCGATCTGCGATCCATTGTATAGATCCAGCGATATCCTTCGCCTTCTTCTTTACAACCGTTAAAAAGGTCGCGGCGATAGAACGGCATCATTGCGTCACCGGCCTTGAGGTCTTCTATCTTGCAGAAGGTTCCGTCGCGCTTCATTAAGCGATGGTTTGGTGTTCCGATGATCTGTTGTCCGTTGTCAAACGTCACTGTGTAAGCACGATCTACACGAGTTTGACGAGCTTGCTTACCCCAAGTCGGAACGATTCTTCCTAAGTTATGATCGTAAGCATACACCAAGAAGGTCTTGTCTGGTTCTGATTCACATTCTTCAGCAAGATCTTTAATCTTTTTATAGCCGCCCGGTACAGCGATCTGTGTGTCACCGTGTAGACAATATTCCATCTCCACGAAGTCCTGATATCTCATCATTCTTTCAGAGAGGTTATATGCGTTAGCAGTAATAGTGGTATATGTCGGTACTACGCTCTTCTGAAAGAGCAGAGTACCGCTACTTTTAGAAGCATCTGGGAGAGCAACAGTTGTATCTAGACTTCTGATTTTTCGCTTTACTATGGGCCCGCTCTTGAAAAGTCTAGTTAATTTTTGAAAAAGTGTCTGTTGATTCTTTGCCATGCTGTGCCTCCCCAGTAAGAAGTCGGCGTGTCACCTTGCGGGTATATTAATCTATTTCTATCAATAATTTAAAATCATACTCTTGTTGGTTTAAAAACAGCCTTCTTGACAGCAGGGTTCGGCTTGTCAGAGACGTCAATGTAATTCATAGAGTTTCTTGCAATAGTATCAAGTTTTGACTTTAAATCATCAAGAACTTCTTCGCCTACAAAAGTCTTAGAAGAAGCTGAGGCATTCTGCTTAAACGTCTCAATTGCAGAAATTAAATCTGCAGCGGACTTCATAACTTTTGATCCGTCTTTGTATTCATCAACCTCGTGAAGTTTTTCAATTTCTTCTCTAATGATCTGCTTAAGTTGTTTGATGTCTATACTTGTCATTGCACGTATTCCTTCGTATATGTATCACTTCACTTGAATAACCAAGAAAAATCTGAGTTATCCTGCCCCTGCTGACTTGTGTTATTTTGTTGATTTGAGTTGCCAAATGGCGATAAGCTTCTGAGTTGCGGATGAAGAGGCATCATAGTGTTTCTGTTTCCTGGTATTCCTATAGTCTCTGTGACAGTCCTACTGCCTCTGCTAGTAGCTTTTAGCATTGCATAAGCTAAATTAGCTGCTTGATCATTTGCACCACCGTCTCCGGCAGCAAGCCACATACCAATCGCAATGCTGATGATTAAATCGTCATGTGAGTCTTTAGATGCCATAGCTTTTGAGCCATTCCAGACAAAAGCTTGCATCTGATCATATAAGCGCTGCGAATACGACTTAACCATGCCATTTCTAATAAGTTCTTCTAACTTAGCGAGAATCTGGTGCCTGGATTTAGTCTGTGTAGAGAAACCGGGTAATTCATCTGGATTGACTGATTTAAACTCAAATGGGTCGCCTCTAAAACTAGGATAGTACATTCTTGGGTAGCCTGCATCTCTTAGCTTCACGCACGTGAAATAACCAAAAGAGTTCTGCTCTGGGCACAAAAGTGCCTCATTATATCGTTTGCCATACTCAAAGAGAAGATCAGCTAACTTGTCGGGCGGAGTCTTGCCCATGAATTCAGCTGCAACCTCGCAAGTTTCATAGTCAATAATGTGAAAAGTAGAATAATCTGCAGCATCGCCTCGAGCAACATCTGCAGAGATGACATACTTCTTATTGAGTTCAGGCTGCCTCCATATCCACACGCCGTTCTGTGGACCTTCTTTGAGTATCGGCTGCCTAATCATGTCTCTCATTCGATCGAGCTCACCAGACTGCAAGAAAGTATCGCCGGACGTTATGAAGTCGCACAAGAACTCTTGTGAAACCTTTCGACGCGGTAAATTCTTGGTCTCTTTATCGAACCACTCTTGATCGTGATCAGGGTGCACATCCCATGGCAGTCTAATGGGATTAAATGCATTGACACCTGACTCCGCTTCGGTCCACAGCTTATAGTACTGACCACCGACACCATTCGGAGTTGAAAGAATGACAGCACTTCCACCCGTAGATAGTGTAGGATAAAGACCGGTCCAGATGTCATCAAAATCTCTAATAAAAGCTGCCTCATCGACGATGAGTAGTGCTAGTGCTTCAGAACGACCTGCGTCAGGTGACGTAGGAACGGCTGTTATAGTCGATCCATTGGTAAATCTAATAGCCTGCTTTGTTGGCTCATGCTTAGTCAGCAAGAGCCAGGGAGGTAAAGAATCCAGCATGGTCTTCACCTTCTTGATGAAGTTCATCGCTGTAGGAAGCTTAGTTGCAATTACTAAGATATTCTTATCTTTCTTGAAAAGAGCCATCCAAAGAGAATATGCAGCAGTGACAGTAGACAAACCAAGCTGTCGGGATTTTAAGACTATGTTAAACCTATGATCTTGAAATTGCTTGATACAGTCATCCTGAAAATCATAAGTTTCAAATGGAATGAGTCCTCTGACAGGATGCTGTATCTTCGTGTATTCCTTCATGAAATACACAGGGTCCTTACCGCACTTTAAAATTTCAGCTACTTGCTGCTGCCTACTAGGACTTACTGGCTTGGTCATGACATGTCAAATTTAAAAGTTTTTCTGTAGTAAGCTGTCCTTTTTGCAGTGTGGTGGTAACCGCCACCAATCATCTCTACAGAATCAGCAGAATCAATCTCTTTGAGAGTCAGCGCTTGACCGGTGAGCTCTTTGTATCGCTCTTTTAGGGATTTTATGTATCTCTTGACCAGCTCATCAGCATCATTAGCTGTGATCTTTTTTACCATGATGGCATCACCGTGCGTTGAAAAATTCATTATGCAGTTAAACGTAGCTGACAACATGTTGCCTGCATAAGAAAAATTTACAGCATAGGATGCAGTTTTTGGTGTGGAGGTTTTTCCCCATGTATTATCTAAAATTTGACCTAAAGCATTGTAGTCTATCGTATTGGCCATATATTGATCTCACTAATCTGAATTAAATAGGTATGTCAAGAATTTAATTTAGACATGACATATTCTTTGGTGGGACGCCAGCCCTCTTTCCATTCACTCATTCTAGGGTAAATAAATTTGCTTGCACATGTGTCGCAGCACTCAAATTTATTAAATGCTTCTTCGTCATAAAATGAAATCATTATCTTTTCGCACAGCAAGCAGAAGATAGAAGTATTATCGTCGCTTAGATCATTTTCTTTAATGATATAAAAACCCTCAGGGTGCTCTAATATCTGTCTGTTGTTTGGATATGGTTTCCAGTTGTTCATACAAATACTATCTTTGAATCCTTTTCATTCTTCGTTATTTCTAGAATGTGATCGGCAACATCCTTTATACCATCGACGTGTGTAATGACCAAAATTAATCTAAAGAATTTTTTTAAACTAGTCAATAGACGATTGCAGGCTTCAACTCCTGCGTCGTCTAACGTTCCGAATCCTTCGTCAATAATGAACATATCACACTTTGGCATAGAAGACACATTGACAAGAGCCACTCTCAGCGCGATGGATGCAATGGTCTTCTCCATTCCGCTGCAGAGCTCAATGATCCGTCTAGAATCACCATAGTTAATGTAAATCTCAGAATCATCTGAGTCATCATCATTCTCTAGTTCAACTTGAAAATCTACAATACCATGCAGAATCTTAGCGATCTCTGCGTTGATAGCAGGAATTTGAGATCGTGTGATGATTAGGGGAATTCCTTTTTTAGAAAAGGCACCTGAGATAATCTCGTACGCCTTCATGTCTCTCAGGATCGTGTCTCTTACGGATTTTTCGTTATCAAGCTTCTCAACGTCAGATAGTAGTTTTCCTTTTTGGGTAGCAAGACTAATTCTAGTATCGTCTGACGCTTTAATAAGTCTAGATAATTCTTCTATTTTTGCCCTGATGGAAACAACTTCTGTATTTTCGTGATTTTTTAAAGCTTCTTGCAGATCATCAAGCTTGGTCTGCGATTCTTTTAGGCTCTCGGACATGTCATCACAAGAAGATTGTGATTGTGCTATTTCAGTTTCTTTCTTGGAGATCTCTAGTTTTATCTTTGCAGACAGAGTGACAGCTTTTTCTAATTTGTCTATCCTTGTTACAATGTTGTCTTTGTTAAGAAACGCGAGCTTTTTATTAAGATCTTCAAGTTGTCTTAAAGCATCTTTTGTCTTCCTGTCTTGAGACACAAGCTTTTCCTTGTTTTGATAGGCATCCTTTATGAATTTGCAAGAGGCATATTCGTCGCCACAAGGAACTTCGTCCAAGATCTTAAGAGATTTTTGGTAGAACTTTAGCTGCGTGTCTTCTTTGTCGTGACTGTGCTTTAGATCAGTCAATTTGCGCTCAAGCTCACAGATGTTTGAAAGTTGTTTCTTTAGATCCAAAATATCATCTGATTCTTCAATCTGCTGTACTATGATCAATTTATCTTTAAGAATTTTGATGTCATTTGTCAGAACTTCTATCTTTGATGTGCAGTCGTCGCAAGACTTAGTTAAAGATGCAACTCTCTTTTCTTGAGTCTGTACGTCGAATGTCGTTACAATCTTAAAATCTTTGTGTGATCCAAGTTCAGTTTTTAAGTCAGATATGTCAGACTGACGCTGAGCATTTATCAGAGCTATTTCTTCAACTTGCTCCCTTAGCGTAGTTACAAGCTCTGCGTGTTTCTTCTTTAGTTCATTCCAGTTCTTGTCTGGGTAGTTCTTCAGCTGTGCCTTTAAACCATTGAGATCTTTGTTAGCTAAATCTGCCATCTTGTCGAAGACATCGAGCCCTAAGAATTTAGATAAAAATGCCCTGCGTTTAGTCGATCCTTGTGAAATAAATGCATTAATATCCCCCTGCGCTGATAGAGAAGTAATAGAAAAATCTTCATGTGCACCAATTAGAGATCGAATAACTTTCTCTGTATCTGTTCTGAGATCACCGCATAGATCCTCTAGCTCTCCATCTTCTTGCATCTTAAAAAAGTTCAGAGAAGTTGTAGCACTTACCACGCCTCGCTTATTAGTTGATTTTGTGGTTTGACGCTCTGCTACGTAAACATTTCCGTTGTGGTCAAAAATTGAACGTGCGTAACAATGATGTTTTCTGATATTACAAACGTGAAGATTCTTTATTGAGCCTCTGTCGGTTGTATTGAAAAGGTTGTACATTAAAGTTCCAACGATGGAAGACTTACCGATTCTATTAGAACCGAATATTCCTACTATGCCATTAAGCTTAGAAAAATCTATTTCGTTATCTTCACCGTAGGCGAAAGTATTATCCCACTTGAGATGCCTTAGGGACCACTTTGATCCCCTCGATTGATCGTCTGAAGATGAAGCTGTCGAAAGATATTTCTTGGTTTGAGTTGTCAAGCTATCCCAGTTAACATCAGACACACCGTTCTCTTTGCAGTATGTTTGAATGAGTGATAAGATTACATCAGGGGATGTTAAATCCGATTTAGCGATAATTGTGCTGCCGGCCTTGATCGTCTCGCTCTCTGCTTTGTACTCGGATTTGAAAGTTACTTCTGTAGCATCATACAGACTCTTTAGCGTCTGATTGAAAAAATTGACATCGTCTTGACTGAGAGCATTAGAAGATTTAATTCTAAAGCGTGATTGTTTGGGATATTGCGAAGCTTCCTTCAAAAAATCTTTTTGAGAACCATTCCAACTAACAGTCACAAAAGGTCGTGGATTAGGAAGCTTTTTAAAAGCAACATCCCAATCGTCCTGAGACTTAATGTTCCACAGAAGATAACCATGTTTCAATTCTTCAGCATAGTTCTGCTGTACCGGAGTACCTGGAAAGGCTATCCATGGTTTCTTTTTACCATCAGAAGTTTCTCTATACCCGAGATACTGCATCTGATGAATGTCGCCTAAAAATGCATACGGATAGTCATTAAAAAAATCAACCTTGATGTGAGACTCATCAATCTCCCACCCTGACTCTGTCACACATCCTAAAACCGCGCCGTGATAACAAGCTATGTTAATCTTGCCCGGCTCTGGTTTGACGTCTTTCCATCCTTCTTCGTCGAACAAAGAATAAACGCACCAATTGTATCCTGGGTGGAACTCATAAACACCGCTCTTTTTAT
>Ga0194131_10001952_pt1 | contig 34434 bp, 26 predicted proteins | sample TA2KigO120mmetaG_FD_148631 | JGI IMG/M metagenome (GOLD analysis project Ga0194131, IMG submission 148631) | Freshwater microbial communities from Lake Tanganyika, Tanzania - TA2015053 Kigoma Offshore 120m | ecosystem: Environmental > Aquatic > Freshwater > Lake | place: Tanzania: Lake...
CGGGCGGCGATGCCTCCGCCACGGCTTGCGCCCTCGACCTGGACACCGGCCCCTCGGTGCTCGCCAACGTCGATGGCGTGTACCGCTACGGCTTCGACCCCGACTCGCCGGCCCCCAGCTTCGAGGCCGACGAGGCCTACCCCTACGACGCGAGCGACCTCGACTCATGGGCCGACGACAGCGGCACCACCACGGTGATCGCCGACGCGGCGCTCCGCCGCGTGATCATCGTGGAGGGCGACGGCAACGAGGTGCAGCTCGGCACCGCTCTCGACAGCCCCACCATCGCCAGCGCCTCGCGCACGGGGGACGGGAGCTACCTCGTGGCGTGGGTCAACAGCGACGCCAGCGTCCGCGTGGCCTGGGGCTCGGAGGTCGACGGCTGGACCTACCAGGACGTGGCCATCAGCGCCGGTACCCCAACGGGCGTGGCGGCGTGGTCCAACGGCGACGAGGGCCTCATCGCCGTGACCACCGAGTCGTCGCTGCTGGTCGGCACCTATGATTTCTAGGCGACCGGGCGCGTTCTAGGCGACCGGGTCAGGGCGTCGAGAAGGCCACGCCGTCGTCGCTGGGGGGCTCGCCGTCGCCGTACACGTACACCGTGCGAACCGTGCGCAAGCCTGACTTGTTCTCGGCGATCACCGTGAAGCGGTTGGTGCCCGGTCCCACCGGCACCTCCACCGCGTGCGCCACTCGCTTGCCCCCCTTGGCCGACCAGAAGAGCTTCTCGTCGTCCCAGTCCACCGAGGCGTCCCAGCGCGTGCGGTCGACGCGCTCGGTGCCGCCGAAGATCACCACGTGGTCGATGCCCTGGACGTCGGCGAGGCGCACGCTCAGGGTCGTGGTCCCGGGATGCTGTCGCGACCTCGTCGCGCGCGCGACGACCTCCGGCGCGTCCCGTTGGATGGCGCTGCCGTCTCGAGGCACCGGCACCGACCAGCGGGCGATGCGCCCGTGGCCGTCTGCCCGCACGTCGACCTCCAGCGGGAGCGTAGTCTCGTTGAACGCCGCGGCGATCTGGACCGGGAGGCGGTAGGCGTGTGACTCACCCGGCGCGAGGGTGGCGAGGTCACGCGCCGACTCGCCGAGCTCGAGCCCGTCCACGCCGGGGAAGGCGAGAGTGGCGCGCACCCCGGCGAGGGTTCGGCCGTCCTCGTTCCTCACCTCCACCACGACGTCGTTGCCGTCGAGGTGGGCGCGCACCGAGACCTCCGGGGGCCCGAGCCCTTCGATGGCCAGGGTGCCGTCCCAAGCCACCCCGGGAACGCAGCCCTGGCACTCCAGCACGCCCACCACGCGGTCCTCGCGCCCCGGCGTGTCGGCGTCGATGCGCACGCGAGCGCGCCCCTGGCCGGTTACCCCGGCGCCGAGCCGCCCGATGGGCAGCAGCAGGTCGTCCCAGGCGGGGCTGGTGGAGCGCAGGCGGATCGCGGCACGCGCGAGCGGGGGGCCGAGGTTCTCCACCGATACGCTGAGCTCGACCGTCTCGCCGGCGCGAGGCGTGGTGAGCGTGCCGAGCATCGCCGTGACGCGCGGCTCCGGCGCGGGCGCGCCACCGATCCAGTCCAGGCCCACGCCGTGGAGCACGTCCTGCACCCGTCCCTCCTGCTGAGCGACCAGCGTGGGCAGGAGCGCGTCGCGAGTGCGGAGAAGGTCGGTCCGCGTGGTGCCGCTTCCGGCGGTGAGGATCGATGTCGCGACATCCAGAGGATCGTCGCGGCTGGAGATGCCTTCTCTCGCGGGCGCGTCGGGCCAGTGCAGGAGCGGCGTGCGCTCGCCGAGCCTGGCGCGCACCCGCTGGGCGTCGGCGTACCACGCGCTGCCGTCCTCCACGTTCACCGGGTACAGCGCCAGGTCGGGCACCAGGCCCACGCCGGCAACGTGGGCGTCGTTGTCGAGGATGTACTCGGCCACGGTGAGCTTGAGCTTGAGGCCCTCGGCGAGTGGATACAGGGTTTGAACCGTGCCCTTGCCGAAGCTTGTCTCGCCAAGGAGTAGGGCCCGGTCGAGGTGGAGCAGGGCGCCGGCGAGGATCTCGGCGCCCGACGCGGTCTCGTGGTCGACCAGCACGACCATCGGGCCGTCGTAGGCCAGGACCTCGGAGCGGGCGTCGATCTGGCGCACCAGCCCAGGCACCTTGTCGCCGTTGCGCCCGGCGGTGGTGACCAGCAAGCCCTCGTCCACGAACATGTCAGCCGACTTCGCCGACTGGACGAGCGAGCCGCCGGTGTTGCCCCGGAGGTCGATCACCAGCCCCTTTTCAAGGGCGCCCGCGGCGCGCAGCGCGTCGATCGCCTGCTGGAGGTTCGCTGTCGTCTGCTCCGAGAAGTGCTCGATCTTCACGACCCCGACGCCCCGGGGACCCACTTCGTGCGTGACGTTGGGGATGGACAGCTCGCGCCGCACCAGGTCCAGCTCCATGGCGGTGGCGCCGCGCTGGACGTCGATGCGCACCGTGGTGCCGGCGCGGCCGCGGATTCGCTCGGTGGCGTCGGCGGGCGTCATGCCCACCGTGCTCACGCCGTCGATGCGGATGATGCGGTCGTTCACGCGAATGCCCGCGAGCGCGGCGGGCGCGCCGGCGAAGGTCTCGATGACGGTGAGGTGGCCGTCGAGGTCGCGCAGGGTGACGCCGATGCCGGTGAGCGTGCCCGAGAGGCGCTCGTCGAAGCGCTCCAGCGAGTCGCCGCTGAGCACCACGCTGTGACGGTCGAGCGTGGACAGGGCCCCGCGCAGGATCTCCGCCCGGAGATCGAGGTCGTCGTCGAGGGGGAGCCCGGCGGCGTAGACCGCGTCTTCCAGGTCGGCGAGGGCGCTTGCAAGGTCGTCGCCGAGGCGCACGGTGGTGGTCCACCGGCCGCCGCGGAGCTTCGCCGTGCGACCGTCCTCCACGGATTGTAACCATTCCACCTCGGACTCGAGGCGGTCGGCTGCGGCACGGAACATCGCCTCCGGCACGATGCGCTCGGGCCAGAGGTAGCGCTCGTCGACGAGGCGCAGCGCGCCGCGGTACACCCCGAGGTCGGCGGCGAGCGCAGCGGCGGCGAGCAGGAGCACCACCACACAGGGTATAGGACCGGCCATGCCAGGCGCCAGCGATCATTCTGACGGCGAGCTTCCTTTCGCGACGGTGGATCTCGATCGGCACGCGCGGACGGGCTTTCCCGAGGTGGTGTACGGGGAGGGGAAGTCCGCCGAGCAAGTGGCGGCGGTGCTGGGCCTGCTCCGTGCGAGGGGGCAAGTGGGCCTCGCGACGCGGGTCAGCCGGGACAAGGGGCGTGCCGTCGTGAGCACCCTCGGCGAGGGCGCCCGCTACGATGACGAGGCCCGCGCGGTGATCGTCGGCGAGCCGGGGCCGGGTGTGGGCCGCATCGGCGTGGTGAGCGCGGGCACCAGCGACGGCGCCGTGGCGGCGGAGGCGGCGCTGGTGGCGCGGGTTCTTGGCAACCAGGTGGAGTGCTTCGTCGACGTGGGCGTGGCCGGTGTGCACCGGGTGCTCCGGCGCGTCGACGAGCTCCGCCGCTGCAATGTCCTGGTCGTCGTGGCGGGCATGGACGGCGCCTTGCCCTCGGTGGTGGGCGGCCTGGTGCGCGTGCCGGTGATCGCGGTGCCCACCAGCGTGGGCTACGGCGCCTCGTTCGGCGGCGTGGCTGCGCTCCTCTCGATGCTCAACTCCTGCGCGCCGGGCGTGGTGGTGGTGAACATCGACAATGGCTTCGGCGCCGCCTTCGCGGCCTCTCGCATCAACCGCGCGGTGGCCCTCCGCGAGGAGCCCGCGTGAGAGCCTTCGTCGATCCCGTCGGGGGGATCGCCGGCGACATGCTGGTGGCGGCTCTGGTCGACGCCGGGGCGCCGCTCGACGCCGTGCTCGCCGAGGTCCGCAAGCTCGGCGTCGCGGGCTGGTCGGCGCGGGTGGAACCGGCCTGGCGCGGTCCCTTTGCCGCCACCCGGTTCGTGGTGGAGCTCGACGTCCACGGGCACGACCACGGGCACGGGCACGACCACGACCACGGGCACGACACGCACTGTCGCCGCTGGGCCGACATCCGCGCGCTCATAGAAGGATCCTCGCTCGGCGAGGGTGTAAGACGTCGATCCCTCGCGACCTTCTCGTTGCTCGCCGAGGCGGAAGGCCGGGTGCATGGCATTCCGGCCGAGCAGGTGGGATTCCACGAGGTGGGCGCTGTCGACTCCCTGGTCGACATCGTCGCGGCCGCGGCGGCGCTCGATCTGCTGGGAATAGACGACATCGTCGTCGGCCCCTTGCCGCTGGGGGGTGGGAGCGTGGTGGGCGCCCACGGGCGCATTCCCCTGCCGGCCCCGGCCACGGTCGAGTGCCTGCGCGGCTTCGTCGTGGAGGGCATCGCGGCGCGTGGCGAGACGGTGACCCCCACGGGGGCGGCGCTGGTCGCGGCACTGATGCGCCCGGGGACGATGCCCGCGATGCGCGTGCTGCGAACCGGTGTCGGCGCGGGAACCTGGGACCCCGCCAGCCACCCGAACGTCGTGAGGGTGATCCTCGGCGAGGGCGAGGCCGGCGCCGCCGCCGAGGTGATGGAACTGCGGGCCGAGGTGGACGGGCTGACCGGGGAGGCGGTGCCACCCCTGCTCGAGGCGCTGTTCGCCGCCGGGGCGATCGACGCCTACGTCACGCCCGTTCTCATGAAGAAGGGACGCCCCGGCCTCCTGTTGACAGCGCTCTGCGCGCAGGCGGAGGCACGCGTCGTGGGCGACGCGCTCCTGCGCCACGGTTGCACCCTCGGCTACCGCGCCACGCGCTGCGCGCGCGAGGTGCTGGCTCGTCGCCATGAGCGTGTCGCGACGCCATTCGGAGAGGTACGCATGAAAATTGGTGAGCGCGACGGCGCGATCCTGCACCTTGCACCGGAGTACGAGGACTGCGCGCGGCTAGCTGTCGCAGGGGGCGCGCCGGTCGTGGAGGTGATGGCAGCGGCGCTGCTCGCTTGGTCTGCGGGCCGTGCTGGTTCATACTCCACCTGATGTTTGAACACCCCGAGACGGTGCTCGCCGCGCTGCTCGACGCCGTGCCACTGGCCGTCGTGGTCACCGACGCCCGGGGGCGCATCCTGTTTGCCAACGGCGCCGCGTCGCGGCTGTTCTCGTACTCGGTCCCCGAGATGCGACACCTTCTCCACGTCTCCGACCTGTACCATTCGCCTGCCGACGCGCGCGGCGCGCTCCGGGCCGCCCGCGACGGCGGGGGCGCGGCTGCGAGCCAAGTGATGCTCCGGAGCCGAGGCGGAGAGATCATCCCCGCGCGCGTGCACGTTTGCATCCTCGGCGACGCGGGCAGCGTCGGCAGCCTCGGCCTCATCGAAGACCTCCGCGAGGTCCAGGACCTTTCGCGACGCCTAGAAGACGCCACGCGCCAGATCGTGGCGAGTGAGAAGCGCGCGGCGGTGGTGGCCCTGGCAGGGCAGGCGGCCCACGAGCTGTCGCAGCCGCTGATGGCCGCGATGGGCAACGTCGAGCTCGCGCTCATGGCCCCGGGCGTCGATGCCAAGCTCGCCGCGCGCCTCGACAAGACCTACGAGCAGCTCGAGCGCATGCGCGGCATCGTGTCGGACCTGGTGCGGATGACAGGCACGCGCTCGGCCTCGTAGCGCCTAACAAGTGGCGCATGATATGAACATGCGTACAGGTATGAAATGGAACCAGGACGGCTCGTCCACGTGCGCATCGCCGCGCGCGACCCGGCGCGGGCCGCGCGCTTCTACGCCGATTGTTTCGGGTGGACCGTGGGCGAGCTCGACGATCGCGCCGTTCGCTTCCTCACCCCGGGCGGCGTAGCGGGCAGCTTCTGGGCCGGCGGCGAGCCATCGAGTGCTGGGCCCGAGCTCTACGTGGGCGTGCCCGACGTGGTGCGGGCCGTCGCCCGCGCCGTGCAGCTCGGGGCGATGCGGATCGCCCGTCCCGGCCCCGGGCCCGACGGGGCCACCGTGGCGAGCCTGCTCGACCCGGAGGGCAACCGCGTGTGCGTGTGGGAGGCCCCCGGCAGTGGGAAGGAACGCGCACGGGCTGATGGGAAGGACGGTGCCCACGAGTAGCCTGCTTGCTAGGATAATTGTTGTGCTTTCCAGGCTACTTCCGTTTCATTATGGGAACTTGCCTTCCCATTACACGCGACGAAAAGGCGCTTCTGACCATGCGGCAGGCTTGGCACGCCGCTTGCTCTAGTGGAGCGCGACGCCGGGGCGACCCGGGAGTCCGGACCGAGAAGCCGTTCTTCTCGAACGGTCTTTGACGTTCTTCCGTTTCTAGCGACGCAGTCGGCAAGTCGGCTGCTCGCCCCGGGGTCTCGCACCTCGGTACCCAAGCTCCGGTTCGCCGGGGGGCGGGCACCAGCGTCGAGCCCGCGCTCGAATCCCCCTCGGGGGAGTTGGGTGTCTTCTCGGAGATGACCGCTGGCAGCGATGCCCGCGCGAAGCTCCGCCGCGGGGATGAGCGTGGATCTGTGCGGGCGGCGTTGGAGCGGGCAAGCCCATGGGAGCATCGGCCGGGCGTAGAGGGCAACCTCGAAACTCGGAACGGCTCTGTCGGTGGAGCAAGGCCCTGGGGTTCCGGTCCCCGCGGCGCGCGGCGAGCAATCGCGGCGTGTTCGCGAGGAAGAAAGAACGAGAGGGCAAGGTTGGCGGTGTACGCGGCGTCCCGAACGGGAACCACGTCGCGGTGACGCCAGCCGGGTGCGCGCGAGGCTCATGCAACGCGCACATCGTCGCTACCGGCGGAGAGCAAGGCTTCGGAGGGCAGAGCGGCACCACGGGGATCCTCGCCTCGCAAGCGAGAAGAAACGTGGTGAACCCCATGGTCGTCAGCCAGGTGCAATACCCTGGCCCGCGCGGGGAGGAGCAAACCGTCGAGGTGGTGAGAAACCACGAGGGCGGAACGCGGCGAGATCCTGGCTGGATCGAGCCCGAAGGTGCTGGCAACGGCACCGGGAGTGGACTCCTCGAGCGTGTGCGACGGAGGGGCGATCTTTGGACAACCCCATGAGAGGCAGTTCGAGGGCACGGTGGCAACGCCGGGCCCGAGAACAGCGAGAGAGAGCGACCCCAGCAATGGCAGCATCGAGCTAGCCGGCGCGAAGGTCAGGAGGGTGCAGTGAACGGCGACTTTCGTCCCTGTTCGCGGCCCAACCGGAGGTCCTCGAAGGCCCCCATACGCAGCGCGCGAGCGAGGCGATGGAAGGCCAAGGAGGGCGGTGACAAACGCCAGCGAGTCACGACATCGGTTGGGTATCTCCCCCGTCTCCCCCACCTTGCCCGTCTTGAGCGCGCTTGCGTAGCGCGCAGCCGCCGCGAGGCGGTCCGAGGCCATCGCCACGAGGAAACTCGAGGGTGTTGAGCGCGGAAGGCGTGTGGCAAGAGGGCGAGCGCCCCCGCGGCGGTCACGCGAGTGACGGTCCGATGGCGGCGCGGCGCGTGGTGGAACGGCGTGCGGAGAGAGGCTCCGGCGAGGAAGTCGGCGAGACGACGGGCAACCGTCGAGCAACCGGCCGACGAGCAGGAATCACCTCGGGCCCTGTAGACCAGCGAACGGCATACTTGGTGCTCGCGACGGCCTTGGCCGGCGCGACGCTCGATCTCGACTGAATCCTCTGGAGGGGATCCACTTCCGGAACATCATCCCGGCGTCGACGGGCCCCCCAGGTGGCAACACCTGGGGGGTTCCGTGTTTTTGTCCTCCCGCCCGGGCCGAGCGAGGGCTTTTCATTCTCGTGGATGATCTTACATGTGCAGCGACGCGGTCGAACCACTTCCTCGCCCCGCGCTCTGAGGTCGTTCCGATGTCCCTCTGGTCTACGCTAACGCAGCACGCCAAGGCCCAGTTCCTCGACGTCATCCAGTGGCTAGACGACACGCCCAACACGCTCGTCTACCGCTTCCCCGTGTTCCAGCAGGCCATCCAGGACGGCGGCAAGCTGGTGGTGCGCGAGGGGCAGGCGGCGGTGTTCGTGGCCGAGGGCCGCCTCTCCGACGTGTTCGGCCCGGGCACCTACGAGATCAGCACGAAGAACACGCCCATCGCGTCGTTCTTCTCGAGCATCCAGTACGCGCTCAACTACCCCTACAAGGGCGACATCTACTTCATCTCCACGCGCCAGTTCACCGACCAGAAGTGGGGCACGTCCAACCCCATCCCCATGCGCGACGCCGATCTCGGCGTGGTGCGGATCCGGGCCTTCGGTGCCTTCGCCTTCCGCATCACCGATCCCGCCGTGTTCATGCGCGAGATCGTGGGCACCGCCGGCCTGTTCACCACCGACGAGATCACCGGCCAGCTCCGTCGTAAGCTGGTGAGCGCTCTGGCCGACACCATCGGCGAGTCGAAGATCCCCGTGCTCGACCTCGTGGCCCAGTACATGGATCTCGGCGACGCGCTGCGCCAGCGCCTCACTGGCTGGTTCCAGGCCAACTACGGCATCACGCTGACCGACTTCGTGGTCGAGAACGTGTCGGTGCCGCCCGAGGTCGAGAAGATGATGGACACGCACGCGCGCATGAAGCTCGCGGGCAACCAGCAGGACTACCTCGCGTTCCAGGCCGCGGAGAACATCGGCGGCGCCATGCGAAGTGGGGGTGGAGGGGGCGGTGGCGGCGGCGGCAACGCGATGATGGACGCCGGCATCGGACTCGCCATGGGCCAGGCCCTCGGCGCGCGCCTCGGGCAGGCAATGAACCCGGCGGCCCCCGCGGCGGCGCCCGCGATGCCGCCCCCCTTGCCGCCGGCGATGATCTTCCACTACGCCGGGCCCGACAACGTGCCCCACAACCTCGGCCCCGCCGACATCGCTGCCCGCGTGCGCGCCAACCCGGCGGGGCGCCACCTCGCGTGGCGCGAGGGCATGGCCGGCTGGACCAACGCGTCCGACGTGCCCGAGATCCGGGCACACCTCGGCGCGCCGCCGCCGCCGTTGCCACCCGGCTAGCGTCATCGGTCGCCGATCCGACGCAGGGGGGGGGCGTATTGCATGCGCGAGCCGCCCCGGCCTGGGCGAGGGCACGATCGACTGCGAGGACGGCAGCTTCGGCGTCGACCTGAAAACCGACGCTGGCGAGCTGCTCGGCGATCTCGAGGGCTCGCTGGCCTAGGGCGCCGGCGCCGGCACCTGCGAGTTCACCGAGACCGACCTCGCTGGGATGTCCGGCACGCGGAAAATGGGCGGGTAGTCCACGCCGCTACTTCGTATTCACCACGTACAACTCACCGAGTTGCCGCTCGTCCACCGGTGACGGCGCCCCGGACATGAGGTCCTGGGCGCTCGTCGTCTTGGGGAAGGCGATCACCTCGCGGATGTTCTCGGTGCCGCAGAGCAGCATGATGATGCGGTCGAAGCCGAAGGCCAAGCCGCCGTGCGGGGGCGCGCCGTAGCCGAGCGCGTCGAGCAGGAAGCCGAACTTCTGCTGGGCCTCCTCCGGCGCCAGCCCGATGGTGGCGAACACCTTCGACTGCACGGCCGGGTCGTGGATGCGGATGCTGCCGCCCCCGATCTCGTAGCCGTTGCACACGATGTCGTAGGCGTTGGCGAGCATCTCGCCCTCGCGACCGTCGTCCATCATCTCGATGCACTCGGGGCGCGGCGAGGTGAAGGGATGGTGCACCGCCATCCAGCGGCCGCTCTCCGGGTCTTTCTCGAAGCTCGGGAAGTCGACCACCCACACGAACGCGAAGCCCGGCGGTACCAGCCCCAGCTCCTTGGCCACCGCCACGCGCAGCCGCCCCATGCCGGGGTGTACCGTCTCCGGGCTGCCCACGCCGAGGAGCACGAGGTCGCCCGTTGCCGCGCCGCAGGCGGAGGACAGGGCCTCGAGCCGCTCGGGCTCGATCTTCGACATCGGGCCGGTCCAGGGCGCGCCCACCTTGCCGTAGAGCAGCCCGCCCATGCCGTACTTCTTCACGAACAGCGTGTAGGCGTCGAGCTGCTTGCGGCTCACCCTCTCGCCGCCGCCCTTCACCACGAAGGCCTTGGCGATGCCGCCCTGGTCGAGCGCCCCGCCCACCACGGCGAAGCCGGTGCCCCGGAGCGTGGTCGCGACATCCACGTGTTCCATGCCGTAGCGGGTGTCGGGCGCGTCGAGGCCGAAGCGCCGGATCGACTCGGCGTAGGAGATCACCGGGATGGGTGGCACCTCGTGGCCGCCGATCTCCTTCCACATCGTGCGCACCACGCCCTCGGCCAGCTCCATCACCAGCTCGCGGGTGGCGAAGCTCATCTCGATGTCGATCTGGGTGAACTCGGGCTGGCGATCGGCGCGGAGGTCCTCGTCGCGGAAACACTTCACGATCTGGAAGTACCGGTCCATCCCGGCGACCATGAGGATCTGCTTGAAGATCTGCGGGCTCTGGGGGAGCGCGTACCACTGTCCCGGGTGAACGCGGCTGGGGACGAGGTAGTCGCGCGCGCCCTCGGGCGTGGCCTTGGTCAACACGGGCGTTTCCACCTCGACGAAGCCCTCGGCATCCATGAAGCGGCGCACGGTCATCGCCGCGCGGTGCCGGGTGACGAGGTTCTTCTGGACCTCGGGACGGCGCAGGTCGAGGTAGCGGTACTGGAGGCGTAGATCCTCGTTGACCGCCACGTGACCGTCGATGTTGAAGGGCAGCGCCGGGGTGCGCGACAGCACGGTGACGGTCTCGGCCACCACCTCCACCAGCCCCGTCGGCAGCTTCGGGTTGGGCGAGGCGCGCAACTGCACCCTGCCCTCGACCTCCACCACGTACTCCAGGTGCACGCCCGCGGCGGCCCCGCGTGCGGCGGCGGGGGATCGCTCGTCGGCCACCACCTGCACCACGCCGTGGCGGTCGCGCAGGTTGACGAACACCACGCCGCCCATGTCGCGCGCGTTGGCGGCCCAGCCCTGCACCACCACGCGCTGCCCGGCGTGGTCGGGGCGGAGCTCGCCACAGGTGTGGGTACGACGGGCGGTGGTCAGCATGGGCGTCTCCGGGGGCGCGCGGGCCTAACCGATGCGACCGCTACTCCCCGGCGTCGAGGGCGCTGTCGCACTCGGCGTCGCTCGCGTCGCTGTTGCCGTCGCTGTCGTCGTCTTCCCCGTCGTTGCACGCGAAGTCGCTCTCGAGGCCGGCCTCGTAGCCGAGCCAGGCGCAGTCGGGGTCGTCGCCGTCGATCCAGCCGTCGCCGTCGCCGTCGGCCCCGTCGTGGCAGTCCACGCCGTCGCTGCCGGTGGTGTTCTCGGCGTTGTCCCAGGCGCTCGCACAGTCCGGGTCGCTGGCATCGGTGAGCCCGTCGCCGTCGTTGTCCACGCCGTCGTGGCAGGCCGCCGGGCCCACCGCGCCGCGCTCGGCGGTGGCCACCACGCAGTCGGGATCGGCCTCGTCGGCCCAGCCGTCGGCGTCGTTGTCGAGCGCGTCGGCGCAGGTGGCGGCGGGGTCGGTCTCGGTGGGGTCGGCGGCGTCGAGGCAGCCGGGATCGTCGAGGTCGGCGAGGCCGTCGCCGTCGTTGTCGCCGCCGTCGTCGCAGCCGGCGCTGCCGTCGGCCGCGGTGCCAGCGTCGAGGCAGTCGGCGTCGGCGCCGTCGACGAGGCCGTCGCCGTCGCCGTCGTTGCCGTCGTTGCAAGGGGCCCCGGTGAATCCGGTCTCGCTGCCGTCGCTCGCGCAGTCGGGGTCGTCGCTGTCGGCCCAGCCGTCGCCGTCGTCGTCGACGCCGTTGGTACACGCGGTGGCGACGGCAGACTCGTCGTCGTCCCAGCCCACGGCGCAGTCGGGGTCGCTGGCGTCGGCGAGGCCGTCGCCGTCGTCGTCGCTGCCGTTGTCGCAGGCGCGCGTGCCGGTCGACACCTCGTTGCCCTCGATGGCGCAGTCGGCATCGTCGCTGTCGGTCCAGCCGTCGGCGTCGTTGTCGGCGCCGTCCTGGCAGTCGTCGGGCGTGCCCTCGCTGTCGACGCTGCCGCTGGTGCAGTCGGCGTCGTCGCTGTCCACGCTGCCGTCGCCGTCGTTGTCGAGGGTGTCGTTGCAGGCGGTGGTGCCCGTCCCCAGCTCGTCGCCCCCGGCGTCGCAGTCGGGGTCGTCGGCGTCGGTCCAGCCGTCGCCGTCGTCGTCGGCCTCGTTCTCGCAACCGCCCAGTTCCACGTCCCAGGCGTCGGCGCAGTCGCCGTCGTAGATGTCGATGGCGCGATCGCTGTCGTTGTCGTAGTCGTCGTTGCACTCGGTGCTGCCGAAGCCCACCTCGGCGCTGCCGCTCTCGCAGTCGGGGTCGTCGGCGTCGGTCCACCCGTCGCTGTCGCCGTCGAGGCCGTCGTTACAGTCGGGCAACTCCGAGGGGTCGCTGGCCGAGCTGCAGTCGGGGTCGAGCCCGTCGGGGAGGCCGTCGGCGTCGTTGTCGGCGCCGTCGGAGCAGGCGCCCTCGTCCTCGAAGCTGCCCTCGTCGTCGTCGATGCCGTTGCTGCAGCCCGGGTCGTCGATGTCGGTCCACGTGTCGCCGTCGTTGTCGAGGCCGTCGTTGCAGCGGTTCTGTTCGCTGTCGTCGAGGCCGTCGCTGCAGTCGGGGTCGTCGGCGTCGGCCAGGTTGTCGCCGTCGTTGTCGGCGCCGTCGTTGCAGGCGAAGTCGCTCGTGCCCACCTCGGTGCTGCCGCTGAGGCAGTCGGGGTCGTCGCTGTCGATCCAGCCGTCGCCGTCGTTGTCCTCGCCGTCGTCGCAAGGAGGCGTGAGCTCGTCGTCGTCGAGGGCGCTGTCGCAGTCGGGGTCGTCGCTGTCGGCCGCCTCGTCGCCGTCGTTGTCCTCCCCGTCGTTGCACTCGGTGGAGCCCGGGCCCACCTCGGTGCCGAGGTCGGCGCAGTCGGGGTCGTCGCCGTCGAGCCAGCCGTCGCCGTCGTTGTCGATGGCGTCGGCGCAGGGGCCCGCCTCGGAGCTGTCGTCGGCGCCGTCGCAATCGGGGTCGTCGCTGTCGACCAGCCCGTCGCTGTCGTCGTCGCCGCCGTTGTTGCAGGCGGCGCTCCCGGTGCCCACCTCGCTGGTGCCGGTGGCGCAGTCGGGGTCGTCGGCGTCGTGCCAGCCGTCGCCGTCGTTGTCGGCGAGGTCGTGGCAGCCGTCGATGGCCGACTCCAGCGGCGCCAGGGGCAGTTCCACGTGTTGCACCTCGCCCTTGGCGAACTCCACCGGGCCGTAGGTGGCGGAGGTGACGGTCTGGACGTCGCCCGACCAGCCAGCGGCGGAGAAGGTGAAGCCCTGCCCATTGTAGCCGGGTTGCACCTCCACTTCCTCGAAACCCGCGTCGGTGGCGGCAAAGAAGACGCGGCACTCGAGGTCGGCGTCGTCGAGCACCCAGTCGCCGAGGCAGGCGTTGTCGCTGGCGGTGAGCGCCACGCCGTCGGCATCGACGTAGGGCGACACCGGGTCGATGTACACCGCGAAGCTCGAGGCCAGGGAGGCGATGCCCTCGCCCGTGGGCCCGATGACCACGGCGGTGCGATCGTCGCCGGTGCACGCAAGGAAGAAGAGCGCGATCATGGCAGCACCATCACCACGTCGCCGGTGGCAGGCTCGGGTGGGGCCGTGGCCATCGCCACGCTCACCACGCCGCCGGTCACGATGGCTGCGCCGCCGCCCACCGCCGCCCAGAAAGCCCAGCTCTCGGTCAGCGGTTTCGAGGCCACCACCGTGTGGCCCTGCACCCTCGCCAGCACCGCGCCGCTGCTGGGAAACTCCAGGAGGCCGGTGGCGACGTGCGCTCCGTCGGTGACCGTGATGGTGTGCTTGCCGCGCTCCACCAGCGCCACCTTGACCGTCTCGCCCTTGCCCACGAGGGCCCCGTTGACCGAGACCGACGAGTCGCTGCCGAGGCCGCTCAGGGTGAGCGAGGCGCCGCCCTTGGCGAGCTTCGCCTCGATGCCCACGCGGTCTGTGCCGTTGTTGTCGGCGGGACGGAAGCTGCTCGCGTAGCCCTCGGCGCGCACCTCGACGCCGTGCGGGCCCGGCGGGAGGCCCTTCATCTTGAACGGGGTGACGCCCACCTCGGCGCCGTCGACGAACACCTTGGCGCCGGCCGGGGTGCTGTTGACGGCGAGCACGTTGGCGCTCGACTCCAGTACCAGGTCGACGAGGTGGTTGCGGCCCTTGACGACGTCGAGCGCCAGCTCGGCGGTCTCGAAGCCGGGGGCCTCGCCGCGGTAGGCCAGCTTCCCGGGACCGGGGGAGGGGATGCGCGCCGGCACCGCGTAGCGCTGCCCGCCGATCCACACGGCGGCGCCCTTGGGACCGGTGAATTCCACGCTCCCCGGGCCGGGCACGAGCGCGGCCTCGAGCTCCGTCGTGCGGTCGGCGGTGATCTCGATGGTGCGCACGAAGGGCTCGAAGTTATCGGCCACGACGCGGAGCTTGTGGCTGCCGGCGGCGATGTACTTGGTGACCGGCGCGGCGCCCACGAGCGCGCCATCGATCCACACCTCGGCGCCGCTGGCGCTTGCACGCACCTTGAGCACGCCGGTGGCATCGACCGCGTGGGCTAGCGCGCACCACAGCGCCAGGAAGAAGGCCAGGAACGACATCGGCCCGGAAAGTAGCACGGGCGCGCGGGGGTGGCGGACCCCATCTCTGGGCGGCTTCACCTAGGGGCGCTCAAGTGGTGTAGTCTCTGCCGGAGCACGGTCGGCCATGCACTTCGTCGTCGTCGGAAACAGCATCGCTGGCATCGAGGCGGCGATCGCACTGCGCAACCGCGATGCCCACGCGAAAATCACCGTCGTCTCCTACGAGCACGACCATCCCTTCGCGCGCGTGGCGCTCATGTACATCTTCTGCGGCCAGATGCGGTTGCAGGACACCGAGTTCTACGACCGCGAGCTGTACGCGCGCATGCGCTTCGAGCGAGTGCGCGACCTGGTCACCGGAGTGGACCCGGTCGCGAAACGTCTCAGCTTGAAGTCTGGAAGTTACCTCCATTACGACCGGCTGCTCCTGGCCGTCGGGAGCGTAGGCCGCCGGCTGCCGTGGCCCGGCGCCTATGACCAGCCGGGGATGCATCACTTCGTCACCCTTCCCGACCTCGAGGGGGTGAACGCCATGGCGAAGCCGGGGATGACCTGCGCGGTGGTGGGCGGCGGGCTCATCGGGGTGGAGAGCGCCGAGGTGCTTCACCTGCGTGGCTTGAAGGTGCATTTCCTCATCCGAGAACCATGGTATTTCCCGGTCGCCCTCGACAACGCGGAGGCCGAGGTGGTGGCCGCGCACATCCGGCATCACGGGCTCGACTGCCGCACCGCTACCCCGATCGACGGAATGGAGCGAAAAGGCGGGAAGATGGTCCTGAAGATGCCCGACGAGGAGTTGCCGGTCGACTTCGTGGTGGGCGCCATCGGCGTCGTGCCGAACACGAAGTTCCTGGAGGGCAGCGGCATCGCGCTCACGCCGGGCGGCGCGATCGACACCGCGGACAACCTCGAGTCGGTTTCGACCCCGGACGTCTTTGCCGCCGGCGACTGCGCGAACGTCACCTGGCCCGACGGCTCTCGGCGCCCCGAGCAGATCTGGTACACCTCGCGCGACCAGGGACGCGCCGCCGCGCGCGCCATGCTGGGCGACGACGTGAAGTACCGGCGGGGCACCTGGTACAACTCGGCGAAGTTCTTCGACATCGAGTACACCACCGCCGGCTTCATCCCCTTCGCCGCCAAGCCCCACAAGCACCAGGGGGTGGGCGCGCCTGGCGAGGAGGCCCACTGGCAAACGTGGTACCAGCAGGTGCCCGGCCAGGCGATCACGCAGCGAATCGTCTGCAAGGACGGGCGTTTCGTCGGCTTCAACGGCCTCGGCACCCGCTGGGATCACCAGGTGTTCATGCGCTGGATTCACGAGCGCCGGGCGCTCGACTGGGTGCTCGCCCACATGAACGAGGCGCGCTTCGACGAGGAGTTCGTCGAGCCCTTCCGCGTGTTGCCCAGCGCCACCCTCGTGGACGGAGCCTAAGCCATGCAAGCCGGCCTGCTCGACACCCACCACAACGCCGTGTCTACCCGCCGCAGCCCGGCCTGGGTGGTCACTGGACTGCTCGTGGCCTTCTACCTGCTTCTCTACTTCGGGAAGGAGGACTACAACGCCACCGACGCGGCCGTTCGCTACGCGCGCGACCCGCTCAACCTGATGCTGGTGAAGCTCGGCTGGAAGCTCAACGACAACGGCAGCCTCTGGGTGTTCAACAAGTGGTACCTCTACGCCGGGCTCTACACGCTGGGCATGGCGGTGGGCGGCTACTTCATGCTGCGAAAGCATGGAAACTCGACGTACCACCGCTACCGCACCTACAGCCTCGTGGCGGTACAGGCGGTGCTGGGCCTCATGCTGCCGCTGGTGCTCGACTTCCTCGGGCGGCCCGCCTGGTACTTCAGCTACTTCTTCCCGCTGAAGTACGACCTGTTCTTCCCCTACAACATGGACCACATGCAGCCCACGGTGATGGCCTGGTTCATCGTGATGAGCTTCGTGGGCCTGCCCTTGCTCGTGTATTTCAAGGGCAAGCGCGTGTACTGCTCCTGGATCTGCGGCTGCGGCGGCCTGGCGGAGACCTTCGGCGACCCCTGGCGCCACCTCTCCGACAAGTCCTCTCGCGCCTGGCGCATCGAGCAAGTGAGCATTCACAGCGTGCTGTTCGCGGCCTTCGCGATGCTGGGCCTGGTGATCGCCGACGGGCTGGCGCCCGAGGGGCACGCCATCCACAACTTCGCCAACAGCTACAAGGGCATGTACTCCCTGGCCATTGGCTCGATCTTCTCCGGCGTGCTCGGGACGGGCCTGTACCCGGTGGGTGGCACCCGCGTGTGGTGCCGCTTCGGCTGCCCGATGGCGGCGATGCTGGGCCTCATCCAGAAGTTCGGCCGCTTTCGCATCGCGGTGAAGAAGGACATGTGCATCAGCTGCGGCAACTGCTCGACCTACTGCGAGATGGGGATCGACGTGCGCAGCTACGCCATGCAGAACCGTGACATCAAGCGGGCGAGCTGTGTGGGCTGCGGGATGTGTGCCCACGTGTGCCCGCGCGGGGTGTTGCAGCTGGTCACGCGGCGCGACGCGGGGCCGGGGCAGCACACCCAGGAGTGGACGGTCGATCTCTAGGTGTCGGGCCTTGGGGGCTCCTACACGGAGTCGCCTTCGCTCCCCCCGCCGGCCACCCTCCTGGCCGACTCGGCGACCGCCGCGATTTTCCGGCTGCCGCTGACCAGGCAGCCGGCCAGCGGCTCGGCGCTGCCGTCATCGAGGCGCATGTGCGCCAGATCGGGACACGAGGGCCCCGGCGCAGGGGCGCGTCCTGATCGAACAAAATCGTGGCGGCAGGGGTTCGAACGATCCCGCGGGTCCCTTCCGTCGTACCCCGCAGCACGGAGAGTTCATGCCCCCTTCGCCGCAACGCGCCGTCCCCCTCCCCCATGGCAGTTCGTTCGGCCACCCGGCCGCCGTCGGCGTTCTGACTGACGAGAACGATGCGCTGGGTCAGGTGATCGATGGGCGCTACCGGATCACTGGCCTCATCGCGAAGGGAGGCATGGCCAGGGTCTTCTGCGCCGAGCAGTTCGCGATGTGTCGTCGCGTGGCGATCAAGGTGATGGACGCCAGCGGCGCCCGCGACGTGGACCGGGAGGTCCACAGGCGCTTCCAGCGCGAGGTCGACGCGTGCAGCCGCCTGTCGCACCCCAACATCGTGCGGGTGTACGACCACGGCACCTGGGGGCCCGACAAGCTCTACCTGGTGATGGAGTACCTCCCGGGCCGGACCCTGCACGACGCGCTACGCGCCGGGCCGATGCCGGGCGCGCGCCTGCTCAGCATCGTGCGGCAGGTGGCGATGGCCCTTCGCGAGGCGCACGCTCACGGGCTGGTGCATCGCGACATCAAGCCGGCCAACGTGATGCTCGTCGACGAGGGTGACGGGACCGACTTCGTGAAGGTGGTCGACTTCGGGCTGGTGAGGAACGTGGATCTCGACGACGGGTTCACGAGCGTCGGGAGCGTGGCCGGCTCGCCGTCGTACATGTCGCCGGAGCAGATCTGCGGCGAGGCAGTCGACCACCGCAGTGACATCTACAGCCTGGGCGTCGTGCTCTATCGCGGCGTCCGGGGGCAGCCGCCGTTCGCGGGGAGCGACGCGGACGCCGTGCTCTGGGGCCACATCAACGAGCCGGTACCGCCGTTGTCGCCGACGCTCCCGGCGCTGGTCGACTACCCCGGCCTCGACGCGGTGATCGCGCGCTGCCTCAACAAGTCGCCGGCCGACCGCTTCCAGAGCATGGACGAGCTGCTCCGGGCGCTGCTCGAGTTGGAGCGGGTCGACCAGGGCGCCGCCCCGTCGCCGGGTGAGATCGAGACCGTCGAGCTCCCGATCAGGGCGGCCACGCCGCCCCTGCCGGTGCGCCGCCCGGCCCGCGGCGAGACCCTCTCTGGGTGGGTGCTCCTCCTGGCGCTGACCGCGTCGCTCGGCGCCGTGGCGAGCGCGATGGCGGTGTTCGGTTTCCTCGTTGGCCTCGGCCTGTGCGCCAGCGCCGACCTGGCTCATAGGCCGCTGGAGCTTCTCCCGCTGTCGAACAGCGTCGTCTGGTAGCTCTCGCGCAACAGTTCCCCCCAGTCGTAGCTGGGCTTGAGTTGCTTGTTGATCGAGTAGATGCCGCCCAGCGCGCGGTGCAGGAACACCAGTTCCTGCGGGGCGCGTAGGGTTGGGTTGACCATCACCCGCGGCATGGCGCGGGTGATCTGCTCGTGGGCGTCGTCCTCGGGGCCACCCACGGTGTAGTCGCCGCCGCGGAAGGGCACCCCGATGGCACGACAGAGCGTCCACAGGGCGTCTTCCGCGTTGGCGTCACGGCGAGCGAGCGCGCCCATGCCGAGCGCGTGCTCCATGACGCGCTCCTTGTCGCCCACCTTCGTGTACCAGGCGCAGCCGCCGTAGTGAGCCACCCACTCCAGGTCGAAGTACCGGACGCAGCCGAAGTCGATCAGGCCGATCCGCCCGTCGGGCATGAACAGGTAGTTCCCCGGGTGGGGATCGGCGTGGCAGGCGCGGTGCCAATAGAACAAGTGGAAGAAGGTACGCGCGAGGCGGACCCCGGCCGCCTGCCGTGCCGCCGCCGTGGAGGTGGCGATGAATTGCGACAGAGGGCGACCGGAGAGCCGCTCCAGGGTGAGCACCCGGCCGGTACACCAGCCCTCGTGGACCCGGGGGACGATCACGCCCTCCTCGCCCGCCAGCAGGCGACGGAAGGCGATGGTGTTCTCCGCCTCCTTCCGGTAGTCGATCTCCTCGGCGAGGCGGGCGTCGATCTCGTCGAACCAGGCGTCGATCTCTTCCTTCGGTCGCCTCAGGAAGCGCCCGCCCACCAGCATCGCCTTGAGCGCCGCGAGGTCGCTGTGGATGGCCTCCTCCACGCCCGCGTGGAGCACCTTGACCACCACCTCCTGCCCGTCCTTGAGCTGGGCGGCGTGGACCTGGCCGAGGGAGGCGGTGCCGAGCGGCTCGGGGTCGAGGCGGGCGAAGAGGCTCTCGGTGGCGCCCCCGAGCTCGGCCTCGATGCGCGACTTCACCTGCTCGAAGGGAACAGGCACCGCCTTGTCGTGCAGGCGCCCCAGCACGGCGCGGGCGTCGGCGGGCAGGTCGAGGCTGTCGGCCACCTGGGCCACCGCCTGCCCCACCTTCATCGCCGCGCCCTTGAGCGCGCCGAGGTTGTCGACGATGCGCTCGGCGTTCTCGAGGTGCAACTTGCGCATCGAGGACTTGCGCGACTCCTCGCCCTGGAACAGGCCCGCCACCTGCTGGCCGAGGTAGCTGCCGCTCACCCGGGTGGTGAGGGTGCCGAGTTTGGCGATGCGGCCGAGCTTGCTCATGGGCCGCCGCGCCTAACCTCACTCCACGGTGCAGATGCCCGGATCGTCGTAGCCGTCGCCGCTGCCGCCGTAGTTACAGGCGTCGCCGCCGAGATCGCACACCGTGAACGACAGCTCGTAGTCGGCCGAGGCGCGCACCGCGTAGTCGTAGGTGCCCGCGGCTGCCGGGGCGAGGAAGTTGCCCATGTACTCGTCGTTGGCGAGGTCGCCCTGGCTCAGGCCGTCGGTATCCACGTTGTAGTCCATGGGGTACCAGGCCCAGGAGGCGTCGGTCTCCGGGTCGGTGCCGGCCTTGCCCACGCCCACGTACATCGTCACCCCCTCGCCCTGGCCCTCGCCCTGGGTCACGCCGTACTGGTAGATCCACGCGTAGATCGGCTCTGACTCGGTCCCAGCGGCTGCGGTGGTGCTGCACGGCCACTGCACGTGGCAGTAGTCCACGTCGATCTCGATGTCGGCGGGCGATACCTCGATGCTGCCGTAGGTGCCGCTGGAGGTGGTGCAGGTGGTCCACTCGCCGTAGTCCACGCGGAAGCGGAAGCTGAACTCGCTCTGGCCCACGTCTTCCATGTAGAAGCTGTCGGTGTACACGTCGGCGTTGCCGTCGGAACTTGCGTAGTACACGGTTTCCCAGATCCAGCTGTCGGGATCGGTCCCCGCGTCGCCGTGGCCCACCTGGCCGTCGATGCCGGGGCCCTCGCCGTCGCCATCGGTGCGGCCCAGGACCGTCACCGACGCGCTCAGGTCCTCGGTGTAGTCGTAGGCTTCCATGGCGAGCGAGGTGGGCTCCAGGAGCAGGCAGCCGTCGATGACGGCGGGCGGGTCGCCGGTGTCTTCCGGGGCGGTGTCCACCACCTCGGGGAGGTAGGTGAAGGCGGCGGTGGCCTGCCCGGCCGGGTCGTCGACCGTCAACTGCACCTCGCCGGTGCCCGGCGGCGTGACGCACAGCATCTCGGTGGACGACAAGAACGTGGTGCTGGCGCAGCTCGTGCCGCCCACGGCGACGCTCGACCCGGTGGTGAAGGACTGGCCGGTCACCCGGACCAGCGTGCCGCCGGCCTCGGGGCCCTCGGCGGGGTCGAGGTTGTCGATGGCGAGGCCCTGGTCGACTGGCTCGCCGCTGTCGACGGGCGGGTTGACGATGTCGCCGCCGCAGGCAGCAAGGGCGAACAGGAGCACGCGCATGGGGGCGAGCATAGCCGGAGGGCGCGGCGGGGGCGCGGGGCGCCCCCCGCGGTCGTTTCGACTCGGGGACACCGGTGCCGAGCCGGGGGCGCCGACGACCTGGACGCCACCTGCAACCTCGACGGCGTGGCCTCCTTCACCTGCGACGTGACCACCGCCGCCTGCGAGTGACGGCGGTGCGACCTGCGGCCCACCCGCCCTCGGCGGCATACTTGGCGCCGTGCTCACCTTCCTCCTCCTCGGCTGCCCCCCGCCCGGCGACACCGGCGTCACGCCCGCGCCGAGCTTGCCCGAGGGCATCACCGCCACCTTCACCTGCGACGGCGCCGCGCTGGACTACAGCGAGAGCGCGCCCGCTCACGTCGAGGCCACCGAGCTGTGGGGCCTCTCCGAGGTGCGGGGCGTGGTGTACATCGCTCCCGACCTCGACGGCGACGGCTACGCCGACCTGATCGCGAGCGAGAGCCCCACCGACGCCCGCGACGACGTGGACGAGGGCATCTACTACCACCGGGTGATGATGAACCGCGAGCAAGACGGCCGCCGCGTGTTCGTCGATGCCACCGTGGAGAGCGGGCTCATCACCAACCGCGAGGGCGGCGTCGGCACCGCGCACGACTGGTACATCGCCGGCGACGTCGACAACGACGGCGACCTCGACATCTACGCCGGCCGCTACCACGACGAGTCCGAGGCCGACACCACCGGCGACCGCAACGCGCTCTACCTCAACGACGGCACCGGCCACTTCACCATGGCCACGGCGAGCGGCCTCGAGATGGAAGACGCCTACCCCTCGGCCGGCGGCTCCTTCGCCGACGTGGACGGCGACGGCCACGCCGACCTGTGGCTGGTGGGCTGGTACAAGGACTACGGCGGCAGCTACGACAGCGCCCAGCCCCAACTCTACATGGGCAACGGCGACGGCACCTTCACCAATGTCACCGAAGACAGCGGCCTGGAACTCAAGTCCTCGGCGCAGACCGGAAACTACCTCGAGCGGGGGCGGCGCCGCCCCGGCTTTGGCGCCACCGCGTGCGACGTGACCGGCGACGGGCTCGCCGAGCTGATCCAGAGCAGCTACGGTCGCGCCTGGAACCTGATCTGGACGCACGACGGCAACGACTGGGTGGAGTACGGCGAGGCGGCTGGCGTCGACATGGACGACAATCGCGACTACACCGACAACCTCTGGTACGCCTGCTACTGCGACACCCATAGCTGCGACCCCGCGCCGACTGCCAGTTGCGGGGGCGCCTTTCCCGACGACTACTGGACGCCCGGCTTCGACGACCAGGACGCCCGCCTCGGCGGCAACACCTTCACCACCATGTGTGGCGACATCGACAACGACGGCGATCTCGACCTGATGCACACCGAGATCGCGCACATGTGGGCGGGCCAGTCGAGCGACCCGTCGGAGCTGCTCGTCAACGACGGCACCGGGATGTTCACCCGCCTCGACCGCGCAGTCAGCGGCATCGCCCGCGATCGTCCCACCCGTCGCGACTGGAACGAGGGCGATCTCTACGGCGCCTTCTGGGACTACGACAACGACGGGTGGAAAGACGTGCTCATCGTCACCACCGACTACGAGGACACCCAGCTCTACGCCTTTCGCAACCTGGGCGACAACCAGTTCGAGGACGTGTCGACCGCCGCAGGCCTCGACCAGGAGTGGCCCAACGGGGCGGCCATCGCCGACTTCGACCGCGACGGCGACCTCGATCTCGTCACCGGCAGCAGCAACGCGCGCAGCGGCTCGCCCTGGGATGCGCACTACGCGCACTTCCACGAGAACCGCCTCGGGGGCAGCGCCCTGCGCATCGAGGGCGCCGCCATCGGCACCCGCGTGGAGGTCGACGCTGCCGGAGTCACGCAGACCTTCGAGGTGTCGGGCGGCTATGGCCACTGGGGCATGTTCCACGACCAGGCCGTGCACGTGGGCCTCGACGGCGAGTGCGCCGTCGACGCGATTCGATTCACCCCCGCGGGGGGACAAACCACAACCGTCGGCCCGCTCTCGGGCTCCTGAGGAAGAATGCTGCTACTCGTCGCACTGGCACTGGCCGGCACCCTCGTCATCGGGCCCGGTACCATCGTGGTGGTGGCCGACATCAAGTCGAGCGACCCCAACGCCGCCACGCGAACGCTGGTGGGTGAGGTGTGCCAGGTCGGCATGGATGGCCTGGCCTCCACCGGCGACGGCTGGTGGGCGGGCGGCCTCGACTGCGCCAATGGGAGCGCGTACGGCTTCACGGCGGTGAGCGTGGCGGTGGTGGGCGACGCGGCGCTGCCCCGCTCGGTGTCGGCCGGCGCCGTGGCGGCCGAGCTGGGGAGCAGCATCACTTTCCCCGCGAGGCTCGAGGGCGCCACCGGCCTCGCCGTACCCATTCCGCCGGCCGCGCTGCCGTTGGCCCCGGCTGGGCCGTCCACCCCCGCCGGGGCCATCGACCGCGCGCTCGTGGTGGGCGAGCCGGTGACGATCCTCGCCGTCCACCCGGAAGACGCCTTCTACAACGATCGCGCCGCGATCGTCGGCAAGACCTGCTACCCCACCGACGCGATGACCCTCTACGACGGCGGCTGGCACGGCGGCCCCCTCGCGTGCTGGGACGGCGCGACCTACTACTTCTACAAGGCGGCGATGGGCGCGGATCCCTCGCACGTGCCAGTCGACCCGGCCATGCTCGGCGGCGGGGTCGACGTGATCCAGCATGGCACCCGGGTGAAGATCCTCGACGTCTCGCCCGAGGATGCCTTCTACGACGACCGCAAGAAGCTCGTCGGCAAGTCATGCCAGGTCGATGGCGATCTCCACCAGCAAGACATGGCCGGCATCTGGTACGGCGGCGGGGTGCTCTGCAAGAAGGACAGCTACTACTTCTACAAGGTGTCGGTGGAGGTGAAGCCGTGATCGCCGTCTTGCTGGCGTGTGTCAAGCCAGCGGACCCGGTGCCCGCCGAGACCGCGGCCGCGACCGGGGCGAAGGTGGCCACCTCGGTGGCGGTGGTGCTGGTCGGCGACGCCGGCAAGGGCAACCAGGGACAGCGCGACGTGGCGGTGGCCGTGCGTGACTGGTGCGCGTCACGCCCGTGCGACTTCGTGGCCTACCTCGGCGACAACCTGTACCCGGACGGCGCCAAGTCGGCGGACGACCCCATCTTCGTCGATAAGTTCGAACAGCCCTGGGCCGACGTGAACCTCCCCTTCTACGTGGCCCTCGGCAATCACGATCACTACGGCGATCCCGACGCCGAGCTGGCCTATGCCAAGACATCGACCAAGTGGATCCAGCCCGCGCGCTACTACAACTTCCGCAAGGGACCGGCCGAGTTCTTCGTGATCGACACCGGCAAGGGAGAAGACGGCGAGGTGCCCGAGGAGCAACGCGCCTGGCTCGCGGCCGGCCTCGCCGCGTCGACCGGCACCTGGCGCGTGGTGTACGGTCACCACCCCATCCACAGCGGCGGCTTGCACGGCGACGGCAAGCTGATGATCGAGACGGTGGAGCCGGTGCTACAGGCGGGAAAGGCGGACTTCTACTTCTGCGGGCACGACCACGACCTGGAGCTGATCGACGACGGGTCCGCCCCGGTGGAGATCGTGTCGGGCGGCGGCGCCTCGCTGCGCGAGGTGAAGGGCCCGGGCCCCGGCTCGCGTTATCTCGCGTCGACCCTCGGCTTCGGCTACCTGACGCTCGACGCGAACAACGCGGCGCTGGCGATGGTGGAGGTGAGCAGCGCCGGGGCCAAGGTGGGCCACGAGGCGAGCTGGGCGAGGTAGCTCAGAAGCCCGTCGCCCCGTCGCCGTCCACGGCGCCGCCGTGCTCGTCGCTGGTGCCGTTCCACTCGATGCCGAAGCTCGAGTCGTCGGCCGGGGTGCGCGTGTCGCCCTCGGTCCAGAGGTAGGTGTCGGCGTCGCCCCCGCCGTCGATGAAGATGCCGATGCTGTCGTCGGCGGTGCGGCTCTCGCACTCGCCGGAGTGGTTGCCGAGGCCGGTGGAGTAGTTGGAGCGGGCGTCGTAGGTGTCGCGGCCGTCCTTGTCGACGAGGATGCCCACGCCCTGGCAGTTGCTCGCCCCGGCGGCGAGGCCGCCGTACCCGTACACGTCGTCGCCGCCCTCGTCGACGAGCAGGCCCAGCGAGTAGTCGTGCCCCGCGCCGGTCTGCATGTGGTAGCTGTCGTAGCCCTGGTTGTACTGGTCGTTGCCGCCCTGCTCCAGGAAGAGCCCGGTGGCGAAGTGCGCCGCGCCGCCCTGCACGTAGTAGAGCGCGTCGTAGCTGTCGTCGCCGGCGCCGTCGGCCAGGAGCCCGGTGCCTTCCCAGTAGCCGGTGCCCTGGCCGAACACGCCCACGCTGTACTGGTCGTTGCCCGCGCTGTCACGAAGCACGCCGAGGCCGCCGGCAAACCACTGGCTGTAGGCGTCGCCCCGGAGGCCGAAGCCGGCGCCCTGCGAGAAGGAGCTGTTGCCCTCGCCCCCCGGCAACTGGGGCGAGCCGTAGAGCGTGACACCCCCGAAGCTGTTGCCCGGGTCGGACCAGTACACGTCGTCGCCCTCGCTGTCGACGGCCACGCCCACGCTCCCGGCGTAGCCGAAGCCCTGGGAATAGGCCCAGGCCGTGTGCTGGTCGTTGCCGCCGCCGTCGAGGAAGAGCCCGTAGCCGAACACCGCCGCGCCCTGCACGCCCGCCTCGCCGAGGTAGCTGTCGTCGCCCCCTTCGTCGTGGAGCACGCCCACGCCCAGCGTTCCGAAGCCCTGGCCGCCGCGCAGCGTGCGGTAACTGTCAGTCCCCGCGCCCCAGTCGTAGAGCTGGCCCACGCCGAGGCGACCGGCCCCCTGTCGCGCCGTGCTCGAGGCGGAGATGTAGTAGCCGCCCGAGTTCTGTCGCCCGTCCTCGTCGCTGGGCAGCACGCCGTCGACGTCGTGACTGTCGGCCACCTCGGCGTAGCCGTAGCTGTCGTTGCCCCCGAGGTCGACGGTCACCGCCACCGGGTGGTCGTCGTTCATGTTGGCGCCCGCGCCGTCGATGTAGGTGTCGTCGCCGCCGAGCTCCAGGTGGAACAACAGGGCGGTTTCTGACAGCTCGTGCGTGTCGCTCGTCGCCGGGCTCACGAGGATGGTGCCGGCGCCGGTGGCGAAGCTCCAGCTCGTGTCGCCCCCGGCGAAGCGAGACAGCTCCGCGTTCTCGATGGCGAAGGCCAGCCGTCGCGAGGGGTCGAGCAGCGTGCGCGGGCCGGTGGTGGTGAACCAGGTCTCGAACGCGGTCACCTCCTCGGCGTCGGAGATGCTGGGCACGTAGGTGCTCCCCGGCAGCACCAGCCCCGGTCCCCCGGCGTAGAGCACGCGCGTTTTCCCCGCGCCCAGCGCCTCGGCCTCGGCCGCCATCAGCGCGCGGGCGTCGAGCGCCTCGCCGAGCGCGAGCACCACCGGCACCAGGGCCTCGGCGAGGTCGGAGGGCAGGCTGGCCGCTGCGGAGGGGTCGTCGCCCCCACCGGCGGCATCGACGAGGGCCGCCAGGGCCTCTGCCAGCGTGGTGTCGCCCGGGTCGATGGGGTCGGCCTCGGAAGCCACCCCGGCCTGGGCCATCATCGCGGCCAGCGCGCTCGCCACGGGGTGGGCGCTCTGGCCGGCGTGGTCGAGGTCGGCGGCCACCTGGCGCGAGTAGCAGGCGGCGTGCTCGGGCGAGTGGTGCACGGCCTCGAAGAAGGGCATCTGGAAGGCGCCGCCCACGTAGGGCTCCCACTTGTCCCAGGTGCGCTCGCTGAAGCCCACGTCGGCCCGGTCGATCTCCGCGTCGGCCAGCGCGGCGTCGTAGAGCGGGGCGTCGTCGCCCTCGTTGCAGTCGAGGGGATCGGCGGGGGTGTCCCACTGGGGCGGCTCGGACTCGGGCTCGGCGGAGTCGGCGGGCTCGGCGCCGCTGTCGGCGGGCGGGTTGCAGGCGAGGAGCAAGAGCCACATGCGGGCCTCCTCCGCGCCAAGTAGCGCGCTTCAGCGCCCGGCGATGTGGATGTCGCCCGCCCGCAGCGTGATGTCGATCCGGTTCGGCGCCTCCGCGTCGTGCGCCACGCCGTCGAGGGTCAAGCTGCCCACCCCGGCGCGGAAGGCGAGGTCGTAGTCGCCCGTGGGGAGCACGATCTCCACCGACCCGTGGTCGAGGTCAACGAGCACGTCGCTGGGCTCGGCGAGCTCGAGTTTCACCGCGCCCTCGCCGAGTGTCACGTCGAGCGGTGTCCCGGCCGGCACCTCGATGTCGAGGCTGCCCCCGCAGGCACGACACTCGGCGCCCACCAGCAGCACGGCGTCGAGCACGCCCACGTGGGGGATGGTCCCCAGCGACGCTCCTTCCCAGAGCACCGAGGCGCCATCGGTCTCGGTGGTGAGCACGTTCACCTCGCCATTGCCGAAGGTGGCCACCACCGCGTCCGGGCTCTCGTCGAAGGTCCACTCGCGGGAACCGGCCGCGCAGGCGAGGAGGAGGAGAATCATGGTCGCTCCGTGTCGCCGTACCGACACCGGGGGCGGGCAAGGGCGCTACACCGACTGGAAGCCTAGCTTCCGGCGCCACACCAGCCCCGCGCAGAACGCGGCGGAGAGCGCGGCGCTGCCGAACAGCAGCACGAACACCGGGGTGAGGTCGCCGTTGGCGCTGTCGTAGAGCTTGCCGATCACCAGCTCCTGCACGATCGGGCCGAGCGAGCCGAAGCCGGAGATGATCCCCGCGGCGAGCACCGCACTCTTGCGACTGCCGATGTCCATCGCCCCGGCGCCGGTGAGCAGCGCGTCGGGACCGTAGAGCGAGAAGCCCACCACCCCGAGCAGGATGGCGAAGACCACCACGCTGGTGGAGCCGAGCACCATGAGCGCGCCGCAGGCGGCGGTCATGAGGAGCATCATCAACAGCGCCACGTCGGCACGTCGCGACTTGAAGTAGCGGTCGGAGAGCCATCCCGTCACCCACACGCCGGGAATGCCCATGATGTCGAAGGCGGTGGAGTAGTAGCCGGCGGCGTCCTTGTCGAGGCCGTAGTTCAGGTCGAGAAAGTAGGGCACCCACGACCAGATCGCGTAGCGAATGAGCTTGGCGAAGAAGTAGAAGCCGGCGACGAGCATGATGTTGGTCCACGCGGTGCGCGACAGCCCGAGCCAGCCGTCGTTCACGACGCCGCTCGCCTTCTTCGACTCGTCCACCTCGGTCACCGGGTCGTCCACCGGCGCGAGCCCCACGTCCTCCGGCTTGTTGCGTTGCAGGAAGTAGAACTGCACCCAGATCGCGGCGAGGAAGGCGGCGCCGGCGTAGAAGGTGGCGCGCCAGGCGCCGAGGCCGAGCACCCACGACAGCACCCAGGTCGAGGCGAGCGAGCCCACGGTGAAGTTGGTGGCCCAGGCCCCCATCACCTTGCCGCGCTCGTGCTGGTGAAACCACGCTGCCATCGTGCCCACGTTGCCCGACCAGCCGGTGGCCTGCGCGAGCCCGTTGACCGCCACCAGCCCAGCCAGCACGTAGGCGTCGAGGGTGATCCCCATCATCAGGGTGACGACGATGGAGAGCCCCATCCCCAGGAGCACGTTGACCCGCGGCCCGAGCCTGGTGCCCATCCCGCCCGCGAGGAACTGCCCGATGGCGTAGGCGATCAGGTACGCCGCGCCGATCTGCCCCAGCGTCGTGGCGTCGAACCCCGCTTCCTGGCCGATGCTCGACTTCGCCACGCTCCAGGGCTTGCGACAGAAGTAGAAGCCCACGTAGCTGAGCCACGTCGCGACAAAAACCTTGGTGCGCCAGTCGCGATGCGCGGCGGACAGGGAAGTGGACATCGGGGGAGCTTAGCGCGGGGCCAGTCCCTTCTGGGCGGCCGCCGCTCCGCGGCGCCGGGCTCTCGCTGCGTGCCTTCGGCACTCCGCTCCATCCCTGCCGCGCGCCGAGCCTGGATCTCCCGCCGGCCGCTCAGTCCCCGCTGTCGCCGAGCGGCACCATCGGCGCGTCGAGGCTCAGCGGCCGGTCGAGACACTCGTCGGGGCCGCGAGACTCGATGGTCAGTTTGTAGGGCTCGTAGCCGTCCGCCGTGACCTCCATCACCACGGTCTCGTCGACCGTCCACTCGGCGAAGTACCACATCGTGCACTTCTTCATCTCGGGCCAGTCCAGGTACTCCCAGCACAGCGCGTGGAGCGTCGTCGGGCTCACCACCTCCACCTGGACGTTGAGCGCGGACAGCGTCTCGGCGTCGTAGGATAGGACGACCGGCGTGCCGAAGGGGCAGAGACAAGTGCCCGTAGACGAGTCTTCATCGGGCGTGCAGCCCGCGAGTGCAGTCGTGAGGCCGACTGCGAGGTGGCGGTTGTGCCTTAGCATGGCGGACTCGCGTTCACGGTGAGTTGCACCGCCTTGGCGCGCACCGGCGTGCTGTCCTCGTTGTCACTCACGATGTACCCAGCGCGATCCCGCCACCCACGGCCCCCATCGCCGCTAGCGCCAAGATGCCGAAATATCGTATATATAGGTTCTTTTCGAGCATGACCGGACGGGGCACGCATCAGCACGTCTCGGATGGGAGCATAGCAGCAGCGGGCGTTCGTCGTGTCAACCCCTCGTTGGCTCTACGCCCGTCACGGCCGCGTTAGAGCGCCGCCCCGCATGAAACTCTCCGCCACCATCCGCGGCTCCACCTTCGGCTTCGGCAGCGTGAAGGAGGTGCTCGCGCGGGCCAACCCGCCGAAGTCGGGCGACGACCTCGCCGGGGTGAGCGCGCGCAGCCCGGTGGAGCGCGTGGCCGCCCGCGCGGTGCTGAGCCAACTCACGATGGCCGAGCTGCGCGCCCACCCGGTGATCCCCTACGAGGTCGACGAGATCACAAGGCTGGTGGAAGACAACCTCGACGAGTCGGCCTACAACGCGGTGAAACACCTCTCGGTGGGGCAGTTTCGCGAGTGGCTGCTCGACAGCAAGACAACGGGCGCCACCATTCGCAGCGTGGCGCCGGGCCTCACGCCGGAGATGGCGGCGGCCACCGCCAAGCTGATGTCCAACATGGACTTGCTGGTGGCGGGCCAGAAGTGCGAGGTGGTGGTCCGCTGCAACACGACACTCGGCTTGCCCGGGCGCTTTTCCTCGCGCCTGCAACCGAACCACCCCACCGACGACGTGCTCGGCATCCTCTACAGCACCCGCGAGGGGCTCAGCTACGGCTGCGGCGACGCGGTGATCGGCGTGAACCCGGCCACCGACACCCCGGAGAGCACCGCCGAGATCCTCCGCGAGCTGCACGCGCTCAACACCCGCAACGGGGTGCCCACGCAGAACTGCGTGCTCTCCCACGTCACCGTCCAGATGAAGGCGCTCGACCTCGATTGTCCCATGGACCTGATGTTCCAGTCCTTCGCGGGATCGGAGTCCGGCAACAAGGCCTTCGGCATCAGCGTGCGACTGATGGACGAGGCCCACGACAAGATGCAACGCCTGCGCTCGTCGAAGGGCCCCAACTTCATGTACTTCGAGACGGGGCAAGGCAACGCCCTGTCGAGCGACGCGCACCACGGCGCCGATCAAGTCACCCTCGAAGCCCGTTGCTACGGCTTTGCCCGGCGTTACAAGCCCTTCCTCGTCAACACGGTGGTGGGCTTCATCGGTCCCGAGTACCTCGAGAACGGCCCGCAGATCACCCGCGCTGCGTTGGAAGATCACTTCATGGGCAAGCTGCTCGGCATCCCCATGGGTTGCGACGCCTGCTTCACCTACCACGCGGCGATGTCGCAAGACGAGCTGGAGTCGCTCAAAGTGCTGCTCGGCGCGGCCGGTTGTACCTACCTGATGTCGCTCCCGGTGGGCGACGACATCATGCTCAACTACCAGTCGTCGAGCTTCCACGACATCCCGAGCGTCCGTGGCCTTCTCGACAAGCGGCCCACCCCCGAGTTCGACGCCTGGCTCCACGCCCGGGAGATCATGGTCGGGAGCAAACCTGGCCCCCGTTTCGGCGACGTGACGGTGCTGCGATGAACGAGCTGTCCCGCACTCGCGATCTGGTCGCGCAGCTTCGCCGCCAGCTCGGCGAGAACGACCCGCTCCCGCCTCGCCCGCGCCCGCAGGAGATCCCATTCCCGCCGGTGCGCGTGTTCCCCACGCCGGCCCGGCGATCCGCCTTCGCCGAGCAAGCCGCCGCGCACACCACCGCGCTGGTGGGCATCGGCCACGTGGGCACCCGCTACGCCACAGACGTGGTGCTGCAATTCCAGGCCGAGCTCGCGGTGGCCCACGGCGCGGTGGCCGCCGAGCTGCCCGGCGACTGGGCCCAGTCCAAGGGCTACGTGCCGCTCGTCTCCCGGGTTTCTTCGCATCGGGAGTTCTTGCTCCGTCCCGACCTCGGGCGGCGCCTGTCGCCCGAGTCGCTGCAACTCTGGACCGAGCAGTCCAGGAAAGACATCGACGTGCAACCCATCCTCGCCGACGGGCTCTCCGCCGTGGCCTGCATGGGCGCCGGCCCGGAGCTGCTCGAGGCCTTTTCCGCCGAGTGCCAGAAACGCGGATTCACCGTCGGCACCCCGGCCTGCGCCAAGTTCGCCCGGGTGTGGCTGCAAGACGAGATCGGCCAGGTGGCGCGGGCCAGGGTGGCGGTGATCCTCCTCGGCGAGCGCCCCGGCCTCGGCACCGGCGACGGGCTCAGCGCCTACCTGGTCCACGGTCCCCGGGTGGGCAACACCGACGGCAACCGCAACATGATGTCCAACATCCACGCCCGCGGCATCGTGCCGGCCGACGCGGCGAAGCGACTGGCGGTGCTGGTGCAACTGATGCTCGAACAAACCACGAGCGGCGTGGGCCTCGACCTTGCGCCCCGCGCCGCCGAGCTCGGCGAGGCCGCCCGAGGCGGCTACCGCGCCCCGCAAGCCCGCTCCCGACTGGTGGAGGTCTGATGCCGATTCTCGAGCCACTCCTCCCGAAGATCCTCTCGGTGAAGCGCATCCCCGGGGCCGACCCGGCGCTGCTGCGCGCCTACGGGGCCGACCCCGACCGGCACACCTCGCTGGGGCTGGTCACCGTCGACCAGGACGATCCCACCTACGTGGCCCTCGACGAGTGTACCAAGCACGCCCGCGTCGACGTGGTGTACGCGCGGAGCTTCTACGCCGGGTCGCGACACGGTAGCGGCCCGCTCTCCGGGGAGATCCTCGGCGTGATCGCGAGCGACGATCCCGACGAGATCGAGAGCGGCCTCGCCGCCATCGTCAACACGCTGGAGCACGACGCCTGTTTCTACGCGGCCAACGACGACGGCAGCATCGCGGTTTTCCCCCACGTCATCGCCTCGCTCGGCACGTACTTGTCGGCGATCGCCGGGGCGTCGCCCGGCGAGTCGATGGCCTACCTGGTGGCGCCGCCGATCGAGGCCACGGTGGCCCTCGACTTCGCGCTCAAGGCGGCCGACGTGCGCCTGCTCAAGGCCTTCCCGCCGCCCACCGAAACGAACTTCGCCGCCGCCTACCTCGGTGGCTCGCTGGAGGCCTGCGAGGCGGCGGCGATGGCCTTCGCCGAGGCGGTGGTGGCGGTGGGGCGCGAGCCGAGAGACCGGTAGGCGCTACCAGCCCGGGATGATCCACACCGACCCGGCCTCGCTCGCCGCCGTGTCGTCGCTGGTGGCGCCGATGGCGATGTCTTCCCGGCCGTCGCCGTCGAGGTCGGCCCCGCCGGCGCCGCCGCTGCCGAAGTAACTCTCGCTGCTCGGGCCGTAGATCGTCGCCACCGCGTAGCTGTCGTCCATGGCGCGCGCCCAGCCGGCGCTCTCGGAGAACACCCAGGCCACGCCGTAGTTGCTGCCGGCGCTGTCGTCGCCGTCGCCGCCGAGAACCAGCTCGTCGGCGCCGTCGCCGTCGAGGTCGCTGTCCATCACCAGCATCGAGCCGAGGTCGCCCGCCGTGCCGGAGATCTGGTGGTCGGCGTCGCCGAGGCTCGCCACCCCGCCCATGCCGGGGTCGATGAACACCCAGGCCGCGCCCTCGTTCTCGTTGTTGAGCCCGAGGTCGAGGGTGCCGCTGCCGTCCACGTCGCCGGGGTGAGCGAGCGCGTCTTCCCCGAGGTTGAGGTCGTCGTCGTCGCCCTGGATCTCGAGGCCGGCCGCGTCGTCGGCCTCGGTGTCCCACGCCATCGAGGCGTTGCCGGCGAACACGAAGATGCCGCCGCCGTCGTCGGCGTCCCCGTCGTAACCGGAAGCGCCGACGATGGCATCGACGTAGCCGTCGCCATCGAGGTCGGCGAGCACCAGATTGCGCCCGAGGTAGTCGTAGTCGTCCATCGCGTACACGCGGTCGGTGGCGTCGGCGAGGTCGAGCTCGGCGCCGCTGAAGGCATCGCCCGAGAAAAAGGACACGCTGCCGCAGTAGCTGTCGTAGCCGTAGCTGTCGTAGTAGCTGCCCACCACCACGTCGGCCTGGCCGTCGCCGTCGACGTCGCCGAGGGCCGACATGCGGGGCATGTCGCTGCTGTAGCTGCTGCCGTCGGTGGCGAAGCGAACGTCGAAGGAAGAAGCGGCGATGTTGCCGCTCAGCCCGCTGCCACCGTAGAAGAGGTAGCTGCGCGCGTAGCTGTAGTAGCTGTAGTAGGTGAAGTCGGCGCCAAACACCAGGTCGCCGGTGCCGTCGCCATCCACGTCGGCCATCGGGCCGTTGAGCCAGCCGGGGTAGTAGTAGTAGCCCGAACCGGCGCTTTCCCCGGTGATGTAGGCGGTATCGTAGTCCGAGACCGGCCCGTTCGCGGCGGCCGCGACCGCGCCGTCGATCACCCAGAGATTGCCGTAGCTCGACACCGGGGCGCCGATCAGCAGGTCGGTGGCGCCGTCGCCGGTGACGTCGCTGCCCATCGCGATGCGCCCGTAGTTGCCGAGGCCCATCGAGGCGGCGGTGCCGTAGAGCACGCCCGAGGCGGCGTCGGAGACCGACACGTTGTCGATGGCGCCGTCGCAGTCGTCGTCGTTGCCGTTGAGCGTTTCCGTGGTGGGGCCGGTGACGGCGGCGTCGGTGTCGTCGCAGTCGCTGTCGACCGCGTAGCCGTCGCCGTCCTGGTCGTTGTCGTTGGCGCCGTCGCAGTTGCTGTCCACGCCGTCGTACCACTCGTCGGCCGCGCCCGGGTTCACGGTGGCGTCGGTGTCGTCGCAGTCGCTGTCGACCGCGTAGCCGTCGCCGTCCTGGTCGTTGTCGTCGGCGCCGTCGCAGTTGCTGTCCACCCCGTCGTACCAGGTCTCCGCGGCGGCAGGGTTGATGGTGGCGTCGGTGTCGTTGCAGTCGGTGGTGTTGTCGTAGCCGTCGGCGTCTTGATCGTAGTCGTCGGCGCCGTCGCAATTGCTGTCGATGCCGTCGTACCAGGTCTCGGTGGCGCCGGGGTTCACCGCGGCGTCGGTGTCGTCGCAGTCGCT
>Ga0194131_10001954_pt1 | contig 34398 bp, 27 predicted proteins | sample TA2KigO120mmetaG_FD_148631 | JGI IMG/M metagenome (GOLD analysis project Ga0194131, IMG submission 148631) | Freshwater microbial communities from Lake Tanganyika, Tanzania - TA2015053 Kigoma Offshore 120m | ecosystem: Environmental > Aquatic > Freshwater > Lake | place: Tanzania: Lake...
CCGCGAACGGTTCGAGCGTGAAGCCGCCGCGCTGAAGACCGTCTACAGCCCCGCCCTTTGGGCCATGGAGCGACGCCTCCGCACCGTCAATGAGGATGTCGGCCGCCTTATCGCACAGCTTCGCCGGCAACTCACCGAAGAGCTCGGTTTCGCCGCCCGCCTTTCGGCCGCCGTGCTTGGTCCGCTGCTCTGGTTCACCAGCGGCCGCGAGGAGAAACGCCTCGCCTCCGGATGGACCTACGAACCGGCCACCATCGTCGAACGGCGCAACTGGCCGTCATAGTTCGGGATAATGGGAGGTGATGAAGCGAATCCATTTCACGCCTCTTTTGCTTGTGGTTTCCCTGCTCGCCTCGCAATGGCCGGCCTTTGCCCAGGCCAGCGTCAAGGACCGCAAGAAAGTCGTCGAGCAGCTCGCCAAGTCAGGCGGCTCCACCGTCATCCCTGAGCTCCGCGGCTACTGGAAGGACCCCGAAGTCGAGGTTCGCCTGGAAGCCGTTAAGGCCATCGTCTCCATCGGAACCCAACACAGCCTGGACGCGCTGGTGGAGGCCACCGCCGACAACGATGCCGAAATCCAGGCCCGCGCCACCGACGGGCTCGTCAATTTCTTCTATCCAGGCTACGTGCAGACCGGCTTCACCGCTTCCCTGCGCCGCGTCGGCTCCTCCATCAGGGGCCGCTTCACCGACACCAATGATCAGGTCATCGACCAGTTCATCCGCGTCCGCCCCGACATCATCGAGGCGCTCGGCAAACTGGCCCGCGGCGGTAACGGCATGGAGGTCCGCGCCAATGCCTGCCGCGCCCTAGGCGTGCTGCGCGGCAAGGATGCCATCTCCGATATGGTGGAGGCGCTGCGCACCAAGGACAGCCAGGTGATCTATGAGGTACTGATCGCGCTCCAGAAGATACGCGACCGCGATTCGGCCCACCACATTTTCTTCCTCCTCCGCGACATGGACGAGAAGGTCCAGATCACGGCCCTGCAAACCACCGGCCTGCTCCAAAACACCGAAGCCCTGCCGCAGCTCACCGAGGCGCTCAACCGCGCCCGCGACAAAGACGTCCGGCGCGCCGCCCTCACCGCCATCGCCATGATCCCCGATGAATCCAGCCGCCCTATTTACGAGCGTTACCTCTCCGACCGCGATGACCAGATGCGCGCCGCCGCCGCGGAAGGCTTCGCTCGCCTCCGCAACCCGCAGGACATTTCCCGGCTCGAGGCCGCCTTTGAGGACGAAAAGAAAATGAATCCGCGTCTGAGCCTCGCCTTCGCCCTCGTCATGCTCGGCAAGAACGAACTGGCGCCATTCACCCCTCTGCAATACCTGGTGAATACGTTGAACTCCGGCGGCTACCGCGGGGTCGCCTGTCCTTTCCTGATCGAGCTCACCCGCGACAAGGCGGTGCGCGAGAAACTCTACCCCGGCATTCATGAACGCACCAAGGATGAGAAAAAGGAATTGGCTACGATCTTCGCCAGAAGCGGCGACAAAGACAGTGAGCCCGTCCTGGAAGCTCTGAGCCGGGACGGAGACACGGAAGTGGCCCTGGAAGGTACCAGGGCCTTGAGGATCTTGAAAGCGAGACTTCCCTAAAGGGAAACCTACTTCGCTTTCTTCTGCTTCTGCTGGCCGACGCGGATCTTGAACTGCCGCTGCTGGGATTCGGTGTATGCCTTCCAGTCAAAACGGCTGGAGGCGACCTTCAGATAGCCATCGACATCGGCGCCTTTCGGCAGCACTGCGACGATCGTCGCGAACTGGCCGTCGGGACCGGAGATGCGGAATTTCCGCGCATTCGGAATTGCCATAACTCCTTTATATTACCATGCCTGCGGCCACTACTTGACCGCCTCCCGCAGCGCTGCGTACACTTCCGGATGCTCGAAGCTGAAGCCTGCTTCCTGCGCCGCTTTCGGCACTGCGCGCTGGCTCGCGATCAGGATCTCCGACATCTCCCCGAACAGCAGCCGGATCGCGAACAGCGGCACCGGGAAGATCGCCGGCCGCGAAAGCGCACGCCCCAGCGCGACCGTGAAATCGGCGTTCGTCACAAGATTCGGCGCCGCGCCGTTCACCGGCCCGCTCAGCGAAGAGTTCTCCACCGCGAACTGCATCAGCCGCGCCAGATCCTCGATATGAATCCACGGCATCCACTGCTCCCCGGATCCAAGCCTGCCTCCCACTCCCACTTTGAACGGCGGCAGCATGCGTGCCAGCGCGCCTCCATCCTTGCCCAACACCACGCCCGTGCGAACCTGCACTACCCGCATCCCCAACTTGCCGCACTCCGCCGCAGCCTTCTCCCATTCCTGGCATACATTGCTCAGGAATCCCGTTCCCGGCTTGGCGCTCTCCTCCAAAACTTCATCTCCGCGGTCCCCGTAGTAGCCCACCGCCGAGGCGCACACCAGCACCTTCGGACGCTGCCCGCATTGTCCCAGCGCCTCCACCAGTCTCTGCGTCCCAAGCACGCGGCTGTCCCTGATCTTTTGCTTGATCTTCGGCGTCCACCGCTGTGCCACCGGCTCCCCGGCCAAGTGAATCACCGCATCGGCGCTTTCCAGACTCTCCAGTGGCGGCAGCCCTCTCTCGGGATCCCATACGGAAAACAGCACCGCGGGCGACAGCCCCTTGCGCAACGTACGCCCAAGGATGTGAACCTGGTGTCCGGCCTCCTGCAACCGAATTACGAGTTCGCGCCCGATGAACCCAGTCGCGCCGCTCACCGTGATCCGCATGTCTCGCTCATTGTAGACGATGCGGGTCTTCCCCGGTTAGTTCGAGCCGCCGGATCTCCTCCAGATACGCCTCCACATTCGTCCTGCGCTTCATCCCGCCCAGCGACAGGTAGCGCGCCATTCCGAACACATCGCGCTCCCGCCACGGCCGGTCATGCAACCCGAAGCACCACAAGATGTTCGCGTAAGTGTTCCGGTCCCTGCCATCCAGCGGATACTTATCGTGCAGATAGACCATCGTCTCCAGCGCCTCTTCGTGGCTTGCCGACCACTCGATGATCTTCTTGCCCCAGTACATGCGGTAGTAACCGTGAATCGTTCCGCCCAGCCGCTGCTCGCCTTCCAGCCTGCCTCCGCCGAAGCTTGCCGACGGCTTCACCGTGTGATCAATCTCGCAGGAAGCAACCAAGTCCGCCACGTTTTTCTCTGTCACCTCGGTGTGAAACTCCGGCGCCGCCCCCCGATAGCGTCTCTTCAACTCCACTCTCTCCACTGGCCGCAGATGCTCTTCCAGCATCCTGTGAATCTTTGGCCGGATCGTGTAGGCAGCGTATTCCTTCTTTTCGAGCAACGCCAACCTTCCTTGCGCGGCGGCACAACGCGCGGGTCCCGGGGCGGTTGAAGATTCCCTGTTGGGTAGGTCGGATAATCATCGGTCACGATCGACGTCGCCTCCTCCGCCAGCCGGTAGAGGATATTGTTCGCATCGCGCTTGGCCGCCGCAGGTGGAACACGTAGCCGATTCCCCGCGCCTCCAGCCTTCGCCCGGTTTCGGGAACGCCCGTCAGCAGGAACGAAGGAAAGCGGTCGCTCGCGAACGGATCATCGCACGTCAGCCCCTCATAGACCAGCAGCGGCACGTCGCGCTGATTGGCCAGCTGCGCCGCGAACTCCAGCGCGTGATTGGAATCGGCGCGCCGGTTCATCTGCGTCCAATACAGCACGTACTTCCCCGCCCCGTTCTCCGGCGCGTCGTTCAGTTTTCTTGTTCGATCCTTCACAGACTTTAGATGCCCACCGGCGCAGGCTCGATACAATATGGGAAGAACCCATGCGGGCGTTCAACCGGGCCAAACTGCTCTGGGGCTACCTGCGCGGCCATCGCCGGCTGCCGGCGCTGCCCGTGGAGTACATCGTCGAGACCACCGCCAAGTGCAACCTCTACTGCCCGATGTGTCCGCGGGAGACCTTCAAGCAGCCCAAGCAGGACATGACGGATGACATCTTCCGCCGGCTCGTCGAGCAGTCCTCCCGCTCCGCCGAACACTTGATGCTGATCGGGCTCGGCGAGCCGTTTCTGGATCCGCTCATCTTTGACCGCATCGAATATTGTCAGGAGCATAACGTCCACACGCTGCTGTCCACCAACGGCACCTTTCTCGACGAAGAGACCTCCCGCCGCATCCTCGACGGGCCGCTGGCCCATATCACGCTCAGCTTCGACGGCGCCTCCAAGGAATCCTTTGAATACTACCGCAAGGGCGCGCGCTTTGATAAGGTGCGCGACAACTTCGTCCGCTTCGCGCGCATGAAGAAGGAACTCGGCCGTGGCCCGCAGATTGTTGTCCAGATGGTGCGCATGGAAGGCAACTCCCATGAAGTGGACGAGTTTACCCGGTACTGGACCGCCGTGCCCGGCGTCGATCAGATCCGCGTCAAGGAAGACGAAACCAACCTGATGCGCCCCGATGCCGGCCACGAAGCCGCAGACTGGCAGCATCCTTGCCACTACCTCTGGCGCGGCCCCATGTACGTCAAGTGGAACGGCGACGTCTATCCCTGCTGCCAGAGCTACATGCTGGAGGGCCGGCCTGTCGGCAACGTCGGCGAGCAATCGCTTCCGGAGATATTCAACGCACCCGAGATGCAGCGCATGCGCAAGCTCCATGTGGAGCGCCGCGCCGGGGAAATCGACATCTGCTCGCGCTGCTGCACCACCATTCCGCATCCGTTGCTTGTGGCCGGCAGTCTCCTCTTCCACGGCTCCACCGTGCGCAAGCTGCTGCCCGTTGTCGAGCGGCTGACGTACCTGGCGAAACTGCCGCGCCGCCTCCTCAAGCCGCCCAAGCGGCAGCCGCTCGTCCAGATCACCAAGCAGTAGCGGCTATGGCGTCCGGAACCAGACCGGCCGTTTCACTTCCGGCTTCGCCTTGCCGTCCAGATAGGGCCTTGCCAGCTGCTCGGTGACATCGACGATCTTCGCCAACTCCTCGTAGCGGATCTTGTCCGCCGTGTCCGACGGCTGATGATAATCCGGATGCACACCAGTAAAGAAGAAGAACGAAGCCACGCCTTGCCGCGCGAAGTGATAGGTGTCGGTGAGATAAACCAGCCGCCAGCTGGGCTGCTGATCCGGAATCACCTCCAGCCCCTTCGCCTTTCCTGCCGCCACCCCCTCCTCATACAGCGCCTCATTGCCGAACGGAACACCCTGCACTTTGCCTTCCGAGCGCCCGATCATGTCGAGGTTGAACTGCACTGCCATCCGGTCCGCGGGGACCAGTGGGTTGGCAGCGTACCAGGCCGAGCCGAAGATGCCGCGATCCTCGCCGCTGGTAAAGAACACGAGCGTGCTGCGCTTGCCTGGGCTTCGCGCGATGCGCCGCGCCAGCTCCATCACGCCCGCCGTGCCGCTGGCATTATCGTCGGCGCCGTTCCAGATCCCGTCCTGCCCCGGCGGCAGCGCATGCGAGCCGATGTGGTCGTAGTGCGCCGTCAGCAGCACATGCTCTTCCTTCAACTGCGCATCAGTTCCTTCGATGTGCGCAAGAACATTAGAGGCCTCGGCCTCGGTGATCGGGACATCAATCGCAATCTCGATCCCGCCGGCCGCGTACGCCTCCGGTTTCAGCACCAGCATCGGATTCAATGCCGAGGCATGCGCCAGGTTCGGCCTGACAAATCCGACTCCGGCGTTCTTCATCTGAGAGAAGAAACCGGCCTCGGCTTCCTCGCCGCCGTCCAACTCCGCGCTCAAATAGACCAGCAGCTTTGCTCCGCGAACCGTCGCCGCGATGAGCTTGCCCATCGCGCGGTCCGCGCCGAACACCGCGCTGTTGTCGAGCTCCCAGGGCGCTCCTTTCTTCGCCACCACTGCCTTGCCTTTCACGTCCAGGCTGGCGTAATCATCTACTTTCTTCTCTTCATCCACGATTCCGTTGCCTGCATCCACGATTGCCAGCTTCAGCGGACCGTTAGCCGGATCGTAGCCGAAGTTGATGAAGACGTATTGCCGCGGATCCACCGTCTTGCCGTTAATGCGCACGGTCACCTTGGCCTGCGAAGGCGTGTAACTGCCGACGCGATACTTCTGCAGATAGCTCCCGTTCACCGCCGGCGCCGCGCCGGCCTTCTTCAACTCCGCCTCCAGATAGTGCGCCGCAATGTCCAGCCCGCGGCTGGGCGTTCCGCGGCCCTCCAGCGCATCCGATGCCAGGAAGCCGATGTCGGCGCGCAGACGCGCCACCGGGTCACCGTGATCGGCCTGCTTCGCACAGCCGCACAGCAAAATCGCTGCCACCGCCACCAGCGTTTTCATGTTTGAGAGTCCTCCTAACGAAGCGCCTTTACCGGGACGGTAAAGGCAACTGTGTTGACCACGCTGTTCCGCTGGAACTGCACCCATACACGATATACCGCTTCCCGCGGGAACAGCACGTTGAACTGTATCTGCGGCAGGGTGGTGTAGAGCGGATGATCGTGAATCACGTCGATCAGATCGTCGCTTGCCACCAGCATGTGGCCCCAGGCGCCAAGATACTGCTCGATACCCTCCGCCGTGGAGAGCCGGAAAAAGAGGAGAGTCTCCTTGCCCGCGATCGGCTGCGGCGGCTCCATCACCAGCTCCACCTTCAGGTTCTCGCCCTGCTGCGGCCCGAGGTCCGCCTGTAGCTTCGGCACGCCCGCCAGCCGCTCCCGCGTTGTCCCGCGTGTCAGCAGGCTCTTCACCAGAAACTGCGGTGTGCCGTCCTTCGGGTAGAAGTCGCTCACGATGCGATAGGCGCCAGGTCTGGGGAGGGTCGTTCGAAAGCGGTAGATGCCGTCCGGACCGGCGGCAGGATGCTCGTGAGCAAAGAAGTCCAGATCCTGGCTGACCAGGAACAAGTGATAAATCTTCTCGTGAACGATCTCAAAATCCTTCACCAGCTCGCCGGTCCGGGGATGGCGCACCTCAAAAGTGAACTCGACCGGCTTGCCCGCTTCTACCACTCGCGGCTGCGTCTTGATCTCCAGCGGATACTCGACGTGATCGGGCAGGTTCGCCACCAGCTTCATGCCGCAGCGCGGACATTTGCCCGGCCCCTTCGCCTTCACATCCTTGTCCATCGGACAGGTGAAGTCGATGGGGATCTCTTCCTCGGCGCGGGGCGGTGGCTCCTGAGCCAGCCCCACCGCCAAAGCGAACCAGATCGCCAGCCAAAGCCTCATGCACCTATCATGGCTCAAACGGCCAGACACGGGTGGTCGAGAAACCGCCATCGACGGCGATGCACTGGCCGTTGATGTATCCGGCGCCGGCGGTGGACAGAAACACGGCCAGCGGAGCTACGTCCTCCGGCGTTCCAGGACGCGGGTCGCCCTGCACGCCTTTCAGCCAGTCCTTCATGTACTGCGGCTCCCACATCTTGCGGTTGAGGTCGGTGATGATGAAACCGGGCGCGATGCAGTTCACTTGAATGTTGTGCCGGCCCCATTCGGCGGCAAGCACGCGCGTCAGACCCCACAGCGCGCTTTTGGTCATTGCGTAGACCGCCAAGTAGGGCAGCCCGAGGATCGACATCAGGCTGCCGATGTTGACGATCTTGCCGCCCTGGCCGCGGTCGACCATGCGCTTGCCCACGCCGCGGGTCAACTGCACGATGCCATGCAGGTTGGTCTGCATGATGCGCTCATACTCTTCCTGCGTAAAGTCCGGGAAGCGCTTCCGGACATTGGTGCCGGCGACGTTGTGAAGAATGTCGATGTCGGGGAGCTTGCCGAGCGCTTTGTCGATGGAAGCCGGATCGGCGACATCCAGTTCCATGGCCTCCGCTGAGCCGCCGGCCTTCTTGATCGCGTCCACCTCCGATTTCAGTTTGTCCACCGACCGTGACGCCAGTATCGTGTGTGCTCCCGCCGCGGCCGTTTGATGCGCGATGGCGAGACCGATGCCGCGGCTGGCTCCAGCCACGAGCGCCGTCTTTCCAGAAAGAGAAAAGATTTCATTAGCCATAAGAGGACCAGTGTACAAGAAGCTTGCTACTCTCAAAAGATGTCACTCATGCTTGCCGAAATCCGGCAGCAACCGGATGTGCTGGAGCGAACACTGCGCCAGGAACTGCGCGGCGTGGAGCGGCTGCGCAAGCTGCTGGCCGACCGCAAGCCGCGGTTCATCATCCTGGCCGCGCGCGGCACCTCCGACAACGCCGCGCAATTCGGCCGCTACCTGCTGGAGATTACCACCGGCATTCCCGTTTCCCTTGCCGCGCCTTCCATTTTCACTCTGTACGGCGCTTCAGTGAGCTTCGGCGATGCGCTGGTGGTTGCCATCTCCCAGTCCGGCGAGTCCACCGACACCAATCTCGTGCTGGAGCGGGCGCGCGAACAAGGCGCGCTGACGATCGGCATCACCAACGAGGCTAAGAGCTCGCTGGCGAAACTGGCCGAGCATGTGTTCCTGGTTCGCGCGGGCCGCGAGAAGAGCGTCGCGGCCACCAAGACCTACAGCGGGCAGTTGATGATGCTGTACCTATTGGCCTACGCCCTGGGGGCGGCCATACGCCCGGACGATCTGCGCCGTATTCCCGATTGGGCGTCGAAGTCACTGGACCTGGAGCGCGACATCGCTGAACTTGCGCCGCGCTACCGTTTCATGGACTACACGGTGGTGATGGGCCGCGGGCTCAACTATGCCAACGCCTTCGAGTTTGCTCTGAAGCTGATGGAGACCTGCTACGTGGTGGCCGAGCGTTTCTCCTCGGCCGACTTCCTGCATGGCCCGATCGCGATCGTCGAGCGCAGCTTTCCGGTGTTCCTCTTCGCGCCGGGCGGCGTGACCTGGCCTTCGATGCTGCCGATGCTCGAAATGCTGAAACAGGCCGGCGCCGAGACGCTGGTGATCACGGACCGCTCCAACCGCGAGGCGCTGGCGAGGAAGCACTCGATCGGTGTTCCGGCCCGGTTGAACTACAGCGGCCCGCTGCCGGAAGAGGTATTTACGCCGATCCCGTACATCATTCCGGCGCAGCTGTTCGCGGCGATGCTGGCCGCCGAGAAGGGTCTGGATCCGGACCGCCCGCGCGGGCTATCCAAGATCACACTGACGCTTTAGAGCGGCGGCCACTTGCGGCCGGGCAGCAACGCACGGGGTGCGCCTCCGCGCGCCATCTTCTCGATCGTCTCCACGCGAGACTCCATCTCCGGGTGGGTGGAGAGATACTGAAGCGGCCCAGGTGCGTCGGCGGTTTCCCTGGCCATGCGGCGGTAGATTTTGACCATCGCGCGGTCATCGAAGCCGGCGCGCTGAATGAGCCGCATCGCTTCCCTGTCGGCGTGCTCTTCATCGTTGCGGCGGAAATGCATGTCACCGGCGAGCGCGGCGACATCGAAGACGAGGCCCGAAGTGTCGCCGGCGATAAAGCTCATCAGCGCGCGGATGCCGAGCGTGCGCAGCAGCGCGCGCGTGACGTGGCGCATCCTGACATGCTGCATCTCGTGCGCCATTACCGCGGCCAGCTCGTGTGGGGATCGAGTCATCTTGATCAAGCCCCGGAAGATGACCACGTGGCCGCCGGGCGCGGCGAAGGCGTTCACCATCGGGTCGTCTGCTATGTAGAACCTGAACTGGTACCGAGTCCGGCCCAGCTCGGCGCGCAACAGACGGCCGATCTCTTCGACAGCTTCTTGGGCGCGCGGGTCTTCTATGCGTGAATCGGGCGGCGCGAAGCGGTCGGCCACGGCCCGGCCGAAGCGTTCCTCGAGTTCCACCGGGACGGAGGCGGCGATCCGCTCGCCGATGGCCGGCAGTACAAACTGATACAAGCTCCAGACGAGTGCGACGAGAATCGCCAGCAGCGCGACGATCTTGGCTGCGAGGCTGCTTTCCCCGGACTCGCGCCCGAGGCGCGCGGCTTCGAGGAATCCAGCTTCATTGATGATGAGTTCCTGCGGCGGCCGGCCTTTTCGGCACAGGCGCACCGGTTGGCCGCGGTCGGTGACCTCGATCTCTTCGGACGGCCACCAGACGGTGGAGGCGTCTGGCTTTGTAATCAGCAGTCCGGCCGCGGCGATGGTCACTTCCACCTGCTGGCGCTGAGCGGAGACTCCGTCGAAGAAGCCGGCCGGATACTGAAGTCGCGTCACGCTCAAAAGCCCAACCCGATGTCCATGGCGTCGGCGTCAAACATGTCGCTCATCTCTTCCCCGGTGGCGGTGGCATCTGCCGCACGCTGTTGTATGGAGGCGAAGTCGATGACTCCTTCCAGCGGCAGGCGCGAGCACATGTAGCGTAGCCCGCGAACTTCCGCCCACGGATAACCGATGCCGAGGGTAAAGACAACGAGCAGCAGGTTGGTGAAGATGAGGAAGAAGTAACTGCTGAACGTGTAGGAAGGCCGGAAGCGCGCGCCGGCGAAACTCGAGTAGCTCCATTGATAGTTGGCCTGACGCATGGTGAACCAGAGAAGGCTCAACCCGAGAGTGGGAATGAACAACAACAAGGCCAGCAGCCACGGCCCCACGAGCGCCGAGTCCTTGCCGTCGTAGTCAAAGCGCGCCGTGCCATAAAAGGTGTGGCGGCAGAAGAAGCGCTGGATCTTGCTGGCGAAGACCGGGAAGTAGATGCCGAAAGTGATGATCGTAAGCAGGCTGCCGGCAACATAGAGCTTGAAGAATGGCATGACACGGCCGCGGAAGGCAAAGCGCAGGCCGCGATAGGAGGTGCGGCTGAAACGGTATCGCCATGCACCGACCAGCGCGACCGGCATCAGCATCATGAAGCCGGCATAGAGGATGATTGTACCCATCACCTCGCCAGTGGCTGTTCCCAGCCCGAGCATGAACAGCAGGTACTGCCCGATCAGAATGGCAAGCACGACCAATGCCTTCAGCCAGCCGATGAGCAATTCACCGCCGGTGCCGTGCCAGGCGAAGCGTTCGCCGTCAAGCTCTGTCATCGACAGGATGTAACGGCGGATGCGGGTGCGGCCCCAGAAGTAATAAATGCCCAGAGTCAAAATACTGAGCAGAAAAGTAACCAGGTAGATCCAGAGCATCGGCGCGCCGGAGCCGACAAACTTCAGCTCGTAGCGGCTGGACGAGGGTGGAGCAGGGACTGGCTCGGGGCTCTGGCAGGAAGGGCAGATCGCCGCTTCGGCCATCTCAGAACCGCACTGAGTGCAGTAAGGCATCTTGATTGCGCCTCCTTGGGCAACCAAGGAAGTGTACCTTCTCCTCAATGGAAAGGCAATTGTAAGCTAGCTAACCCTTGACAACGATGTTGATGAGCTTGTCGGGAACGATGACGACTTTGATTACTTGCTTGCCGTCGACGTGAGCTTTGACTTTTTCGTCGGCGCGGGCGAGCTGTTCGAGTTGATCCTTTGGAGTGCCAAACGGGACTGTGATGCGGGAGCGGAGCTTGCCGTTGACTTGAATGGGGATCTCGGCGCCTTCTTCGCGGGCGAGTTCGGGATCGGCTTGCGGCCACTGTTGGCGGATGAGCTGGCCTTCGCGGCCGAGTTCGACGGACCAGAGTTCCTGGCTAAGGAAGGGAGCGAAGGGGTGGAGCATGAGGCAAAGCGTTTCGAGGATTTGGGCTGCGGCTTGGCCGGAGAGATTAGCTTCGTGCTCTTCGAGCGTGTTTTGCAGTTCGTTGAGCGCGGCGATGGAGGTGTTGAAGTGCCAGCGGCTGTCGAAGTCGGCGCTGACCTTGGTGAGGCTCTGGTGAAGTTTGCGGAGGGCCTTGCGGTCGGCTTCGGTGGGCTCGCCACCGACGTGGCGGGCTTTTTCGGTGTTGCGGCAGACGAAGCGGTAGACGCGCGAAAGGAAGCGGTGCTGGCCCTGCACGCCGGATTCGTTCCACTCCATGTCTTTTTCCGGAGGGGCGGCGAAGAGGGTGAACATGCGGCAGGTGTCAGCGCCGTACTTGGCGATCATCTCGTCGGGGTCAACGACGTTGCCGCGGGATTTGGACATGGCTTTGCCGCCGAGCTGCACCATGCCTTGTGTGAAGAGGTTGGTGACGGGCTCATTGTTGGACACGAGGCCGATGTCACGCATGACCTTGGTCCAGAAGCGCGAATAGATCAGGTGCATAATGGCGTGGGTGACGCCGCCGATGTATTGGTTGATGGGAAACCAAGGCGCGGCCTTGGCGGGGTCTAAGGGAGCGTGTTCGTTCTTGGGGTCGCAGTAGCGGTAGAAGTACCAGGAGCTATCGACGAAGGTGTCCATGGTGTCGGTCTCGCGGCGGGCGGGGGCGTTGCAAGTGGGACAGGAGACGTTGACGAAGCTCGAAACCTGCTCGAGCGGCGAGCGGCCTTTGCCGCTGAACTCGACTTCGTAGGGGAGTTCGACGGGGAGCTGATCGTAAGGAACGGGCACGACGCCGCAGGCGGGGCAGTGGATGACGGGGATCGGGGTGCCCCAGTAGCGCTGGCGCGAGACGCCCCAATCCTTGATGCGGAAGGTGATGGCGGCTATGCCGAAGTTGTGGTTTTCGGCGTACTCGGCCATGGAGCGGCGCGCTTCGACGCTGGGCAGCCCGGACCATTGGCCGGTGTTCTCGCAAACGCCGTAGTCGACGAAGGCTTCCTTGATGGTGGCGGCATCGGCGAGCGCGCCATCAGCGGGGCGGATGACGGGCCGGATCTCGATGCCGTACTGCTTGCAGAATGCAAAGTCGCGCTCATCGTGGGCGGGCACGGCCATAATGGCTCCGGTGCCGTAGCCCATGAGCACGAAGTTGCCGACCCAGATGGGGACCTTTTCCTGGTTGTAAGGGTTGACGGCGTAGTGGCCGGTGAAGACGCCTTTCTTTTCGACGTCACCGGGGTCCTTGCGGCGGTGTTCGGCGATCATGGCGTTAACTTCGACGGCCGCGCCGCCGGAAACGAGGGAGGCGGTAAGGGGATGCTGGGGAGCAAGAATGACGCATGTGGCGCCGTAGATGGTGTCGATGCGTGTGGTGAAGACACGGATCTTGGAGCCGGTGGCTTCGTGCGTGAAATCGACTTCGGCGCCTTCGGAGCGGCCGATCCAGTTGCGTTGCATGGTGAGGACGCGCTCGGGCCAGCCGTTTTCGAGGCTCTTGTAGGTTTCCTCGAGCAGCTCGTCGGCGTAGGCAGTGATACGGAAGAACCACTGTTCGAGTTCCTTCGGTTCGACCGCGGCGGAGCAGCGCCAGCAACGGCCTTCTTCGACCTGTTCGTTGGCGAGCACAGTGGCGCAGTCCGGACACCAGTTGACCTGGGCGTTCTTGCGATAGGCGATGCCGCGCTCAAGCATCTTGAGGAAGAACCACTGGTTCCACCTGTAGTAGTCCGGCAGGCAGGTAGTGACTTCACGCGCCCAGTCGTAGCTGAAGCCGAGCCGGATAAGCTGCTGCTTCATGAAGGCGACGTTGGAAAGGGTCCAGTCGCGCGGATGCATCTTGTTCTTGATGGCGGCGTTTTCCGCGGGCAGGCCGAAGGCGTCCCAACCAATGGGGTGGAGCACGTCGTGACCCTTCATCCACAGGTAGCGTGCGAGGGCGTCGCCGATGGAGTAGTTGCGGACGTGGCCCATGTGGAGTTTGCCGCTGGGATAGGGGAACATCTCGAGGACGTAGTAGGGCGGGCGGCTGCCGTCGCCGCGGGCCTTGTATAGATCCGGGTCCCGCCAGAGGTCACACCACTTGGTTTCCATCGAGACAGGGTCGTAAGTTTTGTCGGACATGCGGGGGTCTTTTCAATATAGCTTGCATTGACGAAAACATGAGCGCAACAGGAGAAAGCAACGGACGACGACGCCGTTCTTGTAGGAATTTGCGTGAAGGCTAGGCTTTCGACATTGCGCCGATGAAATCGTCGGGACGAAAAATAAGGAGAGTGTATCGGTCCCGATGGCCGCGTTGCTATGACGTGAGCCGGCTAGGCGGCTTTGGCGACGGGCAGCGGCTTGACCTTGGCGAGGCCGAAGGTCTCGAGTGTCCGGATGATGATCCAGGCGGGGTCGAATTCACCGCGCTTCATGGCGAAGTGGGAGGCGGTGGGGTGTTCATGGTGGTTGTTGTGAAGCCCCTCGCCGCCGGTCATCCAGGCGATGATGCGGACGTTGGTGGCGAGGTTGTCGAAGTTGCGGTAACCGATCATGTGGCAGATGGAGTTGATGGAGGAGTTGAGCAGGATGTAGGCGACGATGTGGAAGAGCCATGCGGCGAGGCCCCAGGCCCAGCCGAACATGAGAGAGAAGATGGCAAGGCCGGCGACGACGCCGTAATCGCGCAGGGGCAGGCGGTCGAGGACAGTGCCCTTGTAGTCGGGAGCGTACTTTCTGACGGCGACAGGATCCTTGGCGACCTTGCGGTAATAGATAAAATTGCCGAACAGGACGTTCCACATGCCGAACAGGTAAGGGCTATGCGGATCGCCTTCCTTGTCTGAGAATTGATGATGCTTGCGGTGAACCGCGACCCACTCGCGAGGAGAGATACTTGTGAACAGCATCAAGTGAAGATGCATGAGAAAAGCGATGGTGGGATGAACTTCCATGCCACGGTGGGTCAAGCAACGATGCAGGTAAATGGTGGTGCACATCACCGAAGCCTGCAGGATCACAACAGTGATCACGGCCATCCAGATAAACGACATTCCGACTCCTGTTGGGGGGACTTCTCACGCCGCAGGGACACACCCTGGGCGCTTGAACCATAGTAGCAAAGTTCACGGATGGTACAATGGGCTCTTTTTGGGAGGACGGAAATAATCTTATGAGAATCGTGACGTTCGAGAAGCCGGGCGGCGGAGCCGAGGCAGGGATACTGGCGCATGACCAGGTGTTTCCCTTAGGCGCGGAAGGCTACGGGAGCGTGATGGAGTTTATCGCTTCCGGAGAAGCGGGCGTGGCGAAGGCGGCGAAGCTGCTGGAGGGGAACGCGGAACGGTATCCGGCCGGCAGCGTGAAGCTGCTGGCCCCGATCCCGCGGCCGCCGAAGATCATCTGCGTAGGCTTGAACTACCGGGATCACGCCATGGAGTCCAACATGGAGATTCCCAAGGTGCCGACGATTTTCTGCAAGTTCCCGACGTCGGTGATCGGGCCGGGAGAGGCGATAGTGCTGCCGAAGAATTCCGAGAAGCCGGATTATGAGGCGGAGTTCGCGGTGGTGATCGGCAAGGAGGGGCGGCATATCGCGGCGGAGAAGTGGCGGGAGCACGTGTTCGGGTACACGAACCTGAACGATGTTAGCGCGCGGGATTTTCAGATGGCGACGACGCAGTGGATCATGGGGAAGACGTTTGATACGTTCTGCCCGATGGGGCCGGCGATTGTGACGGCGGATGAGATTGCGGACCCGCATAAGCTGGACATCAAGATCACGATCAACGGCGAGGTGCTGCAGAGTTCGAATACGGAGCATTTGATATTCCGGATACCGGATTTGATTGCGCACCTTTCGAGCGTGTTCACGCTGGAGGCTGGAGATATTATTTCGACGGGGACGCCGGCGGGCGTAGGGTTCGCGCGGAAGCCGCCGAGGTGGTTAAGGGCGGGCGATGATGTGGTGGTGGAGGTGGCGGGGCTGGGTGCGCTGCGGAATCCAGTGGTGGCAGAGTAGAGGTTTTTGCGTGGGGCGGTAGGTCCTATCGGTGGCCGAAGTACATGAGCCAGCCGAGGCCGAAGAGGGTGGCGATGAAACAGCCGAAGCAGTAGAGGGCGTAGCGGATGCGCTCGCGGTCCGTGCGCTTGGTGACGAGGCCCAGAACGATGGAGCAGCAGACGGCGAACAGGATGCTGGCTTCCAGGTGGGTGAGGTTCATTTTCGGCATTACTGCTTCTTCCCCGTGGCGATTTCGTAGGCGTCGACGATGGCGAGGATGTTCATGAGGCCGGCGGCGACCAGGAGCTTGGTGCCGTAGTCATGGACGTGGCCCGGCATGTCGGGCTGGTCGTAGCCCATCCAGACGGTGAACAGGTAGAAGATGCCGGAGGCGAGGTCGCCGATGAAGCCGCCGCAATAGATGAGCGTGGTGAACAGGTCGCCGGTCTGGGGGCTGAACATGGAGCCGCGGGTGAGGAGTCCGGCGAGGAAGGCGGTGAGGACAGTGAAGAAAAGGATGAGGCCGCGGGTGCGGCGCTGGAGCATGAAATGGCCGCCGCCGGGGATGAGCCAGGCGATGCCGACGATGGGCAGCCACACTGCGGGCGTGGCCTTGTCTTTCTGGGACATTCCTTAAGATTTTAGCATGGGCTTAGCGGCCGGGCGGCTGGCTGGCGAGCTGTACGAGGGCTTCCAGGACGCGCGTGCGTTGCAGATCGTCGGCGATCAGATAGCGGTGTGGGCCGCCGGGGGCGGGGGTGTGGGTGGTGCGGCCTTCGGCGTCAACCTGGATGCGGCCGGGAGAGGAGAGGGAGAAGTAGCCGTGGTTGGCGCGGACGGCGTAGAGGACGGAGGTGAGATCCCAGGTAGGGCGGTTGTAGGGCATCTTCATGTAGTGGCGGTAGGCTTCCGGGATGGGATGGTCCTTGACGTAGGAGAAGTCGTTTTCAATGCTGAAGGCGGGGTAGAGGATGGCTTCGCCGATTTCAAAGCCGCTGGCGACGATCGGGGTAGGCCAGGTGTGGAAGATGGCGCGTGAGGCGTCGAGATCGACGCGGACGTTGTATTCCGGGCGGCCGGTGGGGAATTGTCCGGCCATGATGGAGAGGAGGCGGACTTTTTTCTGGATGAGCTCCTTGCCGCCTGGGGAGGCGAGCAGGCGGGCGAGATTGGTGGAGAAGCCGACCTGGACGATGACGACGGAGGAGTCGGGCTGGGCGTTGAGGACGCGTTGCAGGATTTCGACGGCGTCGGGGGCGGATTTGCCATCGGTGAGGGAGCGCGGATAGACGTAGGCTCCCGATGCGGTGCGGCGTTCAGAGGGGAGGCGGATGTAGTCACTGTCCTTGGGGGTTTTGCCGTTCTTGACGATGCCAACGGGGATGTTGGGGCGGCGGTAGAAGTGATTAACGAGATCGGTATAGGTGGCGGCGAAGGGGTTGTCCTTGGTGATGGTGACGGCGAGGAGTTGGGCTTCACCGCGGGACTCGAGGGCGTGGATGACGGCGAGGGCGAGAGCGTCGTCGATGTCGTTGCCCATGTCGGTGTCGAAGATGAGGCGGACGGGTTCGGCGTGGAGGAAGGAGGACAGGAGGAAGGCAAGCAAGATGGCGCGAAGCGTCATGATGGGTAACAGTATACTGAAACACATGGGAACAACCAGAAGACAGGTGATTGGATCGGTGCTGGCGGCCTACGGGATCTCGCAAGCGCAGGCGCCCGCGGGCGTAAAGAAGTATGTGCGGTACAAGGCGAAGACCGGCGATGCGAGCTGGGGATTGCTGGAAGGGGAAAGCATACGGCGGCTGACGGCGGCCCCGTATGAAGCGCACAAGGCGGAGACGAAGGCGGTGAAGCTGAGCGATGTGAAATTGCTGGCTCCGGCCGAGCCGCCGAAGATCTTCGCGGTGGGCTTGAATTACCGCAGCCATCTGGGGAACCGTCCAGCGCCGGCGAACCCGGAGATTTTCTATAAGCCGATTACGTCACTACAGGATCCGGATGGGCCGATTGTGATCCCGAAGACGGCGCTGAATGTGCACTATGAAGCGGAGTTGGTGCTGGTGATGGGCAAGAAGACGAAGAACGCGACGGCGGCCCTGGCCAAGAGCGCGATATTCGGGGTGACGTGCGGCAACGACGTGAGCGAGCGGGACTGGCAGAACGGGGAGAAAAAGGACTTGCAATGGTGGAGGGCGAAGGGGGCCGACACGTTCGCGCCCTGCGGACCGGTGCTGGTGAGCGGTCTGGATTACGGGAAGCTGCTGCTGACGGGGCGGCTGAACGGGGAGGAAGTGCAGAAACAATACACGTCGGATTTGTTGTTTGACGCGGCGGCGATCGTGAGCTACATCAGCCAGGCGGTGACGCTGCAGCCCGGCGATTTGATCTACACGGGGACGCCGGGAACGACGAAGAAGATGATGCCGGGGGACGTGGTGGAGGTGGAGCTGGAAGGCGTGGGGATCCTGAAGAACAAGGTGGCGGGCGCCTAAGCCGCGCCAAGGAATGGACTGGCGCAACGCAGATTATTACCCGTACCTGATTCAGGCGGGGCGCGTCGGCGGGATACTGCTGATCGCGTTTCTAACAACGCTGGTGCTGAACCGGCTGATCCGTGGAGTGTGGCTGTTCTTCGTGCGGGCACTGCAGGACCGCGACGGGCGGCGGGACCGCGAGCTGGAGAAGCAGGCGACGACGATCGCGGGAATCCTCCGGAAGACGGCGACGGTGGTGGTGTACGCGTTCGCGCTGGTGATGATGCTGAAGGAGCTGGGCTTTGATGTGGCTCCGTTGATCGCGGGCGCGGGCGTGCTGGGTTTGGCGGTGGGATTCGGGGCGCAGAACCTGGTGCGGGACGTGATCGCGGGGTTTTTCATTATTTTGGAGAACCAGATCCGGGTGGGCGATATCGCGGTGATCAACGATACGCCGGGCAAGGTAGAGGAGATCAACCTGCGGACGACGGTGCTGCGCGATATCGAAGGCACGGTACACGTGTTTCCGAACGGGAGCATCGCGAAGCTGGCGAACCGTACGCAGGAGTTCTCCTATTTCGTGTTTAACCTGAACCTGTCGTACGTGGATGATCCGGAAGTGGCGGTGCGGATCTTGAAGGAGGTGTGCGCGGAGGTTTCGGCGGAGGATCCGTATAAGGAGGAGGTGATGGAACCGTTGGAGGTGCTGGGGGTGGATCAGCTGGCCGATACGTTTGTGCTGATCAAGGCGCGCATCAAAACGCATCCGGGTAAGCAGTGGGACGTGGGGCGGGAGGTAAATAAGAGGTTGCGGCGGCGGTTCCTGGAGGCGGGGATGGAGTTTCCGGTGCGGCGTCCGGGGAAGATGGAGTTGGGCGGGAGCACGCTGAGCAAGGAGCAGTTCCGGCAATTGGTGCTGGAGGCGCTGGCCGAGGACAGGAGCCGCGGTGTCTGAGGAGCATGGGTCGCGCGGAGCAGTGTGGGCGGCAATGGCCGCCTGCCTGTTCATGATGGCGCACCATGTGGCGGGCAAGGCGGTGCGTGACGCGCTGTTTCTGTCGAGTTTCGATGTGACGATGCTGCCGCGGATGGTGATCGCGGCCTCGGGCGTATCGATCGTGTCCATGATGGTGAGTTCGCGCGCAATGACGCGGCTGACGCCGGGGCGGGTGGTGCCGGCGGCGTTTGCGGCAAGCGCGGCGCTGCTGCTGGCGGTGTGGAGCCAGATCGAGAGGTTTCCGCGGCTGTCGGCGGTGCTGGTGTATCTGATGGTGGTGAGCCTGGGCTCGCTGCTGACGTCGGGTTTCTGGTCGATTGTGAATGAGCGGTTCGACCCGCGCACAGCGAAGAGGCTGGTGGGGAGGATCGCCGGCGCGGGAACGGTGGGCGGGATTTTGGGCACGGTGCTGGCGGAGCGGGTGGGAGCGATGTTCACGATGCCACTGATGCTGCCGGTGCTGGCGGGGTTCCACTTGGCGTGCGCGGCGCTGCTGCGTGGGCTGCATGGGGAACGCGGAGCGGCGGAGAGAGTGAAGGAGTTGGAGCCGCCGCCGGTTTCCGGGTGGAACATTCTGCAGCGTGCGCCGTACTTGCGGACGCTGGCGGTGCTGGTGCTGTTGGGCACGGTAAGCGCGGCGATGATCGATTACGTGTTCAAGGCGAAGGCGGTGGAGTTTTACGGGGCGGGGGACAACCTGCTGCGGTTTTTCGCGGTGTTCTATGGCTTGGTGGGAGTGCTGAGCTTCGTGGTGCAGACGGGGTTCAGCGCGCGGTCGCTGACGAAGCTGGGGATGGCGAAGACGGTGGGGACGTTGCCGTTTGCGGTGTCAGCTGGAGGATTGGGTGCGCTGGTGCTGCCGGGAGTGGTCACGGCGACGCTGGCGCGCGCGCTGGAGGCGATCTTCCGTGGGTCGCTGTTCCGGGCCGGGTATGAGTTGTTCTACACGCCGATGCCGAAGCGGGAGAAGCGGGCAGCGAAGCCGATTGTGGATGTCGGGTTCGACCGGTTGGGGGATGCGGTAGGGAGCGGATTTGTGACGGTGCTGCTGGGGCTGGGGCCGGTGTTCGCCAACCCGTCGATTCTGACGGCGGCGATTCTGGTCGGACTGGGAGGGATCTGGATGGCGAGCCGGTTGCAATCGGCTTATATTGATGCGCTGGAGCACGGGTTGCGGGAGCGGGGCGAGGCGCTGGATATTCTGGAGCCGCCGGATCCGATCGGGCTGTCGGGGGTTTACGATTCGTTCGTCATGCCGGCGTCGGCCATCCTGGATCCGCTGCGGAAGAATGTACCGTTGCCGGATGCCGGGATTTCGGTGGAAGAGATGCCGGTGTTCAGCGGGCCGATCTCGGCGCCGCTGCAGAATGATCCGGTGCTGCAGGAGATCGCGGAGTTAAGATCCGGGGAAGCCGAGCGGGTGTTGCGGATGTTGAAGCATATCGAGCCGGTGCCGGCGTATCTGGCGCCGCATCTTGTGCAGCTGCTGGCCTGGGACGAGGTTTATGGCGAGGTGATCCGGGTGCTGCGCGGCTGCGCGGAGCAGCATACGGGACAGCTTGTGGACGCGCTATTGGACAAGAACGTGGACTTCACGATCCGGCGGCGGCTGCCGCGCGTGCTGAGCGTATGCGCGACGTCACGGACGGCGGAGGGATTGATCGGGGGGTTGAGTGACCGGCGGTTCGAGGTGCGGTTTCAGTGCGGGCGGGCGCTGGCGGTGGTGAAGGGAAAGATGCCGAAGCTGCGGATTCCGGAGAAGCGGATTTTCGAGGCGATCCGGCGGGAGGTGACAGTGAGCCGTGCGGTGTGGGAGAGCCACCGGCTACTGGACCGGGCCGAGGATGCCGAGGGGTCGCCGTTCATCGATGAGTTTTTGCGGACGCGGACGAGCCGGAGCTTGCAGCACGTGTTCACGCTGCTGTCGCTTGTGCTACCGGCCGATCCGCTGCGGATCGCGTTCCACGGGCTGCATACCGAGGACCGGCATTTGCGGGGGACGGCCCTGGAGTACCTGGAGAGCGTGCTGGAGCCGGACATCCGGTCGCGATTGTGGCCGTTGCTCGAGAAGGCGGAGGGTGCGCCGGCGGCGGGTACAAGGTCGCGGGATGAGCTGCTGGCGGAGCTGATGAAGTCGCACCAGTCGATTCAGGTGAGTCTGGAGGAGATGAGGAGGAAGACGGAGGAGGAAGGGGGCTAACATTTTAATGTCTGGATGATATGCTTTGATGCGTGAGGACGACGGTTTATCTGCCGGATGACCTGCTTTCCCAGGCCAAGCAGCAGGCGGCCGCTTCCGGCCGCACGCTCACAACCAGGTGAGTGATGCGTGGCTGGCGGCGCTGGCATTGGAGACGGGTTCGGAGTTGGTAACCACGGACCGGGACTTTACGCGATTTCCGGGTTTGCGGATGAGTCATCCGCTGGAGGGGTGAGGAGGGCAAAGTTTGGAAGTAGGGCACAAGATGTTGTATGGTAGGGGCATGGCGGTACAGAATTGAGGGGTAGGGTGCTTTACAATCGGGCGTGAGTCGGCTAAGATGGGTTCAATCCCCCGAGACGCGGGCCTTTTGCCCCGTAATAATAGTTATTGGAGGGCGAGCCCCCTTTGCTAAGACTCAAGCGCGTCGAGATTCAGGGTTTCAAATCGTTCTTTGACCGTACCGAGATGAGGTTTCACGGTACGGGAATTGCAGCCGTCGTGGGCCCGAACGGGTGCGGCAAGTCGAACATGAGCGATGCCATCAGCTGGGTGCTGGGCGAGCAGAGCGCGAAGACACTGCGCGGGAGCCGGATGGAAGATGTGATCTTCGCCGGGACGCGGGACCGCAAGCCGCTGAGCATGGCGCAGGTGACGATGGTGCTGGTGGATCCGAACCATGTGGAGCCGAAGCCAGTGGAGTTGGGTGTGGAGACCAACGGCAACGGGCACGGCAACGGGAATGGGAACGGGCATCCGAAGGCGCATGCGCAGGAAGTGACGATCACACGGCGGCTGTACCGGAGCGGGGAGAGCGAATACCTGATCGACGGGAAGCACTCGCGGCTGCGGGACATACAGGACCTGTTCATGGGGACGGGGCTGGGGCCGGAGAGCTACGCAATTATCGAGCAGGGGCGCATTGGGCAGTTGCTGAGTTCGCGTCCGCAGGACCGGCGTGCGGTGATCGAGGAGGCGGCGGGGGTAAGCAAGTTCAAAACGAAGCGGCGGCTGGCGGAAGCAAAGCTAGAGAGCGCGAAGCAGAACCTGTCGCGGGTGTTCGATATTTTGGAGGAGGTTGGGCGTCAGGCGAATTCGCTGAAGCGTCAGGCGGGCAAGGCGAAGCGGTATCAGGAGCTGCACGCGGATATGGTGGTGCAGCTGCGCAAGACGCTGGTGGGCAAGTTCCGGCTGCTGGAGAAGGCGGCGACGCAGATTGCAGCGGAGCTGGCGGAGGCGACGCAGGAGTTTCAGGCGCTGAATGCCGGTGTGTCGGAAAAAGAGCGGGAGCAGCACGCGCTGCAGGAAGCCTGTTATGCGACGGAAGCGAAGCTGACGGCAGTGCGGGCGGAGTTGGCCGAGTTGCGGCTGGAGGCGGAGCGGACGCGCGGGCGGCTGGAGTCGCAGGGGCGGGAGATTTCGACGATCGAGGCGCGGCTGATGCAGGGCGAGGTGGAGATTCAGGGGGTAGAGGCGCAGCGCGGCGAAGTAGCGGCGGAGGTGAAGGCGCACGCGGAGCGGCTGGCGGAGTTGGAGAAGCTGGCCGCGGAAGCGCGCGGGAACCTGGAGGCGAAGAATCAGGAGCGGGAGCGGGCGCAGGCGGCGCTACGGGAGCGGGAGCAGGCGATCGAGACGGGGCGGCAGCAGGTGCTGCGGCTCCTTGGCGAAGCGGCGCATCTGAAGAATCAACTGGCGCAGGTGGAGACGTATCTGGAATCGCTGGAGCGGGATCGGGCGCGGTTGAGCCGCGAGGAGCAGATGGCGGCGGCGGAGCTGGAGAGGCTGGAGGCGCGGAAGGCGGAAGTGAGCCAGCTGCTGAGCGAGCGTCAGCTGGAGTTGGAGACGACGGCGGATAAGCGGCGACGTGTGGAAGCGGACACGAATCAGCGGAAGCAGGCGGCATCGGATGCGCGGAAGCAGCTGGACCAGCTGCGCGCGGAAGGTTCGCGGCTGAAGGCGCGGAAGGATTCGCTCGAGGAGATACTGTCGCACCGGGCCTACACGACCGAATCGGTGAAGCGGTTGTTTTCGAGCGTGGAGCAGGGGCAGGCGCACGAGTTGAAGCCTGCCGGCGTGCTGGCCGATTTTGTGGACGTGGAAGCGGCGTACGAAAAAGCGGCCGAGGAATTCCTGCAGGAAGAGCTGGAATGGGTGATTGTGAAGGACTGGCCGCAGGCGGAGGTCGGGATCGACCTGATGCGGACGGATTTGGATGGGCGTGCGACGTTCCTGGTGCATCCGGAACCTGGCGACGCAATGTCGATGATGCCGGCGCCGGAGCCGGCGATCGGACCGGAGACGGGAATCGCGGCGCGGCTGAGCGATGTTTTGCGGATGACGAACGGGCTGACGCAGGCGCCTGCGGCGCTGATACCGCGGCTGTCGCGGTGCTTCTTGGTGGAGGATCGCGGGACGGCGCAGCGGCTGGCGCAGCAGTATCCGGACTTCTATTTCCTGATGACGGACGGCGTTTGCTATCAGGGCCACGCGGTGAGCGGCGGGAAGAAGACAGGCAGCGGACCGCTGGGATTGAAGAGGGAACTGAGAGAGCTGACGACGCTGGTGGCGGCGAAGAAGCGCGCCGAGGAAGAGACGGCGGTGGAGCTGGAGACGCTGGAGCAGGAGCTGCAACTGCTGGGCGAAGAACTGGAGCGGCTGCGCGCGGAGCAGCAGGGTCAGGAGAAAGAGGCGCTGGCGCTGGATCATGAGATCCGGAGGCTGGCGGAGGAATTTTCACGGAGCAACTCGAAGGTGTCGGTGGCGCGGATGGAGTTGCAGCGGATCGAGAAAGAGCAGGAGCGTGCGGCGGCGCAGCGCGAGCAGAACCTGAAGCTGGCGGAGGAGAAGGACCAGGCCCGGCAGCAGCAGGAACAGGCGATGGAGGAGGCGCGGCATCAGATAGAAGGCTTGCAGGCCGAGGTGAGCCGTGTGTCGGAAGAGCATTCGGCGCTGCGGATCGCGGTGGCCGAGCAGGAGGAGCGGCGGCGTGCGGAACGTGCGGCGCAGTTGCGGCTGGAGGCGCAGGCGGAGGCGCTGGCGCGCCGGGGCGCGGAGATCGCGGCGGAGATGGAGCGGTTGAAGGCGGAGCGGGAGCGTCTTTCAGTGGACAATACGACGCTGGAGGAACGAGCTGGTGCGCTGGCGGGCGAGATCGCGGGGGCCGAGCAGCAGGCGAATGCGCTTGCGGCGGAGGAATCCGGACAGAGAGAGCAGCTGGCGGCGATGGAAGAGGCGCTGCGGGAGCTGCGGCTGAAGGTGCAGGAGTCGCAGGAGAAGCGCGCGCAGATCGAGATGCAGATGGTGGAGCGGCGCGCGGAGCGGCGGTACATGGAAGAGACCTGCCAGAAGGAGCTGAAGGCCGGGCTGGAGGAGCTATCGGCGGCGGAGGAAGGCGAGATCGGCGAGATCGAGCTGGCGGAGGCCGAGGAGAAGTACAACCAGGTGAAGGCGCGTATCGAGTCGCTGGGTCCGGTGAATCCGCAAGCGCTGGAGGAGTACGAAGAGGCGCAGCAGCGGTACGACTTCTTGAACGCGCAGCGGCAGGATCTGCTGGATTCGATCCGGGATACGGAGAAGGCGATTCAGGAGATTGATGTGGAATCGCGGCGGCGGTTCACGGAGGCGTTCACGGCGATCAACGAGAATTTCAAGCAGACGTTCACGAAGCTGTTCGGGGGCGGGATGGCGGAGATGCGCCTGACGGACGAATCGAATGTGAACGAGAGCGGGATCGACATTGTGGCGTCGCCGCCGGGCAAGCGGCTGCAGAACGTGCTGCTGCTGTCGGGCGGGGAGAAGGCGCTGACGGCGCTGAGCCTGCTGATGGCGATCTTCCAGTTCACGCCGAGCCCGTTCTGCGTGCTGGACGAGGTGGACGCGCCGCTGGACGAGCCGAATATTCAGCGGCTGATGGGACTGTTGAGTGAGATGGCGGGCCAGACGCAGTTCATCATCATCACGCACGCCAAGCGGACAATGGAGGCGTCGGAGTCGCTCTACGGGGTGACGATGCAGGAGCCGGGGATTTCGAAGCTGGTGTCGGTGAGGTTCCAGGAGGGGCCCACGGCGCGGGTACCGGTGGGTGCTCGGGCGTAGGCGAGGCGGAAGCCTCGCGCGGGCTGAAGCCCGCCCCACGACGGACATATGGGACGACTGCAAGCAAAGAACGTGCTGATCACGGGGGCGTCGTCGGGGATTGGGCAGGCGATTGCGGTGAGGTTTGCGCGGGAAGGCGCGAATGTCGCGATCAATTACCGGAGCGGGGCGGAGGCGGCGGAGGAGACGCGGAAGATGGCGCGGGCGGCGCGGGGGGATGAAGAGGGGCGAGAGTTGGTGGTGCAGGGAGATGTTTCGCAGGAAAGGGCGGTGCAGGAGATGTTCCGGCGGGTGATCGGGGAGTTCGGGTGGCTGGATGTGCTGATCAACAACGCGGGGATCCAGAAGCCGGCGGCGAGTCACGAGATCGATGTGGAAGATTTTGACCGGGTGATCGGGGTGAACTTGCGTGGACCGTTTCTCTGCGCGCGCGAGGCGATCCGGCATTTTCTCCAACGGGGCAAGGGCGGGGCGATTCTGAATAATTCGAGCGTGCACGAGATCATTCCGAAGCCGAAGTATCTGGCGTATTCGATCAGCAAGGGCGGGATGGAGAATCTGACGAAAACGCTGGCGTTGGAATATGCGGACCGCGGGATCCGGGTGAACGCCGTGGGACCGGGGGCGGTGGTGACGCCGATCAACATGGCGTGGATCAACGATGCGAGGGCGCGCCAAGAGGTGGAGAGCCATATTCCGATGTCGCGGGCAGCGGAGGCGGATGAGATCGCCTCGGTGTTCGCGTTTCTGGCGTCGGATGAGGCGAGCTACATCACGGGGCAGACGTTGTTCGCCTGCGGCGGGCTGACGCTGTATCCGGAGTTCCGCGTGGCGTGGTCATCGGGCGAGTAGATCCCAAGGGAACGCGGCGGTGGGCTGGTTGGCGTAGCGCTTCATTGCAAGAGTGAGGCGGCCGCCGGCGCCTGGGGCGAGGTGGACAGTGATGGCGCGGGCGTTATGAGGAGCGGTGAATTGATGCTCAGCGTAGGCTCCGGCCTGGAGGATGACATCGCGCGGCTCGACGGGGTTGATGTTGACGAGGGTGACGGTGACAGAATCGGCGGAGATTCTTTCGATCAGGGCAGCGACGTCTTCCGGCAGTCCGGCGCGGCGGCGGACGGGATCGAAGTAGCGAAGGCGGGCGTGGAGCGACCAGATGTTGCCGGATAAGTAGGCACCCAAGGTGAGATTGGCGAGGGCGTTGTGAGCGGCGGGGTTGAGGCCCATGGGATAGTCGGCGAGGCGGGTGTCGGGCGTGGTGTCATCCTCGCGGAGATCTTTCGCTTTGCGGCGGACGAAGTCTAGATCCTGGCGGAGGGCGCGGACGGGATAGTTGGGGTCCTTGCCATCGAGGAAAGCGAACCAGTCGGTTTTGGGAACGCGGGCGAAGTCGGCAGCGTCGCCGGACCACATGTAGATTTCCCCGAGGCGGTTGGTGTGGAGATTGGTGGTCCAGTGGTACCACACCTCGCGGCCAGTCTCCTTGTGGCCGCGCGGGTCACCGTACATTTGGGGGAGCATGTCATGGCCGTTGACGGTTTTCTTTTGGGCGTAGAGGTTGTTCATCTGCTTGCGGAGGGTTGAGAGGAAACCGGGGTCGCCGCTGACGAGGAGGGCGTTGGCGAAGCCGGGCCATGAGCCGGCAGAGAAGGTGTTGCGGTGGGCGATCTGTTCGATTTCGCCATCGTAGATGGTGAAGTTCCAGCCGTAGGTGCCTTTGTACCAGCGGCCGCCGTATTCACCGCCGACCTTGCCGTCGAGGCCGATATTGGTGGGGATGTTGCCGCCGTTGGAGTCGGTGCGCTGTTTCCATGCGCCGACGTATTCGAGAATCCAGTCGCGATACTTCTTTTCGCCGGTGAGGATGTAGGCGTTGAAAGCGAGTCCGGTGGAGGCGAGGTTGAGGGGATGGTCGCCGACGCTATCGAGATAATCGGCACAGTGGGCGAGCATTTTTTCGTAGACGGAGTTGAGGTTGACGAGCTTGCCGCGGCCGTGCGGACCGTGGAGGAGATGAAAACTGCCGGGGACGGGATCGCCGACCCAGTCATAAGTTGTGGCGCGGCGGAGCATGGGACCTTTAGAGCCGGTCCAGAGGCTCTTGATGATCTTGTGGACGGGATCGTAGTTGGGGGCTTCCGGGTCTTCATTCATGTAGAGGCCGGCGAATCGTTTCATGCGGACAGTGAGGAGCGGGTCGTTGGGGTCGGAGAGGGCGAGGAGCATGAGGGCGCGCATGCCTTCACCGGTGTGGAAGAAGTCGGACTGGGTGATGAACTCCTTGTAGTAGGCTCCGTTTTCGGCAAGCTTGGTAAGAGTGGTGCGGAGCTCGCCGTACTGGCGGAGGTGGCCTTCGTAAGCGCGCTTGTAGTTGCGGAGCACGGAGCCGGATGCGCCCATGGCGTGGACGAGAGTCCAGTTGTAGAAGACTTCGATGGCGTCGTCGGGGCCGTCGAGGGTTCCCCAGCGCGGGGTGTGGAGGAGATAGCCGCGCTCATCGAGGTAGCGGGCGGCGAACTGATCCATGGCGAGGGAGTTGGCGCGGAGGAGTTCGCGCTCAAGGAGGGCCCATTCGGGGGGCGGCATGGGTTGGTCGAGGGTGATGCTGACCTGTGCGGGCAAGGACGTGGCGGCGAGGAGAAGAAGCGGCCATTTCATACTTGATATGCTACACTGCCGACTGATTATGGCAAGCCAGAAGTGGAGGAGACGGGCACCGTGAGGGGTCCTATTTGAACGGCCACGGATGAACATGGATTCTGGGGTTGTGGGGTAGCGGGAAGTGGTTGAGCGGGTTGGGGTTGCTGATCCGGTAGGTTCGTTTCGCCGTTTTTTGCATCGCGGCGTAGTTTTTGGAGTTTGAGGAGGTCGGACTGGGCGCGGGAGTACTGGCGGCGGAGGCGGGCTTCGACGCGGTAGAGGAAGTCGAGCGCGGGGGAGCTGGCGACGAGATTGGAGACGGCAACGGAGAGGCGCTCGGGCTCGGAGATGGAATCGTACTTGAGGTTGAAGTAGTTTTCGAGATCGCGCACCTTGAGAGAGAGGGTTTGGTCCTGGAGGGCGCAGAAGCGGTCCATGCGCCAGCGGGCGAAGACCATTTCGTCGACGAGCGAGGCTTCGACGTCGTTGGCGGGTTGGAAGAGGTCGTGAAAGGAGGCGCTGAATGCCTTGAAGGCTTCGTCGCTTTCCCAGGGGAGCAGGTGGGTGGGACGCTTGGAGTAGCCGCCGTGAGTGATGGCGTTGAGGGAGGACTTGGCTTTGCCCTCGGCAGTCTTGGGGCCGCGGGATTTGGCGCCGTTGGCGCGGGAGGCGGCGGCTTTCTTTTCGGAAGTCTGGTTATGGGCAACTTTTTTTTCCATGGCTGTTCATCCTTTTCGAGAGAGTTGCTCTCGATGATGAGGGTGGCATGGGGGGTGGAGAGGGTGATGGATTCGAAATTGGGAGTGGTTGAAAAGAGGGGAGATTGAGTTGTGCGGGAGATGTGACTGAAATCCAGGTTCGTACCGCGTCTTTAGTTGCCGACGATCGTCACTTCGCGTGTAAGATCGCCGGCGCGGATGCGAAAAACGTTATTACCAGGAGATGGTCCCAGCCGGACGGTGACGCCAAAGTGACCTGGGTAGAAGGTGTCCAGCGAGCGAGTATTGACCACCTGCCCGCCCCCGGAAACCACTTCTACGCTTGGCTGTGGATCGGTGAGTGCGGTTCCGATTGCGTTGTTCACGCGCAGGATGATTGCATCCAGGATTTCACTCCCGGCGGAACGGGAGGGAACAGAAAATCCGAGGTAGATGAACCTGGGCGCCGGCGTGTCCACGCCGTACCAGTAGGCCATGTGGATGGATGAATCCGGCTGCTGACCCCGAATTCGGATTACTCCTTCATGGGCGCGAGGTTCCAGACCCGACGCACTAAACCGCGCGGCGATCCGGGCGGATTCTCCAGCCGCCAACGTAAGATTCGCAGGATCGAGCATGGGAACAGGACCTGGCAGGAATGGCTCCACCTGGAGGGAATAGGTATCCGGAAGAAGTCCAATGTTCGTCAGAATGAAGGAACGGCTCTGGTCGAGCTGCGCGGGGCCATGGCCAAAACTGATTGAAACCGGGCTGAGAGCCGTGTTGGCGCGGAGCGCGGCGTCCATATTGAGCAATCCGGCGCCCTGGTGCATGACGGGGATCGGGCGGCTTTGCTCATCGCGCAGCAGCGTTGCGGTATTGACCAGAAGGGAACGGTAGACGGAGGGCGCGAGGCCCTTGCGGCTGGACATTAGGACGGCAGCCCCACCGGCAACCTGGGGACCGGCAAGGCTGGTTCCGGCAGCGAACAGAAACGGCGCAGGCCAACGGGTGGAATCCTTGGAGCCGGCGACAATCAGCCCGGAGGCGACTGCGACAACGTCCGGCTTGATGGTATACCCGGCGGAGGGGCCACGGCTGCTGAAAGCGGCGATGTTGTCGCCTGGAATCAGCATCCTAACCGCCGAGAAATCCAGTGTGCCCTCGACAGACTGCCCTGAGGAAAACATCCTGCGGATCTCCTGACCATCCTCCGTGCTGATCAATTGGGCTGGGGCGGTGGCCGCTGAGCTGAAGTTGAGAATCCCTGGTTCGATGTTCACAAGAATGGCGCCGGCGGCTCCGGCCGCGGTGACGTTGTTCATCTTGGTGCGGACGGTGCACTCGCCAACATTGAGCAGCGCGATGGCGCCCACCAGGCTCCCTTGCCGCAACGGCTGGCATGCCAGGCTATCCGGGGAAATCGATCCGACGTCGACCACGGAGCCGGCAATCTGCTGCGCTGCCGGCGGCGGCCAGACAATCGCACCGGTGAACATTCGCCCCGCGACCGATGCCCTGCCGGTAATCACTCTGTCGTTCGCCATTCCGCCGACGGTAAGTGTTGTTTCGCCCTGCTTCCCAGGGCGGGTAATGGTGGAGGGGTTCGGTCCGGAATTGCCGGCACCGGAGACCACGATAATCCCAAGGGAGGAGAGACGGTCGGCGACTTGCTGGTAGAGGTCGTCTTCGGCGACCATCAGCAAGTCGGAGCCAAAGCTGAGATTTAACACGTCCATGCCGTCGAGGAAGGCGTGTTCCATAGCCGTTAGCAGCATGTCGCTGCGAACCCTTTCATCGCCCACTTTGTAGGAGCCGATCCACGCCCCCGGGGCGACTCCGGAAACCATGCCGACCTGGGAAGAAACCGGCACGCCGGCGGCCGCCATGGCCACGGCCGTTCCGTGGCCTTCCAGATCCCTCAGAGTCGGAGTGGACACGCCGCCGGGCGCTACTCCCGTATAGTTGCGCGCCACGATCACTTTGTTATTGGTATGGGCCCGGTCATCGGGATGGACGACGATCGGGAACCCGTCGGGAAAGGGAAGCGAAGACGCCTGAAACGACGGTTGCGAGATGTCCACGCCGCTGTCGATGATCGCTATCTTGACGCCCGCGCCCGCGCGCTCCACGCCCGTCCAGGCCCAGGCCAGATGCAGGTTCTGGCGCTCGGCTGAGCGCTCCATCATAAGGCTTGTGTAGGTCGCCGGGATGACGCGGACAACGCCGGGGAGGGCGGCCAGCTCTGCTTCGGTCAGCTCTGATCGTAGGATCAATGCGTTCAGCAGAGTGTCCATCCGATGCAGAATTTCCACGCCGGAGCCGCGCAAGACCTCTTCGGTGCCGGCGCTGAGGGCGCGCAGCTGGACCCTTCGGGACTCCATCAGGAACTCTTTTGCATGAGGGAGAATGTGCGCGAAGTCCGCCGCGGGGGGTCCGGCCAGCACGACGATGTAGATCCCGGACGCGACCTGAGAAAACGCAGCCGGCGCCAGCGCCAGCCATATCATAGCCGCGCGGATGATCTTCATTACCGGACCTCCTGGATAGCCACCGTGACGCCGGGCTGGCTCAGGGCATCCCCGATTTTCAACAGCACAGGGACGGCCGCGCCCAGCGGCACGTCGGATGGAATGCGTGCGTTAACCTGCAGGACACCCGCTACAAACGAAGGAGCCGCGCCCGCATAAAGGATCACGGCCTCCCGCCCTCCGATGCGCAGGCTCACGGGAGCTGTCGGGACGGGAAATACGGCGGAGGCGATTTGCCCATCAACTCCGGGCGGATCGGTTTGCCCTTCGCCGGTAGCGTACAGGATCAGGATGGAGCCCGGCCGGGCCGGGTTCAGGGGTGAATTGACCGTGGAATCCTCATTGAGAATCGCGCCCGCGCCGCGCCCTGTCGCATTCCGGGTGAAGATTCCCGGCGCCGTAGGAGCTACCGGAATGTGAAGACGGTTGCTGCGGCCTCCCGGCGCTTCGATTTCGACTGCCGTCGAGGCCCGGCCGGAGACTGAATAAGGAACAATGGCGCCGATCTGCGTGTGGTGAACGAACAACAGCGGCGCGGCAACACCATCAAAGGTGACGCGGGTTTGGGCGAGTTCGGTCGCGAGACGTCCGTTGGAATCGAGAACCGCCGTTACAAATGAGGCCGGCCCAATATCGCTCCCGAAGACGCTGATAAGTTGTCCTGGGGCCACGGGTCCGGCGAGAAAACTGGAGGAGCCCAGAATTCCCGTCTGGGAGATGCAAGCGCCGGCGACGGCAGGCTGCAGTGTGAGCCGGGCGAAGAAGGAGTCATCGCGGCCGGCGCGCCGGATTTGCACGACTCCTGCGGTGACGGGGAAGTCCGCGGAAGCAGCCGCGCCAGCGACGATCGCGTTCCCGGAAGAATCCAAGGCAAGGGCCAGGGCGGCGTCGTCCCGGGCGCCGCCGAGCAGCGCGGAGTAGACGAGTGTGTCTCCGTTGGACCCAAGGCTGGCGACGAAGGCGTCGGTACCACCCTGGAGGATAGAATGCCGGCAATCGCTGGCTCGCACCGGAAAATCCACCGAATCGGACCGGCCGGCCACGGTTACGTTTCCGGCTACGTCCACCTTGAGCGCATGTGCGATGTCGATTCCCCTGCCGCCCAGCAGAGTAGACCATTGCTGTCTGGACATCGAGGGGTCGAGCTTCATGACAAAGGCTTCCTGGGCAGTCCCGCCGTCACGGTTCGTGCGTTGCAATCCGGCCGCGGTGACCGGGAAGTTCACCGAGTTGGTTTCTCCGGCAAGATAAACATTGCTCTGAGAGTCCAGTGCGATGGCGTTCGCCGTATCGCTGCGGCTCCCTCCCAGGAAGGAGCCGTATAACAGCGCGCTCCCGGTTGCGTTCAGCCTGACCAGGAAACCGTCGCGGAACAAGTGCTGATCGGGGCCGTTAAAGCGCTGCTGGAAGGCGCCCGGAGTCGTCGGAAAATCGGGGGACAGAGTATAGCCGGCCACGTAGGCGTTTCCGGAAGAGTCCGAAGCGATGGCATGCCCTGCTTCCGCATTACCACCGCCAAGATAGGTTGAGTAGAGGAAGCGGCTGCCGTCGGCGGAGAGCCGGGTCACAAAAGCATCGAACGAAAAACCGAAATCCTTGGATCGTTGGAGGGCCGCCTCGCTGACCGGGAAATTGAAGGAGTCCGTCCACCCCGTGAGGAAGGCCTCGCCCAGCGGCGAAACGGCAATTGCGGATACGGCATCCGTACCACTTCCGCCTAGCAGGGTGGAATAAATCAGGCGGGAACCGTCCGGGCTAAGTTTGGCGGCAAAACCGTCGCCGTTCACACCGGCGTCGCCCGACGCTGGCTGTGCGGCTCCGGCTACAACGGGAAAGTCGCGCGATAGGGTGCGACCGACGGCATATACGTTCCCCTGCGCGTCAACGACGATCGCCGTCACCTCATCCGTCAGCGAGCCGCCGAACACCGCGGAGTATACAATCGCGGTTCCGGCGGGATTGAGCTTGGTCACGAAAGCCTGGGCCGGAAGCGGACCGCTCGCGCTCCCGCTACGGAAACCGCCCGGGCCGGCTGGGAAATTCGTCGAATGGCTTTGGCCCGCGATGTAGATATTGCCGGTCGAGTCCACCGCGACAGCGTTGGCGGTGTCGGCGGCATCGCCGCCAAGAAAGGAGGAGACCGTGACCACCGGGTCGATGATGACTGGGTACAAGGGATCGTATTCGTCCAAAGCGAACGCCGCCTGGTGGAATGGCCGCAACCGGTAACTCGCTCCGACACGTCGGTTCTTTCCTGAGATTTCCTGATAAACATGAGGCGGCAGTAAGCGGACTATTTGTGAGGCGGTTCGAAGCACAAGAGTTCCTTCGGCGTCCACCTCCATCGAATCGGCTCCCGCCATTTGCATGCGGACCGGCGTAAGATCGGCGCCAGGCGCAATCTCGAGATCAAACTCAAGATTGGAGTCCCGCGTATAGTAGACGGCGTCGACACCGGGATACAGATCGCGAACCCGAACGCGTGCGTAATGGGGCACGTCACATACCCAGGCCCACGGATCCTTGCCGAGAAAATAGTGACTTTTGCCAGGCAGCAGTTCTTCCCCATGCGCCACTCTCGACTTGGATCCAATCCAGCGAAGCCTGAGCTTCTTGCCGATTCGAATCCCGTCAGGCGTTACATCGAAGGAATAACCGGCTCCCTTCGCTACAAAGACTCCCCGGGATGACGGCTCAAAGTGAGGCTGCGGGGAGGGCGCGGCCAATACGGCTGCGGCGCAGATCATACCGAATAGAATCAGGGATGTCCCCATTGGGCCGGCCCTTTCTATGGGGTGTGAGTATATCAGGACTGAATTAAGCCGGGATTTCCTTTTTGGCTCCCGGTACGAAAACAGTATACACCCACTCCGGCTTCCTGCGAGCCTTCTCCGTGGTCGGTTTTATCATTCGGGAGCCGCACGTCCAAACCCGCATGAATAAAGGCGTCGGAGCATCTTACCCAGTTACACGGAAATGTTTCAAATCGGAAATCCGGGCTTAGGGCAGCAATGCTATTGCTCCGCGATTGCCACAGTCACTTCATTAGACGCCTCATCGCCTATAGTCAGCACCAGTGGGACGGCATCGCCGACCGGGGCCTCCGCAGAAACTTCGACGTTCACCTGATAGAGCCCGACAAACCCTGGAGAGAGACCCGCGAAAACCACGCGGGCCTGGATGCCGCCGATGGTAACCGTCGGGCGCTCCGTCGTCTCATAGAGACGGTCTGATGG
>Ga0194131_10001961_pt1 | contig 34335 bp, 28 predicted proteins | sample TA2KigO120mmetaG_FD_148631 | JGI IMG/M metagenome (GOLD analysis project Ga0194131, IMG submission 148631) | Freshwater microbial communities from Lake Tanganyika, Tanzania - TA2015053 Kigoma Offshore 120m | ecosystem: Environmental > Aquatic > Freshwater > Lake | place: Tanzania: Lake...
CGCGGTCGATCGCTTCGCGCGCGGCGAACGCCAGCCGGTCCGCCGGCCGGTCGCCCCACGGCAGGTCGTCGGGCGCGCGCACCGGCCCTTCGCCGCCCGGGGCGCAGGCGGCGACGAGCAGCAACGGCACGGCGAACGCGAGGGACCAGCGCAGCATCGCCGCATGCGATACGGCACCGGCGGCGGGCGATCCAGCGCGAGATCGGCGGCGCGCCGGGAGCCGCGGCTGGGGCGAAGCCGGCGAGCGCAGGCGGATCGGTCGATCCGCCGAGGATCGACGGCGAGCGCCGGGACGCAGCCTCCGACGCGGCGGCCGGTCCGCCGCTCGGCGCCAGTGCTCAGTGCGTGCGGTTGCCGAAGACGGCGCGCGCCCAGTTGCCGGGCTGGAGCCCGAGCGCGTTGACCGTCGGCGTGAGGTGGATCTTGCACGGCTGCAGGAACAGCACGAAGCCGGCCACCGCCGGGTTGCTGGGCGTGGGCAGCGCATGGTCGGCCACCCCCGCCGCGTCGCCGAACAGAACGGTGGCGAGCAGCGGCGCGACGTCGAGCGTGCAGCCTGGCGCGCCGAACGCCGCGAGGTCGAGCGGCTGCGGGTTGTAGATGGCCGCCGGCGAACCGGCCGGCGCGCTGCCGGGACCACGTCGTGGTAACCGCCCGAGGTCGTGAACAGGAACCAGTCGAACTCGCCGGCGACGAGGTCGCAGTCGGTCTGGGCGCCGACCGCGACGACCTGCGCGGTCGCGGGCGTGTCGTTGGGCTCGATCTCGGGTTGCTGCTGCGCGAGCAGCGGCGCGGCGGCGGCGAGGCAAGCGGAGTAGAAGCGCATGCGGGTGTTCGGCGTCCAGGGGCGCGGCGACGCAACGCAGAATACCCCCCCCTCACAAACGCCACCGGCGCCCTCGCGGGCGCCGGTGGCGTGGCGTCACCGGCTCGCGCCGGCGCGCCGTCCCTCTGAGCCTGCGATCAGAACGTGCGCGTGCCGAGGATGATGCGCGACCAGTTGCCCGGCTGGATGCCCAGCGGGTTGACCGGCGTGGCGAAGTCCCACTTGCACGGCTGCGAGAACAGCACGAAGCCGATCAGCGCGAGGTTGCCCGGCGTCGGCAGGGCGAAGTCCGCCGTGCCCGTGGCGTCGCCGACCAGGACCTGGATGTCCAGCGGGTTGACGTTGAGGAAGCAGCCCGGCGCGCCGAACAGCGTCAGGTCGAGCGGCTGCGGGTTGTAGACCGACTGCGGCGAGCCGGCCGGCGCGCCACTCGGGCCGAGCGCGCCCGACGTGCCGAGGACCAGCAGGCCGAGGTTGCCGAGACCGTTGAGGTTGGTGACGCGCTGGACGAACGTCTGGCCGATCACCGGCTGCTCCCAGCTGCCGACGCGACCGATCGTCGGCACGCCCGCCGTGCCGCAGCCCGTGGCGTTGGCCGAAGCCGTCGCGTAGTTGGCCGTCAGGTACGTCGGCAGATCCGGGATCGTGATCTCCAGGTTGTAGTCACCCGCCTGCGCCGCGCCCGTGCCCGGGCTGAGCACGCGGACGTAGTACTGCGTGCCGGCGAGCGAGAAGTTGAACAGGCCGCGCGGGTTCAGGCCGCCGGCCTCGAGGGCGTTGCCGCCGGTGACCGACGACGGCGTGCCGAGCGTGCCGGCGACCGGGTCGAGCAGCTGGACGAGCTCCAGCGACGCGTCCGTCAGCGGCGTGCCGGTGGCGGCGGCGCTGACCTGGAAGCCGATGAGCGACGCGGTCGGCACCGTGATCGGGCCCCAGAGGTCCGACGGGTCGGTGCCCGCGCTGTTGGTGATGTTGCCGACGCCAATCTGGCCGGGGTTGATCGGGGTCGCCGTCGCCGCCGTGTTGTTGGCGTTCGGGCCGCCGAGCGGCTCGGTCTCGGTGACCGTGCCACCGGTGTTGAAGTCGCGCTGCTTGAGCTCGAAGCGGTAGTTGCCGGTCACGACGATCGGCGTCGAGGTCGTCGGCGTCGAACGGCGCTGGAAGATGCGCACGTAGTACGTGCCGGTCGAGAAGACGCGGAAGCTGCTGACGCGGCCCTGGAAGGCCGACGAGTCGGCGAGGTTGGTACCGAACGTCGTGCTGTTGACCAGCGCGCCGGCCGCGTCGAGGACCTCGTACGACCAGCCGCTGACCCACGGCAGCGTGCCGTCGGTGACGCTGAAGACGACCATCGCCTTCGGCGCCGTGACGTCGACGCGGTAGAGGTCCGAGTCGTACTGGTCGACCTCGAACGTGTCACCCGGCGCCGGCGCGTTGGCGAAGCCGCTGGCGAGCAGGATCGTGTTCGCCGTGTTGGTCTGGACGCGACGGCTCTGGCCGACGTTGAGGCCGCTGGTGCAGCGGACCCAGGAGATCGAGCCCGTGCCCGGCGCCATGCCGAACTGGTTGGCGGTCACCGGCGTCGCGAGCGCGATGCTGTTGCTGCTGCCGCCCGAGACGACGACGTACTGGTCGCCCGCGACCGGGGCCGTGTTCCAGGCCGCCGTCGTGATCGTCGTCGCCGTGTTGGCCGTGATCGCGCGCGACTGGCCGGCGTTGGCGCCGGTCAGGAAGCGCACGGCGTGCGTGTTGCTCGGCGTCGAGAACACCGAGGCCGTCAACGCCGCCGTCGACGTGATGACCGTCGTCGTCGCCGAGGCGACGGTGTCGCTCAGGATCGTCGCCGCGTTGGTGATGATCTCGAACGTGTCCGAGGCCGCCGGGATCGACGTGCCCCACGACTCGGTCGTGATCGTCGTCGCGGTGTTGGACGTGATGCGGCGCGACTGGCCGACGTTGGCGCCCGACGTGAAGCGCACGAAGTACAGGCCGTTGTACGTGCCGGCGACCTGCGCGCCCGCCGTGGTGATGATCGTCGCGGTGCTCGACGCGACCGCGTCCGACGCGACCACCGTCGCGGCGGCGGCGGCGTTCGTGTTGACGACGATCGGCGCCGCGAGGCTGGCGTTCAGCTGCGTGCCGTCGCCGACCGGCTGCGCCGTCGCGAGCGTGTCGTTGGGCTCGATCTCGTTGCCGGTGTACGGCTTCGAGGCGGTCTGGCCCAGGTTGAACTGGTAGTTGCCCGTCGACGTCGACGAGAACGCCTTGCAGCGGATCGTGTACGTGCCGGCGGGGACGACGCCGAAGTAGGACGGGTAGGACGGGTAGTTGAACTGGCCCGAGTCGTCGCACCACGCCAGCAGCGTCGTGCCGCTCGCGTCGAAGATGTCCATCACGAAGTCGACGCCCGTCGTCGTGTCGCTGAGCATCTGGATCGAGTGGTAGCCACCAGGCGTGGTGAACGTGTACCAGTCGACCTCGCCGGCCGTCAGGCTGGCGTTGATCTGCGAGCCGAGGGCGACGATCTGCGCATTGGCGACGGTGCCGTTGGGCTCGACTTCGGGGAACACCTGCGCCATCAGCGGCGCGGCGAAGAACAGGGACGAAGCGGCGAGGAAACGCATAGGGGACTCGGTTCGAGAATGGAGGCGGCAGCGCGCGCTGCCGATTGGAGACGCTAGTGCCTCGGCGACGAGGCGGCAGAACGGGACATAAGCTAGCACGCAACGCGCGATGCAAAAGCCCCCCACTCGCGCGCGACGATGCAGTGCCGCCCCCGCTGCGGCTGCGGCCCACGCCAATTGCGGTCCCCCAAAACGCGACCAGCGCCCTCGCGGGCGCTGGTCGCGGCGCGTGCGCCTGCGTCATGCAGGCGCCGCGCGACTGCCGTGCGGCAGGATCAGAAGGCGCGCGTGCCGATGATGATGCGCATCCAGTTGCCCGGCTGCACACCGAGCGGGTTGCCCGTGAGGAAGTCGAGCTTCGCCGGCTGCATGAACAGCGTGAAGCCCTGCAGGCCCGGCGCGCTCGGGATCGGCAGCAGGTAGTCGGCCGCCAGCGAGACCGGGTCGGCAAGCATCACGTCGATCTGCAGCGGGTTGACGTTGAGCGTGCAGCCCGGCGCGCCGAGCAGCGTCAGGTCGAGCGGCTGCGGGTTGTAGACCGACTGCGGCGAACCGGCCGGAGCGCCGCTGGGGCCCTGCGCGCCCGACAGACCCAGCACCATCAGGCCGAGGTTGCCCGGACCGTTGAGGTTGGTCGTGCGGGTGACGTAGGTCTGGCCGAGGATCGGCAGCTCGGTCGCGATGACGCGGCCGATGGTCGGGACGCCCGCGGTGCCGCAGCCGGCGGCGTTGGCCGTGGCCGTGGCGACGTTGCCGGCGGAGTAGGTCGGCGCGTCGGTCAGCGAGATCTCCAGCACGTAGTTGCCGGACTGCGTGGCGGCGTTGGTGCCGGGGCTGAGGACGCCCAGGTAGTAGACCGTGTTCGGCAGCAGGAAGTTGAACGAGCCGCGGCCGTGGCTGGCGCCCACCGTGGTGTTCAGCGTGTTGCCCGCCGTGACGAGCGTGGGGGCGCTCAGCGTGCCAGCGATCGGGTCGGTGAGCTGAAACAGCTGGATCGTCGAGTCGACCAGGGCCGGGGCGGCGCCGCCGTCGGTCTGGAAGCAGATCAGCGACTGCTGGCTGACCGTGATCGGGCCCCAGAGGTCACTGGCGTCCGCGCCCGTGCTGATCGAGATGTTGCCCACGCCCTGCTGGCCGGGCGCGATCGGGGTCGCCGTGGCGACCGTGTTGTTCGGCTCGGCACCCTCGACGACGACGCCGCCGACGTTCATGTCGCGGATCTTCACCTCGAAGCGGTAGTTGCCGTTGGCCGGGGCAACAGCTGGCGCGCCCGTAGCTTCGGTACGGCGCTCGAACACGCGCACGAAGTACGTGCCGGTCGGGAACACGCGGAAGCTGCTGACGCGGGCTTGGTACACGCTCGAATCGGCGACGTTGGTGCCGAGCGTCGTGGGGACCAGCGCGCCGGCGGCGTCGCGGACCTCGTACGACCAACCGCGGACCCAGGTGTCATCGCCTTCGGTGATGCTGAACACCACCAGCGCGCGCGGCGCCACGACGTCGATGCGGTAGTAGTCGGAGTCGTACTCCAGCACCTCGTACGTGTCGCCGGCGGCAGGTGCCGCGGTGAAGCCCGTGGCGAGCGTGATGCTGGTGGTGGTGTTGGAGGCGATGCGGCGGCGCAGGCCGGCGTTCGCGCCCGACGTGCAGCGCAGCCAGCAGCGGCCGTCGGCGTAGAGACTCGCCGTCAGCGCGGCCGTGGCATTGACGACCGTGGTCGTGCTGCCGGCCAGGGCGACGTCCGCCAGCACCGACACCGCCGGACGCAGCGAGCCGCCGAGTTGGGCGCCGTCGCCGGCCGCGGTGGCCGTCGCGACCGTGTCGTTCGGCTCGATCTCGTTGCCGTTCAGCGGCTTGCTGCCCGGGGCGCCGAGCTCCAGCGTGTACGCGCCGGTAGTCGTGGCCGAGAAGCCGTCAACGCGCAGGCAGTATGTGCCGGCCGCGATGTTCATCCACATTGACGGGGCGAGGCCCTGGCCGTCGTCATTGAACGCCTGGACAATCGTGCCGGTCGCGTCCGACAACTCCAGTTGCAGGTCGGACCCGCTAATGCAGGCGATGCGCATGTATCCGCCCGGCGTCGTGAACTGGAACCAATCCAGCTCACCCGCGGTCAGGTTGCAGTTGATCTGCGAGCCCAGGGCGACAAACTGCGCGGCGGCAGGGGTGTCGTTCGGCTCGACTTCGGGGAACTGCTGGGCCAGCAGCGGCGTGGCCAGCAACAACGAGGACGTAGCGAAGAAACGCATGGATGAGAACATGGGAAAGGGACTCGCTGGAACGTGAAAATGGGGGCGAACGATTTCTGGAATCCGACTGCGGCTCGCGCCACAGCCATTCAACGGATGCCACTCGGACGCAGCGTAGCACAGTTTGGGTTCCCCGTGGGTCGCCATTTGGCAGCCAGTCGCGCGGGTCTCATTTTGTGCACGCGGAAATGCGCTGCGCCGGAACCGTCAACCGGCGTGACGCATCGATCAGCCCGATGCCAGCGCGCCCTGCAAGCGGACGTACGCGCGCATGCCCTGCTTGCCGCCCTCGCGGCCGAAGCCCGATTCCTTGTAGCCGCCGAACGGCGACGCCGCATCGAAGCGGTTGAACGTGTTGTTCCACACCACGCCGGCGCGCAGACGCTCGGCGAACCACAGGATGCGCGCGCCCTTGTCGGTCCAGACGCCGGCCGACAGGCCGTAGCTGCTGTTGTTGGCCTTCTCGATCGCTTCGTCCGGCGTGCGCCACGTCATCACCGACAGCACCGGGCCGAAGATCTCTTCGCGCGCGATGCGGTGGCCGAGCGAGACACCGGTGAACATCGTCGGCGGGAACCAGAAGCCCTTCTTGGGCAGCGCGCAGGCGGGCTGGTGCAGTTCGCAACCGGCGGCGACGCCGTCGGCGACCAGCTCACGGATGCGCGCGAGCTGCGCCTGGCTGTGGATCGCCCCCATGTCGGTGTTCTTGTCGAGCGGGTTGCCAACCCGGATGCGCGCCATGCGCCGCGCCAGCTTCTGCACGAATGCGTCGTGCACGCCCTCCTGCACGAGCAGGCGCGAGCCGGCGCAGCAGACGTGCCCCTGGTTGAAGAAGATGCCGCGCACCACGCCTTCGACCGCCTGGTCGAGCGCGGCGTCCTCGCAGACGATGTGCGCCGCCTTGCCGCCGAGTTCGAGCGTCAACTCGCGGCCGCTGCCGGCGAGCGTGCGCTGGATCTCCTTGCCGACCTCGGTGCTGCCGGTGAACGCGACCTTCGCGAGCCCCGGGTGCCGCACCAGCGCAGCACCGGTCGCGCCGTCGCCGGTCACGACGTTGACGACGCCCGGCGGCAGGCCCGCCTGCTGGAACACCTCGCACAGCCGCAGCGCCGTCAGCGGCGACGACTCGGCGGGCTTCAGCACCACCGTGTTGCCGGCGGCGAGCGCTGGCGCCAGCTTCCATGCCGCCATCAGCAGCGGGAAGTTCCATGGGATCACCTGCCCCACCACGCCGAGCGGCTCCGGCGATTGGCCGGGGAACAGCAGGTCGAGCTTGTCGGCCCAGCCGGCGTGATGGAAGAAGTGCTGTGCTGCGAGTGGCACGTCGACGTCGCGCGTCTCCTTGATCGGCTTGCCGTTGTCGAGCGTCTCCAGCACCGCGAACTCGCGGGCGCGCTCCTGCAGGATGCGCGCGACGCGGTAGAGGTAGCGGGCGCGCTCGTCGCCGGGGAGCTTGCGCCACGCCGGGGACGCCTTGGTCGCCGCCTTCACCGCGGCGGCGACGTCGCGCGCGTCGGCGTGGGCGACTTCGCCGAGGACGGCCTCGGTCGCCGGGTTGGTCGTGGCGAAGTAGCGACCGGACATGGGCTTGGTCCACGCGCCGCCGACGAAGAGTTCCTGCCGGGCCGGGATCGGCGCTACTTCGGTCGCCTCGGGCGCTGGCGCGTACGACCAGACGCCGCCGAAGTTCAGTTCGCGCGCAGCGCCGCGCCTGCCGCGCGCTGCGCCACCCGCCTTGCCGGCCTTGCTGCCACCGCTCCGCGTGCTGTCGTTGGTCTTCATGGCGAGGTGCGCTCAGTCGGCGCTGAAGTCGGTCGGGCGTTGGTAGCGGCCCGTGCGCTCCTTCTCCAACTGCATCAACACGTCGTTGAGCAGCGAACTCGCGCCGAAGCGGAACCACGCCGGCGACAGCCAGCGGTCGCCGCACGTCTCGGCGACGGTGACGAGGTACTTCAGCGCGTCCTTGCCGGTGCGGATGCCGCCGGCGGCCTTGACGCCGACCATGCGGCCGGTGGCGAGGAAGTGGTCGCGCACCTCTTCGAGCATCAGCAGCACGACCGGCAGCGTGCTCGCCGGCGCGACCTTGCCGGTCGAGGTCTTGAGGAAGTCGCCGCCGGCGTGCAGCGCCAGCCGGCACGCGAGCCGCACGTTGTCGTAGGTCTTCAGTTCGCCGGTCTCGAGGATGACCTTGAGGTGTGCGGGGCCGCAGGCGTCCTTCACCGCGCGGATCTCGTCGGCGACGAAGCCGTGCCGCCCCGCGAGGAAGGCGCCGCGATCGATCACCATGTCGATCTCGGTGGCGCCGTCGCGCACCGCGCGCGCGACCTCGCGCAGCTTGCTGGCGCGGTCGATGCGGCCGGCGGGGAAGCCGGTGGCGACCGACGCCACCTGCACGCCGGTGCCGGCGAGCGCTGCGACCGCGACCGGGACGAGGTCGGGATAGACGCAGACGGCGGCGCACGCCGGCACGTCGGGCCGCGTCGGCAGCGGCCGCGCCGCCTTGCCGCACAGTTGGCGGACCTTGCCGGGCGTGTCCATGCCCTCCAGCGTGGTCAGGTCCATCATCGCGATGGCGAGCTTCAGGCCCTGGACCTTCGCCGCCTTCTTGAGCGAGCGCGTGCCGAGGTCGGCGGCGCGCGTCTCGAGCGCGACGGCGTCGACCGGCGGGACGCGCAGACCGGACAGGGAGGAGGACGCTGCCATGCGGAGTCGGGGATCGTGCCGAACGCCGCGCCAGAAGTCGACGGCGCGCGCGCCCGCAGGCATCAGCGTCGTCCCATCACCCCCCCCACGGCCCGACCGCGACGGCGCAGTGAACGATCGGAGCGATCGCGGCCAGTCGGGCCCCGCGTGATCAGCCGCGACCCTTGGCGATGTCGGCGAAGTTGAAGCGATCAGGCAGCAGCCGCGCGATCGTCGTGCGCGCCACCGCCTTGCCGCTGCCGGCGAGCAGCACTGCGAGGTCGCCGCGCGCCGGCGCGAACTCGGCGAGCACCTGTCGGCAGGCGCCGCACGGCCGCGCCGGATCCTGCAGGCCAGTGACGACGGCGACGGCGCGCAGTTCGCGTTCGCCAGCGGCGATGGCGGCGCAGACGGCGGCGCGCTCGGCGCAGATCGTCAGGCCGTAGCTGGCGTTCTCGACGTTGCAGCCGACGTAGACCGCGCCGCTGCCGCCGAGCACGGCAGCGCCGACGCGAAAGCCGCTGCCAGCGACGTAGGCGCGCTGGCGGACGGCGCGGGCTCTGGCGACGAGGTCGGCGGCGAGGGCCTTGGAGAGCTTGGCCATCGCCGCACGGTACCGCGCCCCCACCCGCGCCGGCAAAGCACGCGGCGCACGAATGCATCGACGGCGGTCGGCGGCGGCCGTAGAACGCCGCGCCGATGGACCGCCTGCCCACCGCCGACGAGGTGCGCGCCGAACTGCAGGCGCTCGACCAGCTCGACCGCAAGGTCGTCGGCGGCCTCGTGGCGCTTTGCATGGCGATGCCGCAACAGGTGCGCAACCGCGAGTGGCTGGCCGAGCGCTTCGTGCACGTCGCCACGATCGCGCATGGCTTCGCCGAGGACGGCTCGGAAGCCACCGACGACGACGTCGAACGTGTGCGGCTGTACGCGCGGCTGCGCTTCGAACCGGTGGTGCGCGCGACGCTGCGGCTGTTCGTCCGCACCGGCGAGGACCTGCAGACGCGCAGCGGGGCGCCCGATTTCGCAGCCGCCCAGGCGATCGTCACCGGCTACCTCGGCGCGACGTGACGCCATCGACCGCGCGCGGCTATCCTCTGCCGCCATGTCGTTCCGTCGCAAGCCGTCCGGGCTGCTGCTGCCGTTCGCCATCGCCACCCTGCTGGCCGCCCCCGCGCTGCGCGCGCAGGAAGGCGTGCCGCAACCACCGGGCCTGATCCCGGAGCAGATGTGGTACGCGCCGACGGCGACCGACTGGCAGAAGCCGGTGGCGATCCGCTGGCAGCGCACCTGGGACGACGCCCTGCGGCTGTCGCAGCAGACCAAGCGCCCGATCCTGGTGTGCGTCAACATGGATGGCGAGATCGCCAGCGAGCACTACGCCGGCGTGCGCTACCGCGACCCCGAGATCGCCAGGCTCTGGGAGCCGTACGTCTGCGTCATCGCGTCGGTCTACCGCCACACGCCGCGCGACCACGACGACCAGGGCCGGCGCATCCCCTGCCCGCGCCTGGGCACGGTGACTTGCGGCGAGCACATGGCGCTGGAGCCGCTGGTGTACGAGAAGTTCCTCGACGGTAAGCGCATCTCGCCGCGCCACATCATGGTCGAGCTCGACGGCAGCGAGGTCTACGACGTGTTCTACACGTGGGACACCAAGTCGGTGTTCGACACGCTGCGCGACGGCATCCAGAAGCGCCAGGTGCAGACGCAGCCGATCGTGCGCGGCGACCGCTCGCTGAAGGAGAAGATCGAGAGCCCCGACAGCCAGGACCGCGAGGAGATCGAGCGACTGTTCGCCAAGGCCGACAGCCAGCAGCGCGCGGCGATGCTGGCGGCCGCGCTCGGCGCCGGCGACAAGGCGCCGATCGAACTGCTGCGGCAGGCGGCGTTCGGCCTCGACCCCGACCTCGCGCAGAAGGCGCGCCAGGGCATGCTCGTCGCCGCCGACCCCAACGCCGTCGAACTGATCGCCGACGCGCTGCAGGCGCCGATGGCCGCCGATGAGCGGCAGGCGCTGGCGAAGTCGCTGCGGCGCTTCGCGTCGGGCCGCGCGCAGAGCCTCGCCGCCGCCCACGCCGGCCTCGCCGGCGGCGACTCGGCGCTCGACGGCGCCCGGTGGAACAACGCCCTGTCGGCGCAGGACTACGCTGCTGCGGCAGTCGGGCGCGACCGCGCCGCCGAGGCCGCCGCACGCGACGAAGCGCTGAAGGCCAAGCCCGAGTCCGCCGACGTGCGCCTCGACGTCGCCGAGTCGAGCCTGCTGCTCGCCTACGAGACGACCGCGACGACCGCGCGCGGCGGCGCACGGCTGGCGCAGAGCCAGTGCCAGTTCGCGCTCGACGACTGCGCCCGCAACCTCGACGCCGCGCAGACGCTCGGCGCGCAGGGCTGGCGACCAGCGGCCCTGCGCGCGCTGCTCGCGCGCCAGCAGGGCGACAACGCCAAGGCCTACGAGCTGGCGATCGCCGCCGCGCCGCAACTGCCGCCGGACGCGCCGGGCCGCGTCGCGATGGAGTTGTTGGCGCTGTTCGCCGAGGCGCGCCAGGAGGCGATCGTCGCCGCGGTGCGCGGCAAGCGCGATTGGGAGCCGGCGTGGATGAACGACATCCACACCGCGTACTCGCTGCTCGGCAAGCACCCGCTCGGCACCGACGCGCAGGTCGCCCACCACTTCGACTTCCTGCTGTTCTTCGGCGCGCCCGACACCGACGGCGTGCTGGCGCGCGGCCTACAGCGTTTCCCGTCGTCGGCGCTGCTGCACGAACGGTTGCGCGGCCGGCTGCTGCGCGGCGGCCCTGACGCGCTCGAAGCGAAGTACGCCGACCGCTGCGCCGCCGCCGACGCCGCGCCGACCGAGTCGTGGTTTGGCGGCTACGCGTCGCTGGTCGCCGCCGAGGCGCACCGGCAGAAGTCGGTGGCCGAGCCGGCGATGGCCTGCTACGAGCGCGCGCTACAGCGCTTTGCGACCTACCGCGAGCGCACCGGCGACGACGCCAGCCACTTCGTCGCCGTCGCGCACGGCGGCATCGCCCGCCTGCTGCTGCAGCGCGGCGACCTCGCCGGCTGCTTCGGCGCGCTACAGCGCAGCTTCGCCGCCAACCCGGCGGCAGCGGCCGCGGTCGACGGCCTCGGCATCACGACGATGCAGACCGCCGAGATGCTCAAGGGCAAGGCGCTCGACCAGAAGGACGAGGCGCTGCTGCAGCAGCTGGCCGCGGCGCTGCAGGCGCTGCCGCCGGAGGCGTTCGAGCTGCCCGAGTACGAGCGTGCCTCGCGCGGTCAGGGTGGCGGTCGCCGCAGCCGGCGCGGCAACTGAGCCAGCAACCCAGCGACGCCGCTCAACCGTCCGCGAGCATCGCGTCGAGCGAGCGCGTGACAAGCACGTCGCCGCGTAGCGACACGTCGCGTGGCCGCAGCGGATCGAGGCATTCGACCGGCTGCAGCAAGTCGAGGCGCAGGCCGTGGCGCGCGGCGAAGCGGCGGCCGAGTTCCCAGCGCGAGACGCGCTCAGGACCGGCGAGGTGCAGCAAGCCGGGTCCAGCTGGATCGACAACGAGCTCGACCAGCGCCGCCGCGGCGTCGGCGGCGTGCAGCGGCGTTCGGTACTCATTGGGGAAGAGCGACGCAACCTGACCCTGCTGCAGCGTCGCGCGCAGCGACGCCGAGGCGCCGCGGCCATGCGGGTCAGGGCCGAACAGCAGCGGCAGGCGCACGATGCGGGCGCCGTGCGCGCGCGCTCGTTCCTCCCCCTCGGCCTTGCTGAGGCCGTAGACCGACAGCGGCGCCACCGGGTCGAGCGCGCCGTACGGCGCGTGGCGGCCGTCGAAGACGAGGTCGGTCGACACCGCCAGCAACCGCGCGCCGAAGCGCTCGGCGAGCGCTTCGGCGGCGGCGGCGTTGACCGCGCGCGCGCGCGAGGCGTCGCGTTCGCAGTCGGCGAGCCGCGACATCGCCGCGAGGTGGAGCACGACGTCCGGTCGCAGCGCCTGCGCTAACGCCGCCGCGATTCCCGGCGCGGTCAGATCGACGGCGGCGTCGCCGCTGCGGCAGGCGGTGGTCAGCGATTCGTGGCCGGCCGCGCGCACGGCAGACTGCACATAGCCGCCAAGGAAGCCAGACGCGCCGGTGACCAGGATGCGCAACGCGGGCATGCCATTGGTATGGTTGCGCCTCAAGCCTGTGAACGAAAGCCCCGCCGTGCAGAAGCGCCTGCTGCTCGTGTGCAACCCGATCGCCGGCGGCGGCAAAGGCCGCGTGCGCGGTCCAGAGTTGGCGGCGGCGCTGCAGGCGCGCGGCGTGCACGCCGAGTGCTGGTTCACCCGCGCCCGCGGCGATGCCGAGGCGCGCGCGCGGCAGGCCGGCGGCGAGCGCTGGGACGGCATCGTCGCGCTCGGCGGCGACGGCACGGTCAACGAGGTGCTCAACGGCATGCCCGACCTGCGGCGACCGCTCGGCTTCTTCCCGCTCGGCACCGCCAACGTGCTCGCCTGCGAACTCGGCCTGCCTACGCGCGTTGTCGCCGCCGCCGACGCGCTGGCCGCCGGCCACACCCGCCCGCTCGCCGTCGGCCGCGCCGCCAACCGTCGTTTCCTGTTGTTCTGCGGCGTCGGCGTCGATGGCGCGGTCGTGCGGCGGCTGAACGAGGTCCGCAATGGCAATTCCGGCAAGCGCAAGTGGGCCGCTCCGATCCTGCACACGCTGTGGCGCTGGCCGCAGTTCTCGCTGCGCGTGACGCTTGCCGACGGCGAGGTGCTCGATGGCCTCAGTTCGGTGCTGGTGACGCGCGTGCGCGACTACGGCGGCGTGCTCAAGCTGCCGCCGGAGGTGTCGCCTGACAGCGGCCGGCTGCACGTGCTGGCGTTCCGGCAGCGCAGCCGCCTTTCGTGGCTGTGGCTCGGCCTGCGCGGCGTCACCCGCACGCTGCGCGGCGGCGGCAAGCTGCAGGTGCGGACCACCATCGCGCTGCGCGTCGAGGGCGACGCGCCCTACCAGCTCGACGGCGACCTCGGCGGCGCAGCGCCGGTCGCGCTGGCGCTGGAATGGCAGCCCGTGCCGATCCTCGTGCCGCCGCCGCGCTAGCGCAAACCTTCTGGCTACCGCATCGGCCTGCTAACCTGCCGACATGGCCGACCCAGCCCGTCCGTTCCGCTCCGCCGCCGCCTTGTTCTGCGCGCCGTTGTTGGCTCTGGCCAGCTGCGGTGGCAGCAGCGGCCCGGTCGACGGCGGCAAGGCCTACGCGCACGTCAAAGCGTTCGTCGGCTTCGGCCCGCGGCCGTTTGGCAGCGACGCGCTCGCCAAGGCCGCTGACTACATCGGCGGCGAACTGCAGAAGATCGGCGTGACGATGCAGCGCCACGAGGTCGTGCAGGAGAAGGAGAAGAAGACGATCCGCAACCTGTACGCGCAGATTGACGGTGACGACCCACAGAACGGCCCGATCCTGATGGTCGCCGCCCACTACGACACCAAGCTCGCCGACGGCCACGCCGACGCGAAGTGCAACTTCCCGTTCGTCGGCGCCATCGACGGCGGCGGCGGCCCGGCGGTGCTGGTCGAGCTGGCGCGCGCGCTCAAGGCGCGAACGCATAAGCCGAAGTGCAACGTCTGGCTGTATTGGATCGACGCCGAGGAGTCGATCGATTGGACGTGGAACCCCGACCGCGCGCTGCTCGGCAGCAAGGCGTTCTGCGCCATGCTCAGCAAGGAGAAGGTCATGCCGCGGCTCAAGGCCTTCGTGCTGATCGACCTCGTCGGCAGCAAGAACTACAAGTTCGACCGCGACGGCAACTCCGACACCAAGCTGCTCGACCTGTTCGGCGCCGCAGCGAAGGCGATGGGCGAGGAGAATCGGCTGTACGAGTTCCCGTCCCCCGCCGACATCCAGGCCTACCGCAGCCGCAACCTCAATTGGGGCACCAGGGACGACCACGAGGTGTTCAAGAACTACGGCGTGCCGAGCGTGCTGCTGATCGACTTCGCGCGCCGCGTGCCGAGCGAGCAGAAGGACCCGCGCTTCGAGCAGTGGTGGCACACCGCCGACGACGACCTCGGCGCCGTCGACGACGACGCGCTGGCGTTCACCGGCAACCTGGTGATGCAGGCGCTGCCGGCGCTCGAAGCCTTCGTCATGGGTCGCAAGTGAACTGGCACGCGATGGCCCGCACCGGCGCTGTCCTGCCCGTTGCGCTCGGCGCGCTCGCCGCCTGCCTCGGCGTCGCCCTCGTCACACAACCGCCCGGCGGCGTTGGCGACGGCTTCCGCGGCCGACAAGGCGCCGAGATCGACAAGCGCGCGATCGAACCGCTCGATGTCGTGCGCGCGCCGGGCGACCTCGGCGAACAGGCGTTCGCGCACGCGCGCACGCTGGTCGGCTTCGGCCAGCGCCATCCCGGCACGCCAGGCTGGAGCAAGCAGCTCGACCACATCGAGACGACGCTCGCGGCCTTGGGCCTGACGGTGCAGCGCGACACCTGGACCGACCGCAAGGAGCGGATCACGTTCACCAACCTGGCGGCGACGATCCCGGGCAAGCGGCCGGATCGCATCGTGCTCGCGTGCCACCACGACACCAAGTGCACACAGGGGCATGCCGACCCCGAGCACAACTTCCACTTCGTCGGCGCCAACGACGGCGCGTCCGGCGTGGCGCTGCTGCTGGCGCTAGCCCCCGTACTGAAGGCGACGCCGCGCGAGGCGACGATCGAACTGGTGTTCTTCGACGGCGAAGAGAGCCTCGACTGGGCGTGGAACGACGCCGCCCGCGCGCTGTTCGGCAGCAAGCGCTTCGTGCAGAAGCATCGCGACGCGCAGTTGCTCGGCAAGGAACCGCGCATCGCCGCCGTGGTGCTGCTCGACATGGTTGGCCGCACCGACCTGCACATCCAAGACGAACTCTACTCGACGCGCGAGCTGCGCCAGCTGATGTGGTCGGCAGCGGTCGCGACCGGGCATCAGGCGGCGTTCTGCCAGCGCGCCGAGGCGGCCGCCGACGACCACAAGCCGTTCCTCGACGTCGGCATCCCCGCGCTCGACCTCATCGACCTCAACGGCAACCCGCACTGGCACAAGCCGACCGACACGCTGGACAACATGGCGCCGGCCAGCCTGCAGAAGGTCGCCGACGTCGTGATGACGATGCTGCCGGTCGTCGAACGCCGCTACGCGCTGCGCACCGACTGAAGCGCGGGCGCAGGACGCGGCGCGGCACGCGCGCCGGGCAACGTGGCCTCCCGCGACGCAGGCTCCTAGGATCCTGCGCCATGCCGACCGTCGACCGCGCTGGCCGCACGATCCACTTCAGCCGCGAGGGCGAAGGTCCCGGCATCGTGCTGGTGCCCGGGCTCGGCTCCGGCGCGCGGCTGTTCGGCACGCTGCCGCGCCGCTTCGCCCGCGCCGGCTTCACCTGCGCCGCCGTCGATCCGGTCGGCCTGCCGCCGTCGGCGCCGCTGCCCGACGGCGCGTTCGACTTCGTCGCCGCCGCGCGCGACGTACTCGCCGTCGCGGCGACGCTGCCCGGGCCAGTCGCGCTGGTCGGCACCTCGCTCGGTGGCAAGGTGGCGCTGACCGCCGCCGCGGAAGGCTCGCCGCACTGCCACAAGCTCGTCATGCTGTGCAGTTCGGCGCTGCAGTCGCCGCGCGGCGTGCGCGTCTACCGCTTCTTCGAACTGCTGTGCGCCGAGGTCGACGGCCGCTGGCTCGGCGAACTCACCGCGCCGTTTCTGTTCGGCGAAACCTTCCTGCGCCAGCGGCCCGGCGTCGTCGACGACATCATGCGCAGCAGCAAGCCCAGCCCCGAGTCGCGCGCGTTCATGCACGCCCAGGCCAAGGCGCTGCAGGCCTTTGACGGCGAGGCGCTGTGCCCGCTGGTGCGCGTGCCGACGCTGTGCCTCGCCGGCGCCGAGGACACGCTGACGCTGCCGAGCGAGGTCGCGGCGACGGCCGCGCGCATCCCCGGCGCGCAGCACGCCTGCCTGCCGAACGCCGGCCACAGCCTGCTGCTGGAGAGCGCTTCGGCGTTCGATCAGGTGGTCGCGTTCGCGCGCGCGACGGACTGAGCCAAGGCGGCCCCCCCCTTTTCCCGATGCCTGGGCGTGCTAGTATTGTGCGCTTGGTCTATGTCGGCTCGCCGACTCCGTCGTCATCCGCACCAAGACATCACCATGCGAATCCCTGCCTGCCTCGTCATTGGCTGCTCACTCGCCGTGTCTGCCATCGCCCAATCCACGCTCGTCACGCCCGCCGGCTACGCCGCGACGGAGGGCACCACCAACAATGTGTTCCCCTGGAACCGCGCCACCGCCAGCACGCGCATCCAGTTCGTTGTCGACAGCACGCACTTCACGTCGCAGGGCGTCGCGTCGCCTATCATCATCTCGCAATTGCGCTACCGCGCCGACGCCGCGACCACGGCGACGACCTGGGCCGGCGGCTCCTGGCCCAACGTGCGCATCGACATGGCTTCGTGCCCGGTTGACTACCTCGGCGTGAGCACGACGTTCGCCAGCAATCTCGGTCTCGACCTCGCCACGGTCTACAACGGCGCGGTCACCGTCCTCGGCGGCGTTGGCAACGGCACCGGCATTCCCGGCCCGTGGTACATCACCATCCCGCTGACGACGCCCTTCGTCTACGACCCGAGTAGCGGCACCGACTTGACCGTCGACATCTACCAGGACGGCACGGGCTGGACGGGCACGAGCCGCGCCGCCGACCACGTGAGTTCGGCCGGCGTCCCCGGTCCGCTGTGCAGCCGCGTATACAACACTTCGGCCAGCGCACTGACGGCGACGACCGGCACGGTCGGACTCAACTACGGCATCGTCACCGAGTTCACCTACGTGCCGGCGGCGGGTCTCTTCCCGGCGTTCACCGCAGCACCGCGCACCGGCCCGTCGGGCATGACTGTGCAGTTCACCGACCAGAGCTTCTCGTCGGCTCCCGGCGGCATCGTCCTGCACATGTGGGACCTCGACGGCAACGGCGTCATCGACAGCACCGCGACCAACCCGACGTTCCAGTACACCGCGCCCGGCTACTACACGGTGTCGCTGACGGTGATCGACAGCCAGCACCCGCAGCAGACGCTGACGCGCACGAACTACATCGGCGTCGACCTCACCAGCGCCAACTTCACTACCAGCATCAGCGCACTGACCGTGCAGTTCACCGACACGTCGCTCAACGCCACAACATGGGCCTGGGACTTCCAGAACGACGGCGTCGTCGACAGCACCGTGCCGAACCCGACGTTCACCTATCCGGTGGCCGGCGCCTACAACTGCAAATTGACGGTCACCAACGCCTACAGCAGCGACACCCGCATCGCGAACCTCGGCATCGGCATCATCCCGCTACCGCCGTTCGGCAGCACGTTCACGGCGACGACGACGCGCGGCTACTGGTTCCAGACGCCGACGCGGTTCTCGGTCGTGTCGATGCAGGTGCCGGACGAGGCCAACTTCGGCCTGCAGAACGTCGCGCTGTACCGCCTCGCCAGCGCGCCACCGGTGTTCGGGGCGACGGCGACCGGCGGCCTCGAGTTCGTCTCGACGTTGCAGTCGAGCGCCACGCCGGTCCCGTGCGCGGTGAGCTTCGACGCCGGCGAGTTCGTCGGCGTGCTGGGCGCCTGCGGCGACACGACGACCTGCCGCAACTCGTACGCCACGCCGGCCGGTCCGTACACCTCGTCGGTGCTCGGCCAGCCGACCACGCTGACGCGCTTCGGCACGCAGTTCAATCTCGCCGTCACCAACGGCGCCAACGCCTATTGGCAGGAGCCGACCGGCGCGCTCAGCCGTGTCTTCCTTGGCGTCACTGCGGCGGCCGGCCTGCAGTACGGCACGGGCACGCCATCGCCATACGCCGCGGCGCCGACGCTGAATACCACGGCGCTGCCGCGGCTCGGCCAGACGGCGCAGATGACGCTGACCAACAACGACAGCGCCGCGATCGGCGTCATTGCCGTCGGCTTCGGTCGCACGGCCTTGCCGACGCCGTTCGGCACGCTGCTGATCAACAGCATCGCGGCGACCGACGTGATCAACGGCGGCAACCTGCTGACGCCGGGCAGCTACACCCACTCGTTCGCGATCCCGAACAACCCGGCGCTCAACGGCTTCGGCCCGCTCAACTGGCAGGCGGCGTGCATCGTGCTGCCGACCGGCGAGTTCGCGCTGTCGAACGCCACCGAGTGGTGGCTGGCGAACTGAGCGAAGCGCGTCGGCGCGCGCCTGCCGCTGACCAGAGCGGCGGCCGCGCCGGGCGGGCGCGCCGCGCTGCGGGCCGCTAGCGCAGCGGCAGGACCCAACTCGCCGCCAGCGCCGGATCGCCGCGCTCCTGCAGCGTCCGGCACAGCGTGCGCGCCGACGGCGCCGGCGCGACCGTCCGCTCGGCGCCGTCGACCGCGACCACCAACGGCTTGCCGAGGTCGCAGTGGCGCGCGTCGAGCCACGCTTCGACCTTCGCCTCGCCGACGCCGGTGACGACGAGGCGGTCCACGGCGAACTCGGCGCCGAGCCGCCGACCGGGCTGCGGCGACGGATCACGCAGCCAATAGTGGTCGCGCACCGTGCCGTCGGTCTGCTGCCACTGCAGCCACTTCGGCGACGCCGCGCGCGCGAGCGGCACGAGCCTCGCCAGCAGGTCGCGGTCCGGCAGGCCGGTGTGGCCGTTGTTGGCGATGAGATCGAAGCGCGCCGGGTAGCGGCCGGGGTGCTGCTGCTGCAGGTCGGCGATCTGCCGCGCGAAGCCCTCGCAGCGCTCGCGACGGCCGTACGCGGTGTCGCGGTCGCCGACCATCGACGAAAACGCCAGCGTGTGCAGGCCGACGGCCGAGGTCTGGCCATCGGTTGGCGCCGCAGCGCTGGCGTGCACGGCAGCGAAGCGGTGCGGCAGTTTTGGTCCGATCGCGAACGCGCCGTAGCCGCCGTGGCTGTAGCCGAGCGCGACGACGCGATCGGGATCGACCTCGCCGCAGATGACGAACTGGCGGATCAGCTTCTCGAGCAACGGGTAGAAGTAGTCGGTGTAGAAGCCGTTCCACTCGTCGGTCGGCGCCCGCAGCGCGCAGTACACGTAGCCGCCGGCCTCGGGGTGGTCGCGGTAGTAGATCTGCATGTGCTGCCACTGCGAGTCGTTGACGCGCTTGGGCGCGCCGCCACCGCCGTGCATCGCGATGACGAGGCCGTAGCCGCCGGCCGGCTTGTCGCCGACGACCTTCCACGTGTACGGGCTCGCCTTGTCGCCGGCGCGCACGCGCTTGCCGTCGAAGTCGGCCTGCAGCGCCGCGCGCTCGTTCGCGCGCAGCGCCGCGAAGGCGAGCGCGCGCAGGCGGGCGTCGCCTTCGGGCTTGGCCAGCATCGCGTCGAGGTTGCGGTCGAACTCGAACGTCGCCTGGCGCGCGGCGTCGGCGCCGAAGTAGCGGGAGAACTGCGCGCGCAGCGCGTCGTCGGCGGCGGCGACGGCCTCGGCGACGCTCGACGCGACGGCGGCCGCCGCGGGTTTGCCAGCGTAGCGCGCCGCCTCGTCGGTGCCGTGCAGTTCGACGCCGCGCCCCCATCCGGCGGAAAAGCGCTGGCCGGTCGCCGCAAACGACACCGCCCACGGATGGAACGCCGAATCGCTCGCCGCCGCCGCCTGCGCCGCAGCATCGGTGAACCAGCCGCGGTCGAGACCAGCCGAATCGGGTTCGTCGGCGCCGCAGTAGCGCCACGCCGCGCCGTCCCAGACCTCGACCCAAGTGTGATTGCCCGGTTGATGCGGCCATCGCACCGAGACCAGCCGCGCCGGCACGCAGCAGGCGCGACAGGCGTCGGCGAGCAGGATCGACAGGCCGGTGCAGCTCGCCTTGCCCTGCGCGATCGACGCGCTCGGCGCCTGGTCGGCGCGCTTGCGTTCGGTCGAGTAGTGCACGTTCAGCGTGCCGAAGATCGTGGCGTTGAGCTTCTGCGCCGCCTCGCCCGGCGTGCGGCAGTCGCGGACCCGCGGCAGGAAGCGGGCGGCGAAGTCGCTGCGCCAGTCCTCGCGGGCCTCGTTGGCCTGCGCGTAGGGCAGCACGTAGTTGGCGAACAACGCATCGTCGAGCGACGCGCCCCACGGCACGGCGGCGCGGGCTTCGTGGGCTTGGCGGACTTCGCGCAGCAGGAAGGCCGTATCGAGGGTTCGCGCGTCGTCGAGTGGCATGTTCGTCAACAAGAACGCGACGCTGTCGCGCTGCGCGGGCGGCGCGTTGCGCCAGGCATCGTGGAGCTGACCGGCGTTGTCGCCGCCGCGGGCGCAGGCGAGCAGGAGGCTGTCCGGAAGGGACTGCGCGGCGAGTGGCAGACTGGCGGCGAGCAGCGCGACGACGAAGCCGGCGGCGGTCGCGGGGACGCCGGCGGACGTGTCGGGGAGGCAGAGGGGTGACGACAGGCGAGCCATGGCGCGGTTTGTAGCCGGCGCGAGAGCGGCCGAAGCGGCGGTGGGAAGATGGTGCAAGCGACGGGCAGGCGCGGAGGGAGACGCAGGCCGCGGCCGCAGGTAGTTCGACGGGCCGGGGCGTGTCCGAACCCGCCGCCGCGTCAGCTTCATTCCCCGTCCGCTGCTACGCCGTCTTCGCCACGCCCTGCACGAACATCCATATGCCGGTGCCGGTCGCGGTGACCACCGACAGTAGCCAGATCCACACCGACATCTTGTGCCAGCGCCGCGCCCGCTCGGAGAACACCAGCCAAACGCCGGTGATCGCGACGGGCAGAACCAGCAACCCACCGGCCTTGGCGCACGGCAGGTGAATGACCTTCGCCGCCTCGGGGAACGTGTAATTCTGCATCAGACGCTCGGTCATCACGATGGCTACCGCCAGCGCCACGATGGTGAGAGGCGCGGCGACGAGGTGCAACTTGCGCCGCCGCTGCCACCCGGTGACTAGGGTGATCACGAGCAGCACGACAGTCGCGCCGAAAGCCAGCCAGAACGGAACCGTGGACGCCATGCGGTCATCGCATCGTGACGTTCCGCCGCTCGCGAGGAAAGGACGAACTGACGAGGCGAACCCGAGGCGGCAGCGGCGCCAGAGCCGCTACGCACAACGCAAGCGCCTGCGCGTCATCAGCACGCCCAACTCCGACGCCCGCGCCCGCCATGACCTGACCGGCGACGAAGCCGTGCGCGCGGCGGCAGCACCGCCTACGCTGCGCGCATGGTCAAGGTCCTCCACGGCGTGCCGAGCATGGGCCGCCGCCGCGTCGGCGTCGCCGTCGCCCGCTTCAACGAGGTCGTCACCGAGCGCCTGCTCGACGGCGCGCTCGCGACGCTGCGCCAGCACGGCGTGCGCGACGACGACATCCAGGTCGTCTGGGTGCCAGGCGCGTTCGAGCTGCCGCAGGCCTGTCAGTGGCTGGCGCGCGACTGCCACGTCGACGCCCTGGTCATGCTCGGCGCGGTCGTGAAGGGCGGCACCGACCACTACCACTACGTTTGCGACGGCGTCACCCAGGGCGCCATGCGGGTGGCGCTCGACACCGGCGTCCCGCTCGGCTTCGGCGTGCTGACCTGCGCCGAGATGGAGCAAGCGCTGGCGCGCGCCGGCGGCGAGCACGGCAACAAGGGCGCCGACGCGGCGCTCGCCGCGCTCGGCATGCACTCGCTCGCGCAGCAGTTGGGCCCGCTCGGCGGCCGTTGATCCACGGCGCGACGCCGCTAGCCTTCGGGCCACGTTTCCTCGGAAACCTCCGCGCTCCTTGCCAATGACCGCCCCCATCCGTCGCCGCACGCGCGCTCGCGAGATCGCCATGCAGGTCCTGTTCCAGTTCGACGTCCGCGGCGACGGCTACCCGGGCGAGGTCGGCAAGACGGTCACCCAACTCTGCGCCGACGAGGCCGAGCAGGACACCGAGATCGCCGACTTCGCCGCGCAACTCGTCGACGGCACGCGCCAGAACCTCGCCGCGATCGACCAACGCCTGCAGGGCGTCACGCGCAACTGGGACCTCAAGCGCATGGCGACCGTCGACCGCAACGTGCTGCGCATGGCGACGTACGAGCTGATGTTCGTCGCCGACGTGCCGCCGAAGGTCGCGATCAACGAAGCCATCGAGCTCGGCAAGAAGTTCTCCACTGCCAACTCGGGCGGCTTCGTCAACGGCATCCTCGATCGCATCCGCATCGACCTGGACAAGGAACGCCAGGACGGACCGACGCCACCGACGCCCGGCGACGCGGCGCAAGGCTGATCGGCCGCGCCGAGCGGGGCGGAGCGTCCGTGCCGTTGCCAAGCGCGCCGCCGCGCCCCACACTGCCGCGACGATGGTGTTCGGCAAGCTGCTCTCGGCGCTGAAGAAGACGCGCGACGCGCTGACCTCGGGCCTCGCGCGGCTGTTCGATGGCCGGCAGCTCGACGACACGTTCCTCGAGGAGCTCGAAGAGATCCTCTACAACGGCGACCTCGGCCCGGTCGGCACGCGCGTCGTCGAAGAGCTGAAGGCCGCCTACAAGCGGCGCGAAGTCCAGGAGACGGCCGATGTGCCGGGCTTCCTGCGCCAGAGGCTCGCGGCGATGCTCGCCGGCAGCGAAGCGCCGCTCGCTCGCGCCGCGAGCGGCCCCACCATCGTGATGATCGTCGGCGTCAACGGCGCCGGGAAGACCACCTCGATCGCCAAGCTGGCGCGCCACCTGCAGCAGCAGGGCAAGTCCGTGCTGCTCGGCGCCGGCGACACGTTCCGCGCTGCCGCGGTCGAGCAGCTGACGCTGTGGGCCGAGCGCCTCGGCATCCCGATCGTCAAGCAGGCCACCGGCGCCGATCCGGCGGCGGTCGCGTTCGACGCCGTCAGCGCCGCCGTCGCGCGCAAGGTCGACTACCTGCTGCTCGACACCGCCGGTCGCCTGCATACGCAGAAGAACCTGATGGCCGAGTTGGAGAAGATCGTGCGTGTGGTCAAGAAGCAGGCGCCCGACGCGCCGCACGAGACGCTGCTGGTGCTCGACGCCACCACGGGCCAGAACGCGATCCGGCAGGCGAGCGAGTTCCGCAAGGCGGCGCCGGTCAGCGGCCTGATCCTCGCCAAGATGGACGGCACCGCCAAGGGCGGCGCGCTGTTCGGCATCCGCGACGTGCTGTCGGCGCCGGTCAAGTTCCTCGGCGTCGGCGAAGGCATCGATGACCTCGAGCCATTCACCGTCCAGGGCTTCGTCGACGCAATCCTCAAGTTCGACGACAAGCAGCCGGCATGAACAACGCCGCCGCAGCGCCGTCGCCGCATGCGCCGCGCTGGCTCGCCGGCGCGGCAATGGCGCTGCTGGTGATCCCGTTCCACCCGCTGTGGATCGACGCCGAGCAGGTCCGCCGCGCGCTGCTGCTGGTGGCCGCCGGCGTCGCGCTGCTGGCCTGCCCGCGGCTGCCGGCGGTGCGCGGCGAGCGCTGGCTGTGGGCGTTCCTCGGCGCGCTGCTGCTCAGCGCCGCGGCGCGCTGGACCGGCGACGTCTGGTTCCGCGCCGCCGACGAGGCGAGCAGCTTCCAGCCGTGGGACGCCGCGTACCGGCTAGCGCACTGGCTGGCGCTGCTGGTCGTCGTGCGCCTGGGCGCTGCCGCCCCAGAGGCGTTGACCGGACCGCTGCCGTGGCTGCTGCTCATGACCAGCGCGTTCGGCCTCCTGCAGCGCTTGGGCCTCGCCGACCTCGACGGCTACGGCGTCGAACGCGAACCAGTGACGACGCTCGGCAACCTCAACGTCGCCGCCGAGTGGACCGCCATCGCCGCCGCCGGTGTCGCCGCGCTGCTGGCGCCGTCGGGCATTCGCGGGCGCGGCGTCGGCCTCGCCGCGCTGGCCATCGCCGGCGCGTACCTCGTCGCCAACGGCTCGCGCTCCGGCCTCGTCGCCATGCCACTCGCGCTGCTAGCGCTCGCCGCGCTGCAGCGGCGCGAACCGCTCGGCGAACGCATAGCGCCGATGCTCGCCATGCTGCTCGGCGCTGCCGCCATGGCGATCGTCGCCGCCGCTGCGCCGATCCCGCCGCCGCCAGCGCCGCAACCGGCGGCGCCGTCGAACAACGCGGTCAGCGCCCCCGACCGCGCGCCGCGCATCGACCGCAGCGCCGCGACGCTGGCGGTGCGCTGGGAGATCGCCAAGGCGACCGCGCGCCTCGTCGCCGACGCGCCGGTGTTCGGCTACGGCCCAGGCCAGTTCGCGCTGCACTACCCGCGCGTGCGCAGCCAGGCCGAGATCGAGCAGTCGAGCCTCGGCCGCAGCTTCGCCACCGAGGTGCGCACCGCGCACGACGACTGGCTCGAGTTGCTGATCGACGGCGGCGCCGTCGCGCTACTGCTGTTCGCCGCGGCGCTGTTGGCGCTGCAGCGCAAGCAAGCCGACAAGCGCCGGCTGGTGCCGCTGTTCGCGCTGCTGCTGCTGATGCTGGTGCGCGCGCCGCTGTGGAACGCTCCCGCCGCCGCCACCGCGCTGCTGCTCGCCGGCGCATCAGCGCCGGCCATCGGGCCGACTGGGCCATGGCACACGCTCGCCGCGCGCCTGCTCGGCGCCGCGCTGGCGCTGCTCGCCGTGCCCGTGCTGCTCGCCCACTTCGCCATGGTCGGCTACGTCGACGACGTCCGGGACGGCCGCACGCCCAACGTCGCCGCCGTGGTGCGCGCGTCGGCGTGGATGCCGTATGAGGCGCGCTGGGAAGAACTGCTGACGCGCGATCGGCTGGCGGCAGCGACGACGGCCAACGACGCGGTGGCCGCGGCCAACCTCGGCTGGGCGACGTCGTCGGCGGCGCGCGCGCTGCAACTGCGGCCCCACCACCCGCAGCTCTACCTCAACCTCGGCGAAGCGCTCGCGCGCCAGGGCAAGGTCGACGACGCGCTGGCGGTGACTCGGCAGGGCCTGCGCCTCGACGAGGGCAATCCCGAACTGCGCGTGCTGGCCAGCGTCGCCGAGGCGCAGCGCGGCCGCCTCGACGCCGCGATCCTCGCCGTCGCCGAGACCCCGCATCCAACGCTGCGCGCCCAGCTCGCGACGCACTTCGCGCAGCTCGAACAGGTCTGCTCGGCGCGCGGCGACGAGCTCGGCGTGCTGCGCTTCCGCATCGAGCGCCATGTCACCGCCGCCATCGACGGTCTTGGCGACACCAGCCCGACGGCGCTGCAGACAACCAGCGGCCACGTCCAGCAGGCGCTGCAGGCGATGCGCGAAGCCGACCGCAAGGACGATGGCCGCGCGCTCGTGCTCGGCGCGCTGCACCGCCTCGACCTCGGCAAGGAGCAGGAGTCGGCCCAGCTCGGCGAACTCGTCGGCAGCTACCCGCCGCTGCCGCGTTGGCAACGCGAGTTGTTCGGCCCGCAGCTCGATCGCCTGCGCGCGTTGCCGAGCTGGCAGGGGTATCTCGGCGCGGCGAAGTGACCGACCGGCCACCGCGCTATCTGCGCGGCGCGTGCGCGTAGCCGCGCGCGGTGACCGCGGGCAGTGTCGGCAGCCAGAGCGTCCACACCGCGTTGGCGCAGCAGCGCCGCCACGGCGAGCGCGCCGACCGCGAGGTACGCGGTGTTACTGTTCACCTGCCGCCGCGACTGTCGGCGGATTCACCAGCCGACTTGTCCGTTGGCGTCTTCGCCGCCGCCTTCACCGCCGCGAGGTCGTCCTCAGCGCCGCATGCGCCAACGAACTGCTCGAAGGTCCACTCCTGCTTGGCGAGCGGATGCTCGGCGGCGAACAGCGAGCGCAGCGCCGGTTGCAGAAACCAACCGAGGTAGGCCATGCCGAGGCGATTGGCGTGCAACTGGTCGCCCTGCAGGAGGGCGCCGGGCTGCGCGCGCACCGGGCCGTCCTGGAGCGGCAGGTCGACGCCGTCGATCTTCAGTTGCCGCAGCAGCGTCGACAACGGCACGAGGCGCACGTGCGGCCGCGCCTTGGCATACGCGGCGATTTGCGCGTTGAGCGTCGCCTGCAGCGCGACGCTCGGAATCTGTGCTGGCTTGAGCATGCGCGGCGACGCGCCGGTCATGTCGGGCAGGTCGCCGAGCACCAGCGGGCAAGTCAGGCCGTCGAGCAGTTCGAGGCCGCGCGCGAGCAGTTCGCTGCGTGCCTGCGCTTCGTCGTCGCCGTCGACGTAGCCGTAGGCGAACCAGAACGCGAAGTCGACGGCGAGCACCCCCGCCGCCTTGGCCTTCTGCGCGCCCGCCACCTGCTGGCTGCCGATCTGCGGCGGGTTGGTGAACATGCCCATCATCTGCATCGTCGGGTGCGTCGTCGCGCGCGCGTGCTCGCCGCACCACGCCTTGAGCACCTGCTGCAGCGACACCGTCTCGTCGGCCACCGCCGCGCCGGCCATCGGGCCGTCGCGGAAGCCGCCGCTGACCGACGCGCCGATGACGTGCAGGCGCGGCAGGCTGGCAGTCTTGGCGGCGGCTTTGCGCGCGCCGCCAGGCTCGACCGGCGACTGCGCGAACGCGGCCATGGCAAAGACCGCAACGACCGCGAGGCTGCGCGCGATGGCGCGGGAGAGGGACGTTGGCATTTGCTTGGCCATGGCGGAACTCATCGGACGGACTGGAGCACCGCGTCGTGCACGGCGCGGCGCACGGCGTGGATCTTGTTGTTGACGCGGGTCGGATGCACGCGGTTGGTCAGCAGCGCGACGCAGAGATCGTGGCGCGGGTCGCACCACAGCGACGTGCCGGTGAAGCCGGTGTGGCCGAACGTGCCGGGCGCGACCTTGGTGCCGCCGTAGCCACCGCCGACGAGCAGTTGGAAGCCGATCGCGCGCGTGCGGTCCTCGCCGATGCCGGCCGGCTCGCCGACGAGCGAAGCGACGCCGCGCGGCAGCCAGTCGCGGCCGCCGGCGAGCAGCGCCACGCCCAGGCGCGCGACGTCCATCGCGTTGGCGAACATGCCGGCATGGCCAGAAACGCCGCCCATGGCAAAGGCGTTCTCGTCGTGCACGAAGCCGCGCAACACGCCGCCGCGCGCCGGATCGTCCTCCGTCGGCGCCGCCGCGCCGGCAGCGCCGGCCGTCGGATGGAACGCGGCGCTCGCCATGCCGAGCGGCGCCCAGACCTCGCGCTGCGCGAACGCCACGAAGTCCTCGCCGCTGCACGCCTCGGTGATCGCCATCAGCAGCACGAAGCCGAGGTCGCTGTAGACGACGTTGCCGCCGGGCTCGCTCATCAGCGGCTCGGCGCACGCCGCGGCGACGATCGCCGCCTTGCTTTGCATGGTCTTGTAGTAGCGCTCGTAGGCAGGCAGTCCGGCTTGGTGCGCCAGCAGATGGCGCACGGTCACCTTGTCCTTGCCGGTGCCAGTGAATGCCGGCAGCCACTTCTGCGCCTGGTCGGCGAGCGACAGCTTGCCGGCGGCGACGAGGCGCAGGATGGCCGGCGTCGTGGCGCAGACCTTGGTCAGTGACGCGAGGTCGTAGCGCGTGTCGGGCGAGACGGCGGCGGCGTCGGGCGCGAAGTCGAGCGCGCCGACGGCGACCTCGGCGACGACCGCGCCGCGGCGCGCAACCACGCAGACGGCGCCGGGGAAGGCCTTGTCGTTGACCGCGCGGTTGAGCAGGCCGAACAGCTGGTCGGGCAGCGTCGGGTCGAGATCGGCGAGCGCTGGCGACGTGCGCGGCAGCGCCGTGCCCGGCAGCCGCGACAGACCCGTGCCGCCAACCGCGACGCCGGGGATCGAGACCGGCAGCCGGCCGGTGATCGGGGCGTCGCCGCGCAGCGCCGCGGCGGCCGCGCGTTCGACGCGCTCGGTGTCGACGAAGGCGGCGAGGTAAGCGTCGGCGTGCGGCAGCGCCTGCACGAGGTACGGATTGCCGAACGACGCCGTGACCACGCGCTGGGCTGCGGTCAACGCCGCGAGCGCTGGCTGCAGGACCGGCGGCAGCGCCACGCCGCCCTGGTACTCGCGCACCTTGACGTGCAGCGACAGCACGACGGTGCGCGCAGCGGCGATGCGCGCCGCCGCCGCCGCGACCTCGTCGGTCGCGCTGCCGCCGTGCAGGCGGATGCGGCGATCGGCGGCGACGACGTCGCCGAGCGCCTGCGCGAAGGTCTCGCCCTGGCCCTCGTCCTTGTCGACCAGCGTGACCAGCAGCGGCGCGTCGTCGCCGGCGGCCGCGCGCAGCGGCAGCGCGCCGTCGCGGTCGCGCACCAGCACGAGGCCGCGCGCGGCGATTGCGTCGGCGACCCTCTCGTTGGCCGGGGCGCGCAGCCGCTCACGCCAATCGGCGGCGACGCGGCCGCGGCCGTCGAACAGGCCGACCGACTGCTTGGCCTGCAGGATGCGCCGCACGGCGTCGTCGAGGCGCGCCATCGGCACGCGGCCTTGCTGCACGGCCTCGACCACCGCGGCGCGCGCGACCAGCGGGTCGGGCGGCATCAGCAGCACGTCGGCGCCGGCGAGCAGCGCGCGCACCGCCACTTCGCCGGGCGCGAACGCGTTCTTGACGCCGCCCATCTCGAGCGCGTCGGTGACGACGAGGCCGCGGAAGCCAAGCTCGCCGCGCAGCACGTCGGTCAGGATGCGGCGGCTCAGCGTCGCCGGCACCGCCGGATCCTCGCCGAGCCCAGGCACGCCGAGGTGGCCGGTCATGACCGCTTCGAGCCCGTCCTTCGCCGCCGCCGCGAACGGGAACAGCTCGACCGCGCGCAGCCGCGCGCCGTCGCCGGGCACGGTGGCAAGCGCGAGGTGCGAGTCGGTGTCGACATCGCCGTGGCCGGGGAAGTGCTTGCCGCACGGAATCACGCCCGCCTGCCGGATGCCGCGCGCCAGCGCCGCGCCGAGCACGGCGACGCGCTGCGGATCCTCGCCGAGGCTGCGCACGTTGATGATCGGGTTGGCGGCGTTGCTGTTGACGTCGAGCACCGGCGCGAACGCCCAGTGGAAGCCGAGCGCCTTCGCCTCCTCGCCGGTGATGCGGCCCATCGCCTCGGCGAGCGCTGGCGAACCGGTGGCGCCGACCAGCATCTGGTTGCCGAGTTCGGTCGCGCCCCGCAGGCGGAACCACACGCCGCCCTCGAAGTCGCCGGCGAGCAACAGCGGCACTTTCGCCGCGGCCTGGAGCTTCGGCGCCAGCGCCGCCGCGTCGTCGACCGTGCCCAGGCTGAGGATCACGCCGCCGAGGCCGGCGTCGCGCACCCACCCGACCATGCGGTCGTGGTTGCTGGCGCCGAGCAGCTTCTGCTCACCGCGCGACAGGCTCCACGACATGAACAGCTGGCCGGCCTTCTCCTCGAGGGTCAGCCGCGCCAGCAGATCGGCGACGGGATCCTGGGCGACGGCGGCCGCGGCGAGGGCGAATGGGGCGAGCAGGCGCAGGGCGATCGACACCGCAGCAGCGTAGCGTTCGCGCGCCGGCGGCGCAGGTGCGCGCCACCGCGCCGACCGCAAGCTAGGCCGACGCGAGGTCGGCGGCGGCCGCCCGATCGAGCAGCACATGCGCGTCGGGATGCTGGCGCAGCAGGCTCGCGGGGCAGGCAGGATCGATCGGGCCGCGCAGCATGGCGCGCACCGCCGTGGCCTTCTTGCCGCCGAACGCGCACAGCACGAGGCGTTTGGCGGCGACGATCGTCGCGAGGCCCGACGTCACCGCGCGCGTCGGCGGCTCCTGCGGCGAAAAACGCGCGCGCGCGTCGTTGCGGGTCGTCTCGGCGAGGTCGGTGACGTGGAAGCCGCTGCCGAACGGGGTGCCCGGCTCGTTGAAGGCGAGGTGGCCGTTGCGGCCGATGCCGAGGAACTGCAACTGCACGCCGCCGAGCTCGCGCAGGCGCGCTGCGTGCGCCGCGATCGAGGCCGGCGCGCCGTCGTGCGGCAACGGCACGAAGGCGCCGCGCAAAAGCCAGTCGCGCAGCGGCGGACAGCCTTCGCACAGCTCGTGCACCATGCCGCCGAAGCGCTCCGGGCCGAAGCCCAGGTACTCGTCGAGGTGCGTCGCGCACAGTCGGCCGGCGTCGATGCGACCGTGCGCCAGTTCGTCGGCCAGCGCGCGGAAGAACGCCGTGAACGTCCCGCCGGTGGCGAAGCCGAGCAGCGGCCGGCCGGGGCGTGCGGCGAGCGTTCGCACCTCGGCGAGCAGCAGCGGCACGGCCTCGGACGCGTGGTTGAGGATGCGGACGGACGGCGAGTTCATCGGGCGCGCAGACTGTGCCGACCGCGCGCGCCGGCGGCAAGCGCGACGCCGCGACGCGGTCAGCTCACTCGCGCTGCGGGGCGCCGCGGCCCGAGCGTGGCCCGTGCGCCGCGGCGACGCGACCCGGCCACGACGCGGGGCGGCGGATCGCCCGCCACGCCGCGGTCTCGTTGCGCAGCAGGCCGCGGCGCGAGGCCACGCCGATCGCGCGGAGCGCGAACGACCGACGGATCGCCGCCGGATCGCCGGCGCTCACGCCGCCACCCCCGCCGCGCGCAGCCGCGCAAACAGGTCGTCGCGCCGCCGGCGCGCCACCTCGAGATCGCGCGTCTGCAGCGATCGGCGGATGCGCTCCTTGCGGTTGCCGCGGTGCACGACGTAGTGGATCCACCACCAGCCGTGGTTCTGCCACAGGTGATGGTTCGGGTTGGCGTCGTCGATGCGGATCGACAACGTCGGCGCGACCGACGGCGTCAGGGCCGCGGGCGGCGGGGTCGTCGTCGCGCGCGCCGACAGGAAGTTCGACTGATTGCTGTTCGGGTGCATGCGTCCTCTTCGGGGGGAACGCACCCGGAGCGGCCGGCGGCCGCAGGAGCCTTCGTTCGCCGGGCCACTCGGCCCGCGCGCATCGGTCCGGCCCACGCGGGCCGGACCAGACCACCTTGCCGCTCCTCGGCAGGTTGGCCGCCCCCCGCTCGCGCGGTGGGCTGTCCAGATGCTGAGGAGGAAGATAGCGCGCGCCCGCGATCCGTCAATCGCCGCGTGTGTCATACGGCGACCGGCTGGCGACCGGCGCGCCCCCGAAACGCGACCGGCCGACCCCATGGGGCCGGCCGGCGTGCGCGCATCGCGACGGCGGCGCCGTCCGACGGTCCAGCGGTCTGGCGGTCAGACGCCGAAGGCCTTCTTCACCGCGTCGATCGCGTTCAGCTCCTCCCACGGGAAGAGCTTGACCGTCACGGTCTTCTCCTGGCCGGCGTTGTTGAACGTCTTGGTGACCGTCTTGCAGTCGCGGCCCATGTGGCCGTAGCTGGCCGTCTCGCTGTAGATCGGCGTGCGCATCGCGAAGCGCTGCTCGATGAAGTACGGGCGCATGTCGAACTCCGGCATGCCCATCAGCACCTTGCCGATCTCGCCGTCGGTCATCTTGACCTTGGCGGTGCCGTAGGTGTTGACGTAGAAGCCGACCGGCTTGGCGACGCCGATCGCGTAGGCGACCTGCACCAGGACCTCGTCGACGACGCCGGCGGCGACCAGGTGCTTGGCGACATGGCGCGCGGCGTACGCGGCGCTGCGGTCGACCTTGCTCGGATCCTTGCCCGAGAAGGCGCCGCCGCCGTGCGCGCCCTTGCCGCCGTAGGTGTCGACGATGATCTTGCGGCCGGTCAGGCCGGTGTCGCCGTGCGGGCCGCCGATGACGAACTTGCCCGTCGGGTTGACGTGGTACTTGATGTCCTTGCCGAACAGCGATTGCACGCGCTTGGGCAGCTTCGCGACGACGCGCGGCACCAGGATCTCGATGACGTCCTTCTTGATCTTGGCGAGCATCTTCGACTCGGTGTCGAAGTCGTCGTGCTGCGTGCTGACGACGATCGCGTCGATGCGCAGTGGCTTGCCGTTGTCGGCGTACTCGATGGTGACCTGGCTCTTGGCGTCCGGCCGCAGATACGGCATCGGGCTGTTCTTCTCGCGGCGGATCACCGCCAGCTCGCGCAGCAGCCGGTGGCTGATCTCCAGCGGCATCGGCATGTAGTTGTCGGTGTCGCGGCAGGCGTAGCCGAACATCATGCCCTGGTCGCCAGCGCCCTGTTCCTCGGGCTTCTTGCGCTCGACGCCCTGGTTGATGTCGGGGCTCTGCTCGTGGATCGCGGAGAACACGCCGCAGCTGTTCGCCTCGAACATGTACTCGCTCTTGGTGTAGCCGATGCGCTCGATGACCGAGCGCGCGATCTGCTGCACGTCGAGGTAGGCCTTGCTCTTCACCTCGCCGGCGAGGACGACCTGGCCGGTCGTGACCAACGTCTCGCACGCGACCTTGCTGGCCGGGTCGAAGGCGAGGAAGTGGTCGATGAGGGCATCGCTGATCTGATCCGCCACCTTGTCCGGGTGGCCTTCGCTGACGCTTTCCGAAGTGAAGAGGTAAGGCATGGGTTGGTCGCTTTTGCGGGCGGAGAAGCTACGCGGAAGCGACCGCCGATGCACGCGAGCGGACGCCGGCATGCGCTGGATGACGCGAAAAACCTGCGGGAACCGCAACGCCGCTGCGGCGTTCGTGCGACACTCGTGCGCGCAACCGGCCCGCGTCGGGTCGCGCGACGCGCGCAGCCATTCCCTCGCTCCCACGCCATCACGCGCATGCTCGCCATCGTGCCCGACATCGCCGTCGAACCCGCCGGACTTCCCTTCGCGCCGGAGTGGCTGTTCGTGGCGCTCGCCGCGGGACTCCTCGGCTTGACCGTGCGGCGCAGGCTCGCCGCCAAGCGCGGCGGCAAGGGCCCGACGGCGTGAGCCCACTCCGCGCCGGCATCGCGGTGGCGCTCGCGGCCCTGGCCTTCGTCGCCGCGGCCGCCGCGCCGGTGTGGACCTACGCGCTGTCGCTGGCGCTGTTCGGCCTGCCCCACGTCGCCTGCGAGCTGCGCTACCTCGACGAACGCTTCGGCGCCCGCGTCGACCGCGCGACCTGGCGCCGCCTCGCCGGCGCGCTGCTCGCGATCGCCGGGCTGCGCGCGCTCGCCGTGCTCGGCGTCGGCGACTTCGCGCTGCGCGCCGCCGTCGAACTGCTGCTCGGCGGCGCGCTGGTCGCAACGCTGGCGCCGCGCCTCGCGATCGCCGGCGCGCTGCCGCGGGCGCTCGCGCTGGCGACCTTGGCGCTAGCACTCGCCGGCGCGGCGCTCGCGCCCGCCGTCGCGCTCGTCGCGTTCGCCTTCCTGCACAACCTGACGCCGCTCGGCCTCCTGGCCGAACGGCTGCGCGGCTCGGCGCGCGCGCCCTTGCTCGCGCTCGCAACGCTCGGCTTCGTCGTCGTGCCCGTGCTGCTGATCGTCAGCGGCCGCGCGGCGATCGTCGCGGCAATCGGCCTGCCGCTTCACGACGGCGGCCCGCGCACGCTCGGCGACCTCGCCACCGCCGCGCCGTCGTTCGTGCCGGGACCGTGGCTCGACGCACCGTGGGCCGGCGACCTGTTCGCCGCGGCGGCATTCTTGCAGTGCCTGCACTACCTCGTCGTCATCGGCTGGCTGCCGCGCCTGGGCGCGGGCGACGCGCCGGCCGCGCCGAAGCTGCGCTGGCCGACGCCGCGCGCGTTCGCCGGCCTCGTGCTGGCCAGCACGGCGCTGCTCGCCGTCGGCTACTTCGCCGACTTCCTCGACGCGCGCGCGGCCTACGGCGTCGTCGCGTCGGTGCACGCGTGGATCGAAGTTCCGATCCTGCTGCTCGCCGCCGCCGGCCTGCGCGCCAGCCTTCAACCCGCCACGCACGACCGCCTACAGCCCGCATGATCTCCTGGTTCGAGGCCTTCCTGCTGACGGTCGCCATCGAAGCGCCGCTCGTCGCGCTCGCCGCGCCCGCCGGCAAGCGCCGCGACGCCGCGATCGACTCGCTGGCGCTCAACCTGATCACGCATCCGTGCGCGTGGTGGAGCGTGCAGCAGTGGCCGGAGCAGTGGACCGCGATCGAGCTCGCCGTGCTCGCCGCCGAGACCTGCGGCTACGCGCTGGCGACGCGCGTCGGCTGGCGCCGCGGCTTCGCGCTCGCCGCCGTCGCCAACGTCGTCACCGCGGCGCTTTCGTTCGTGTTCTGACGGCGCGCCGCGCCGGCGCTGCCGCGACCCGGCCGGAGCTTCGCGAGCTGCAGGCGT
>Ga0194131_10001962_pt1 | contig 34327 bp, 25 predicted proteins | sample TA2KigO120mmetaG_FD_148631 | JGI IMG/M metagenome (GOLD analysis project Ga0194131, IMG submission 148631) | Freshwater microbial communities from Lake Tanganyika, Tanzania - TA2015053 Kigoma Offshore 120m | ecosystem: Environmental > Aquatic > Freshwater > Lake | place: Tanzania: Lake...
GAAGGGCGACGGCCCGGACGGCGACCCGCTCAAGTGCAAGCTGGCCCGCCTGCACGGCTTGTGGGTGGACCGCGACGGCAGCGTGTTCATCGGCGACAGCGAGGCGCACCGCGTGCGTGTGGTGCGGCCCTAATATGAAATCCAAGGGGTATATGTTATATTCCCATCAGCGAATGAATGGCCAAGGCAAGATGACGAAGGGGCGGTCGATCATGCGCGGCGGCCGCAAGTCATTTGTCCGTGGGCATTCATTTGGCATTTGCCCTTGGTCAATCGTCTTTCTTCTACTGGCCCTGCCTGCCTTCGCTAGCCAATCACTTTTATCTGGCGCGACCAACAACGTCACGTTGCCGTCCTTCGAGCAACTCGCCTCAAACGTCGTGGCTCGCTCGAAATTCGAGCGCACACAAAACGTCATCGCGCAATTTGCTTTTACCAAACAGCGCGAGCTGAAGGAGTTGGACAGCAAGGACAAGGTCACTGAACGCAAGCAATCCCGGCAGGAGTGTTTTCCGGTCAACGGCTTGCCCTTCGCGCGTACCATCGAGCGCAATGGCAAGCCCCTCACGGAGAAGGAGCGCAAGGCTGAGGAGGAACGCGAAGCCGCCGTGCGAGCCGGTAAACGCCCCGCCCGCAGTCCCGAGACCACGAAACGTGACAAAGAATGGCAGTTCACCGACGAGATGCTTGCGCGCTATACATTCAAGGTGACAAACCAAGAGACCTTGCGCGGTCGGCCCGCGTGGGTGGTTGAATTCACGCCGCGCAGCAAAGACTTGCCCGTGAAGCAAGTCACCGACCGCGTAGCGAACAAGGTGGCGGGAAAGGTCTGGATCGACGCCGAGGATTGGGAAGTAGCACGACTCAAAGTGTGGCTGACAGAGGAACTGACCTTCGTCGGTGGTGTGGCGGGCGTCCTACGGAAGTTCGAGTTGCTCCTAGACCGCGCGCCCGTTGAGCCGAATGCCTGGCTGCCGACGTTAATTGATTTCCAGATGGCGGGCCGCGAGTTCCTCGTGAACAAACGGCTGCATTACCGAGAAGAGGCAAAGGACTTTAAGCGCGTCGCGCCGGCGCTCGCAGCGCCCACGAAGTAGGCTGCAGGCAGGCCGCACCCTACGCCAGCACGTCTTTCACCACATTGCCGAAGACGTCGGTCAGCCGGTAGTCGCGGCCTGCGTGGCGGTAGGTCAGGCGCGTGTGGTCGAAGCCCAGCAAGTGCAGCATCGTGGCGTGGAAGTCGTGGACGTGGACGCCGTTGGTCGCGACCGCGTTGCCGTGCTCGTCGCTTTCGCCGTAGCTGAAGCCACTCTTCACGCCGCCACCGGCCAGCCAGCAGGTGAACGCCTGCGCGTGATGCTCGCGGCCCTTCGCGTCCTTCGCCGTGTTGAATGGCGTGCGGCCAAACTCCGTGGCCCACACGACGAGCGTGTCTTTCAACATGTCGCGGCTCTTCAAATCCTTCAGCAGCGCGGCCATCGGCTGGTCCACGTTCTTCGCGAGCGGGCCGTGCGCGGCCATGTCGCCGTGCGAGTCCCAATTGCCCGACGCGCCCGTGTCAATCAGCTCGATGAACCGCACGCCGCGCTCCGCGAGCCGGCGCGCGATGAGACATTGCCACGCGAAACCCTTCGTGCTGCCGCGTTCGAGCCCGTAAAGTTTCAGCGTCGCGTCGGTTTCCTTCGCGAGGTCGAAGGCTTCCGGCGCGGCGGCTTGCATGCCGTGCGCGGTCTCAAAGGCCTTGATGCGCGCGGCGAGTTGCGGGTCGTTGCCGCGCTTGAGCAGATGCTTTTGGTTGAACGCCGCGCCGAGGCCCAGTTCCATTTCCTGCAACTCGGGGTCGGTGATGCGCCGGTTGATATTAGGAACGGGTTCCGCGCCGGGGACGACGCGCGTGCCTTGATGGCAGCCCGGGAGAAAATCCGCCGACCACACCTGCGCGCCGGCATAAGGCAGCGCGGGCGCGATGACCATGAAGCTCGGCAGGTTCGCGTTCTCCGTGCCGAGGCCGTAGCTCACCCATGCGCCCATGCTGGGCCGCGTGAACGTCACCGAGCCGGTGTGGATGCCGAGCGTGGCCTGCGCGTGGTCCGCGTGGTCGTTGAACATCGAGCGGATGAGGCAAAGGTCGTCCGCGCACTCGGCGGTCTTGGGAAACAGCTCGCTGATCCAGAGGCCGGACTGGCCGCGCTGCCTAAATTCCCAGCCGGGCTTCTTGTAAAACTTCACCTCGCTCCGGTTGTTCTGCGCGAAGGCCTCGAGCATTTTCTTCGGCACCTGATAAGGCTGGTTGTGGTCCGCGATGAGACGCGGCTTGTAATCCCACGAGTCCACGTGCGACACGCCGCCGCTCATGTGCAGGAAGATGACGCGTTTCGCTTTCGGCGTGAAATGCGGCTGCTTCGGCGCGAGCGGGTCGGCGGGCGCGGCGGGTGAACTCGCGGCGCGCTTCGCATCCGCGGCGAGCAGATCGGAGACGATGCCCGGCAGCAGGAGCGAACTCCCGGCGAGCGAGCGGAGGGCGGAGCGGCGGTTCATGCGAGATCTAAAGAATCATGACCGATTGAATCACAAAGTCGAACTGTGATTTTGTAGACGACTCAATTTAAGCCACAGATAAAAGTATGTTCGCGCCCACCAAGCCCCGGTCAAACCCATCTTGGTCGGCTGAGATAGAGGCAAGTACTGATGCTTGAAGCGGCCCAGCATGATCCTTTTAGACGCGGCGCGGTTGTTTCGTTCCCAAACAAATTTTTATCACTCACAGGGCGAAATCTCATCGGTCACGACACACTAGGTTACATAAAACTCAAATCCGCTCTGATCTAGAGCCTAGCTAAACGAGAGGCGCTGGAGCGCGAGGCCGACTCAGGTTGGTGACAAGTGTCGCGGCGCAATTTGTGCAATGCAATTAGTGGACTGGCATTGCCGCACACGTCCGCGCCATGGTTTGATAGCCGCGCCTTGAAAAAAACGCCCCCGACCCCACCAATGCCCGCGTGGCAGCCGCTGACGTTTGGCGGCGTGGTTGCGTTGACACGGGCTAGCTGGACGCGGCTTTTGCTAGTGCAAGCGGCCGTGGCCGTGGCGGTGGCCGTGGCCGTGCTCATGGTGCTGGGGCGCGGCTGGTTTCCCGCGGTAACGGACGCGGTACACGCGCTGACGGATTTCGGATCCGTGCGCGGCGGCCGGCTGGCGTGGCCGCGAGCCGAAGCGGTGGTGCTGGCGCAGAACCGCTTTCTCGGCCTCGCAATTGACCTCGAGGAAAACGGCGAGGCGGGACAAATCGCGGACTTGCAGGTCGAGTTCACGCGGGAACGCATCAAGTTGGTGTCGCTGCTGGGCTACGCTTCGCTACCTTATCCAGTGGAGATGGAGATCGAGCTGAACCGGCAGGTGCTCGATCCTTGGTGGAACGCGTGGCGACCGGCGTTTTTCTTCGCGGGCGGATTGGGAGCGGTGGCGTGCCTGTTCGTAAGCTGGGGCTTGCTGGCGACGTTGTATGCGGTGCCGGTGCGGATCTTAGCAGGTTTAGCGGGGCGCGCGGCATCGACTGGGAAGTGCTGGCGGGTGGCGGCGGCAGCTCAGCTGCCGGGCGCGCTGTGGTTGGGTGGGGCAATCCTGCTATACGCAGCGGAGCGACTGTCGTTGGCTGGGCTGGGCTTGGCGTTCGGGCTGCACTTCGTAATCGGTTGGGTGTATTTGATAGGCGCGCCGTTCTGCCTGCCGCGCAAGGACGACGCTGCGCCCGCCGCGGGCGCGAATCCGTTCACGCCAGCTCCACCCGAGGGGAAGACGGCTCCACCGCCGGAACCAACGGGCAAAAATCCCTTTCAAGGTGGCCCACGCACATGAGCATGGTTGCGCCGCTGCCGTGTTTCGCTAGGCTTTGCGTCATGATTTTTACGGCGTGCCGTCGCCTCGCCTTCGGCCTGCTCCTGCTGTTGTCAGGCGCGGTGGGCTGCATCCCGACGCGGGACAACGGCGGGGACGAGGAGCGCGAGCCGCATTTTCAGCGCGGGCGCGAGATGTCCCGAGCACAGGACTTTCGCGGCGCGGCTGAAGCCTTCGAGCGTGCGGTTGAGGCGAACCCGCGCTCAGGGGCGGCGCACTTCGAATTGGGCCTGCTCTACGAGACACGGCTTAACGATCCAGCGGCAGCTGTCTTCCATTTCGAACGGTTTCTCAAGCTACGACCAAACTCAGACAAGGCCGACGTGGCCCGCCAGCGCGCGACCAGCTGTAAGATGGAGTTGGCCAAGTTATTCCTCATCGCTCCCAACACGCCATCCGTGCAGAAGGAAATGGATAAACTCAGGGGCGAGATCGAGCGGTTGGGTTTGGAAAACCACCAGCTCCGTCGACATGTGGAAGTGCTCACCGCACAGGCAGCTGCACGCGGCGTGCTGACGACTGCGGCGCCGCCCGCCGTGGCGTCCTCAAAACAGGCCCCGGCGCCGCCAACACCCGTGCCCATAGCGACGAAATCGCCAGGGTCACCAGTCACGCCGTCGTCCACACGCACACACACGGTGAAGGCGGGTGAAATTCCTGAGACGATCGCGCGGCGCCATGGCGTGAAGGTTGAGGCCTTGCTCGCGGCCAATCCCGGCCTTGATCCTAAGCGGCTCAGGATCGGTCAGACGTTGAACTTACCCGCGCCATGAGCTTTCCGGTGAACCGCCCGAGGGGGCACCCTAAAATTTGGGCAGGACAAGGATCGAGCCCGAATGCCGAAATCCGAAGGCCAAATCGTGATTCCGAAGTTCGAAATCCAAGTTCCGCAAGCAGTGTGAGCGTCCGACCCGCCGGTTGGACTCCGGCGCCCTCCCCTTACCGCCTAGCATGAAACGCCTTGTCTTTCTCGCGATCACCGCATTTTTCCTCACGATGAACGTGCTATTGTGGCGTTCGGAGTTTCGCGCACAAGGCGAGGGCAACCCTGTGCCGTTGGCTGCAGTGTGGGAGCGCATTCTCCGCGCACCAGACGACTCCGACCTCGAGATTTTTCACCAGAAACGGAAAATCGGCCACCTGCGTTGGGCGGCAAACACGGGCGATTCCGCCATCACCAATGCGCCTAACGCGAGTGACGATCTGCAGGAGGGTATGGTGCGCAAGGTCAGCGGCTACACCATTGACATCCTGGATGGCCGGCTTGACTTGGGTGAGAATTTCAAACGGGTTCGGTTCACGATGAACACCACGTTCAATCCGAACCATCAATGGCAAACCTTCAACCTCCAGTTCATCCAGCGCCCAGCGACGCTCGAAGTTAACGCCTCTGCCCACAACGAAACGCTCATGCTGGCTTATCGGCAGGGCGAGGACCTGGTGTCACGCACGCTCACGTTCGCACAACTCCGCGAGCCGACAAAGCTATTACAAGAACTAGCCGGCCCGGTACCGCTGGGTTTACTCACGGGGGGACTGCTCAGCGGCCTTGGCGGCGGCGGGCCGGGCGCGGAACTGGTCGCCTTGCCCGTATTGCAAAAAGTTTCGCTCGGCCTCCAGTGGGACTCGCGGCAGGACTGGCTCAAGGTGGGCAGTGCCAAGCTGCGCTGCTACCGCTTGCACGCGCGCCTGCTGGAGAAACACCAGGTGGTCATTTACGTCAGCCGCGTCGGCGAAATCCTCCGCGTCGAGCTGCCCGACGGCTATATGCTGCAAAACACACGGATGCTCTTACTGTGAGCTATTCCTTTCCTCTTGCTCTCGATTTACGCTGCGCCTTATCCGCAGCAACGCTAGTAAAAGGGCAAATTTTCGGCTGAAACTAAGCTTAGTAGGATAGACCGCTGCATGATTGAACTCCGCAACCTTACCAAACGGTTTGGCGAACTGACCGCTGTGAACGACGTGACGCTGACCGTCCATCGTGGCGAATTCTTCGCCGTGCTCGGGCCGAACGCCGCTGGTAAAACTACTACGATCAAAATGATCACCGGCTTGATCAAGCCGACCAGCGGCGCGGTGCGCGTGGCGGGTTTCGACGTGCAGGCCGAGCCGTTGGAGGTGCGCCGTCGGCTGGCCTACGTGCCGGACTTTCCATTCCTCTATGAAAAACTCACGCCATGGGAGTTCTTTCGCTTCATCGGCCAGCTCTTTCAAATGGCGGACGAGCGTATCGAAGCTGCGGCGCGCGGGCTGATCCCGCGCTTTAATCTAGAGGATTATCTGCGCAAACCCATTGAGGGCCTCTCGCACGGCACGCGTCAGCGCGTCGCCATCGCCGCCGCGCTGCTGCACGATCCCGAGGTGTTCGTGATTGACGAGCCAATGGTCGGCCTCGACCCGCATCACGCGCGCGTGGTGAAGGACATTTTGAAGGAACGGTCACGTACGGGCATGACGGTATTCCTCTCGACACATCAATTGAGCGTGGCGGAAGAGATGGCCGACCGCATCGGCATCATGCACCAAGGCAAATTCGTCGCCGTCGGGACGAGCGAAGAATTGCGCCGGCAGAGCGGCTCTGATGGCGTGTTAGAGCACTCGTTTCTCGCGCTCACGCGACAGGAGGCAAACCTGAGCGAGGAAAAGGCAACGGGTGCGAAAAGAGCGTGACCCGGGCGGGGCGCTCTCCTAGCTTCCGCGCCATGCCAACGTGGCGGGAACGCGCGGATAACTTTTGCGAGCATGGTATTCTCTGCCTAGTTGTCGCGTTGCTCGTTATCGGACCGCTGCTGCTCGGCGGGGCGCACGCCGAGTTCTTTGCGGTGATGGCCGGACTGGGCGTAGCCGCACTGTTGCTATGGGTGGTGCGGTTGTGGGTCGCGCCGGAGCCGACGGTATTCTGGCCGCCACTGGCATGGGTAGTAGTAGCTGCGCTAGGGTACGCATTGGTGCGCGGCCATTACGCCGTGCTGGAATACACGACCCTCGGCGAACTGTTGCGGCTGGGGCTTTGCGGGGTGGTCTTCTTCGTCGTGCTCAACAACCTCGGACACCGCCACACGGCGGGTTGGGTGACGGGCGCGCTGATGGCGGTGGCAGCCTTCGGGGCGATGTATGCCATTTTTCAGGCACTCACCAGGTCTTCGCAGGTCTGGCACTTCGCGCGGGCCGAGGGATACATCGGGCGAGGCTCCGGCACCTACATTTGCCCAAATCATCTCGCGGGCCTCTTGGAAATGGCGCTACCACTCGGCCTGGCGCTCCTGTTCCTCGGGCGCATCGGACACATGGCGCGGATCGTGACCGGCTACGCCGTGCTGGTAATGGTGGCGGGGCTGGCTGCCACACAGTCGCGCGGCGGCTGGGTGGCAACAGCGCTTGCACTGCTGGTGTTCTTCGCCGTGCTGCTCAGACAGCGCGGGCTGCGCGTCCCAGCGTTGTTGCTCTTACTCATGCTGGGCGGTGCAGCGGTGTGGTTTATTGCGGAAGTTCGCGTGTCGTCGGAACGCATCCGCCAAGCTCTCGGCGATGAACAGCTCAATGATGTCCGCCTCTACATCTGGCCCGTGGCGACACGCATATGGCACGAACATTTTTGGTGGGGCGCGGGGCCTGGGCACTTCGATCCTTTGTTCCGCCAGTTTCGCAGCTTACATGTGCAGGCCCGCCCTGACCGCGTACACAATGACTACCTGAACCTGCTGACCGACTATGGATTGGTCGGGATGATTATCGCGCTGTTCATGCTGGGCTTGATCGCATGGACGATCCTCCGCGTTTGGCCGCACGTGCAGCGGGAGGGGGACGACTTCCGCGCGCAGCAGAGCAATCGCGCCGCGTTCGTACTCGGCGCAGGCACGGGCGTGCTGGCACTGTTATTTCACGCGTTTGTGGACTTCAACTTTCACATGCCCGCCAACGTCGTGGCTTTCACCGCGTTAGTCGCGCTGTTGGCTGGGCATCTGCGCCACACACCGCAGAATTTTCGCGTCCCCTTGCACCTGCTGGGACGCGGGGCCGTGACGGTGGCCGCACTGGCGGTGGCCGTTGTGCTTGGACACGCGGCGGCCCGGCGCGGGCTGGAGGAACACCTGCTGCGCCGGGCCAGCGATCCCCGCACTAACCGCGACGAGCAGTTCGCGCTGCTGCAACAGGCACACGCGCTCGAGCCGACCAACCCGGACACGCACTTCGCCCTCGGCGAGGTGTTGCGTGTGACCGCATGGGAAATGCCGCCCGGGCAGCAAGACGGAGTGCGCGCCGCCATGCCATGGTTCGAAAGTGTTTGGCGGCTCAACCCCTACGACCCCTTTTCGCGCCTTCGTTACGGGATGTGCCTAGATTTGCTGGGCGAGCGCGAGAATGCCACGCGACATTTCCTGCGCGCGCTAGAACTGGACCCGGTGGGGGCGTTCACGCTCTCACACGTCGGTTGGCATTACATACAGTTGGAGGACTGGGCCAACGCGCGCAAATACCTCCGCCGCGCTGCCGAGATGCCCGGCGCGGACTACACCATCCCAAACACTTACCTGCCGGTAGTGGAGGAAAGGCTGACTGAGCAAGAACGGCGAACAAAGGCCAAGTGAGTTTTCCACTAGCCCGCGCGTCACTTCCCGCCACCAAGCAACTCGTGGCCGCGACGCAGCAATGCCTCCGTGTCCTGCCAACCGAGGCACGCGTCAGTGATGGAAACGCCGTAACGCAGTTGTTTCAAGTTGGCTCCTAACGGTTGGCTGCCCTCCTCTAGGTTGCTCTCCAGCATTACGCCGATGACCGACGGACTGCCCGCCGCGCGCTGCTCAATGATGTGCTCCCACACCGTCTGCTGGCGCGTGTGCTTCTTGCCCGAGTTTGCGTGACTGCAATCCACGATCAGTGCGCCGGGGAGACCGGCATCGCAGAGTTGTTGCACCGCGTCGGCAATGCTGCGTTCGTCGTAGTTCGGCGCGTGCTTGCCGCCGCGTAGCACGACGTGTCCCCATTGGTTGCCTGTGGTCTGGATGATGCAAGTGCGCCCGTCAGGGTCAATGCCGAGAAAACTATGCTCGTGGCGGGCCGCTTTCATCGCATTGACGGCGGTTTCCAGACAGCCATCCGTGCCGTTCTTAAAACCCACGGGCATCGAAAGCCCACTGGCCATCTCGCGATGTGTTTGCGATTCCGTCGTGCGCGCGCCCACCGCCGCCCAGCTCACGAGGTCGGCAAGATATTGCGGCACCACCGGATCGAGAAACTCTGTGCCCGCCGGCATCCCAAGCCCAACGATGTCCAGCAACAGTTTGCGCCCGACCTTGAGGCCCGCCTCGATATCGCACGAACCGTCAAGGTACGGATCGTTGATAAGGCCCTTCCAGCCGAGGATCGTGCGCGGCTTCTCAAAATATACGCGCATCACGATCTCCATCCGGTCGGCGAATTCTTGCCGTAGCGGCAGCAGGCGTCGCGCGTAGTCCACCGCCGCCACGGGGTCGTGGATAGAGCACGGCCCCACGATCACCAGTAATCGATTATCCTTACGGTCGAGAATGCTCTGCACCGCATGTCGGCCAGCGACGATCGTCTGGATAACCTCTGGGGTGAGGGGAAGTAAATCGGCTAGATGGCGCGGCGTGAGGATGGGCCGCGTAGCCTGGATGTGCCAATTATGCGTGCTCTGCATTAATGCCCCATCGGCTTAACTCGCCATATGGGGGAATCATTTTGCCGTAATCGACCATCGCCCCGCAAGCGGGGATTCATGAGGCTGTCAGGCGCGTGCTGCTAGTGGGATGGCAGCGTGAAGGGTCAATCGGGCCGTCAGGCTTCTTGGAGAAGAACGGGCATGGAGCGACGCTCACTGGCGAGATGAAGCAGAGACTTCAAAGTATCGGCCCAGCAGTCGCGCGAAAGGCAACGGCACACAGTAGGCGAAAAGGCACTTTAGTTTACGGAGTCATAAATGCCGGTAGCGAGGCGCGACTTGCGAGGGAGCATTCGAGATGAGGAAAACGAGACTGATTAGTAACTTAACGAATCAGCAACTTGACGCGCGGCGTAAGGCAAAACTCAGCAAGTGTAAGGGTGCTAGGAAAACTTCGCCTCAATTCTCCAACTTGTAGTGGCGCAAACCGCTCAGTTGAGCCGCAATGCGCACAACGAATAGAGGATTATTGATCAAATAGCGCGGGCCGAGCCGACGCGGCTCGCAGCATAGACGGTAAAACCATTCCAGACCAGCTCGTTGTATCCAACGTGGCGCTTGCGTAACGTTGCCGGAAAGAATGTCGAACGCCGCGCCCACACCCAGCATCACCGTGACATCAAGGCGCGGCAAAAACTCCGCCATGAAACGCTCCTGCTTCGGCGTACTGAGGCCGACCCAGAAAAAATCCGGGCGCGCCGCCGCGACCTGCGTGGTCAGCATGGCTTGCTCGGCTTCATTCAGCGGACGAAAAGGCGGCTCGCAGGTGCCCGCGATGACCAGACCAGGGAATTTTTCCGTGAGCACGCCGCGGAGCTTTTCCGCCGTGCCGTTGCTGCCGCCATAGAGAAAGTGCCGCCAGCCGCGCGCGGGTGATTCGCGCATGACCAGCGTCATCAAGTCAGGTCCATACACACGGTCCATCGCCCGATAGCCCGCAAGTCGGCCAAGCCAGACCATCGGCATGCCGTCGGGCGTGACGAGGAAGGCGCGGTTATGAATGCGCCGTAAATCTGGGTCCACCTGTGCCTCGCTTACGCCATGGACGCCAGTGACGCACACGTAGCCCTTTCGACGTGCGTTGACCGCATCCGCAAGCGCGTTGACCGCCGCCGGTAGGTTCAGCATGGAGACGCCGACGCCAAGGACGTTTACGCGCGGCGGTGACTCGGGAGCGGAAACGTTCACGTAAAGAGATAATCACCGCAAAGACCGGAGCACGCAAAGCTGCAAATCGCAGCGTGTAATTAAATCGTCACCTGGTTTTTTCCGGCCGTGTACATCCCAGTCGTTGATTGCTCATACATCTACCCGCTCCTGCGGCCGTACCGCTCGTTACCTACAGCTTAATTGCTCCGGAGCAGGCGGAAATTTTACATCAAATGTCCGAGCGCTCACACAGTCAGTTGCCGTTCGCGCGCGGTCACTTGCCAGCGTTCGCTGGCCTGGCCGGCACGCACCGTGGTGACAAAGGAGTGCAAGGCAACCGTTGGACAGACATGCCGTGGCACACCATAAAGCACGTCTCCCACAACGAATTCATTGGCACGGGCGGTCTCGACCACCAAATGTTCCTCGCTTTGCATCACCGCCGTCGCTTCCGGGAGGTTTAAGAACTGCACCCGCGGATGAGGGTTCTCTGCAGCGACGGCTTTGTGCCCGAGATCTAGGCAGAGCCGGTTGTCTCCGGGCTTGCTAATGACACGCGTGGCAAGAATTGCTGCCGGCAAAAAAACAAGATCTGGCAGCATTTTCTCATAACCAAAGTCCCATAAAACACAGGTGCCGGGGCTGCATTCCACGTCGGCGCGCCGTGCATGAATCGGAAATGTAGGGGTGCCTCCGGCGACGATGTTGGGCACCGCTAATTTCGCCGCGTTTAATTCCATGCGCAACTGCTCGACCGCGGTCCACTCTCGTTCGCACTGCTCGGTGCGCTTGGCTAGATCAGTCACGTGGTTGTGGCCGTCGTAGCAGTGCAAGCCCGCCGCGCGTAACCCCGGCGTGCTGCCGATAAGCCGATACAATTCGAATGCGTTTCGACCGGGCGAAATCCCCGTGCGGTGCATCCCCATGTCCACATCGAGGTAAAGGTCAAGAACGCGTCCCGCCGTTGCGAAGGCGGCGCCCAACGCGCGGATCGCGTCCGCGTCGTCCGCTACGGCGGCGAACTTCGTCCCGGGAAACTTCTGCGTCAGCGCTAGCAGTCGCACGACGTTTGGTCCAACCGGCTGGTACGCCAGCAGCACGTCTGGCGCGCCTGCGCCCGCTGTCATCTCCGTCTCCGCGATCGTGGCGCACTTAAACTTAGTAATGCCCAGCCCAAGCTGAAGCCGGATGAGTTCGGGCATCTTGTGTGTCTTCATGTGCGGACGCAGCCGCGCTACGCCACCTGCGCTGGTAATCATCCGCCGCACGTTCTCCGCTACCCGGTCGGGATAAACGAGCAGGGAAGGTGAAGGGACCACGCCCATATTGGCGACACGGTACCAATCAGGATTCATGGGCTGAGAATCGGGGAAAGCCCCCCAGGGCGGAAGGGAAAATTCTTCGCTCGCCATTCAAACCTGCGAGTCACCGGGCGAGTTCGAAGACAGCCTCAACCTCCACCGCAACGTTGCTGGGCAGGGAGGCAACACCTACGGCACTGCGGGCGCCGAGGCCGCGCTCACGACCAAACACGTCGAGCATCAGCTCGCTAAAGCCGTTGACGACCTGCGGTTGGTCTTTGAAGCCGGGCGGACAGTTTACCATACCCAACACCTTCACCACACGTCGCACGCGATCAAGGCTACCGAGCTCTTGTCGCAACGACGCAAGAACGGCCAGCCCACATTGCCGCGCGGCGGCTTTGCCTTGTGCGACGGTGAGTTCCTCGCCCACGCGGCCGGTGATGAGTTGGCCGTCCGCCGCGCGCGAGATGTGGCCGGAGACGAACGCGAGGTTCCCGCTGACGACGACGGACGTAAGCGTGGCTGTGGGACCGGGCTTGCTCACGGCTGGCAGCGTGAGCTTCAGCTCCGCTACGCGGCGTTCAATGGTGTCAGGTAGCGGGGTGGCAGTAGTGGAAACTCGCGGTGACGTCGGGGTTTGACAGGCGGTGAGAACGAGCAGGGAAAGGGCAACGGACAGGGTAAATGCAGGAAACGGGAAAAGTCTTGTCTGAATCTGACCCGGCTCTGTGGTGCATCCGCGCGGATTAGCGCCGTGAAAGTAGAACGGTCGCCAAAGCAGAGTAGAATGAAGATTGGGATTTCGGGCAGGCGTAAGAACGGTGAGGTCGGATGACTTCGGTTTTGTGCTCATATTCACAATCCTGCTCCGCAAGCTTCATCTTAGTTCAAAAATACATTCTACCTCCACCGCGATGTTTCCCGGCAGCGGGCCCATGCCCACAGCGCTGCGCGCGCCCACGCCGGCGTCGTCGCCGAACACTTCGCGCATGAGTTCGCTGAAGCCGTTGATGACCTTCGGGTGGTCATAGAAGTCGGCGGCGGTGTTGACCATACCGAGGGTCTTAACGAGGCGCTTCACGCGATCGAGACTGCCTAGTTCGTTGCGCAATGTCGCGAGGATAGCAAGGCCGACTTGCCGCGCGGCGGCTTGGCCCTGTTCTAGGCTTAAGTCCTTGCCCACGACGCCGGTGATCATCGTCTTGTCCACGCGCAATGGACCATGGCCGGAGACGTAGCACAGGTTCCCAGTGATGACGACCGGCTTGTAAACATGCGCGGGTTTTGGGGCGGCAGGGAGTTCGAGTTTAAGTTCGACGAGGCGGGCTGCAGCACTCATGTAGACGAATCGGTTTTTCAGTTGAAACTTCGCAAGCTTCCGGCAGGCGGGAAAGAGCAGCAAGGAGTTTTCAACGCTGCGAGACGACGCTGAAGGTTCGCAGGCCCGCTCCGCAGCATCGCCGTTAGTGATAGCCAGCGGGGCAACGAGGTCTGCAACCACACTAACAGGAAAACAAACTACAAAAAAACACTCGCTGCGCTAATGTGAGCAATAGTCTGGGTTTCGAGTAGGTCAACAATGCGTGCAGCAAAACAAAAACCCAGAGCAACACTAGGTCGCTCTGGGAAGTTATGATTTTATAGAACCAATTTGAAAGTGAATGCTAATTTCCTTTTGTAGGTGAAACATTTCCAGTGTTTGGAGCAACGAAGATGATCACGTTGCCGGAACCTTGACCTTGGCCGGGAGCAGGAGCGGGGCCGGAACCTTGACCTTGGCCGGGAGCAGGAGCGGGGCCGGGACCTTGACCTTGGCCGGGAGCAGGAGCGGGGCCTGGCGGCGGCGGGCGATTGTCTACCACCACGGTAGGATTCTGGTTGGGCTGCGCGACTGTGATGCTCGGCTTGGCTTGATTGACCGCTTGGTTAACCACGGCCTGATTGCTCGTTACAGCCGTGGCAGCGGAGGATGAAGCTGCCTGCGCTTGTGCGTCAGTGCCACCGACAACCTTAACACCAATGCCCGCCCCCGCGGCTGCAGCGTTAGCAGTCAACGACTCGCTATTACGCGTCAACGTCGTTACTACCAGTTGAATGTTTACTTGGACTTGCGGAGCGGCTTGAGCGGCGACTTCCCTAACGGCTTGCACCAATTCAGCAACCACAGCTTTTGCGGAATTGGCCGCTGCAGTTGCTGCCGCAGCCGAATTACCCCCAGCCTTAGCGGCTTCGACCGCAGCATCAGCGGCTAATGCGGCGGTAAATTGCTGGATGACTTGAGTGACCTGCGCCGTCACTGCATTGGCAGTCAGCTGCGTTGCAGCCTTGGCGAGACCACTCGTCTCAGCTGCTGGAGCCTTCACAACGGCTGGAGTTCCGGGAGCAAATGCATTACCGCCAGTTATTACAACTGCCGCGCCGCCACCAAGCGTTGGTACAAACGAAATGGTACCAATTAGACACGTGATGCGAATGGTAGAGGCTCTTAGGGCCGTGCCACGGATGCCAGCGACACCCGCCGGGGTCTTGATCTCATACTTAGAGGCCTTGGAGAGCTTGTTGATGACGTTGGCCACGACGGCACCCTTGGTAACCTGCACCTCTGTATTGACCACAACGTCAATAGCCTTGGTGAATTCGAGCTTATTAATGGCGAGCGTGCTGTCGGCCTCGACGCGGAGGGCGTTGCCGTTGACCTTCAGATCCAGGTCCACATAGGAGCCGGCACCCGTGGTGATAGTCGCACCGGCCATGAGGATCTGGCCTTCCTTAATCGGTCCGCCACCCGTGGCGTCGGTGTAGTTGGCGGTGCCAACGACCTTCTTGACCTCTGCCGCACCGGGGGTGGCAGCCTGAGTGGGGGCGGCAAGGAACCACAGCGCGGCTAACAGCGCGCCCACAAGTGAGGAATTGCGGTTGAGACTGAGGAATTTCATAAGCCGGAGACTTTTGCTCAATTATCAAATAGTCAAATCTGACGCACATTACTCATGACGTTTTTATTGTCAATCCAAGATTTCCCGTATCCGCATGGGTAAGGCCTTTCTTCAGGAAAAATTAAAAAACGGTGATTTGACCGTTGAGAACAACCGATTACCCTGTGTTTTTACACCGGAATGAAATTTATCTGTTTAGGATTCAAAGCGATCGGGCAATGGTTCGACTCGGACTTTGCAAGCGACGATGTAGCGACCGCTCGCGCTCGAGAGGACCGGGTGGACCTCGGCCGCTGCACTGCGTTCGTGTTTCTCCATGCGGGCTGCTTGGGCGTGTTCTGGGTGGGTTGGAGTTGGACGGCGGTGGCGGTGGCGGTGGCGTTGTATTGGGTGCGGATGTTCGCCATCACCGGATTTTATCACCGTTATTTCTCGCATCGAAGTTTTGCGACCTCGCGGCCGATGCAGTTCCTCTTTGGAGTGCTCGGCTCCTCCGCCGCGCAACGCGGGCCGTTGTGGTGGGCCTACCATCACCGCGAGCATCATCAGCATTCGGACAAGGAATTAGACGCCCACTCTCCTGGCCGGCACGGCTTCTGGTGGGCGCACATTGGCTGGATCACCAGCCCGCGCAACTTCCCCACGGACTACAGCCGCGTGAAGGATCTCGCCAAGTATCCAGAACTTGTTTTCCTTAACCGCTTCGATGCCCTTGTCCCGCTTTTGCTTGGGGCGATGCTTTACGGCACAGGTGCTTGGCTGGCGCATGCGCAACCGGCGCTTGGCGTTACCGGTGCGCAACTCCTGGTCTGGGGCTTCATCAGCACCGTTGTCCTCTTCCACTGCACTTGCTTCATTAACTCCCTCGCGCACGTCTTTGGGCGGCAGCGCTATGTGACTGGCGACGACAGTCGCAACAGTTTCTTACTGGCGCTCTTGACCCTTGGTGAAGGCTGGCACAACAACCACCACCACTACATGCATTCCACGCGGCAAGGTTTCTATTGGTGGGAGATCGATCTAACTTATTACGCACTCAAAGTGCTCTCGTGGACCGGGTTGATCTGGAACCTGCGTCCCGTACCCGTCGAGGTGCTTGAGCAGGGTCAAGTTGCTCGAGTGAACCGGTAAGTCCCGAAAGGGGATGTTCTCAATTTTGCCGCGCAACGTGTTCAAAGACGGCGTCATAAGTGCATTTGAGGCTCGTGCGTCGGGACGCACCAGCAAGCCGCGTGGCGGCTAAGTTGTCGATTGTCTCTTTAACGACTATTAGAAGTTTTCCGCGCGCAACCCGTCTCTTGAGTGGGGAAGTTGGAGGGGGGAAAAAGTAATGAGATCTTTTTCGACCAGCGTCTTCGGGCATTTTATTGGAACAAGAGCAATCAGAACGACAATGCATAGGTAAGAACCCAAGGACTAAGTCATCGGTGGCAAAGCGTCCGGCTCGCAGATGTTTCAAGACAGGAAAACCGTTTTGTTTCGATAAAAGACCTTCCCAAGCCCCAAGCTCAAAATCCTAAATGGGAAAGGGAGGCCGAAAAATCCGTACTCATGGAATGCCACTAAAATATTTCTAAGTATCTTTATTACAATAGTTTCTGTATATTTCAATTCAATTGTAAAAGAATTTATCGGTGGGTTGATCAGCGTCGAAAAGGTCCTCTAGGCTACCTGCCTAGACTTCTTCACAACTGCTTGAATGGCCGGTAGATTCGTCCTGTTGGTCTTCAAATCCGCAAACCTCACCTTGATCCTTTGGACCACGTTTCATGGCTATCATCAGCACGCTTATATCCGCCGGGCTGACCCCCGAGATGCGACTGGCTTGGCCCAATGTTGTGGGTCGGATTTTTGCCATCTTCTGCCGTGCCTCGGGTTTGATGTTTCGCAGAGCCTCAAAGTCTAACCAACCTGGTATTTGTTTATCCTCCATGTTCCGGAATCGTTCGATCTCAGCTTCCTGCCGCTGAATATAACCGTCAAATTTGAGGGCGATCTCAACTTGCTCGATAACCTCGGACGGCAAAGAGTCGTTTCGGCTAGGTAGGTTGGCGTACGTCATTTCTGGTCGACGAAGCAACTTGGCTAAGGAATCGGATCCGTGATGAGTATGGCTCAGTCGACTAATCTCATCGTCAATCGCAGCGCGTTTCGCTGCGACTCTTTGCCATCGCTGCCCAGACAGAAGTCCAACTTCGCGCCCAATCTCAGAAAGCCGTAGGTCAGCGTTGTCCTGCCGAAGTTGGAGCCGGTATTCCGCCCTACTGGTGAACATGCGGTAAGGTTCAACGGTCCCCTTCGTCACAAGGTCGTCTATCAAGACTCCTATGTAAGCCTGATCACGCCTCAGGACAATGGGCTGCCGGCCTTGCACCTGGAGCGCTGCGTTGATGCCAGCCAGCAAGCCTTGAGCACCCGCTTCCTCGTACCCAGATGTGCCGTTAATCTGGCCGGCTAAGAAAAGATTGCGACAAGCTTTGCTTTCCAAGCTCGGCAGCAGTTGCGTTGGAAAAGCGAAGTCGTACTCGACCGCATAGGCCGGACGCATGATCTCTGCCCGCTCGCAGCCAAGAATGGTTCGAACCAATTCATATTGAACTTCGAACGGCAAGCAAGTGGAGAATCCGTTGACATAAATCTCATCCGTGGCGATGCCTTCCGGTTCCAGGTAAATTTGCTGTCGCTCTTTGTCGGGGAACTTGACGATTTTATCTTCGATGCTCGGACAGTAACGCGGACCAACGCCTTCGATGACACCCGAGTACATTGGCGACTTGTGCAGATTGGCCCGAACTATCTGTGCCGTTCGATCCGTTGTCCATGTAATATGGCAAGGTAACTGACCACCAGCTCGACCAAGAATTGAACCAGGCGGATAACGGCAGGATGGCTGCAAATCAAAATCCTTACTCACTCTGGCTGATTTCTGTTCCACATGGAACAACTCTGACTCACTCCACAATTCTTCTTTCCAAAAACTGAACCAAGGAATCGGTTCATCTCCCGGCTGAACTTCGAGTTTCGTGAAGTCGATGGAATTACGAACCAGGCGGGGAGGAGTGCCAGTTTTGAGCCTTCCCAAGGCTATTCCGATTTCCTGTAACGATACAGATAATCCGGTAGCAGCCGATTCACCGGCGCGACCACCTGCTTGTTGATTCGCACCGACGTGCATGAGGCCCCGCAAAAAAGTGCCTGTTGTTATAACTACCGTACTGCCAATATATTGCACTTCAAGTGAGGTCTCTACACCAAGCACGAGACCGTCCTTGTGAAGAAGCTTCATGGTCTGTCCTTGATGACAATCCAAATTTGGTTGCCTTTCACATAACCACTTGAGCCTGAACTGGTAAGCCTTCTTATCACATTGTGCCCGCGGTGCCCAAACGCTTGACCCCTTCTTTCGGTTCAACATGCGAAACTGCAAGCCGGTCATGTCCGTGTTCCGGCCCATTTCACCTCCAAGGGCATCAATTTCCCGCGCCAAGTGCCCTTTAGCCAAACCACCGATGGCTGGGTTGCAGGACATTTGTCCGATGGTATCAAGGTTGATGGTTAACAGCAGGGTCTGCGCGCCCATTCGCGCAGCGGCCAACGCAGCTTCCACGCCAGCATGTCCAGCCCCAACCACGATCACGTCATAGTGCTTTGGATAACGAAACGCCATACAACTCAGCCTGGGGTTTGGTGACCTGCCAAACCGGCAGCCGAAAAAAGCCGAAGGTGTCGTTCTTGGGAAGCCCGAATTTTCAACACCGTCATGAAGCTGTTCGACAAGTCAAGCATGTGGACCTTCAACGAAAGACGCGCCTATGTGTGCGAAGCCCTTCTGTGAACTATGTGCGCGAGGCTAAGACACCTGAAAAATCAGAGGGTGTTTACAGAGGTCTTTTTCTTGCTCATCTGCGTTCACAACTTTAAAAATTTAGAAGACGTTGTTGTCGAAAAGGAAAATGACCGAGCTATCAACTTCGCGAATGATGCCTCTAAATCTGGTGCAGAAAAACAGCGAGGCAACCGAAAAGATTGCTTAACTGATATCGCGTCAGACACAGTGCGAGAAAGCAAAACAACGCACGCGCCGGAATTCCCGTTGACGCTCGCGCGGCAAGCCCGCCATCTTTCTACTGCTTGGCGCGCACTAAAACCATCCTGTTTGTTTGCACCGGAAACATCTGTCGTAGTCCGATGGCGGAGGGTCTGTTCCGCCATGCCGTGAAGGGCAAAGGCGACTTCCGCGGACTCTCTGCCGGCGTTGGCGCGATCAACGGCCAGACACCCAGCGCACATGCCATCACTGCTTTGAAACAACTGGGTATTGATATCGCCGGCCAGCGCAGCCGCATGCTCAACGGCGCGCTGGTGCAGGAGGCCGATTATATCTTTGGCATGACGCGTGGGCATGTCGAGGCAGTCACGCTGCTGTACCCGCAAGCGGAGGAAAAAACTTTCGTGCTACGTGAATTCGACGAGACGCTGGACTTTTGGGAGAAGGACATCGCCGATCCAATTGGCGGCAACCTCGACGTATATCTCAACTGCCGCGACCAGATTGAGCAGGGGATTGAGTCCATGCTGCGATTTGTGGAGCGAGCAGGCGACGTGCCCGGCAGCGGTCGCGCGATCACGTTCGCTTTAGGCGCAGATCACGGCGGCTTTCAGCTAAAGGAGGCGCTGAAACGCCACCTGGAGCAGCGCCACGTGCGCGTCGTGGACTTCGGCACCAACTCGGCCGAGTCCACGGATTATCCCGACTATGCGAAGCTGGTTGCACAGCAGGTCGCCGAGGGCAACGGGGACTTCGGGCTGCTCTGCTGTTCGTCAGGCATAGGCATGAGTATCACGGCCAATAAGGTGCCGGGCGTTCGTGCCGCGCTGGTATTCTCGGAGGATATGGCTACTGTTACTCGGCAGCATAACGATGCAAACGTTCTGTGCCTCGGCCAGAAACAAACCTCGCTCGAAGAGGGGAAAAAAATATTGGACGCGTTTCTCGCTGCAGAGTTTGAGGGCGGGCGTCACGAACGGAGAGTCAACAAAATGGAACAGCACACTGGATTGCGTTTGTCGGCGGTGGATCCCGCCGTCGCTGAAACCATCGCCAAAGAGCGTCAGCGCCAGCAGGAAAACATCGAGTTGATCGCCAGCGAGAACTTCACCAGCCCCGCCGTCATGGAAGCGCAGGGCAGCGTGCTCACGAACAAATACGCAGAGGGCTACCCCGGCAAGCGCTGGTATGGCGGCTGCGAGCACGTGGACGTGGTCGAGACGCTGGCCATTGAGCGCGCCAAGCAGCTCTTTGGCGCAGAACACGCCAACGTCCAACCACACTCCGGCTCCGGCGCGAACATGGCGTGCTACTTCGCTTTCCTGAAACCTGGCGACAAGATGCTCACAATGGATCTCTCGCACGGTGGCCATCTCACTCACGGCAACAAGGCAAACTTTTCCGGAAAGTTTTTTGAGATTGTCCACTACGGCGTGCGTAAGAACGACGAGCGCATTGACTACGACCAGCTCGCCACGCTGGCCCGCGAGCATAAACCGAAGATGATCACCGTTGGTGCAAGCGCTTATCCACGCATCATTGACTTCAAGCGCATGAGTGAGATTGCGACCGAGGTCGGGGCAATGTTGCTCGCGGACATTGCGCACATCGCCGGCCTCGTCGCCTCCGGCGTGCATCCCAGCCCCATTCCTTACGCCGACTTTGTCACCACGACGACCCACAAAACCTTACGCGGTCCGCGTGGCGGCCTGGTGATGTGCAAAGCAAAATATGCCAAGGAGATTGATTCTCAGGCTTTCCCCGGCATCCAAGGGGGCCCACTTATGCACGTCATCGCCGCAAAGGCTGTGTGTTTCCATGAGGCACTCCAGCCTAGTTTTAAGACGTATCAGGAGCAGATCATCGTGAACGCAAAAGCTTTGGCTGACGGGATGATCCGCAACGGCTTTCGGCTCGTTAGCGGCGGCACGGACAACCATCTCATGCTCGTGGACGTTGGTTCGCGTGGAATCACCGGCAAGGAATGTCAGCTCGCGCTGGATGAGGCTGGCATTACCTGCAACAAAAACACTATCCCGTTCGAGACGCGCTCGCCATTTCAAGCCAGCGGCATCCGCCTCGGCACGCCCGCCTGCACCATGCGCGGCATGAAGGAAGCCGAGATGTCTGCCATCGCGGACATGATCTCTGAGGTGCTGCTCGACTTGAAGAACGTCGGAACCGCGCACCGGATTCGCACCCGCGTGCGCGAGCTGACAGCGAGATTCCCGCTGCCGTATTGACGGGCGAATCAGGCGCGCCGAAGCGCATCGCCAAAGCTGACGACTACAATCTTAAAAGTGTCGTCCTCTCGTAATTAAAGACGCTATGTGGGCTTAGGGCGCGCCCGCATCACACGTCTTGATTAAAGAAATTTTGATTGCCTTATTTTTGCTGGGCAGCCACTGGCAAAATTACCAAAGTTTCTCGTAACCCTAATATTCTGAATCACATCCTACGCCAATGCGTGTCGATGAAACGGTCTTCAAAATGCGAAGCGCTGTAAAAGCATTGACACCCGGAACGACCTCCGCCACTTTAATTACGAATTAGCCGCAAGATTCCCGCCGCCAAACTTAGGGCGGGTTAATCCCCAGCAGAATTTTCCCGGTATATTTTGGCGTTTGTTTGAGCGCCTCTCTGCGGTGCGAGTCTCCTTGCGACACGCCGGCAGGCGATAATGCCCGTCAAATCACAATCTAGTTTAAACTCCCATTATGCCACGCGTTGCTAAACCGAAAGCTGCAAAGACCAAGCGTTCCGCCGAGGGCGACGCACCCGAAGAGCTGACCGGGTCTCAAGCCGAGACCATGTTTCCCGAGGAATCTGCGCCAGCCGACGCCGCGCCCGCCGCACCGCTTGAGGAGTTTTCACCCGGCACCGGCCTGGGTAACGCCGCGCCAGAGTCTATTCCCGCCGGCGAAGCAAATGACGCGAAAAACCAACCGCCGCCACAAAGGCCAACGAGGCAGGGCAAACCGCACCCGCCCGAGCGCACCGCGCCGGATATTAAAGGCCCACTCATTGCCATCTCCGCCCTTCAGGCGCTCTCCATTGTCGAGCTGAATAAGATGGCGAGAGAGATGGGCATCGAGAATTTCGGCACGATGCGCAAGCAAGAGGTCATCTTCGCTATCTTGAAGAAAAATGCCGAAAGTGCCGGTGGCCTCTTTGCCGAGGGCGTGCTGGAAGTGCTGAGCGAGGGCTTTGGTTTCCTGCGTTCTCAGGCCTTCAATTATTTGCCTTGCCCAGAGGACGTTTACGTTTCGCCCTCCCAGATTCGCCGTTTCGACCTCCAGACCGGCGACCTTGTGGCCGGCCAGATTCGTCCGCCGAAGGAGAAAGAAAAGTTTTTCGCCCTACTCAAAGTCGAGTCCGTTAACCGCATGGAGCCGGACAAGGCAAAAGAGAAGACTCACTTCGACAACCTCACGCCGCTCTTCCCAAACAAACGCTTCATTTTGGAGACCGATCCTACCGAGCTTTCAACGCGCGTGCTCGACCTTGTCTGCCCCATTGGCAAGGGCACTCGTGGCGTCATCGTCGCCCCGCCGCGCACGGGTAAAACCGTGCTGCTGCAGAAGCTCGCCAATGCGCTGATCAAGAATAACCCCGAGGCCTACCTCATCATCCTGCTGATTGACGAACGCCCGGAGGAAGTCACCGACATGGAGCGCTCCTGCAAACCGGCAGAGGTCATCGCCTCGACCTTCGACGAACCACCCGAGCGCCACGTGCAAGTAGCCGAGATGGTCATCGAGATGGCCCGCCGCATGGTTGAGCACAAGAAAGACGTGGTCATCCTGCTCGACTCCATCACGCGCCTCGCGCGCGCCTACAACACCGTACAGCCGCACTCTGGCAAGATTCTCTCCGGCGGTGTGGACGCCAACGCGCTGCACAAGCCCAAGCGCTTCTTCGGCGCGGCGCGCAACATTGAGGAAGGTGGTTCGCTTACGATCATGGCCACCGCGCTCGTGGATACCGGTAGCCGTATGGATGAGGTCATCTTCGAAGAGTTCAAGGGCACCGGCAACATGGAGGTACACCTTGATCGCGGGCTGGTGGATCGGCGCATTTTCCCGAGCATCAACATCGAGCGCTCCGGCACTCGCAAGGAGGAGTTGCTCTACCACCCAGACGAATACAGCAAGATCGTCATGCTTCGCCGTGCGCTCACCGGTGTGCCACCCGTCGAATCGATGGAACTACTGCTCAACAAGCTCAAGAAGACTCCCAACAACATCATGTTCCTGCTGGGCATGAATGCAAGTTGACGGTTATTTGGATCTAAGGCGTAACAGCGGGCGAGCGCTTTTGCGCCTTGTAGCTTCTCCCTGTCCCTTTTAGCCAATGCCGAAGCCTCCTGAACATCCCATGCCATACCTGTGTCTTACTTTAGCCGCGCCAAGATTGGCTTTTAACATTTCGCCCGCTACTTTTTAAACAAAGTGATCCGTACCGCCCCATCCTCTCTTACACGTCCCCAATACACTCTGGGGTTGGCGCTTCTGCTTATCCCGCTGCTCCTGTCCGGCTGCAAGGAGGAGCAAATCACGGTCTATCGCGTGCCTAAGGAGATGCCCGGCGAACGCGGCGGGAGTCCTTCCGTGCCCCAAGCGCGAGGGGCGGCTCGCCCGCACGTGCATTGGGACAAGTTACCCGCCGGCTGGCGTGAGGAATCTTCCTCTGGCAATCGCGCCGCCACGTTTTCCATTACCGGCGGGCCAGGGCAACGAGCTGAGGTTGCTGCCATTGGCTTCCCCGGCATGGGGGGATCAGACCTTCAGTTCGTAAATCTTTGGCGCGAGCAACTCGGCCTTGAGCCGCTCACCGACGACCAACTGCCAAAACTTACCCAATCTGTCACCATCGCGGGCGCGGATGGCAAGCTCTTCGATCTCACGGGCGCGGCCAAAGCCGGTTCTGCGCAGCCCGCCGAACGCATCATCGTCGCGCTTCACAAAGCCGAGGGCATCTCATGGTTTATCAAACTCACTGGCGATGCCGCGCTCGTTGAGCAGCAGAAAGCTCCGTTCATCGGCTTCCTCAAAGGCCTCAGCCTTCATAGGGAAGCTGACGGCACCTCAACCGCTCCGCCCCCCACCGCTTCCGCTGCTCCTGCAGGTGGCAGCTCCGGCGCGCCGAGCTTGAAGGCCCCCGCGCATTGGAAGGCACAAACGCCCGGCGCGATGCAAGCGGCGAAATTTCGCATCGGCGAAGGCAAGGCGTCAGCGGAGATGACCGCCGTTTTCCTCGGCGGGATGGGGGGCGCTCTGAAAGCGAATCTTGACCGGTGGCGCAACCAGCTCGGTCTCCCCGCGGCCGCCGACAGTGAAGTGGAAAAGCAAGCCCCGCTCTTCCCTGCACTCGGCGACGGCGTACGCATCGTGGAGTTAAGTGGTACCACTGGCGGCGATGCCGCCGATATGATTGTACTGCTCGTCCCCGAGGGTCGCGGCACGTGGTTTTACAAGCTCATGGGCGAGAAAAACGTTGTCGCGATGGAAAAAAACGCGCTGATCGCGTTAGTTAAATCTGCCAAGCCGTGAAGGAAATGACGAACTACGAATTAGGAATTGCGGTTAGGTGTGCCCTGGCCAGTCCAAGGGTTTGCCCTCTCCGGTTCCACATTGCATGTCCCGCCTGATCAAATTCCTTTCCTCCCTGAAGCTCACCGTCGTGTTGCTAACCGCCGGGCTAGTGCTGATCTTCATTGGCACACTCGCGCAGGTCCACGAGGGCCTCTACAACGCACAAGTCCGCTACTTCAAAAGCTGGCTTATCGTTGGAGTCACGCTTTTCAACACAAAGATGCCTTGGCTCGTACTGCCCGGCGGTTACGCGCTCGGCACACTGCTGCTCGTCAACTTGTCCGTCGCGCATTTCACGCGCTTTCTGTGGACTTGGCGTAAATCTGGCATTTTCATGACGCACCTCGGCCTTATCCTGCTGCTGCTCGGTCAGCTCGGCACGGACATCCTTTCCACCGAGAGCGCAATGCGCTTGGAAGAAGGCGAGACCAAAAACTACTCCGAAGACTTCCACGCGAACGAACTCGTCTTCATCAATAAGTCGCTGTCGAGCGATGACGAAGTCATCGCCGTGCCCGAGAAGTTCCTCGCCGCCAAGCAGCCCATCACGAACCCACAACTCCCGTTCATCGTGAAGGTGAAGGAGTATTGGCCCAACTCCTACCTGACCAACTTCGGCCCGTTCATCGCCGACGCGCTGGCGAAGGAGGGTTTTGTCCGCAACACCGCCGACCAGGGTATCGGAACGAAAGTCATGGTGTTGCCCATGCCTGTTGTCACCGCGATGGACAGCCGCAACATCCCGAGCGCCGTCATCGAAGTCAGCGCGGGCGGCGCGACCAAAGGCTCCTGGCTGGTCTCCAGCCAGACCAGCGCAAAGCAAACCGTGGAGCACGACGGCAAGATTTGGGAACTGGCGCTGCGCTTCCAACGTCACTACAAGCCCTACAGCTTCACCTTGTTGGATTTCACGCACGAGCGTTATCCCGGCACGGATTTACCGAAGGATTTCCGTAGCCGCGTGCGAGTGGTGAACCCGTCCAAGAGTGAGGACCGCGAGGTGGAAATCTTCATGAACAACCCGCTGCGCTACGATGGGCTCGCGTTTTACCAGGCCAGCTTCGAACCCGGTGACACCGTGACCGTGTTGCAGGTCGTGAAAAACCCCGGCTGGCTCACGCCCTACTTTGCGTGCCTGCTAATGGGCCTCGGACTGACCGTGCAGTTCATGATTCACCTCGTTGGCTTCGTGCAAAAGCGCATGAACCCGGCGCCCGTTGCCATATCGGGCAAGAAATCTTCGCCCCGAAAAAATTAAACGCGGCAACTCATCCGCCCATGAAAAAAAACTGGCCTTGGCTTATCTTCGCAATTTTCGCCCTTGAAGTGTTATTCTCGCTCAAGCCGCGCGCCGACAAACCTGACAACTTTCAGATCCGTGAGTGGGGCAAGCTACCTGCGCTCGCCAACGGCCGCGTGCAGCCCTTCGACTCGCTCGCGCGGAACTGCCTCCTCGTCATCCGCGGCAACACGGACGTGCCGCTCGAGGGTAACGGCGCGAACGGCAAATGGGGCAAGTGGGAGGAACTCGATGCACCGCTCTCCGAACGCAAGTGGTATCAGTTCAGCCAACACCCGAAAAAGCTAGCACCGGCCGAGTGGTTACTCGAAGTCTTTAGCCGTGCGGAACTCGCGGACACCCGGCCAATCTTCCTCATCCACCACCCCGAGCTGCTCGGCGAGTTAAAGCTCCAAGCCAAGGGCGTTGAGAAGTCCGGTCTCCGCTACTACACCTTCAACGAAATCAGACCCAGCCTCGCGCTAATGGAGAAAGAGTCAAAGTCGGTGGGCGCCATCAAAGCCGAGCTTCGCACTCCGTATCAGCGTTCACTCATGGCGCTCCACACTGGGCTCACCACTTACCTGCGGTTGAAGAACAGCCTCAAGCCTGAACGTAGCGCGGACTTCGCGGCCGAGTTAGGACAATTCGAGAAGATGATTCCTGCCGGCTTCAAAGCCATACGCGCGCAACAGACCGGGCAGGAATTCGACAAGGAGCTATTCGAGAAGTTCCTCGGTTACGCCGAGCCTTACGCGATGATGGCGCAGATGGCTTACCCGCTCATCGTCCCGCCCGTGCAGCCATTCCAAAAAAAGTCCGACTGGGCGAACGTCGGCCAGTCGCTCATGGAAGGCATTCGTGCCGGCGAAGTGCCCGCCGCCGTACACTCACACGCTGCGATGGCCACCGCTTACGCACAAGGCAAGCCTGCCGAGTTCAACCGCGCTCTTGCTGATTTCCGAGCGTCGCTCGTCGGCAAGCTCGACACCGAGCTGAAAAAAGGCCGACAGGAACACCTCTTTAATCAGTTCCTTCCGTTCTACCGCAGCATGATGATTTACGTCGTCGCGCTCATTCTCGCCGCCGCTTCCTGGCTGAATTGGTCTGAAAATCTAAACCGCGCCGCCTATCGCCTCGTGGCGCTCGGTGCGGTGGTGCACACCGCCGGCCTCATCTTCCGCATGTTCCTCGAAGGTCGGCCGCCGGTGACGAACCTGTATTCCTCCGCCATCTTCGTTGGTTGGGGCGCGGTGCTGTTGGGCGTTGTGCTCGAGCGCATCTTTCGCAACGGCATCGGCAGTGTGACCGCCTCGGCCGTGGGCTTCATCACGCTCATCGTCGCGCACCACCTCGCGCTGACCTCCTCGACCGGGGACACAATGGAGATGATGCGGGCCGTGCTCGACACGAACTTCTGGCTCGCGACGCACGTGACCACCATCACCATCGGCTACGCCTCAACCTTTCTCGCCGGCTTCCTCGCCACCATCTACGTACTACGGGGCGTTTTCACCCGCACGCTCGACGAAGCCACGGCCAAGTCCCTTTCGCGCATGGTGTATGGGATCGTCTGTTTCGCCACGCTGTTTAGCCTCGTCGGCACCATCCTTGGCGGCATCTGGGCTGACCAAAGCTGGGGCCGCTTCTGGGGCTGGGACCCTAAAGAGAACGGCGCGCTGCTAATCGTCATCTGGAACGCCATCATTTTGCATTGCCGCTGGGGCAAACTTTGCGGCGAGCGCGGCCTGATGAATTTGGCCATCTTCGGCAATATCGTCACCGCGTGGAGCTGGTTCGGCACGAACATGCTAGGCGTAGGCCTGCACAGCTACGGTTTCATGGACGCGGCCTTTAGGTGGCTAATGATCTTCAACGTCAGTCAAATCGTGCTCATCGGTCTCGGTTGCCTGCCCGAGCGCTTCTGGAGAAGCGGAATGGGTGGAACGGCTTCTGGCACTGCCCCGCTGAAATCGCAGACGACGTGAAGTTCTGACTGCGGCTGCTCACCTTGGCCGCATCGAGAAGGCCAGTTGCCGGCGGAACTGCTCGCGATTTTTTGCGTCGTGAAATTCTACCGGGTTGAAGTCGTCCGTTAGAATCACGCCGCTTGCAGGATTAGCCTTGCGCACGCCGGCATAAGCATCGCGCGCCTGTTGCTGCACGGTCGCGTGCATCGCTTCGTAATCCAAGGTGCGATGCTGCTTTAGTTCCTTTGCAGGTGTAGCAACGAAGAAGACGTTGCCGTTGCCGCTAGCGTGAATAAGCACAGTGCCGAAGACAGACTTTAACGTCTTGTCCAAGGATGCGGTGAAGTAGTCCGCACCCGGCTCGAAGTCGCCGAAGCTGTTGATGACCAGCACACCCTCAGGCTGGAGCACTTTGCGCATCGCGGTGAAGGCTTCCCGCGTCATGAGGTGCGATGGCGAGGAGTCGCCGAGGAAGGCGTCGAGGATGACTGCATCGTATTGCTTTGTAGCGGCATTCACGAACTGCCGACCGTCCGCAATGGTGAGGTTGAGCTTCTCCGGTTCGAGGTCAAAGTGCTGACGTGCGACGTCTACGACCGCTCCGTTGATTTCTACCACGTCCACCTTCGTACCTTCGCGGGCGAACTGCATCGGCACGATGCCCACCCCCATGCCGATGCAAAGCACGTCCTTTATTTCACGAGTGTAAACACGTGCGAAACCGTGCAGGCCATAGGTGAAAAGCGAAACACTCTGCTTAGCCCTGGGGTCGTAAGTGTTCTGTGTGAGGTAGTCGTTTAGGTAGTAGCGCCGCGCGCCGCCGAAGCTCTCGAAGACCTGCAACATACCAAAATCCGAATTGCTACGAAGCACCTCGGCCATGTCGCTGGTCGGTGGCCGCGCGTCCACGCGCACGCCAGCCCAACCAAGGAAAAAGCCGAGCGCGCTGAGCACGACAGGGGCGTTGAGCGATTCGCCCGCAGTACGCCACACGAGAAAGTAAACCACCGCGAGCACCATGAGCAGTCCGGCCGTGATGAACATCGTCACCGAGTTTGGCAGGAACGGCACGAGCACATAACCGATAAGCACCGTGCCCAAGACGCTGCCCAGCGTACTGACGGCCGATAGCCGGCCCACCGTGCCGCCGACACCCGCGACCGCCGAGGTCAGCACGCGCACCACGAACGGCCCGACGGTGGCTAGCAATGTGAGCGGCACGAAAAAGAGGAACAGCGACGCCAGCAGCGAGCCAACGGCGAGGGGAAACTGCAGACACGCAAAGGCAACTTTCGCCGTGAACGGCACCGTACCCGCGAGATACACGCCCGCCAGCAGAATGCAGGTGTAAAGCCGGCTTAAATTCTGGGAGCGATCCACCAGCCAACCACCGAACCAGTAGCCCGCCGCAAGCGAGAGCAATGTGACTGCGATCTGTGCCGTCCAGACGAAGTGCGACGTGCCGACGTAGGGCGAAAGCATCTTCGCACCAAGGATTTCAACGACGAGGATAGCCGCGCCCGTGGTGGCAGCGGTGCCATAGAGAAAGCGGCGCAAACCAATTGAAAGCGCGGGGGGCGCAGGGGCAGCGGGTTTAGTCACGCCCGCTTTCATAAGGGGCAGGAGCACGGAGGGCAAGGCTCAGGCGAGGCGCACCAGATTTCGGAATTCGGGTTGAACTTTCCCCCTCGCCCCCTACCCTCCGCCGCCATGAGTGACCGTCCCGAGGCCCGGCTTGCCCGCTGGCCGTCCGTCATGCCGTTCCTAATTGGCGCCGCCCTGCTAGATGCTTTCGCCTGGTGGGTCGTGGACAAGAGTGACAAACCAATCAACATTTGGATTGCCGTGCTGGCCTTGGTGTCCGTCGCTTGCGCGACGTGGGCATCCGTCATCCCGTTTCTCAACGACGCGCAGAACGCAGTAAAACTTGACGAGCTGCAGAAACTTCAGACCGCAGCGACGCAAATCAACAACCTCGAAAAGGTCGCCACCCAGATCACCATCGCCACCGCCCAGTGGCAGAATGTGCAAGAGCACAACGCCAAGGCCATCGAGTCTGCGAAGCACATCTCCGAGGAAATGTCCGCTGAGGCCGTACGCTTTGCGGAGTTCATGAAAAAGGCCAACGACTCAGAAAAGGCCACGCTGCGCCTCGAGGTGGAAAAGCTTAAGCGGGCTGAAAGCGATTGGCTTCAAGTGCTCGTTCGCGTGCTCGACCACGTCTTTGCGCTGCACCGCGCAGGCAAGCATTCTGGCCAGCAAAACCTCATCGAGCAACTGGCGCACTTTCAGAATGCGTGTCGTGACGCTGCTCGGCTCATCGGCCTTGTCGCCTTTGCACCCACGCCCGGTGACAAGTTCGTGCCGGGCCAGCACCAGGTCGCCGACGGGCGCAAGGATGTGCCCAGCGACGCGAAGGTTTTTGAGACCGTCGCCCCCGGCTATACCTTCCAAGGGCAAATGCTCCGCCCCGCGCTGGTGCTGCTGGACGCACCCGCTGCCAAGCCTGCACCGGCGTCCTCTGCGGCTGAAGTTGACCTGCCACTAAGTTAAGGATTGTGCCCGAGCGCACGCCGCGTGTTGCGTGTTACGCGTTGCGTGACTAGCCTTTCGTCTTGTGGACTCCGCTCACTCACCACGCACCGTGCTCCACGCCACCGCCATCATCGTCGCCGCCGGTTCTGGCACGCGGATGGGACCGGGCGTGGACAAGCTCTTCCTCGAAGTCGCCGGTAGGCCCATCGTCGCACACACGTGGGCGTGCTTTGAAACCGCACCAGAGATTGCCGACCTCGTGCTCGTCGTGCGCAGCGGGATGCAGGAAGCGTTCCGCCAACTCGCGACGGAGTGCGGATTTAAGAAGCCCTTTGTCCTGACCGAAGGCGGCAAAGAGCGGCAAGATTCCGTGTGGCAAGGCCTGCAAGCCTTACCGCCGGAGTGCAAGCTCGTCGCCATTCAAGACGGCGCGCGCCCCTGCACCAGCCACGCAGTCATCGCCGCGACCATCGCGGCGGCGCACAAAACCGGCGCGGCTGTCGCCGCGCAACGCGTGACGGACACGATCAAGGAGTCCGACGGCGGCACGCAGGTGGCGCGGCATGTTGACCGCGCTCGGCTGTGGGCCGTGCAGACACCCCAAACCTTCCGCGTGGAAGTCATCCGCCAGGCGCTGGCGGCCGTGCGTGAGCGCGGTCTGCTGGTGACGGATGACACGGCGGCTTGTGAGTTAATTGGCCAGCCCGTGGCACTCGTTGAAGGTAAGGAGCCGAACCCTAAAGCCACCTCCCCAGCTGATTTGCCCTATTTAGAGCTGTTGCTCAAAAGAGTGAACGGGTGAGGTGAGTGGTTGGTCCATTCTCTGGCAGGTAAGAAAACCCTCACTTGCCAAGCATTAGAGCGGCTCTTACTTTCGGCCATACGGTTTTATGAAGCGACGTTTTCTCCTCGGTCTGCTGTTGGCCGTGCTTGGCCTCAACCTCCTCTTTGGTACCCGGCTGTACCTCTCGCACGCCGAGACAGCCGCCAAGGAAAACGCCTACGAAAACATCGAGCTTTTCACGCGCGTGCTGGAAACCATTCGGCAGAACTACGTGGACGGCGGCAAGATTTCCTACCAACAGCTCATCCAAGCCGCGCTCAAGGGGATGGTAAGCTCGCTGGATCCGCACAGTGAGTTCATGGAGGCACGCAAGTATGACGACATGCGCAAGGACACGGAGGGCGCATTCGGCGGCGTGGGCATCGTGTTGAGCGTTCGCACCAACAGCTCCGGCAAGGGCATGTTCCTCACCGTCTCTGAGACAATGGAACTGTCCCCCGCCAGCAAAGCCGGCCTCGCGCCGGGCGACCGCATTATTAAAATCAACGGCCAGTCCACCGAGAAGTTCAACCTCGACGATGCCGTCCGCCGTCTGCGCGGCAAGCCCGGCACCGACGTAACCGTCACCATCTTCCGACCCGCCACCGAACAAGAGCAGGAAATGAAGCTCACGCGCGACATCATCAAGGTCGCCAGCGTGCGCGATCAAAACGGACGCGGTGAGTATCCGCTGGACGAGAACAAGATTGGTTACGTGCGCCTGCGCCAATTCGGGGAGAAGACTTCCGACGAATTAGAATTGGCCGTCAGCAAGATGGAAAGAGCCGGCCTCAAGGGTCTCATCATTGACCTGCGCGACAACCCCGGCGGCTTACTCGATCAGGCGGTAAAGGTGTCCGAAAAGTTTCTCCCGCGCGGCCAGCTCGTTGTTTCCACCGAGGCACGGCAGGTCGCCGACATTGCCAAATACACCGCCTCGGGCCGCAACGCGCGCCCACAACTCCCGCTGGTCATTCTCGTCAACGGCGGCAGCGCCAGTGCGTCGGAGATTGTTGCCGGCTGCCTGCAGGACGTTAAACGTGCTGTCGTGCTCGGCGAGCAAACCTTTGGCAAAGGTTCCGTGCAAAGCATACTGCCGCTCTCGGACGGTTCCGCGCTGCGCCTGACCACTGCGAAGTATTACACACCCAGCCACAAAGTCATTCACGAGAAAGGCATCACACCCGACGTAATCGTGACTATGAGTGCCGACGAGGAGCGCTTCCTCGCCATTAAGCGGTCCGGCGCACCGCTAGATGCGCTCGACAGCAAGGACCGCGAGCAGGTGGCCAAGGCCCGCGACCTCCAGCTGGACCGTGCCACCGACATGCTCAAGGGCATCCTCCTCTACGACAAGCAAGGCAAGCCCGCCGGCAAGGTCACTGCGCAGGTCGCTGAGCCCGCCGGCAAATAAGCGCGGTGCTCCTCGCCCTCGAATCCTCCTGTGATGAAACCAGCGTGGCCGTCATCCACGATGGGCGAGTGCTGGCCAACGTAGTCTCCTCTCAAATCAAGCTCCACGCCGAATACGGAGGCGTCGTGCCGGAACTCGCGACCCGCGAGCATCTACGAAACTTACTGCCCGTCGCCACGGCCGCATTAAAACAAGCAGGCAGCCAGCCCGCAGAGCTCGCCGCTATTGCTGCCACCCTTGGCCCGGGCTTACCTCAAGCCCTGATGATAGGCGCACGCGCGGCGCAGGCCATAGCCTTCGCTCTCCGCAAACCTTTCTTCGGCATCCACCACCATGAGGCGCACCTCTACTCACCGTGGATTGCCAATGAGGTCACGGGACCCGCACCCCGCGGTTCGTCTCTTCGCGCTGACTTTTTGAGCTTTCAGCCCAACGTCTCCCTCATTGTCAGTGGTGGCCACTCGCTGCTGGTCTTCGTCGAGGCGGAACGGAAGCACCACCTGCTCGGCGGCACTGTGGACGACGCGGCTGGTGAGTGCTTCGACAAGGTCGCCAAACTCATCGGCTTGCCTTATCCTGGCGGCCCAGAGCTAGACGCGTTAGCCGAGCAAGGTGACCCGCGCGCGTTCGACTTCCCGCGCCCGATGATCCGCGATCTGCACGATGACTTCAGCTTCAGCGGCCTCAAGACCTCCGTCCGCTACTTCCTGCGGGATCAGCCATTTATCCTCGATGATCCCGAGCGCGTCCGCGACCTCTGCGCCAGCGTGCGAGCGGCCATTGTGGACGTGCTCGTGACCAAGACCGTGCGCGCCGCTAAACGCCTCGGCGTTAAGTGCGTGACCGCCTCTGGTGGCGTCACCTGCAACCGCGCCTTGCGCCAGCAACTCGCTGAAGCCTGCGTCCAGCAAGGCCTTGTCCTTCGCCTCGCTGACAAATCCATCTGCACCGACAACGCTGCGATGATTGGCCTTCTTGCCGAGCGGAAACTGCTACATCGGGTCGCTTCCACTGCGCTAGACGAGGAGGTTCACCCCAACTGGCCGCTGGTTCCTGTCACGCCATTACCGGGAACGCCCATCATTCACCGTGTCTGAAAAGAATGCACGGAGGGGCATGCGCATGCCCGTTAAGCTGATCTCGATGCTGCTCTGTGCAGGTTTAAGTTAGCGCAACAACACCGGCAGCGAGATTTTAAGTCAAAACAAGGAACTTCCCCGTTTCCACCTGCGCGCCTGCACTCTACCGTTCGGTCCGTGTCAGTTTTAGACTACAGTCTCGTTACTCTCGCCAACGGCGTCCGCAGCGTGCGCTCGCACGCGGCGGCAGAAACATTTCATCCGGTCATTGGACCGGCGGCCGAAGCCGAGGCGCTTTATGTGCGGCAACTTCGTTTACGCGAAAGACTCGCAGCGCACCCGGGTGAGTTCGTGATCTGGGACGTGGGCCTCGGCGCGGCGGCCAACGCGCTGACCGTGCTCGCCGCCACGCGCACCCTGCCGTGCCGGCTGCGGCTCATCAGCTTCGATCACACGCTGGAACCGCTGCGCTTCGCGCTAGCGCACGCAGCGGAACTTGGCTACTTCGGCGGCTACGAGGAGTGGGTCGCGGAGCTGCTGGCAGACGGGAAGGTTGACCAACAGCACGGAGAGCAGGCCGTTCACTGGCACGTGGTGGTAGGGGATTTCCCCACTT
>Ga0194131_10001963_pt1 | contig 34315 bp, 32 predicted proteins | sample TA2KigO120mmetaG_FD_148631 | JGI IMG/M metagenome (GOLD analysis project Ga0194131, IMG submission 148631) | Freshwater microbial communities from Lake Tanganyika, Tanzania - TA2015053 Kigoma Offshore 120m | ecosystem: Environmental > Aquatic > Freshwater > Lake | place: Tanzania: Lake...
GGCGCTGAAGAGACGCCGGTTATTGAACCAATCCACCCACTCCAAGGTTGCCAACTCCAGGTCTTCCCTGCCGCGCCACGGGCCACGGCGATACACCAGCTCCGCCTTGTACAGCCCGTTCACCGTCTCGGCCGGGGCGTTGTCATAGGAGTCTGAGTAGTTGATTGGGTGAAGGAGATGTTGTTGGCCAGCGATAGTCATTTTGGGTGTCTGCCACCTGAACGGATTAGAGGGAATGGCCTATAGCATTGCCGATCCCGCAGGCCACTTTGATGCGGCTGATGTGAAATGGTGCAAGCGACGCGTAGACAATCAACGATTTCAATCAGATCACCGGTGGGTATTGCGATTTAAGATTTCGAGGTTGTCTTACGGGTATTTCGTGGCTCATCCTAGGGGGATTAACGGCTGTCCATCTTTTCGTTATGAGCAGCATCCCGCAGACCGCAAAGGCAAAGTAGGTGAAATATACTGGGGAGTAAAATCGGTATGAGTTTGCAATAAAGGCGTAAAGGGCGGCAATAGTGACGGCAACTCCCAACTGTGTTTGTGCGTTAACATTCAAGATCAGACAGTCGGCAACAAAGGCTAGGAAGCCCAGAAGGATGCCAATGCCTATAACGCCTAGGACCCCCCAGTTCATATGAAATTGCCCGATCACTGAAGGAGTAACGTTCAGCGCCCCCCCCTTCTCGTAGTTCTCGTTGTAGTACAGCCAAGACCGCATCACTGGCTTGTCGCCCCATAGGCTTCGAGGTATCCAGTGGGTCAGAAAGTAGGGCTCAGCAGGTTCAAGGAAGTAGTCGTGGTGCCTAGGCACAAGGTACAAAGCATGAAGTAGTGCTGTGTATTGTCCATTAGATGATCCTTCCGTAATACGGGTGATATCGACATCCCTTATTTTGTCCCACCCTTCAGCCCGGAGTGCCACTTGTAAATTCATGACGAAAGCAATTGCGATGATGAGGAATGTGAGTCGTAGAAGCTTGAGTTTTGACAGCCTGCCTCTGGAAAGAGAAAGCCCGACGACGATGACAGGGAGTGCGACAATCAACCATACGTGCCTGGTGCCACTCAGTATCACTAGGGGGGTTGCCGTAGCAGCACCAGCCGCAAGATGAAGAAGACGGTGTTTGCCGGAGACCAAGACGCCCTTCGACAAAAGATAACCCGCACCGAACATCCCGAAGAAAGTCAAGTAATGCAATAATCCTATCTCCGATACTGATGTGCCGCCAACGCCTGTTCGAGATGCAACGAGCTTCTCAAGGATTACAGTGGTACCAAACCCGAATGTTGCGATTATTGGTACCCATGCACAACTCGCGAGGAGATACGACATCACTTTGGCTTTAGTCTCTGTGCGGTCGCGGCGAGATGAAAACCAGACAATTAAGAGCGCTAGACGTGGCCTCATGGCGTATCCTGCAAAAAGGGCGAACTGAAAAACTGAGATGTACACGAGCGATGTCCTGACGAGGTCAATACTGTACTGAGCGGTTGGGTAGCCAAAATCTTCCGGTATCAAGAATGGTGGGTTCGTTATGGATACCTGGAGTCCTTCAAGCCAGAAGAATATCAAGGTTCCCGAAGCTATCAAGAGTTTGCCCAAGGTCCGAGTTGTCACTGTCTCAAAAACCAAAACCAGCATTAGGACGGTGTGAACAGCAATCAGTGCGATCATCAGTGTGCGAAGGGCTTCTAATGACGAGATTGTGTAGGAGCTGCCTGCTAAGCAGACGCCACTGAGGACTAAGAACCACTGTGGGCCATTTACATTGCGAGGAGTCTCATACGTCGTCGTTAGCATGCTTGTGGTTCGAAAATCTGTGTGAATTGAGCGATGGTTCGTCGCCAGGAGTAATGCGCCCGGATACGTCTTGCCTCTAGACGCATGGCTGCATACCGATCAGGGTTGTCAAGCAGGGGCTGAATAACGGAAGCGATCTCTTCTCCAGATGCCTTAGGAGGTATGAGCAGTCCTGCTTTTGCTGGGATACAGTCTGTGATTCCGCCAACTTGGGATCCAAGGACCGGTATCCCAAGACGAAGTGCTTCAAGTGTAGCAATACCTAGACCTTCTGCATATGAAGGTAGGCATCCGAGGTCGAATGTCATAACAGTCTGGACGAAGGCGTGCTCATCTTTTCGTTTGTCAATGAAGCCTAGCCACTTCATAGCAGGATCCTCGGAGTACTCTTTTGGCATGTTTCCGACAACGGCAACCTCACAGTTGTAGCCTTGGGAACGAAGAACATGTGCCGCTTTTATGAGTCGTGGGAGTCCTTTTCTGTGGTAATCTTTGCCGATAAACCCCAATCGAAAAGGGCGTTTTTGGTTAAATATGGCTTGTATGGCTTGAGCATCTATTAGGGCCTCATATTCCGAGATTACGTGGTCGTGAAAATTTGCTCCAGGAAGCACAACGAGAACTTTTTCGGAGGGGATTCCATATTCCTCTTGCACAGCGCGTGCCGCCCAAGTAGACATACATACGACATACCTCGCTCGTTGATATCCCTCTTGTTCTCGTTGGATTGCCTCTCTTGCAATCGATCTGCCAATCGTCTGACCGATGCGATACTCATCAAAGAGACGCGTCAAAGGCAAATCGATGTAGAAGCTGTTGGTGATTCGGTATTCCTGTGCCATGTCGTATGGCGGGAAAAGCTGAAAATGGCTGATAATTTCAGCATCAGCAATCTGGGCACTAACTACTGCAAACGATCGGTGCAGGCAATTGCGGGAATACTGATATCCGCCACGGCCTTTCCCTGATAGTACTTGCTTGAGATTCCACCACCTCCTCGGCCAGGTTAGCCCTTCAGTGTGGAGGTCAAGCGCATCACGAAAGAAACCGGTGCTACGCCCTGCTTGATAGAAGTAATAGGGAATGCCGCTCCAGGTGGCGATGTCGCCGGCGTTACCCATGACCGCCAGAAAACGTTGTGGCTCAAATGGGCCCATCAGTAAAGAGCCGTTCATATGCGCGCACCATGTTGTCGATGCGGTAGTTTTCGGATACTCGTTTATATGCACTTTCGGCTGCACGTGCGCAGCTAGAAGGATCCGATAGTAGACTGAGAATGGCCTCCGCCATTCGGCTGAAATCTCCGGGCGAAACTAAAACCCCTGCTTTGCCGTCGTCCAATACCTCGCGACATGACGGGATGTCGGAGGCGACAATCGGCAACTTCGCGGCCATGGCCTCGATAAGTGCATTCGGGAAACCTTCGGTTCTCGTAGAGAAAACGTAGACATCGACGTCTGAGAGTTGTTGAGGAATATCTCGTCGCATGCCTGTAAATTCTACCGAATTGCGCAGCCCTAATTCCTGTGCAAGCGCTTCCAATATTGGGCGCCTTGGTCCGTCCCCAACGAGTCGAAGCTGTGCCTGTGGGATTTCACGGCGCACTAGGGCAAACGCATGCAATAGTGTGTCGTGATCCTTAGCATTGTCCATGCGTGAAACCATTGCTATCATATGTTTATCGGGCTCTAATTCCTGTCGGCCAATTACAGCTTTTTGAAAGATGCCCTCTACATCACATCCGTTTGGGATAAGGGTAATGCCGCGAGCGGGTTGCCTGCCAGATTCAAAGAGTTTTTTTGCTACGTGTTCGCTGACAGCAACCTCCTTATTGCAAACGAACGTGCCCAGCATGTGCAGTCGACGCAAGTCGCGCTCGTTCCAATCAAACCAGCTACCGACCCTCGTGATACGATACTTCGCTCCGCCCAAGCAAGCCCCAAGATGAACCCAAAGGTGCACCGTCGAAAATGAAAAACAAAAAACGATGTTTGCCTTAGCGAGCTTTACCAATTTACGAAATGACCAGACAAACCGCCAGGGCTTGCCCGGATCAAATTCGCAAAGCCTGATTGGAACCCCTAACTTTTCGAATTCATCCGCGATGCGATCTCTATCTTGAGCTAACACAATCACTTCTGGTCGGAAACGCTCCCGGTCGATTCGTTGTAATATCTGTAGGGCTATCGTTTCATTTCCCCCAATCTTTAGGTGTCCGAGAACGAAAAAGATAGGGATAGGTTTCACGAGAGTGCCATTACAGAGTTGTAACCTGCTCGCGATCCAGAGGGCCGACACGACCGTGACGATCATGAAGAAGCCCCTGATAAAGTTCGTGCATGCGATTCACCTGCGTCTCGATACTGAAGTGCACACGAACGTGTTCCCACGCCCGCGCGGTCATCTTTTCAAGAGCCGCTGGATTTGCCCCATGCCATTGGATTCTTTGTGCAAGGGATTGTAAGGCAGTGGGATCCTCTTTGTCACTGAAGAACCTGCGCCAGCGCCTTTTCAGGAATATTGCATTGTCATTCGTAACAAGTGGGTTCTCTTGCTCCCTATATTCACCAGGGCAATCCAGACCGAAGACGGGAACTCGGCATGCCATTGCTTCGGCGGTGGCAAGACCAAAGGAATCATAGAGAGGCAGGAATGCATATGCGTCCATTGCACTGTAAGCCAAGCGCACGTCGGCCAGTGGGCCTGTAAAATAGGTGCGGTCGGCGACACCGAGTCTCTTTACGAGCAGCTCCAAGGATTCACGCTCCGGTCCTGAACCTACAATGAGCGCTCCCCATCTTGGATCGAGCTGGCTAACAATGCGAAGCATATCATCATAGCCCCGTGCCTCAAAAAGGCGTCCCACCGCGCCCAGGATCAGTTTGTCATGGGGAATACCTAAGCGGTGCCTAGCTTCGTCCTTGTACGGCCTATTTTGAAACCAGTTGAAATCAATTCCGTTATATACAACCGAGGTGCGGTCCTTCGATATATGAAAGCGTTGCAAGGTGCTCTGTCGGGCACCTTCAGTGATGCAGACGATAGTGTGATCCTTGCTTTTGATGAACCGCCACTCGAGATTTGTTTTCAGAGGGATGTTTTTGCGCAATATGGCCCCATGGACATGCGAGACCCTCTTTAGGTCAATGCCTGTCAAAGCCAGATGCATCCAAACAAGTGGATCAATGAAGTGGATGACATCTGGTTTGAAATCATGAACAAGCGCTCGAACCCTTGGCCAGCGAAACAGATCCTTGGAGCTATTTAGGTTTAGGTAATAGCAGGGCGCTACCGCGCTCTGACCGATAGGCCCTTCCTGGCCATAGGAAAAGCATATCCGAGCGTCCACACCTTGGGTGCGTAGTCCCTTGGCCAGAGCTTGCCCGACTCGCAGTGAACCTCCTGCCCCTGGATCGTCGCGGTACATCGCGAGCAGAACTTTCATGCGTGCATCCCGGATTGAGTCCCGACGGATTCCAAGTTCTGTCCTGCTACTTCATGAATGACTTTGAGATACCGTTTTGCAAAATGCTCAGGCATATGCTGCTGACGTACATAAGCGTGACCGCATTCCCCCATTTCCTTTCGCAGTCGAACATCACTAGCCAGATGCTCTATTGCGTTTATCCAATCCTGATTCTGTGCCGCCGGAAACCCAAAATGGGCTTCATTAAGCGTTTCAACATATGAGGGGATCGCTGAAGCCACTACCGGTAATCCAAGATATCCGTACCCGAGGATCTTGTTTGCTGGCTTAACCCAGCTGAATGGGTCGTGGATGGGGAGCGGAGCAATACCGATATCTGCTGAAGCAAGATGGCCTGAGAAGGTGTTCATCTCCCATTCGATGAAGTCGGCTGGCAGCCGCCATTCTCTCAGAAGTTGTTCATTATCGATTATTCCATGGTACGGAGTAGAGCGATATCTGTCGAGAATGACACGGAGCTTTATTCCCCCCTTTTCGATTAAGTGACGCAACGGAGCAACATATGATCGCAGATAGGGAAGATTATCTCTACTGCCCTCCCAAGCTATGATTATCGGCTCACGCCCATAATAGTCTGCTTGGGACCTGTATTCCTTTGGATCAACAGGGTCTACGATGTCGTACCTTCTGGGAATGTAGCCCTTATATTTCTCGGCCTGCAGTTTAGACCCTGCTACAACGGCGTCGCATTCTTGCCAAAACCGAGGCGCATTTCCCCAGTTCCCCAGGTGCAGGAAGCGCTGAATGCGGAGTCTTGCTCGATAGGCCCACCATATGGGTGTTGCCAAACCTGAATACCTCTTAGCATTAGCGTGTGACTCGACAGAAGAGAAGACGTCGTTTGTTACATCAAGGATAACGACCGTTCCACTACAACGAACCCTTCGCAAAAGAGGTGCCAGAGCCTGATATCGCTGCGTCTGCCCTACGATAAGGGCGTCACAGGATTCCTGCGGCTGGTAGACCGAAGCATCAATCCCAGTGGCTACCAGTTCGCGTATAAGGACGAACAAGCGACGACGGTCGGTTTGCGTCGGATTTCGGTCGTTAGATAGTAGGAAGCGAACCTTTATGATGGGAGTCCTAGGAGCTTAGGGCTTGTCATCCCCGACAACCATACCGATTTTGTATTTGATGATGTCAGTGTTGTTAAGTTCGCGCCAAGCTCGCTGTCGGATCTCTTCCAATTCTTGAGCTGGAACGAGCGTGTTCTTCATGTTTGCCTTTGTCCAGTTCATCTTGTCCGGATTGTAATCACGGGGTAGATGGCCGCCGTTTACAGCCATATCAAAAAGGGGTGTTCCTGGGAGCGGCATGACCAGGAAGAAATTTGCGGCATCTAGCCCTCCTGACATGTGGACCTTAGCCATCGCAATTGTTTGATTGATTTCCTCCCGGGTCTCGTCTGGATAGCCGAGCATATAGTTCCCTGTAATCCTGAGGCCATACTGCTTGCATACTTTGATCAGAGAGGTAATATCGCTCTTTTCGACATCCCATTTGTTACTTGCATACTTTTTGATGATTCTCGGGTTGCCGGATTCGAAGGGTAAAGTAATCTCTTTGAACCCAGCTTCCATCAGCACCTCAATCACCTCGATGTCAGGCCGGTAGTCCTTGTTCATCAGGTGAATTAGGTTTACTCCATTGACGTCAAGGATATCGAAACCAGCCCCTTTAATCCTCCTGAGGAGCTGGATGGATCGTCGCTTCTGCCCGAAAAGAGAGTCGTCTTCGATGAACACTTGCTTTACACCGAGTTTCTTTAGTTCAGCAAGCTCGGCAAAGACGCGCTCGTCTGATTTGATTCGATAGCGACCTATAGCGCCTGCTTGACTTCTAGGAGTTTCTCCGGCGATGTGACAGTAGGCGCAGTGGAAAGGACAGCCAAGGGAAGTCATCATCGAGGCGTAACGCAGTTCTGTCCCTGGTTTAAAATGTCCGCCGTGAGGACGGCCGATTTGCCAGTAGCGCTCATTCGGGAGGAGGTGCCATGCTGGCACAGGTAGCATGTCGAGGTCCCACACAAGATCCTGGGCGACTGCTGGATTGACTAGGATTTTCTGATCGATACTTCGCTTAAGGGCGACTCCACTTATGTCATCGAAATCGCGCTTACCGCGCCGGAATGCGTCAACAATCCTCACCAAAGTGTTTTCAGCCTCTGAGAGGCACACGATATCAAACCCTGCTTCGAAGAAGCGTTCTTTCCTACTTCTGGCATTAACCCCCCCCTGAGATGAGGAGTACCTTAGGGTATTCCTTCCGAAGGGCCTTAGCGGTCTCAAGAACCATAGTTTCCTGATCGGAAAATATGGACGTGATGCCTATGATGTCGTAGCCCTGGGCTTGCTCAAGAATTCTAGCTTCAGAGACGCCGGTTCGAAGGAGTCCTGTCGGGAGTTCTTTTGGTTTATAAAAGACCTCTTGGAGGTTGTCCTTTTCATTCCCAACGCAAGCATCGTAAACGGCAACTTCGATTCCGTGGCGAAGCAGTGCGCCGCCCAGGCTAGGGTAGGCTAACGACCCATTCGGTTTGCACATCGTATTTGGCCAGGACTGATTCGGAGGGTAGAGCAGGAGAACCCTGGGATTTTTCGTAGACATAAGTAACTTCTCTTTAAGCCTGGTGGAGTCTCTTCGCGAAGAACTCCTCAAAACGAGCGATGACAAAGTCCAGCATCTCATCGGAAAGGCCCGGATAAACGCCGATGAAAAAAGTATCTCTCATTACTCGATCCGTTTGTTCCAACTGTCCCGTGATTCGATGGGGGATCGTCATATAGCCAGGCTGTCGCAGGATATTCCCACCGAAGAGTTCTCGGGTTTCGATGTTTGCGTTCTCAAGCCATTGGACGAGAGCATGGCGGGAGATGCCATTCTTTACCGTGATACAGAAGCCGAACCACGCCGGGTTCGACCTGGGATCCCGGGTAGGGAGGACAAGGTAATCTTGGAACGGTTCCAGCCCAGCATAGAGCCGTTCGAAATTCTTGCGGCGCCTGTTGATAAAGTCGGGGAGTCTATCTAGCTGCGCAACGCCGATAGCCGCTTGCATGTCAGTCGGCTTGAAATTGTAGCCCAGATTTGAGTAGGTGAACTTGTGATCGTATCCTCTGGGTAACGTCCCCAACTGCCACCCAAAGCGCCTGCCGCAGGTATTGGACTCTCCTGGGGCACACCAGCAGTCGCGTCCCCAATCCCGAACTGATCTGCTGCAACGGGCAAGGCGAGGGTTATTAACCACAACTCCTCCCCCCTCGCCCATCGTCATCTGGTGGGCAGGGAAGAAGCTTAGAGTCGCGAGGTCGCCGAACGTGCCAAGGAGTTTTCCGTTGAAGGTCCCGCCAAGAGCATCGCAGGAATCCTCGATCAGATAGAGATCATGCCTTCGCACAAGGTATGTGATAACTTCCATGTCACATGGAACGCCCAGGGTGTGAGGAATCATGATGGCCCGTGTTTTGCTGGAAATAGCTTTCTCGAGCAATCCCGGGTTGGCGTTATAGGTTCCTAGCTCACAGTCTACAAAAACAGGTATCAGCCCGCTGTGAACGATTGGCGCAAGCGTTGTCGGGAAGGTGACCGCGGGGGTGATAACCTCGTCGCCAGGTTTCAGGGGGGATTCGAGCTGAGGGGAGAGGAGTGCCATGATGGCAGTCAAATTGGCGGTTGATCCAGAGTTCACCAGCAGGAAATCGCGGGCGCTGAAGAAACGCTTCATCCGCTGCTCGAAGAGCTCTCCATAGGGCCCGAGCGTAAGCCAGAAATCGAGGGAGCTATCGACTAGGTTGGTCATCTCTTCTTCGCCGAAAACTCGCCCGGCGTATTGCACTCTTGTCTTATACGGAACAAACGGATTAGGTTTGTGAGCTATTTGGTAGTAGCGCCGGACCTTCTGGAGGATTTCTTGCTTCAGGGATTCAGCTTCAGAAGATGCTGTGGCAGGCCCGTGGGCGACGTGGGTATCAGCTCGCCACTGTCGTCGGAAGCGCTTGAGTGCTTCTGTGAGGTCCATCGCTTCAGTGCCGAGTAGTTGTTCTAACTTCTTGGTATGCAGACCTGCCTGCAATGGGCGTGTAGCTTGTTGCCCCAGGCCAGAAGTTGGAACCGGTACGACCAGATTAGCATCCAGGGCCATCGCTCGGGCAAGGGCTTTACCTAAGTCAGCGCGCGAAATTCGATCCCTCCCTACGATGTTGACAATCCCCTGAGTATTCTCTTGGATAAGGCGTACGCTCACCTCGGCAAGGTACTCCACGAGCGTCGGGTTGCAGATTTGATCCTGAGCAGCCTTTAAGCTTTCCATCCTTTGGAGGTGCTCCCAAACCTGCATGGCGAAATTTCGCGAGGTCCGGTTCCATCCAAAAATAGCTGTTGTACGGATGATTAAGTGTCGAAGCTGCGATCCGCGGATGGCCTGTTCGGCATCCAACTTGCTCTTGCCATAGACGTTGATGGGCCGTGGAGTGTCCGTTTCCGAGTAGGGACCGCGCAGCCCATCAAAGATGTAGTCCGTAGAGAAGTACACCATAAGTGGGTTCATGCTCGATGCGGCTTGGATGACGTTTTGAGTGCCACGCGTGTTGATAGAGTGGGCTTCGTCGGGATGCAGTTCGCAGTAGTCAACACCTCCTGGTGGGTTGATTGCCCACAGCACGACATCCGGCTTGGCCGATGCGATGCACGAAGAAACTGCGGCTTTGTCCCGGATGTCCAAGTGAACAAGACCTACGGTCTTGTTGGAGTAGGCAGTCCCAATAACTTCCGCGCCTATGCGCTCAAGTGCTTGGGTGAGCGCCATTCCTAGCAAGCCCGAGGCGCCCAGAACAAGGACTCTCATTGCTTTGGTCCGTTTGATCTAGCGATGCTTGAGATTCCAGTCATAGGGGATATTCCTTGAAAACGGGTCTAATCGGACGATCTCTTCCGGATCATGAGGTTCGGTTGCGCAGTTGGCCACTAATGAAGGGGAGGTTCCTATTCCTTTGTAGCCGTTCCAGACATGTGGAGGGATGTGGACTAAGGTGTAATTGGATTCTCCCACAAATAGCTCAGTAAACTCGCCTTTGGTGCTCGAACCTGGCCTGTCGTCAAAGAGAACAAGCTTAATGTGCCCAATAGGCACAGCGTAATTCAGGCCCATGCGCTTGTGAAGGTGCCATCCTTTGATCACTCCAGGGTACACCTGGGAAAAGTATATCTCTCCAAACTGTTGAAAATGAGGCTCATCCGCACGGAGCATGTGCATGATCTTCCCGCGTTCATCGGGAATTTGCCTCAAGGGAATCACCCGTACCCCCTCAATCATGTCAGCCCGCCGCGAGGGCTAGAGCTAAGCCAGTAAAGATTGGGGTCTATCAAGCCGCTGGACATCAGGTACTTGAGTTGTTTTAAGCGTGTGTACGAGCGGCCCTCAAAATCTGCGTAGCTGAGACTGGATCGTTGAAAAGCACGATAAAGAGCTTCGACAGCCTTCTCTAGGCTCCATATTGGAGTGAATTCCGGGAGGAGCCTATTGATCTTCTTAAAGCTGACGTTATAGCTTCGAGAATCTGGGTTTGCCCCCTCGGCAAAGCTAACTTTGCAATCCGGAACCACTTTTGCCACCGTGTCTGCGATGTCTCGGATTCGAAAATTGTCGCGCTCGACTCCCACATTGAACGCTTGGTTATGGATAATGTCCCGTGGTGCTCGAAGAGCGGCAAGAAATGCCCCGCACACGTCTTCAATGTGAACATTCGGCCGCCATGCTGTGCCATCGCTGAGTAGCCTGACTTGCCCCGTCGTGAAACCCCATCCGGTGAGATTATTTACGACCAAGTCGAGTCGGATTCTGGGTGAGAGTCCGTAGACAGTGGCATTACGGAGGTAGACTGGCGAAAAGTCCTTGTCTGCAAGTTTGGAGAGAGACGTTTCGGTTAGTACTTTGGATCGCGCATAGGCAGTAAGCGGATTGAAGGGGGACTCCTCTGTAAGTCCGGTCCCGGATCCCTGGCCGTACAGACTGCAGGAGGAAGAGAAAAGAAATCGGGAGATACCTGCGGTTTTCGCCATCGATGCTAAGCGAACTGAGGCGAGATAGTTGATTTCCTCTGTTAAATTTGGATTCAGCTCTCCCAGTGGGTCGTTGGAGAGTGCTGCAAGATGAATGATTGCGTCCACCTTTGTTAAGTCATGCTCGTTCACGGCCCGAACATCTTTGACGATCTGTTTACTGAGATGTCTCCTGGAGATAGTTTGGCCGGGTAGAACACAGTCCTGGAAATAGCCTGTGTCTAGCCCCCAGACCTCGTATCCGGCTTCTGCCAGCATGGGAGTCATGACGGACCCGATATATCCGAGGTTGCCAGTCACGAGGATGCGTATGGGCATATTGTCTCTTACCAGACCTTCCACGGCGCGTGTCCGCTTTGCCAGAGGGCGTCAAGCTGACGGACGTCCCGCAGTGTGTCCATACATTGCCAGAACCCCTCATGGCGGTAGACCATAAGCTGCCCTTCGCCGGCCAATGTCTCGAGGGGCTCGCGCTCGAAGACTGAATGGTCCCCACTAAGATACCTGAAGATTGTCGGCTCAAGTACAAAGAACCCGCCATTGATCCAACCCTCGCCGGTTTGAGGCTTTTCAGCGAAGCCAGCTGCGCGCGCTCCATCGAGTACAAGTGCTCCGAACCGGGCGGAGGGTCGTACTGCTGTCACGGTAGCGGTTTTTCCGTGCGCCCTATGGAATTCCAGAAGCTCGGAGAGGTTTATATTCGCTACCCCATCACCGTATGTCATGAAAAATGTCTCGTCACGGAGCCAAGGCTCCAGACGCTTTAGCCGTCCTCCGGTTTCAGTCTTAGCGCCAGTCTCGACAAGGTGAACCTTCCAGTCCTCGCGCGACTTCTCATGAAGCTGAACGGTCCCTGTAGCGAGGTCAACGCTGATACTATTGCGCAATTGGTAGTAGTTGATGAAGTAGTCCTTGATAACCTCGCCCTTATAGCCCAAGGCAACAAGGAACTCTTGAAATCCGTGGGAGGCGTAGATATGCATGATATGCCAGAGGATCGGCTGACCACCGATTTCTGCCATGGGCTTGGGCTTGACCGTCGTCTCTTCTTGTAGGCGAGTCCCGAGTCCGCCGGCAAGGATGACAGTTTTCAGGGTAGATCCTTCTTTCAAACCTGTTGAAAAAACTTGCGGATATGGTCACATATGTAGGAGATATCGTCATCCGTTAAGAATGACGATGACGGTAGCCAGAGCCCGCGCTGGGAGATATCGATGGCATTCGGGAATGGGCTGGAGGCTTCAAGGTAGGGAATTTGGGTATGGATGGCAGGGTAGAAGGGGCGGGTCCCGATCCTGTTTTGCTTGAGGAAGGTTACCAAAGGATCTCGCGTCTTCGGGTCAAGCAGAATATCGATAAACCAGGGTGACGTGTCCTGAAGATTCGTAGGGAGAAACGTAACCTGAGGGAGAGGTGACAAAAGATCCTGGTATAGGCGGAACATCTCCTTCTTTCTCTGAACCCGCCACGGCAACTTTTTTAGTTGCTCAATACCGATTACGGATTGCAGATCAGTGAACTTGAAGTTGTAGCCCATAGCCACATGCTTATCAATACCAGCATGCTCCCGACCGAAATCTTTCACCAGGCGGAGTCGTTGATCGATTGCTGGATCATCGGTGACTACTGCTCCGCCCTGTCCCGTAGTAATGATCTTCGGCACGCTGAAGGAGAAGCAGCCTATTGCGCCAAAGGACCCTAAGTGCCGCCCGTTCCAACGAGAACCGAGGGACTGAGCCGCATCTTCAAGCAGAACCAAGCCGCGGCGCTTGCACAGATCTTGAAAGCGGATCATGTTAGGTGATCTGCCGTTGATACTCACAAGCATCAACGCCTGTGTTTGAGAGGTTATGGATCGCTCAGCTGCTTCGAGGCTCATGCAGGCTGTTTGCGGGTCAATATCAACAAGAACAGGTTCCGCTCCTGCTAAACGCACAGCATTCGCTGATGCAATCATAGTGTAATCTGGAACAAGTACGGCGCTTCCTTTGCCGATTCCGAGTGCCATTAGAGCCATGGCCAGTGCGATTGTGCCATTGGTCGTGACAACACAATGCTTTGCGCCGACATATTGGGCGATGCGCGATTCGAATTCGGATGTTCTTTGGAATTCGGTAATCCACGCCCCAGATCCGAGGTAAGCGTTGACGGCCTGCTGCTCCTCGATTCCGAACCACGGTTCCATTTGGCCTATCGCTCTCATCCCTTGACCGCCTCAACATTCAAACTGATCAACAGGCCATGCTCCTTGTCCATGTGTGGGATATAGGCCTGTGAGAAATCATCATGATTTTTGTGGATGGTCTGTCGCCAGTCATACCGGCGGACATCCGCGAAGCCTGTTTCTTCGAGCATGGTCTTGAGGGAGGGAAAGTCATAGACCGTCTTGTGATAAGCCATAAGTTTCATTCCAGATAACTCGATGACGATGCGACCGAATAACGGACCGATAATGAGGTCCAGTCTTTGATATTGTTGGTAGACTTGGGCGAGGGCTTGAAAGTCCGGCACGGCAAGTCTAAGAATGCCTCCCGGCTTGAGGACACGCATCCATTCGCTCAAAACTTCTCTTGCTTCGGTTCTGTCAAAGTATTCCAGTACGTGGGACGCATACGCTAGATCTGCTGAGTTGTCCTTGAACATGGGCAAAGTGCGAACGTCGTGGCGGTGGTCGATATGCGGAAAATCCGCAAGGTCGACATGGATAAACCCTGGGATGTACCGCTGCCCGCACCCAAGATGCAATGACAGCATGCCTTAGCTGGCACCTTTGTGGCTATCATGCCAAGGTATCTTTCGGCGATCCTGCTCAATTCCTATATATGGCCCGTTTTTCACTTCTAGCACTACGGTGCCATCTTCTAAGACCTCATATCCATGGCCGCCCGCAAGGACGATTAGAAGGTCGCCGGCTTCCAAAGTGATTTGGTCTGTGGGTTCGCCCTTTTCAGTGAAAATATAGGCGCGGAGACGGCCTTGCCTCACATAGACCGCTTCTTGAGTACGCAGCCCCTCTCTTGGCGCGATATTATGGATATGAGGCCCAAGACGGGTACCCTGTGTATAGCTCCATGTACCCACTTGGATAAAGTCAGAGCCTTCAGAGAGAAAATTCAGACCTGGCTTCCATGCAGATGAAGGGACGAATATAGCCAGCTTGATGCCTTCCGCCGTAATGGTTCGCGGCTGTCTCATAACGTTGCTCTGCTCTCTCTTGCCAGATATTGCACGTACCATTCGATCGTCTCCTTGATGCCCTTGCGCAGTGGAGTCGGCGGCGACCAAGCTAGCACTGATCGCATCTTGGAAACGTCCAAAATCTTCTTGGGTGCCCCATCTGGTCTCGATGGGTCGAAAATGAACGTCCCTTGCCAGCCGACAGCCTGCTTGATGAGCTCTGCAAGGTCGCGAATCGAGCAGCCATGACCCTGGCCAAGATTCATGATGGCTAAGTCATCATAATGCTCCATGGCCCGCACGATACCCTCCGCGGCATCAGTTACGTATCCCCATTCCCGCACTGGGGAGCCTGTTCCCCAAATTTCTACTCTATCCCGTTGTTCCCTCCACGCTTCAACGATTTTTTTGATGAGGGCACCAAGTGCATGAGACCGGATCGGATCAAAGTGGTCGTTCGGTCCGTAAAGGTTTGGGAGCACGATGTGTATGCTTCGAAAGCCGATCTTCTGCTGGTAGGCCCAGGCTTGAGCCCACATTGCCTTTCTTGGCATCCCGTACGTGAGCACTGTGTCGTGCATTTCGCCGTCCCACCATTCGGTTTCCCGATAAATTTCTGCTACACCAGGGTAGGTACAGTTAGGCATAACGTTGACAAGTTTTGCGATGTTGCGCTCAGCGCACGCTTTGATGATGTTAAAGCCGATACGGAGGTTATCCTCATAGATGTCAACAGGCGCCATTGCGTTGTAGGCGATGCCGCCTACGTGGGCGGCACAATTGATAACGACTCTTGGCTTGGCTTCGTCGAGGAACTTCTCAACCTGCCTAATGTCACGGATGTCCACCCCGGTCCTGCGGCTAAAGGGGACCGCCGTGTAACCGTAGTGCTGAAGGGACTGAACAACGCTTGCACCCAGAAATCCAAAGCCGCCTGCAACTGCCACGATCGCGGTAGGCATTTAGATGTGGGTTCTCCACGATTCTTTAAAGGACTTCGTGCCCTCAAGTAGCATCCGCTCACGTCGCATGTCGCCATCAACCATGAGCCCGACCAACTGCTCAAATTTCACCTTCGGATCCCAGCCCAGTGTATTGCGTGCCTTGGTGCAGTCGCCTCTTAGGTGTTCAACTTCTGTGGGCCGGAAGAGGCGCGGATCAATTGTAACCAGCACTCGGTTTGTTCTAGCGTCAAGCGCACGCTCGTTAATTCCGGTTCCTTGCCAGGAAAGCGTAAAACCCGCGTGTCGAAAGGCTGCCGTAGCGAACTCCCGAACAGTGTGAGACTGCCCTGTAGCAATAACGTAATCGTCTGGTTCTTCTTGCTGCAACATGCGCCATATGGCATCAACGTACTCAGGCGCATAGCCCCAGTCACGCCGCGCGTCCAGATTGCCGAGACGAAGCCCATCCTGGATTCCTAGGGCGATCCGGGCGACCCCGATGGAAATTTTTCTGGTAACGAAGGTTTCGCCGCGTCGCGGACTTTCGTGATTGAAGAGGATTCCATTGCTTATCCACATGCCATACGCTTCTCGGTAGTTCACACAGGCATGGTGCGCGGCAACCTTGGCGATAGCGTAGGGACTGCGTGGTTGGAAGGCAGTGAGCTCATTCTGGGGCGGCGGAGTCGCACCGTACATCTCGCTGCTCCCTGCCTGGTAGATTCTGCACTTCAGCCCAAGCAGTCGCACCGCTTCCAGCAGACGGAAAACTCCCAAGCCTGCCGTGTCTACGCTGTACACTGGTATGTCAAAGCTGACGCGCACATGGCTCTGGGCGGAGAAGTTATAGATTTCGTCCGGCCTGCCCTCTTGAAGAATGCCGATGAGGGAGCTTGAATCGGTTATGTCCCCACGAGTGAAGTCGAACCGGTCCGGTGGGTAAGCCGCAAGGATATGATCTATCCGCCCAGTGTTGAATGTGCTGGATCTTCGGATTAGTCCGCGAACCTTGTACCCCTTTTCCAGGAGTAGTTCAGAGAGATAGGAACCATCCTGGCCAGTCAACCCTGTAATAACAGCCGTCTTACCATTTTGCGGCCTCATTGGAGAGTCCTGTCGTGTCGCGTAAGACCATTCATGGTTAGTCCAATAAGAGATCGTAGTGGTCGGGTAACGGTAAGGGCTATTTGGATAGGGAACTTTAGGAAGCTGAGTTTTGGGTGAAGTGTTGGTAATGTATACAACCGTCGCCAGAGATGAACAAAGTCATACCGGCGCATGGTACCTTTAGGTCGTAAGACGTGAGTAGCGTCTGCGATTGAGAATAATCTATTGGTACTCCCCACGATGTCAAGATTATTTCGACCGTCCTCACCCTCCCACAGAAGCAGTTGGCCTTTTGGTCCCGCGGTGCCATACTCGAAGTAATGATCTTGATGGATGGCCGTGATTAGGGGTGTCCCGTTAATAAGAGCCATCCCACGGGATCGGACGTGGTAGAGAAGCCAGTTATCCCATCCAGGCCGGCCCACAGCAAAGGGTGGGAAGTTCGGAAGTGAGCCTTTTGGGAAGACGAAGTAATCGACTCCCCATATGCCTCTGTTGTTCCGGGTCGGTGGGACTGACCGCTTTCTTAGTTCTTCCTGCCATCCGTCAACTGTAAAGTCGATTGGCGTCTCTTGCTGCACTGTCCAGCTTGCCCCGACGAGCATATTTGGTTTTCGGAACTGGGCAACCTGGCGAATCGCTGGGATAAAGTCGTTCGTCAAGATAATATCAGCATCCAAGTAACAGACCAAGTTGTTTGTTGCAAGTGATTGCGCCATTTCAAACATGTCGCTCAGGAGGGGAAGTCCGGCAGCAGACTTCTTGACAACTGGGATATGCCTGATTTGCAGTTGGTCTGAGATTAGTTCACTACCTTCGTCATCCCCGAAGAGTAAAACCTCTGGACGTGGCTGGAGACAAGCCCAGCTGTTTAGGGCATTCAGCTGGATGACTCCGATAGGCCCTTTAAACGGTTTTGCAGTGCAAAATATTGTGAGCATAGGGACTGTCAGGGGGAAATAGTTAGTACCTATCTCGCCGTATTGGTGGCCTGACTCAGTGTCCCTGAACAAGGGGTAAACCCAGTGATTCTACAAGGAACACGAATCATCCCTACCTCAGTTCGAGTCAGTAGAGATTCTCCTGATGGGTAGTTGCTGAGGGTGTACATATCAGCACTCTTCCCTGGTGATGGCGTGACTTCGAACTCAAAAGCTGGCCGCACACGATCCTGAAGATCTTTTGTCTCAAGGACGATTTCCCCTTGAAATACCCCTGGTAGTAGTGGAGAAAGATTCAAGTCGAGTGATGTGCGATACACACCTGGACAGAGATGCACTGCTCTCATGCCCGGTACGAGCTCGAAAACAAGCAGGCCTTCTGGAGTAGTGATGGGAACTCTAACATTGAACCGATTTATGTCACGGATGCATTCTATGTAGATTTCGATTGAGAGATCTGCATTCTCTGGGAAAGCTCCACAAATTTCCCCAGAACTGTTCTTAAGGTCCACCTTCTTAATAACCACATCGTGTAGGTACTGAGAGCCCTTGACTCGATTCAGATCCAGATCATGGTCATCAACGGAACCACGGCGAACTTTCCCGGAAGACAATGCGAGATACTTGTCTACGACCTCGGATGAGGGCCCGATTCCCTTGATTTCTCCTTTCTCCAGCCAAATTGTTTTTTCTGTGAGCGCCTTGATGATGGCCATGTTGTGACTGACAAAAAGAACGGTTCTCCCTCCGCTCGCGATATCGCCCATGCGGCCAAGGCAGCGCTTTTGAAACTCTGAATCACCGACGGCAAGCACTTCATCTACTAGGAGGATGTCAGGCTCCATATGGGCTGCCACGGAAAAAGCCAGCCGGATGTACATACCGCTGGAGTAGTATTTCACCGGCGTATCGATGAACCGCTCAAGCTCAGCAAAGCCGACGATGTCATTGAAGCGGCGGTTGATGTCCGCCTTGGTCATCCCAAGAATTGCGCCGCTAAGATAGAGGTTTTCCCTGCCGGTCAATTCCGGGTGAAAACCCGTGCCGACTTCCAGTAGAGAGCCGACACGTCCCAGCACTTCGCCCTCACCCGCCGTCGGTTCCGTTACCCGCGAAAGGATTTTCAGCAGGGTGCTTTTCCCCGCACCGTTCCTTCCGATGATCCCGATAGCCTCGCCATGCTTCACGTGGAAGGAGATGTTCTTGAGAGCCCATATTAAGTCGCGCCGTTTTTCTTGAGGTGCCTTTCTTCCTCGGATGCGTTGCAGTGGCGCCTCTATGGAGCGCGAGAGAATGTCTCGAAGCGCGAGGTACCGCTCCCGTTCCCCGAGGCGGAACCGCTTGCCGATGCCGTTAAGCTCAATCACTGGCTGAGACATAGAAGTGGCTCAAACGATATCGGCGAAGTAGCGCTCCATTCGTTTGAAGTAGAGCGCGCCCGTTACCAGGAGCAAAACGACTACCGCTGCGGAGACGGCGAGCATCGGGCCGGGCGCTTCTGCCTTGCCCAGGAGCGCCCAGCGAAACCCATCTACTACTCCGGCCATCGGATTGATTCCGTATAGAGGCTTCCAGCTATCTGGGATGAGGCCGCTTGAATACGCCACTGGAGTTGCAAACATCCAGAATTGGATCAGGAACGTTAATGCATAGCGCACGTCTCGATAGACGGCATTGAGCGCGGAGAGCCAAAGTCCAACTGCCAGTGCCGTTGCCATGGCAAGCAGAAGGAAAAGTGGGAGTGTGAGGATCGCCCAGCCCGGAGAGATACCGAAATAGAGCATCATCCCAATGAGCACCAGGAAAGCGATGCCGAAGTCCAGCAGACCGCCTATGACCCCTCCGGCAGGGAGCAGGACACGGGGGAAATAGACCTTCGTGATGACTCTCGCCTGGTCCACCACGGCATTCGACGAGTTTGTAAGAGAGTTTGCGAAGTAGATCCAAGGGACCAGGGCAGTGTAGGTGAAGACCGGATAGGGAATCTCGTCCGACGGCAGGTCGGCAAGGTGGCCAAAGACAACACTGAAGATCACCATCTGCGAGAAGGGCTGGATGATTACCCACGCTGCTCCGACAACTGTCTGCTTATAGCGGACTTTGATATCCCGCCAGATGAAAAAATAAAGCAACTCCCGATATGCCCAGAGCTCTCGCAGGTTTAAGGCGAACCAGCCCCGTGATGGCTTGATCACGTGGGTGGGCGGGGTGTGTGGCTGGTGCCCTTGTTGCTGGACGTCTGAAGTCCCCAAACCTATAGGCTCCAGTAAAGCGCTTTACCCTCGGCTATTCGGCCGGTCAGGGCGCCCTTTATGTCTATGATCAGGCTGTGGCCCGTGTTGTCCTGAAGGAGGTCAACATACCGCTGCCCTGGTTGCGCGAGGAATTCTTTATGGGCTACTGCCACAATCACGGCTGCGTACCTGTTCGCGTTCTTGAACGGGTCGGGTGTTGCAGTGAAGCCTAGGCGCTTGATGGCGATGGCTTCCACCAAGGGGTCGTACACCTCGACATGGACGCCATAGGATGAAAGCGTATTAATAAGGTCCAAAACCTTGCTATTTCTAATATCCCGCACACCTTCTTTGAAGGTGATACCCAGCACCAGTGCCTTAGCGTTGCGTACCGCCGCGCCCGTCTGGATCAAAAGCTTAACGGTCTGGTCGGCGACGTATTTCCCCATGGAATCGTTGACTCGCCGCCCTGCAAGAATCACTTGAGGGTGGAACCCTATCTCTTCTGCTTTATGGGTAAGATAATAGGGGTCGACAGGGATGCAGTGCCCGCCCACGAGACCAGGCCAGAATGGAAGGAAGTTCCACTTCGTACCTGCGGCTTCAAGTACGTCCTTTGTGCTAAGGCCAATCTGGTGGAAGAGCATCGAGAGTTCATTCACCAAGGCGATGTTGAGGTCGCGTTGGATGTTCTCGATTACCTTGGCGGCTTCCGCAGTTCGGATAGTTGGGGCGCGATGCACCCCCGCCTTCGCCACTACGGAATAAAGCGCAGCTATCCGCTCTAGAGTCTCGCGATCCTCTCCTGAAACGATCTTTACCACCTTGTCGAGCGTATGCTCCGTATCGCCGGGGTTGATGCGCTCTGGGGAATAGCCGATCTTGAACGCCTTCCCGCGCAGGAGCTGAGACTCTTCCTCAAGGATTGGGAGGCAGATCTCCTCAGTGCAGCCGGGATAAACTGTGGACTCGTAGATGACCAGTGGAGGTGTGTTATTGCCTTCGTTGCCATCTCTCCGGGAGCGTAACGCTCGCCCTACGAGTCGACTGGCATGGATCAGTGGTGTTAGGTCCGGGCGATTTGCTTTATCAACGGGCGTTGGAACTGCAACGATAAAAGCGTTTGCATCTGCCAAGTCTTCAGGGTTTGCGGAGAAGCGAAGGAAAGGTATGGCGAGATCTACCTTCGAGACTTCTCCGTTGAGGTCTTCGCCGCGGGTTAGTGATTCGATTCTCTTTGGGTTGATGTCAAAGCCTAGCGTCGAGACTGAGCGTCCGAAGTGGATGGCTAAAGGTAGGCCGACGTAGCCCAGTCCAACAACGGCGACCTTTGTGCTTGGCGATGTGCTCATAAGCCGCTAGGAAGCCTTCGTCATTGAAGCGGCTTTGAAGTAGGGGATAGTGCTCTTGATCCCCTCCCGGAGAGGGACTCGAGGCTCCCAGCTTAGTGACGCTCTGGCTCGAGATATATCCGGCCGTCGTTTCTTTGGGTCGTCTTCCGGCAATGGCTCGTGGATGATAGGGCTCTTGCTTCCGGTAGCCTTAAGTACCAATCTAGCTAGATCCAGCATCGTTAACTCATTCGGGTTGCCGATATTGATCACCAACCCCACGCCTTGCACATCTTTCGGGAAGGTCTTAGTGCCGAGAAGAAAAAGAGCCTCCACTGTGTCGTCTACATAGCAAAGTGACCGAGTCTGAGTGCCGTCTCCATAAACGGTAAGCGGCCTCTCTTGCAGTGCCTGTGTCACAAACGCCGGTATGACCCGCCCGTCTCCAATGCGCATCCGTGGGCCATAGGTATTGAAGATGCGGGCGATACGGATTGAAACTCCGTATTGTCGGTGGTATGCCATCGCGATGGCCTCACCAAACCGCTTCGATTCATCGTACATACTGCGCGGCCCGTTTGGATTGACGTTGCCCCAGTAATCTTCCCGCTGTGGATGGACCAAGGGGTCACCGTAGACCTCAGAGGAAGATGTGAAAAGGAAGGTGGCACCGGAGTTGCGGGCTAATTCAAGGGTGTGTGTGGAGCCGATGGAACCGGCCTCGAGCGTTTCCAATGGATGGCGGACATAATCCTTGGGGCTCGCGAGGCTTGCAAGATGGAAGATATGATCAAGGCGGCCTGGCACGTGAAGCGGCTTTCGAATGTCCGATTCCAGTAGCGTAAAGCGCTTCTGCCCCGCGAGGTGCTGAACATTGGCGGATCGCCCAGTGATAAAATTGTCAACGCAGACAACGTCATGCCCGGCCGCCACGAGCCGTTCACAGAGATGGGAACCGATAAATCCTGCGCCGCCGGTGACTAGAGATCGAGGCATCAGGGGCGCCCTATGCCGTAGTATGTGAAGCCCATCTGCCTCAGCTTTGTGCCGTCGTAAATGTTCCTGCCGTCGAAAATAATAGGTGACTGCATCGTCTTTTTGACACGTGCAAAGTCGGGATTCCGAAACTCATTCCACTCAGTGATAAGAGCGATAGCTTGGGCACCTGCGGCAGCATCGTAGGCGTCATGCGAGAACCTGATGCCGCTTGGGTAGGCCTTCGCTACGAGGCTCATCGCCTGCGGGTCATGTGCGCTGATTTGCGCTCCAGCACTGAGCAACCGCTGGATGAGCCGGATAGACGGAGCCTCTCGCAGATCGTCGGTCCTCGGTTTGAAGGAGAGCCCCCAAAGTGCGATTTTCACTCCTGCCAGCGAGCCGAAATGCTGCTCGATTTTTTTGAAGAATCGGTCAGCTTGACTATGATTAACATAATCAACGGCCTCACAGAGACGAAGCGTATAGCCATTTTGGCGTCCCATCTGGGCTAGTGCTTTCACGTCCTTAGGCAAACAGCTTCCGCCGTAGCCTACCCCAGGGAATATGAATGAGCTACCTATCCGTTTGTCTGCGCCGAGTCCTTTTCGCACAATTTCAACGTCGGCTCCGACAAGTTCGCAAAGGTTGGCAATTTCATTCATGAAGGAGATCCGTGCCGCGAGCATGGCGTTTGTGGCGTACTTTGTCATTTCTGAGCTGCGTGTATCGGTGAGAAGGACCGGACTTCCGGTTCGGACGAAGGGGGCGTAGAGCTCGCGCATCGTCTCCGCAGCCTTCGCGCTTGTGGTCCCAATAACGATGTGGTCCGGCTTGAGGAAATCATGCACCGCATCGCCTTGCTTTAGGAATTCGGGGTTGGAAACCATATCGAACGGCTGCGTTGTGAAAAGGGCGATCTTCTTTGCCAGGGCATCAGTTGTTCCTACCGGCACGGTGCTTTTCGTGACGATGACCTTGTACCCGTTCATCGCCCTGGCAATATCCTTGGCGACCGATTCCACAGCTGTAAGGTCAGCCGCGCCCTCCTGTCCTGGCGGGGTCCCTACACAGATGAAGATGATTAATGCCTTGGCCACTGCTTCGGCAAGATCTGTGCTAAAGCAAAGAGACCCGCTCGCCGAATGTCGGTGGACGAGCTCCTCCAGGCCCGGCTCATAGAAAGGGACAGCGCCCTTCTGTAGTTGGGTGATCTTTTCAGGGTTGTTGTCAACACAGACTACCTGGTTCCCCGTTTCTGCGAGGCATGTCCCAGTAACGAGCCCGACGTACCCCGTGCCGATGATTGCGATATTCAATGACGCTCCTGTGCGCTGTGTGGGAACTTCCTCCCAGCAAATCTGCCGGGAGCTGTGGATTTTCCAAATAGTTGCCCTGCCCAAGACCCCCTGGATCCTGAGCGAACTGGCTCTTTTGACGAACTGCCCCGGAGCAGCGGCTACGACGCAGGCAATTCGTTTTTTCTGCAGCTAAGAGACGGCAAAGCCGGGCGTGTGTTTCTCAAGTGCGCTCGGCGTCTGGATCCAACGTCCTCCGCCCCTCGTGCGCCTTGGCGGGCGTGTCACAAATGGGCCAAGCGGCGTGGTGGAGACTTTTGAGTCCGGGATGATGTCCTGTTGTCTTACCTGAGCTCGCACAAGGGAACCAAGGAACTGAAGCAGGACCCATACGCGCTCGTCGGGCGTTTGCGGGGTGTTAAGTACTTCGCCCAGGTTCTCCAGTTTCCCGATCTTTACCCGAACACGGTCGCCCAACTGGGGAGCATGCCACAGGCCCCCCTGTTGCTCAAGGCGATGGACGCGTCCGCGGAGGTCACCGATTAATGAATCAGGGACAGGAGGGGAAACGCTTTCGAACTGCACAAAGCCTAGGAAGTCTGAGAACTGACCTAGAGGAGCCCACTTGAGTTCGCCGAGGTTGCATCGGAGGAAAAGATATCCGGGGAACAGAGGACGCTCCTTGCGCTCACCGTTCGACATCGCTGTCCGGGCAACAGGGAGAAAAACTTCAAAACCAAGCCGAAGGAGACGATTTCGGGTCGTGTACTCCTTCTGCGGCTTGCTTCGAATCACATACCACTGAAGACTCACTGGCATCCTCCGTGAGGTTCAGGGCGAATTGCCTGTTGGTCTAAGTGGACGTTCAAAAGGGGGCTTCCTCTTGCCGGTAAGGGCGATTCATGTTGGTCTGAAATCCTGCAAAGCCCAGAGCTAGGATGACCAAATCGCTTAGTCTACTCCCCTAACACAGATATGGGTCACTCTACTGCTGCCGGACACAGGAAGTAGAGCCCCCTCAGCTTTCGGTGTCCAGAAAGAAATCGTACCTCCTGAGGAGGGCAATAAACAAGATGTGGAACCCCGACTGCTCCAGATTTGGAGTTAATAACTGAGGGAGCTATCAGATTTGCGTACATTTTACATAATCCAACAGAAGAAAGCAAGAACTACTGGCTTGTAAGCTACTGGGCTGGTTCACTCATCCACAAAGGGTGGGAAGCGACTTGTCCCCGCGACCACCTGCTTGGTCCGCTTGAAGCCTCAAAAAGACCTGCCTCCTAAGTGCAGGGTAAACAAGGGGACTTAGGGGGAAAGCGCTGGAGCGGCGGACGGGATTTGACCTGCGACCACCTGCTTGGCCCGCCAGAGGCCCCAAAAGAGACCTGCCTTCCAAGCAACGAGCAAGCTAGCGAAGGAGTGGAAAAACGCTGGAGCGGCGGACGGGATTTGTCCCCGCGACAACCTGCTTGGTCCGCTTGAAGCCTCAAAAAGACCTGCCTCCTAAGTGCAGGGTAAACAAGGGGACTTCGGGGGAAAACGCTGGAGCGGCGGACGGGATTTGAACCCGCGACAACCTGCTTGGAAGGCAGGAACTCTACCAGACTGAGTTACCGCCGCACCGTCACCGATTGTACCACGGGCTTTTTGCTAACCCCGGAGCGTCGCCCCAAATTCCTTTGCGAGGCGCGACAGCAGGCGTTCCTGTAGTCCATCCGCCTCTTCCGTCGTGAGTGTCTTGGACGGTGACTGGAAGACCACCCGGTAAGCCAACGACTTCTTGTCCGGGGCGATATTCTTGCCCGTGTAAACATCAAACGGTGTTACCCCCGCCACCATCTCCCCGGACCGGATCAGCGCCGCCACCTGCTCCGCCGGCAGCGCCCTGTCTACCACGATAGCCAGGTCCCGCAGGACGCTGGGGAAGCGCCCGACCGCCTGGTAGCGTCGCTCATCCTTCGGCATCGCTTCAAGCAGCGCTTGAAGATCAATCTCGAAATAGGCCGCAGATCTTTCTAAAAGGTCGAAGGCGCGCGCGAATTTAGGATGCACTTCGCCAACGACACCCACCTGCGTCTTCCCGAGGGTAATCGCCGCCGTCTTCCCAGGGTGCAGGACGGCGTCCTTTGTGGGATCGAAGGTTCCCTTCAGGAGTAACTCAGCCAGGAGGCTTTCGATCAGCCCCTTCGCGTCGAAGAAGTCCAGGCTCTCCTCTGTTCGCCTCCAGTGCAGGTCATCCCGCGGCCCGGAGAGGAGCACCCCAAGGATTTCCCGCTCGTCCGGAAGCTCTTCCGAGCGTGGGATGTAGATGCGCCCCAGCTCGAAGAGACGCACACCGTTCTCCTGGTTCCTCTGGTTGATCGCCAGTGTCTTCAGCAGCCCGTGGCGCAGGTTCAGGCGCAGCTCCTCCTGGTCACTCGCCAGGGGATTCAGGATGCGCAGGCCGTTGCCGCCCCCGGAGAGCGCTTGCCCGGCCTGGTTCGTCAGCGAATAGGTGATGACCTCTTGCAGTCCCGCTCCCGCCAGCAAATCGCGCAGGCTCTCCTTGAGCGCCAGGAGCGGCGATGGCTCGAAGGCTGGCACAGCCCCTGAGAGCTTTGCCGTCGGGATCGAGTCGAAGCCTTTGATGCGCACATACTCCTCTACCAGGTCGTCCTCGATATTCAAGTCCATCCGCCAGTAGGGTGGTGTGACCTCCAACGCGTCGTCGCTTGCGTGATGGATATCACAGCCGAGCGACCTCAGCACCGGCGTCAGGTCGCTTGAAGTGAGTCGGACGCCCAGCAGCGCACTCGCCCGATGGCCCGTCACCCGCACCCTCCGCTGCGGCGCCTTTCCTGGGTAGACATCCACAAGCCCCTGCGCCGCCGTCCCGCCGCACAGCTCCACAAAGAGCTGCATCGCCCGGCGCGCCGCGTAGATGGGCAGCTCCGCCGAAAGGCCCTTTTCGAAGCGCGACGATGCCTCGCTCCGCAGGCCGATATCTCTGGACGTTCGACGGATGTTGATATTGTTGAAGGCCGCCGATTCCAGCAGCACGTTCGTCGTGCGCTCGCTCACTTCGCTGCGCGCGCCGCCCATCACGCCCGCCAGCGCCACCGGCCGCGCCGCGTCCGCGATGAGGAGTATGCTGGGCGTCAGCTTCCGCTCCTGGCCGTCTATCGTGGTGATGGTCTCGCCCGCCTTCGCCCGTCGCACCACGATCCGGTGCTCTGTCAGCAGGTCGTAGTCAAAGGCGTGGAGCGGCTGGCCGAACTCGAGCATGACGTAGTTCGTGATATCCACGATATTGTTGATGGGACGCATCCCGGCCGCCGTCAGGCGGTCCTGCATCCACTTCGGCGAGGGGCCGATCTTGACGCCGGTGGCCAAGCCCGCGATATAGCGCGGGCAGAGGTCGGCATCGAGGATTTCGACCCGTGTCTTCTTCTGGATCGCCTCGCCCGTCTCCGGGTAGCGCAGCGTCGGCTCCCGCACCTTGCCGCCCGTCAGCGCCGCCACTTCGTGCGCCAGCCCCAGCATGGAGAGGCAGTCCGGCCGGTTGGCAGTCACCGCGAAGTCAATGACGGCATCGCCCAGGACGGCGTCCAGCGGTGTTCCGATAGCCGCCTCCGATGGCAGCACCAGGATGCCTTCATGCTCCTGCGAAAGGCCAAGCTCTTTTTCGGAGCAGACCATCCCCTGCGATTCAACGCCCCGGATCTTTGCGGGCTTCAGCACGGCAGGCTTGCCCGTGTGCCCGTCAATGAGTTTCGCCCCTGCTCGCGCAAAGGCAATCTTCTGCCCCGCTGCCACGTTCGGCGCGCCGCAGACCACCGTCATCTCCCCTGCGCCGTAGTCCACCGTCGCCAGGCGCAGGCGGTCGGCGTTCGGGTGCGGGTTGACCGCCTTCACCAGGCCGACGACGACGCCATCCCAGCCGCCGCGCACTTCGATCTTGTCCGCCTCAACGCCGGCAAGCGTCATCCGGTGGCCCAGCGTGTGCGGGTCAAGCTCAAACGGAACGTACCACTTCAGCCAGGAGAGGGGAGCTTTCATGGCTTAGAACTGCTTCAGGAATCTTAGGTCGTTCGTATAGAAATGCCGGATATCGTCTATCCCGTACTTCAGCATCGCGATGCGCTCCACGCCCATACCAAAAGCGAAACCGGAATAGACTTGAGGGTCACACCCCATATTCTTCAACACAACCGGATGCACCATCCCCGCGCCCAGGATTTCCAGCCAGCGCCCCTGCCAGTCAATCGCCATCTCCGCGCCGGGCTCCACGAAGGGGAAGTAGTCGCAGCGGAAGCGCACCTTCCGCTCGATGCCGAAGAGCCGCTTCGCGAACTCTTCGAGCGTCCCCTTCAACTGCGCGAAGCTTACGCCCTTGTCCACCACCAACCCTTCGATTTGGTGAAAGTGCCACTCGTGGGTCGCATCTGTCGCCTCATAGCGATAGACCTTGCCGGGGACCACGACGCGGACCGGCGGCTTGTGCCTCTCCATGTAGCGTATCTGCATGGGCGAGGTATGCGTGCGCAGAAGCAGCGGACGTTCGCCGTCCTTGTTCTTCTGGTCTATCCACATCGTGTCCCACATATCCCGAGCCGGGTGGCCCTTCGGGATGTTCAGCGTCTCGAAGTTGTAGTAGTCCCACTCCACTTCCGGCCCTTCCACGACCTGGAAGCCCATCGCGGTGAAAGCGCCTGTGATTTCCCGGATCACTTGCGTGATTGGGTGCAGCCGTCCTATCTGGACGGGCCTCCCCGGCAGGGTCACATCAATCGCCTCGCTGGCTGCTATCGCCTCAGCCGACCCTGCTTGCAGGGCGGCCTCCCGCTCGGCGAAGCGCTGCTCCAGGAGCGCCTTCAGCTCGTTCGATTGCGCTCCAGCCGCCCGGCGATCCTCCGGCGAAAGCGCCCCAAGGCCCCGAAGGACCTGGGTCATCTGCCCCTTGCGCCCAAGGTAAGCGATGCGCCACTCCTCAAGCTCCTTGGCGTTGGAGACCTTTTCCAAGGCGGCAAGGGCTTCGGCGCGCAGATGGGTAAGTTGTTCCTGCATGGAGAGGGGAGCCTCGATAAATCTGGTGAACAGGATACAGAAGGCCAAAGAGAGGCGTCAAATGGCATAACGTGCGTACCCGCTGTTCCCGGTGGCAAATCCACCAAGTGATATCGGCATCCTTCAGTCTCTTCAGTGGATGACCGCTTTCCCTTCCCGTTCCTCCTTTGGTGGCGCAACCGCCCATACTTTGGTAGGATTGGGCCGCTTTCCCGATTCAGGAGGCCACTATGGCAGGACCGCTGACCGGCTACACCGTTCTCGATCTCACCTGGGGCATCCCCGGCCCCCTTGCCGCCATGCTCATGGCCGATTACGGGGCCGAGGTCATACGTATCGTCCCGCCCGGCGGCGATGTCGTCACCCACCCCGGCTATCGCGTCTGGAATCGAGGCAAAAAGAGCGTGACCCTCGACCTCAAGAAGCCCGAAGGGAAGCACGTTCTCGAGAAGCTGCTGGCCAAGGCCGATGTCCTTGTCGAAAGCTTCTCCCCCGGCGTCGCCGATGCGCTCGGGATCGGCTACGAGGCCGTTCACAAGAAGTTCCCCCGTCTGGTCTATACCTCCATCTCCGCCTATGGCCAGAAGGGCAGCGACCGTGACCGCCCCGGGTATGACGGCCTCGTCCAGGCCCGCGTCGGTATCCACGGCCAGCAGACAGGCCACCGCAAGGGGCCCATCTACGCCGGCCTCGCCATGCCCAGCTATTCCACCGCCTTTAACGTCGTCATCGGCGCGCTCACCGCCCTCTACGTCCGCGATACCAAGACCGGCAATGGCCAGCATGTGGACACCTCCCTCCGCGATGGCGCCCTCGCCATGCTCAATATGAACTGGTGGCGCACGGAGCGCGGCGCGGACAAGTTCAACATCACCCCCTGGCAGAAGCGCCTCCTCGTCGAGCTCTTCGAATGCGCCAAAGGAGAATGGCTCCAGCTTCACACCGGCGCGCAGGGCGCCTTCGACCGGATGATGGAGCATATCGGCTTTAAGGAGTATGTGGGCGTTCCCATGACCGGCGAAAGCTGGCCCGAGATGGAGAAACGCACCAAGCGGTGGTTCCTGGAGCACTCCCGGGATGAGGGCCTCGCCATGCTGAAGCGCGCAGATGTTCCCTCTCTGCCGGTCCTGCCCCCTGGCGGCGCCCTTCATGACGCCCAGGCCTACGCCATGAAGTTCGTCGAAACCGTTGACGACCCGGAGATCGGCCCCATCGAAGAGATCGGCCTCAGCCTCCGTTTCGAAAAGGCTCCCACCGCCATCCGTGGCTCCGCTCCCAAGAAGGGCCAGCACACGGAAGAGCTGCTTTCCGCCGCAGGCTACACCAAGAACGATATCGCGAAGCTGCGCGCCGCCGCCGTCATCTAAGGAGGACGCCATGTACGCGCTCCAAGGCATCAAGATCGTAGACTTCGGTATCTTCTTCGCAGGCCCTTATGCCGCGAAGCTCCTTGCCGATCTCGGCGCAGACGTCATCAAGGTGGAAGCCGTCACCGGCGACCCTATGCGCCGCAGCATGGGCCCCTTCATCGGCTGCCAGCGCAACAAACGCTCTCTCGCCGTGGACCTCAAGAACCCGGATGGCCAGGCCATCGTCCACAAGCTCTTCAAGCAGACGGACATCGTCTGCCACAACATGCGCCCGGGCGTCGCCGAGCGCCTGGGCATCGGCTACGAAGACGTGAAAAAGTTCAACCCCGGCGTCATCTACATGCACTCGCCCTCCTTCGGCACGATTGGCCCGCGCAAGGACCAGCCCGGCTTCGAGCCCCTCGTCGGCGCGATGGTCGGGATGGCCATCATGAGCGCGGGCAAGGGCAATAACCCCGTGAACAGCGTCGCCAACATGGACTACGGCAACGGCCAGCTCGGCGCCATTGGCCTCCTCATGGCCCTTATCCATAGGGCTAAGACCGGCCAGGGCCAGAAGATCGAATGTCCGCAGATGGTCTCCGGCATGATTACCACGTCGGAGCTCCATTGGAAAAAGGACGGCACCCTCTCCGAGTGGTTCCAGCTGGATCAAAAGCAGACCGGCTATGGCCCACTCTGCCGTATCTACCCGACGAAGAGCGAGGAATGGATATGTGTCGTGGTCGCAAAGGAGAAGGACTTCCAAGCGCTGTGCAAGACCGTCGGCGCGCCTGGACTATCCTCGGACCTTCGCTTCGCCACCAAAGAGGCCCGCAAGAAGAACGCCGACTCCCTCTCCGCCGAGTTGGAGAAACTCTTTCTGGCGCGCACCGCCGCCGAGTGGTTCAAGGCCCTTGATGCCGCAGGCGTCCCCTGTGAGATCTCCGAGATGAAAGGCCCCGATAAGCTCTTCAGCAACCCGGAGCACGTCCAGAGCGGTCTCGTCTCCGTCTACCCCCATTCCCAGTTCGGCACCATGCGAGAGGTGGGCCAGATCATCCGCCTCTCGGAGACGCCGGGCAACATCTGGGGGCCAGCGCCGCTGGCAGGCCAGCACACGCGGGACATCCTCGCGGAGCTGGGCTACACCACCTCACAGCAGGATGACCTGAAGACCCGCGGCATCGTCAACTGGCCCATCGAAGAGCGCGCGAAGGTCGGCGTCTAAGCTCACTGTGCGGAGGTCGGCGGGTGTATTGCCCTAAGTGCGGCGTCCAGCGGGCCGATGAGGCCGTTTATTGCACCCGGTGCGGCCAGCACTTCGCCTCTCCCGTTGAGATTGTGGTTCCACGGCCCGCGCCGGCGCCCTTGCCGTACGCAGATCCGGGCAGGCGGGTCGCCGCCTTTATCGTTGACTGGCTGATTGTCTTGACACCCGTCATAGCCCTTTCGATTGCGTATGCCGTCCTGAGCCCCGATGTGGCAGAGGCTGCAACCCTTGAGAACTTCGATATCGATTACTCCGAGAGCTATTCGGGCCTGGCCGCTTTCTTGCTTGTGCTGGGCTTTGCCGGCCCGTGGCTCTACTTCGCAGGCTTTGAGTCCTCAAAACGGAGGGCCACTCCAGGGAAGATGCTCCTGGGCCTTGTCGTCACCAATGAGGATGGCGGCCACATCGGCTTCGGTCGCGCCACGGCCCGCTACTTCGCGAAGGCGATTTCCGCTAGCCTTGTTTTGATAGGTTATCTGATGGCCTTCTGGTCAGACCGCCGTCAGGCGTTGCATGACGTGTTTGCCAGGACCCTGGTCTTAGAGGCATCTGCACACACCACCCCATTTAAGGAGCCGGCAAATGTTCTGCCCTAAATGTGGCACAGCGAACGAAGATACGGCGGCATTCTGCGGGAAGTGCGGCCACAATATCAGCGCCCCCGTTGCTGCCCAGCCGCAACCGCCTGTGGCAACGCCGCCTCGATCAAGTGCTCCCTCGCCCTTTCCATCCATCATGGACACCTCCTTGAGTTTGTGGCATCATGCCCCAATTCCGTGTCCAAGAAAATCCTAGGGCGGGGGACATCATCGTTGCCGCTACAGGCAATGATGTGGAAGACGATGGCGGATTCACGAAGCTGGATGCCGTCGCCCGGCTCATCGCCTTCTTCGGCGGCTGGCTCTACTATGCCCTCATGGAGAGCTCGCCGCGCAAGGCCACCCTCGGCAAGATGGCCCTCGGCATCGCGGTGACCGACTACGATGGAAAGCAAATCACTTTTGCAAAGGCGACAGGCCGCTATTTCGGCAAACTCATTTCTGTTGTCATCCTCCTCATCGGATACCTGATGGTCGCCTGGACGGAAAAGAAACAGGGCCTGCATGACATCATGGCAGGCACCCTCGTCGTCAACGAGAAAAAGTCGTAGTAGGCGTGGATGTTCTGCACCGCCTGCGGCACGCCTCATCCGGTCGGCGACCTCTTCTGCAGGCGCTGTGGCGCTGGGACTCACGCGGTCCGGTTGCTCCAGGAGAGCGAGTCCCCTCCGGCAGCAAGCCCTGATGTCAAGGCGCCCCTTGAGGGCTACGCCTTTGCCAATATCTGGCTTCGGTTCGCGGCGCTTCAGATTGATTTGATACTTGCCTTTGGCCTCCTTGCCCTCGTCCATCTTCTGTTTGGAGAATCCTTCGATCCCGAGTCTAGCGATCCGCTACCCACCGGGCCTGGCCAGTACGTAGTGTGGCTTGCCATCCTAGCGGTCTATTACCTGTGGATGGACGCCTCCCGGTGGCAGGGAACGCTGGGTAAGCAAGCCGTCGGACTTAGGGTCACTGATTTGAGTGGCCGGCGCGTCCCTCTGCGATCCTCGTTGCTGCGGCTGATAGTGCGGCCCCTGGCAATTGCCGCCGTCGGCGTAGGCTTCCTTATTCTTCAGGCCTACCCGAAAAAGCAGACCTGGTACGACCGCATCGCCGGACACGTGGTGCTCGTTCGCGAGGAAAAGAAAACGATAATGACAACTCCAGAGACAGTCGGTTGAATATTGATAACGGAAACGGTAGAGGGATAACGTCTAAATCCTCCGGAGATTATGCATTTTTTGGAGACGCTAGCAGTAGCGGAAATGCGTTCAATTTTCAAAGCACAAATGAACTTACAGGTTTTATCAAACGTGTTGGCAATTATGGAATAGTGCTAGAGATTTCCGTATTCGGTAGTGAAACACTACAAATAGAAACAACATCGGGAAGAACCACTATCAAAACAACTAGGACTACCGATCTCGACATAAAGGCAGACAACATTACGTTAGACACCCCTAGCAACGTTGTTCTAAAAACCCCTACTGGAACGGTTGTAGTAGATGGTAGCGGAGGTTTAAAATCACAGGCGATACAACACTGATTCACACAGGTACTACCCTGGCTGATGGTAGTGGCGCGTCAACAGGCACACTAACAAACGGCCCAAGTGCAGGTAATCCGACAAAATGGATCGCCATAGATGACAACAGCACAACTAGATACATCCCGGCATGGTAGAAAATGAAACGTAGCGCTTTTCTAAAGCGCGGCGCGGTAGGTTTGGTAGGCAGTTTTGTCCTATCAAAGCCGGTATTAGGCGTTGAAGAAGTTTTTACCACGTCTAATAGCCGCTACGCTACTCTACGTCAAACGCTACGGAAGCGCGATCCTGATCACGCCATATTCAGACCTGAATCTTGGGTGTATCTTGATCCTGGTTTAGCTTGGGAAACGGAAGATGGTTTGTATACACCATCTGTAGCTAGAGAAAGCCGCCAAACTGTTCATGCCACGGAAACGTGCGGACGGAAAAAATCTCGCTATATCAGAACGTCCGAAGATACCGGGCTAGGATTTCACAATTTCCAGATGAATTGGTCTAAACTGATTGTGATCAACTTTCGGGTTAGCCTGCATATACAAAGTTACTTCAATGCTAGACTTACCCTAGGAAAATCGAATCTGGTAGGTTTCGGCCCCATCCCTCCGAATATGCAAGGGATAGGGTTCTTGTTGAAGCAAGGCGGAACGCTACCACATACCTGTTACGGGTTAGCACATGCTGGCGGATCGTTAGTGAATGGATTGGAGTCTGTGTTAGTTGCTATACCGCCGCCCTCTGGTGTGAATTACTACTCTAGCAACTATACACTAACGGCTGTAAGTTTCGGTGATGGGGCTACAGAATTTCTTGTCAACGGAATTAGTGTTGCGTATGTGGCAACAGGCGGCCCTTCCGGGTATCTTCCGAATCCACTCTATCTAGGCTGTGGGGTGCGTATTGAAATCGAGAACGATGATGGATGGGACGATCCCGGCTTTGTCAATAAAAGTGAGATCGCATTTCATGGCGCATCAGTTTACGTGAACGAATAGAAATGTTTGATCTTAGAGACTACCAGATGTATTGGATAGGTAGGCACATCGCTAATGTAGTGTTCATGATCTGCCTGGTATATCTGGCAATCTCTAAGTTATCGAATTGGAAACGCAAGCGATGAAATTTCTTTTGTACGGAACGAATGTTGCCTGCTGGCTCT
>Ga0194131_10001964_pt1 | contig 34314 bp, 26 predicted proteins | sample TA2KigO120mmetaG_FD_148631 | JGI IMG/M metagenome (GOLD analysis project Ga0194131, IMG submission 148631) | Freshwater microbial communities from Lake Tanganyika, Tanzania - TA2015053 Kigoma Offshore 120m | ecosystem: Environmental > Aquatic > Freshwater > Lake | place: Tanzania: Lake...
GCCGCCGCCGGCGCCGCCGCCGGCGCCGCCGCCGGTGCCGCCGCGGGAGCCGGACCGGCCTCGGCCGCGCGCGCCATCGTGTGGCCGCGGAAGGTCCGCGTCGGCGCAAACTCGCCGAGCTTGTGACCAACCATGTTTTCCGTCACGTAGACCGGGACGAACTTGTTGCCGTTGTGCACGGCGAACGTGTGACCGACGAAGTCGGGGATCACCATGCTCGCGCGAGACCAGGTCTTGACGACCTTCTTCTCGTTCCTCGAATTCATGGCGTCCACCCGCTTGCGCAGGCTGTCCTGGACGAATGGGCCCTTCTTTACGCTGCGTGCCATGGGTGTCCTATTGCGTTGCCTTACCGCGCTTGCGCCCACGCACGATCAACCGCTGCGAGGGCTTCTTCTTGTCCCGCGTCTTGATGCCTTCCGGCTTGCCCCAGGGGCTCACCACGTTCCGCCCACCGCGCGTACGGCCGCCGTGCGGGTGGTCCACCGGGTTCATGACCTCACCGCGCACCTTCGGACGGCGACCCGCCCAGCGCGTCCGACCAGCCTTGCCCCACGACAGCAGCTCATGCTCGGCGTTGCCGACTTCGCCGACCGTCGCCAGGCACTCGCCGTGCACCATGCGCATTTCCGTTGACGGCAGGCGGAGCGTCACGTACTCGCCCTCCTTGGCCACCACCTGCAGGCTCGAGCCCGCGCTGCGGGCCAGCTGCCCGCCCTTGCCGCGCACGAGTTCCACGTTGTGCACCGCCGTACCCAGCGGCATTTCCTTGAGCGGCAACGCGTTCCCGGTCCGCACATCGGATCCCGGACCCGCCACCACCTGGTCACCCTGGGAGAGCCCCTTCGGGTGCAGCATGTAGCGCTTCTCGCCGTCGGCGTACTCAATCAGCGCGATGCGAGCCGAACGGTTGGGATCGTATTCGATCTCCTTCACCGTGCCCACGACGCCGAACTTGTTCCGCTTGAAGTCGATCACGCGGTACATCTTCTTGTGGCCGCCACCGAGGCGCCGCATCGAGATGTGCCCGTGATTGTCGCGACCGCCCGAGCGCTTCATCGGCTCGAGCAGGGACTTCTCGGGTGTGCTCCGCGTGATCACGTCGAAATCCGGTACGGACCGGAAGCGTGAACTCTTGGTGACTGGCTTGAACTGGCGAATTCCCATCGTCGTTGCTCCTTAGCCCTCGAAGATCTCGATCGTGTCGCCCTGACGGAGCTTCACGATGGCCTTCTTCCAGCGCGGCCGGAGGCCGACGCGATTTCCCATGCGGCGCGGCTTCCCGCGCTGCTGTGCCGTCCACACGCCGGTCACCTTCACGCCGAACAGCGACTCGATCGCCTGGCGGATGGTGGCCTTCGTGGCGTCCGGGTGCACTTCGAACGTGTACTCCTGACGGTCCTGGAACGCCGCCGAGCTCTTCTCGGTGACGAGCGGCCGCACCACAGTCCGTTGAATGGACGGCATCGGTTACTTCCCCTTCTTCTTCGCGGCCGACTTCGTCGCGGCCGCGGACTTGGTCGTCTTCTTCGCCGCCGGCTTGGCCGCCTTGGTGGCCTTCATGCCGGACTTGGCCGCCGCCTTCGCGGCCGGCTTCTTCGCGGCGGCCTTACGGGCCGCCGGCTTCTTCGACGCCGCCTTCGCGGCCGGCGCATCGTCCGCCGAGGCGTCGGCGCCGGCGGCAGCCGCCGCGGCCACGACGCGCTTCGACTTGACCACTTTCACCTTCGCGGCCGCCTTCTCGCTCATCGGGGCCATGGCGGCGCCCAGCGCGCCCGACTCGACCAGCACGACATCGGACCAGAGCACATGGAACGCCGACGCATCGCCATACGGCATCACGTGCACGTTCGGCACATTCCGGCCGGACTTGAATACGTTCTGCTTGAGGCCATCGGTCAGGATCAGCACCTTCTTGTGCGCGACGTCGAGGCGCGCGAGCAGCTGCATCAGCTGCGACGTCTTCGGCGCGTCGTACTGGAACGTGTCCACCACGTGCAGCGCGCCTTCACCGGCGCGGGCATTCAGCGCGCTCTTGCGCGCGAGCGCCTTGGTCTGGCGCGGAATGTCCTGCGTGTACTTGCGGGGCTGCGGCCCGAACACCGTACCGCCGCCCGGCCAGTTCGGCGCGCGCGTCGAACCCTGACGAGCGCGGCCGGTTCCCTTCTGCTTCCACGGCTTCTGGTTGCCACCGACCACCCAGCGGCGGGTCTTGGTGGCGTGCGTGCCCTGGCGCTGGTTGGCGAGGTACGCCTTCACCGCGAGGTGCATCGCCGGCATGTTCACCGTGCCGTCGAACACGTCTGCCGGGAGCGCGACAGCGTCACGGGGCGTGCCCTGCCCCGAGTATGCCGCTGCCTGGAGTGTTGTTGAGTCAGCCATCGGTCAGTCCTTAGCCCTGCTTGCGGACGAGGACGATCCCGTTTCGGGGACCGGCCACGGAGCCGCGGATGTAGATGAGGTTGCGCTCGGCGTCCACCTTCTCGACCCGCAGGTGCGTCTGGGTGTGCCGCGCAGCGCCGTAGTGGCCCGGCATGCGCTTGCCCTTGATCACGCGAGAGGGATCCGTGCCGGCGCCGACGGCGCCCGGCCGCCGGTGCTTCGTGTTGCCGTGCGTGTTCGGACCGCCGCCGGCGTAGTGCCGCTTCACCATGCCCTGGAAGCCGCGCCCCTTCGACGTGCCCGTCACCTTCACGGTCTCACCCGGCGCAAAGATGCCCACCGAGATGACGTCGCCCACGTTGTACGACGGCGCGTCGGCCTTCGCCGGACCGTCGTCGAGGCGGAACGAGCGCAGCACCGAGGGCGGCGCCGAGAGTCCGGCCTTCGCGGCGTGCGCGACGGCGGCCTTCGACGCGCGCGATCCACGCGGCGTCCGCTCGCCCTTCTTCGACTCGCGGGCCAGCCGGTCCGCGCCGAGCCCGAGCTCGATCGCCGCGAAGCCCGCCTGCTCCTTCGTGGTCACCTTCGTGACCGGATTCGGCGCGGCCTCGACCACCGTGCAGGGGATCTGCTGCCCCTGCTCGTTGAAGATCTGGGTCATGCCCAGCTTGCGTCCAATGATTCCGAGCATGGTTATTGCACCTTGATCTCGACGTCCACGCCGGCCGGCAGGTCGAGCTTCGTGAGCGCATCCACCGTCTGGGCCCGTGAATCGAGGATGTCGATCACGCGCTTGTGCGTCTTCAGCTCGAACTGCTCGCGGGACTTCTTGTCCACGTGCGGCGAACGCAGCACCGTCCAGCGCTGCGTCTTCGTCGGCAGCGGGATCGGGCCCGACACCTGCGCGCCCGTCTTCTCGGCGGTACGCACGATGTCCCCCGCGGCCTGGTCAATCACCGCGTGGTCGAACGCCTTCAATCGGATACGAATGCGGCCAGCCATATGATCTCCATGAAACGGCAACTCCGAGTGCTGGGTTCTCGGTGGTCGGTGATCAGTTGAGGTCACCTCAACCGATCACCGATAACCGATCACTCACGACTCGCCGTTGTCGTTACTTCAAAATCTTCGTGATGACACCCGAACCAACCGTACGGCCACCCTCGCGGATCGCGAACCGCAGCTGCGGTTCCGCGGCCACCGGCGTGATCAGCTCGATCACCATCTGCGTGTTGTCGCCCGGCATCACCATCTCGGTGCCGGCCGGCAGCTCGATCGAACCCGTCACGTCGGTCGTGCGGAGGTAGAACTGCGGGCGGTAGCCCTTGAAGAACGGCGTGTGGCGGCCACCCTCGTCCTTCGTGAGGACGTACACCTCGGCCTCGAACTTCGTGTGCGGCGTGATCGAACCCGGCTTGCAGAGCACCATGCCGCGCTCGATTTCCTTCTTGTCCAGGCCGCGGAGCAGGAGGCCGACGTTGTCGCCCGCCTGACCGTCGTCCAGCAGCTTGCGGAACATCTCGACGCCCGTGACGACCGTCTTCTTGTCCGAGCCGAAGCCGACCAGTGCGAGTTCGTCGCCCACCTTAACCTTGCCGCGATCGATACGGCCCGTGGCAACCGTGCCACGCCCGGTGATTGAGAACACGTCTTCGACCGGCATGAGGAGCGGCTGGTCCACCGCGCGCACCGGCTCCGGGATGTAGGTGTCGAGCGCGTCATACAGCTCTTCCATCTTCGCGACCCACGCCGCGTCGCCCTCGATCGCCTTGATCGCGGACCCGCGGATGACCGGCGCGCCGTCGCCGTCGAAGCCCTGCTTCGACAGCAGCTCGCGCACTTCGAGTTCGACGAGGTCGAGCAGCTCGGCGTCCTCGACGAGGTCGCACTTGTTCAGGAACACGACGATCTTCGGCACGTTCACCTGGCGGGCGAGCAGCACGTGCTCACGCGTCTGCGGCATCGGGCCGTCCACCGCGCTCACCACGAGGATCGCGCCGTCCATCTGCGCGGCACCCGTGATCATGTTCTTCACGTAGTCGGCGTGACCCGGGCAGTCGACGTGCGCGTAGTGACGCTTCGCCGTCTCGTATTCGACGTGCGACGTCGCGATCGTGAGGATCTTCGTCGCGTCACGACGGCCTTGCGACTCGGACGCTTTCGCGACCTCGTCGTAAGCCACGTACTTGGTGCCGAAGCCCTTGTCTGCCGAAATCTTCGTCAGCGCGGCGGTCGTGGTGGTCTTGCCGTGGTCAACGTGGCCGATCGTGCCGACGTTTACGTGCGGCTTGGTACGCTCGAACTTTGCCTTGGCCATTGGAACGATCCTTGTAACGGGGAAACGGGGTGAGATGTAAACCGGCTGACGAACACCTATTACCTACTACCTACTCCCTACTACCTACTGCCTGCCCTTCTTATCCCTTCTGCTTGCTCACGATCTCTTCGGCCTTCGACTTCGGGACCTCTTCGTAGTGCTTGAACTCCATCGAGTACACCGCGCGACCCTGGGTCATCGACCGCAGCCGCGTCGAGTACCCGAACATCTCGGACAGCGGCACCGTGGACTCGATCACCTGCGCTTCGCCACGCTGCGTCATGCCGCCGATCTTGCCGCGCCGCGCCGACAGGTCGCCGAGCACGTCGCCCATGTACTGCTCCGGCGTGACGACTTCGACGTTCATCATCGGCTCGAGCAACACCGGGTTCGCCTGGCGCGCGGCCTCCTTGATCGCCATCGAGCCCGCGATCTTGAACGCCATTTCGCTCGAGTCCACGTCGTGGTATGAACCGTAGACCAGCGCGACCTTCACGTCCACCATCGGGTAACCGGCGAGCACGCCATTCTCGAGCGCTTCCTTGATGCCCGCGTCCACCGGCTTGATGTACTCGCGCGGGATCACGCCGCCCACGATCTCGTCCTCGAAGATGTAGCCCTGACCCGGCTCGGTCGGCGAGACGTCAATCACGACGTGCCCGTACTGGCCCTTACCGCCCGACTGCCGGATGAACTTGCCTTCGACCTTCTTGACGGACTTGCGGATCGTCTCGCGGTACGCCACCTGCGGGCGGCCGACATTGGCGTCCACCTTGAACTCGCGCATCATGCGGTCCACGATGATCTCGAGGTGGAGCTCGCCCATGCCCGAGATGATCGTCTGGCTCGTCTCCGCGTCCGAATGCACCCGGAACGTCGGGTCCTCCTCGGCCAGCTTCGCGAGGGCGATCGCCAGCTTGTCCTGGTCCGCCTTCGTCTTCGGTTCGATCGCCACGTCGATCACGGGCGCCGGGAACTTCATCGCCTCGAGGATGATCGGCTGGTCCTCATCGGACAGCGTGTCGCCGGTCCGCGTCTCCTTCAGGCCGATCGCGGCGGCGATGTCGCCCGCGCGCACTTCCTCGATTTCTTCACGCTTGTTGGCATGCATCTGCAGCAAGCGTCCGATCCGCTCCGTCTTGTCCTTCGTCGAGTTGTACACCGACGAACCCGCCTTCAGCACGCCGGAATAGACGCGGAAGAAGGTCAGCTTTCCGACGAACGGATCCGTTGCAATCTTGAACGCCAGGGCGGCGAACGGCGCCGTGTCGCTCACGTCGCGCGTCTCGAACTTCTCGTCGTGCGACGGGATGTGGCCCTGGATCGCGGGCACGTCCACCGGCGCCGGCAGGAAGTCGATCACGGCGTCGAGCAGCGCCTGCACGCCCTTGTTCTTGAACGAGGCACCGCAGAGCACCGGGACGAAGTGCATCTTGACCGTCGCCGCGCGGATCGCGTGGCGGATCTCGTCCGGCGACAGCTCCTCGCCCGCGAGGTACTTCTCGATCAGTTCGTCGTCGTACTGGATTGCCGCCTCGACCAGCGCGTGCCGCGCCTTCTCGACGGCGTCCTTCATGTCGTCCGGCACGTCGGTGACCGTGAAGGTCTTGCCGAGCGTTTCGTTGTCGAAGATGTACTGCTTCCGCTCGATCACGTCGATGTGGCCCGTGAACATCTCGCCGGAACCGACGGGGAGCTGGAGGGGATACGCTTCCTTCGTGAGCCGCGCACGGATCATCTCCATGCAGCGATCGAAGTTGGCGCCGATGCGATCCATCTTGTTCGCGAAGATGATGCGTGGAACCTTGTACCGGTCGGCCTGGCGCCACACCGTCTCGGTCTGCGGCTCGACGCCGGCGACCGAGTCGAGCAGCGTGACAGCGCCGTCAAGCACGCGCAGCGAGCGCTCCACCTCGACGGTGAAGTCCACGTGGCCCGGCGTGTCGATGATGTTGATGCGGTACTCGGGGCCCGACACCTCTTCCGTCTTGTGCGTCGACCCATGGCGCTTCCAGAAGCACGTGGTCGCGGCGGAGGTGATCGTGATGCCGCGCTCCTGCTCCTGCTCCATCCAGTCCATCGTCGCCGCGCCGTCGTGCACCTCACCGATCTTGTGCGACTTCCCGGTGTAATAGAGGACGCGCTCGGTCGTGGTCGTTTTCCCGGCATCAATGTGGGCCATGATGCCGATGTTGCGGTAATACTTGAGTTCGGTTTCGCGAGCCATGAGTGCGTCTGATAATCCGTGCGTAGGAACACAAATGCGGGTGGACCAGCATCCCCGTGGGGACCGGTGTCCATCCGCTGTCGCCGGGTACAGCCGTCACTGGTGCACGACTGGGGACCCGCGGCGCGTCAGGCTGACTTCGAACTGCCCACTGCCCTGACGTCAGGTTGTCCTGCGTTGCTTTTCGGGAACCTCGGCTCGTGACATCGGCCTGCGCTTGCGCGTTTGCCTCGTCCCGTGCGTCAGCAGTCGGATCGGTCCATCGATCCCTCGCGCGACCCCGCTCGACTGGTCAGCCGAAAACGGAGAGGTTGGCGAGCCCATCTTGACCGGCACGCAGTTCGCCGGAACTACACCCTTGGGATCGCGGCCTAAGCCATGATTTCCCAGAGCCTTAGAAAGGTAGCGGGGCGCGCCCCTGTGTCAACCCGGAGCAGTGCCGTGACTACGGGGGTTGCAGGGTGCCGGGGCCCTCCGCCTGGCCACTGACTCCGCCCATCCCGAGGGCCAGCGCGAACACCCCGAGTACGCCGAGCACGCCCCCGATGACGGCGGACCGCGTCTTCGACTTGTTGAGGGTTCGCGCATCAACCGACATCACGTGCCGCGGGTGAAACGTGACCACGTTTACGCCCGCCCACGACTGCCGCGCGCCACCCAGACGTTCCACCTGGTCCACCCCAACGACGACAGAGCCATCCGGCTGCCGTTCGCTCAGGAGACCGATTGCCGCGACCGCGCCGGGTCCGAGGTTCGGCGCCAGCTGCTGCGCGCCTTCGGGCGTCAACTGCACCCTCACCTGGGCGCCGAAGGCCGGACTGGCGCCGGCGACGACAGGCACGAAGGTGTAACACGCGGTGTTGAAAAGCATCGCCGCACCTACCGCGACGCCCGCTGCCCTGCGGCGAGAACTGGTCACCTGGGGAAGCCTCCAATCAGTGTCGTCTGCTGGCTACAAACTTCGTGGGGCGGGCCCGCCAATCGCAGACCCGCCCCACGCGACTACTCCGCTACCTGCCTAGCACTTCGATGCGTCAGTGACGCAAGGGTTGGCCAGGCGCTCGACGTTCGTGATCGGGAACAGCAACCCGACCTGCGTCAACGCCGCGTCGTAGTTGGAACTGGTCGTCCACTTCGGATCCTTGATGTTGAACCGATACATGTCCATCAAGCGGCGGCGCATGAGCCACAGCTGGGCCTGGCGCTCGTAGACCAGCATCGCCTGGTTGGCGATCTGGCCGCTGAACGCCGGCTTGCCGTCCAGCGCACGCACCGTGTTGATCTGTGTCGTGAAGCCCGCCGCGTCGCCTGCAGCAAGCGACGCTTCGGCCAGGATCAGCCGCAGCTCGCGCGTGTTGGTGATCCAGAGCGTGCCCGACAGCGTCCCAAACGCCTTGAAGGCGGTGAGCCGTGCCTGCAGCCGCGGGTCCGCGGCGTTGGTGATCGGGTCACGGAGCGCGGCGACGTACTTGTCGTTCGTGCTCAGCGGGTTGACCACATACGCACGGCCCGGGGCGCTCTCGTTGCGGCCGTTCACTTCGAACCACAGGTTGATGCCAGGGGTCGCTTCCTGGTTGTTGACCAGGTTGAACTCCTGGTCCGGCGAAGCGAGCGCAAGCGCTGCGTTCGCATCCGCCACGGCGCCGGCGTCGTTCACCAGCGGCTGCGCGGGTGCCGACGCGCCCTTCGGCGTCACCTTCTGCCACACACCCTTGCCGTGCTTCACACGGGCGCGGTAGGCGAGGATGTTGAACCGGTCGGTGTTTGTCGTGGCAAGGGCGAACGCCTTGTCCAGATAGCCGACCGCCGTGTCATACAGCTTGAACATGTTCGTGCGACCCACCGGAGCGGCCGCGATCGTCTTGTTCGAGAACGCGAAGTCATCGTACATGTCCGCGATCGACGCGTACACCACCGCGCCGTACACGTACGTGCGCATGAGGTCCGCACGGTTGGCGAGCGTGCCGGCCGTGTTGAAGCCCTCGAGACGCTTGATGGTCTGGTCAGTGAGGTAGCGCGCCTCGGCGGACCAGGGGAACGCACCGTCGGCGAACTCGTTGATGAAGTTGCCGATGATGCCCTGGTCGAGCTCGCCCCATGCGTCGCGCGAGCCGATCCACTCCATTTCGTCCGTTGCGTCTCCGTAGACGACGGACGTCGCCGCCAACATGCGCGTCGTTGCGCCCAGCACACCGTTGGCCTCAGGACCAGCGGCCGCCGGGTTGTCCAGCGAAGACTCGGCAATGTTGTTCGGATTCTTCACGTCGAGCAGGGACTGGCAGGCCCCGGCGACGAGCAGGACGCTCGCGCCGGTGGCCAGTCGAAGTGCGCGACGGGTCTGAGCGAAGATGCTGTGGGGAGTCATCATCGTTAGAAGCCCACTCGGATGTTGAAGGAGATCTGCTTCGGAATCGGGAACCCGAACGCGTCAATGGATTCGCCGACGTTCTGGTCCGTGCCGCCGCCAGAGCCGCGGCCGTAGACGTTGATCTCGGGATCCACGCCCTTGTACTTGGTCCACATCATGAAGTTGCGCGCGGCAAACGTCATGGAGAGATCGCTGCCGCCGACCTTGCTGGCCCACGATGCCGGCGCGGTGTAGGTCAAGCTCAGTTCACGCCAGCGGATGAAGTCACCCTTCATCTGCTGGTTCAGGCCGTCGTACGGCGACAACGCGGCGATGGACGCCCAGTACTCCTTGGCGGCATCGAGACGCTGCTGCGGCGTGCTCGCCGGGTTCATCATGGTCATCTCGACCGTGGCACGACGCTCGGTGTTGCCACCGTTCGTCGGGCTGCCGGTGCGGAAGCCCCGCGTCAGGTTCGAGATCGTGTAGTTGCCGGCACGGTACTCGAAGTTCGTCGAGACGCGCCAGTTCTTGCGCCACGTGAGCGAGCCACCGAACGCACCTTCGAAGTCCGGAAGCGGCTTGCCGTCCCAATGGTCGAGCGGATCGCCGTTCGCGTTGTCGTCCGACTGCATCGGGTTGATGTTCGTCAGCGTACGCGGCGACGCGAGGTATGCCAGCACCTCGGCCTCGGTATCCGGGACGCGGTTGCCGTTCAGGTCAACCGGCAACTGCCCCGCCTGCAAGCACGGCCCACCAGCCGCTTGCGGCTTGCTGTAGTTGAACGCGGTCGTGCGGCCGGCCGGGCAGGCCAGCGGCAGGCGCGCACCGAAGAACGTACCCGGCGCGTAGCCTTCCTTGATGAAGTTGCGGTAGCGCGGATAGCTGCCACCGACCTTGAGCGGCGGCGCGCCGCCCATGCTCGTCACGAGCTGGCTGAGGAACGCCGTCGAGGCGAACACGTCCGCCGAGAGGTTGGCGCGGTTCACCAGGTAGGCCTTCATCTTGACGTCATACCCAAACGACCGCATCTCGCCGATGTTGTCGAGCTGCAGCGACCGGAACCCGCCGGACACCGGGAACTGACGCGCCACGAGCGCATCCTTCAGCGTCCGCTGCCAACGCGTCACGTCCACCGACACGTTGTCGTTGAACAGGCCGAACTCGGCGCCGAACTCGAGCTCGGTCGAGATCTCCGGCTTCAGCTCGGGGTTGCCGAGGTTGCCGGGCACCAGGCCCGGGCCAGTCGCCGCCGTCAGCGGAAGGTACGTGGTCAGCTTGTCGAATGCGCCGGGCTGACGGCCCGCCTGGCCAAACGCGCCGCGAATACGGAACGTGGACAGATACTTGCCGAGGAAGCTGTCGGCGTATCCCGCCCGATCGCTGAGCACGAGCGAGAACGAGGTCTGCGGGTACAGGACGCCACCGGACGTCTTGCCGAACGCGGAGTTGTAGTCATACCGCCCGCCGACCGTCGCGAAGATCCAGTCGCGCCAGCCGAGCTGTTCCTGCGCGAAGAAGCCGGTGTTCACGATCGAAGCGAACGACTCGAACACCTGCGGGCTTGCCGCGCCACCGAGCACTTCGATGCCGGGGCCCGGGAATGCCGTCGCGTTGCCGCCTTCGGTGTTGGTCTGGGTCACGTATCCCTGACCACCGAACACGAGGTTCGACGACGTATTGAAGGGAAGCGTGCTCGTCCAGCCGCCGTTTACGGACAGCGTGAGCACCTGGTTCGTGCGATTGTCCACGCTGGCGAAGCCGTTGTTGGCGCGGTTGATGCGCAGGTCCAGGTTGTTACCGAAGCCAAGGAACTGCGTTGACCGCGTGCCGGTGTAGTCGATGCCGAACGTGGCGTCAAAGTTGAGCGACGCCGACGGGATGTAGCTGGCACGGAGCGACCCGTTGTAGTGCCGCGCATCCTGCTTCACCGTCTCCTGCACCATCTCACGCTGCGAACCGAAGGCACTGGCGCCCGTCGGATTGCCCGAACCCTTGCACAGCCCGTTCCCCATGCTGCCAAAGCTCGGGTCGGTCGGGCTGCTCTTCGACGCGTCGCACTGCGCGTTTTCCGGCTTCGAGAAGAGGCCGATCGTGTACGGCGCGTAAATGCTGTTGTTGTTCTGCGGGATTTCGTTGTGCGCCAAGGAGAACAACGAGTTGAACTGGAGCTTGAAGTCCTTCGAGGGCGTCAGGCCGATCGCCATGGTGCCCTGATACTTGTTGTTGATGTCCTTCATGAAGACGCCGCGCGTGGCGCCCTGGGCATCCGGCCAGTTGAAGTTGTTGGCCGTGAACGGGCCGTCTTCGCGGTAGGCGCGTGCCGAGGCGAAGTAGGTCGAGATCGGCGTACCGCCCGTCACCTGACCGCTCACCGTGGTTGCCTTGCCCGTCTCAAAGAGCTGCGTGGGGACATCCTGGTTGATCACCTGATACCGGGTGATCGGGTAGCCGAAGTGCGTGGCCAAGCGGGCTGCCTGCGTGTCGGCGCACGCCGCCGCCGTAGCCGTGATTCCGCAGGTACGGCCGGCGAACCCGTACTGGTTCTCGATCCGGCCCTTCGGGTACGTCTTCGCCGTCTGGTCCACCTCGAGCGACCACTTGGTGTTCGAAACCGCGCCCTTCTTGGTCGTGATCAGGATGACGCCGGCCGATGCTTCCGTGCCGTAAAGCGTCGCAGCAGCGGCGCCCTTGAGCACTTCGACCTTTTCGATCGACGCCGGGTTGATGTCATCGAGGCGCGACGGCCGACCGCCGCCGCCCGTGCCGACGAATCCGCTGAACCCGCCGCCGTTGTCAATGCGGACGCCGTCCACATAGACGATCGGCTCGTTGTTCTGCGAAAGCGACGCGTTGCCACGAATACGGATGCGTGAGCCCTCACCGGTCGTACCGGACGACGGCAGCAACATGAGGCCCGGTTCGCGGCCCTGAAGCGCGGTGGAGAAGTCGGCCACCGGCATGGTCGTCGGCATCTCAACGGCGGCCACGGTGTTGCCCAGCTTGCGGGCCTCCACCTGGCTGCCGCCGGTTCCGGTCGTCACGACCGCGGAGAGCTCGATCGCCGATTGGCGAAGCTCGATGCTCACCCGACCCACGCCACCAGCGGTGACGTTGACCGTCGCCGTCGTGGCGGCATAACCAATGAGGCGGGCCCGAACGGTCTGCGAACCCACCGCAACGTTCGGGATGCGGAACGTACCCTGTGCACTGGTCAGGGCGCCTACAGTGGCGCCAGTACCCTGGATTGACACCTGCACGTTCGCCAGCGGACGCTGGGACGCGGCATCAATCACCGTGCCTTCCACGGTGCCTGTGCCCTGTGCGGCCAACGCGCCCGGAAGCGCGATAGTCGCCAAGGCCACCAGGACCGCAGTGGCTCGCTTCAACACCGATTGCATCATGACCTTCCCTCCGGCTTGGGGGGGGTAAAACGTGAGTTAAAGCCCGGTCCAACCCCCAATCGTTGGGAGCGTGACCTGGATCACGGCACCCGTAAATACCCGCCGAAGCGCCGGTCTGTCAACACTTCCGTCACCTTGGTCGTAACTGAGCCCTGCCCCCCCCCCCGGGGAGGGCCGGCGGCCAGCCCGCGGCGTCGAGAGCAACGGCGCGGCGGCGGCGGCCCAAATCGACCCTGCCCAGCGGCTCGACGGGGACGGCCACACTTCTATAGTAGGTATGCGTCGCGGCCGTACGACCCCGGTCCGGACAAACAACGCGGCCCCGAACTCTCGTCCGGGGCCGCTATTGCTGTTGTAGTTGCCGTTAAACCCAAACCGGTAACCCGTAACCCACCACCCACAACTCGCCGTTGTCGTTACCAGCGATAGTGCGCGAATGCCTTGTTCGCATCCGCCATGCGGTGCGTGTCTTCCTTCTTCTTCACGCCGTTGCCTTCACCCTTGCTGGCGGCGATCGTCTCGGCGGCGAGCTTCTCCGCCATGGACTTCTCGCTGCGCTCGCGCGAGTAGAGGATGAGCCAGCGCATGGCGAGGGCCGTGCGGCGCTCGGGGCGAACTTCGACCGGCACCTGGTATGTGGCGCCACCGACGCGGCGGCTCTTCACCTCGACGACCGGTTTGAGGTTCGTGAGCGCCTGCTTGAAGACGGTCACGCCGGGCTGCGACGTGCGCGCCTCGACGAGGTCCATCGCGCCGTAGAAGATGCGCTCGGCGGTGGCCTTCTTGCCCTGGTACATCAGGACGTTGATGAACTTGGAAACGGTCTGGCTGTCGTAGCGCGCGTCTCCGAGGATCACGCGCTTCACACTCTTCTTTCGGCGACTCATGCGGCGGCTCCGGCCTTACCGCCCTTCGGCCTCTTCGTGCCGTACTTGGAGCGGCTCTTGTTGCGGCCGTTGACGCCAGAGGCGTCGAGCTTGCCGCGAACGATGTGATAGCGAACGCCCGGGAGGTCCTTCACACGGCCACCGCGAATGAGCACGATCGAGTGCTCCTGCAGGTTGTGGCCTTCGCCGGGGATGTACGCCGTGACTTCGAAGCCGTTCGTGAGGCGGACACGCGCAACCTTGCGGAGCGCCGAGTTCGGCTTCTTGGGGGTCGTGGTGTACACGCGGGTGCACACGCCACGCTTGAAGGGGTTCGCCTTGAGCGCGGGGGCCTTGTCCTTCCGCCCCACGTCGCTGCGACTGCGGCGAACGAGCTGATTAATTGTTGGCATCTACTCGCTGCATCCTGCGTGTTCGTGGACCTGATTCTACGTGGATCACGCCCGGACTGGACGTGGCACGGAACAGACTGGGAAAGATGGGCAGGATCGTGCCCGAATGCAAGGCGGGTAACCGACGCTGCTCCAACGAGTTACCCGTGCTCGGCGGTGGCGGCGCACGGGCAGGAAGCCCGCGCTACAGGTCCACCGCCTTGTACACCGGCAGTGCGTCCCGGTCGCGGACGGATTCCGCGAAGTCGCCGAGCAGATGCACGATGGAATTCGCGTAGTAGCTCACCAACTCCCGGCCGGTTTTCAGCACTACGATTCCTTCATATGTGCGCGAAAGCGCGCGGCGGCTCCACAACAACTCGACAGCGCGCTCGACCACTCGATCGGTCGGCTCGTCGGCCCCAACGACGACCCGGCCTTCGTCGGCGAGTGAATCGCGCAGCTGGTCCACGCGCTCGAGCAGCCTCGCTCGCGGCACGTAGTCGCCTTCGAACGTCTGGATCGCTGCGCAAACGATTGGCACAGCCGTGACGGGCAGGATGTCGCCGATGCGGCGCATGGCGTCGTCCGCCAGCTTCTGGACCTCACCCAAACGCTGTTCACGCGGCAACTCGAACAACTGGATGCCGTCCGCCTGCAGTCGCTTGAGCCTGGGGGCCACCGGCACCGGCGCGCCGATTACCACGACGGCGTCGCCGTGCCGCTTCCAGCTGCGCGTCACGATGCGCGACACGTTCCACGTGATGTTCCAGAGCACGATGCTGAACTGCACCAGTCGGTTGGGCGGACGGTGCCCCGCGTCGGGGTTGAGCTCGCGCAGCAGTGAGCGATCCTCGAGCACGCGGTCGTAGTTGATCGCGACCGGGACGATGTACATGCGTTCCGCCGCTGCCGGGTCGCGCGCGACGCCGAGCATGTAATCGAGGAGGCCGATCTTCACGGGCCGGAACCGCCCGTCGCGGGAGAGGCCGCCCTCGGGGAAAATGCCTTGCGTCACCCCGTTGGCCGTGATGAGCTGCACGTAGCGCTCGAGCACGGTGTGGTACAGCGGCTCGCGAAAGCGCCGACGCACGAAGTACGCGCCGAATGTCTTGAAGACATAGTCGAGCGGGAAGACGCGCGCCCATTCGCCCACCGCGTACGAAATGGCCACCTGCCCCGCGAGCGCCCAGCCGGCCAGCACGTAGTCGGCATTGGAGCGGTGGTTCATCAGGTACACGACAATCGAATCCTTCGGCAGCGCGGCGAACTCCGCGGCGCCACGGTCAATGACCCGGACGCGGAAGAACAGCTTCAGCAGCGACTCGGCGATCGCGAGCCCGATGCGATAGTAGAACCACAGCGAAAACTGCGGGACGATCTCCTGGACGTAGCCGCGCGCGTGCTTCCATGCGTCGTCTTCGCTGACACCCTGCTCGCGCGCGTGAGTGCGAACCGCCTCCCCCACGACCGCGTCGGCAAGCACGGCCGCGACGATACCGTCGCGATCCGCAAACTTGTACCGGTCAACCCGGGCGCCGAACTGACGGTGCGCCCGGAGCGACGCCCGGTGCACCCAACGACGCCACCAAGCGGCGAGCAGCACCCCGATCGCGACGACAACGACCAACGCCGCGGCCACCCCCAACGCAAACGCCAGCAGGCTGGAGCGTGTGGGCATCAGGTTGCGCGCCGTGCCGCGCTAGCGACGGAGCAGGATCACCGCGACCGCGGTCGGCAGGACCACGGTGGATCGGATGCCTCCGGGCATCATTGCGATCCGAGGGCGGCCCAGTCGCGCCTGGTATCGGTGACCGGCTTGAGCACCCAGTAGGAGAACGCCACCATCGCCAGCAGGGACGAGAGGGCGATCGCCTGCCCGGTGAGCTCGTGCAGCCCGCTGCGCTCCACTGCGACATACGTGATCGCGCTCCACAGGAGCGGTCCGGTCACGGCCGAGAACCGGCCGACCATTCCATACAGTCCGTAGAACTCGCCGATTCGGTCGGGCGGCGTCAGGCGGAGCATGTACGGTCGGTCAGCCGCCCAGATGCCGCCCATGGCAACACCGGCCTGCGCGGCCACGAGGTACAGCCACCCGACCGGAAGCCGGAAGAACCCGATCCACATTGCAAGCGCAAACGTCTCGATCCACAGCCACAGCACGATGTTGAGCGTCCGCTTCGGGCCGATGCGATCCACCAACCACCCCCACACGAAGCCGCCCACGATGGCGAACGAGATTGCGGACATCATGACCAGCTGCGCGGTCTTCTCGCCGGTTTCCTTCGTTCCGCCGGCGGCGATGGCGACGTTCACGGTATAGAGCGACATGTACGCGATCACGGTGTTGATCGCATCGGTGTAGAAGATGCGCCCGAACAGGAAGCGCAGCAGCCCGGGGTACTTGTGCCCCTCGCGCAGGGTACGGATGGTCTGTGCGGTGGATTCCCGCAGCATCTGCACCCCGAACACGGGTCGCGGGTTCGGGTTTCCACGCTCGCGCACCCAGATGAAGCACGGGATCGAGAGCAGCACGAACACCGACGCGATGATCGTGAAGAGGAGCGGCTTGTCCTTGGTCCCGAGCATCAGGCCGATCCCCACGGCGATGTAGCTGCCGAGGTAACCCACGCCGACTCCGATTCCGCTGATCCGCCCGCGGTTCTGCTCGGTGGTCACTTCGGGGAGCAACGAGTCGTAGAACTGCAAGCCGGCCTGATACGCCGCGTTGCCGACCACGAACAGCGTGGCGGACATGATGTACGACCCGCGGGCGAGCAGCGCCGTGCACAGGCAGCACAGCAACGTGCTCACGATCAGGAACGGCATGCGTCGCGAGGCACGGTCGGTCATCGCACCCAGGAGCGGTGAGATGATGAAGATGATGCCCATCGACAACGCGGTGATCAGGCCGTAGGTCGAGTCGGCCCGCTGGGGTCCCACCTCATCGCGGACGTACAGCGAGAAGTAGAGCGACACGACGCCCATGGAGAAGATGGTGTTCGCCATGTCGTACAGCACCCAGCTCGCGACTGCGCGGCGGGGGATCACGCGATTCGGGGATTCGGCGATCTCAGCCATCGCGTGAAGATGCGACTACTGGCGCGAAACGACAACGGCCCGGGCGGTGAACCACCGCCCGGGCCGTCTCCACTGCACTACCGCAGCCTAGAAGTCGTCGTCGTCCGGCAGCGGCGCAAACGGCGCGCCGTCGGCCCCGACTCCGGCCGTCGCGTTGCCGAGCGGATCCATGAGGAAGCTCGGCTCCGGCGGCGGCGCCGGCGGCGGTTCGATATCCATGTCCACATCGCTGTACCGGTACATACCTGTGCCGGCCGGGATGAGGTGACCGATGATGATGTTCTCCTTGAGGCCGAGGAGGTTGTCCTTGGCTCCGCGGATCGCGGCATCGGTCAGGACGCGCGTGGTTTCCTGGAAGCTCGCCGCCGAAATGAACGACTGCGTGGTCAGCGAGGCCTTCGTGATGCCCAGGAGCAACGGCTCCGACGACGCGGGCTTGTTCTTCTTCTTCTTGGCCCGGTCGTTGGCGTCACGGAACGCGCCCTTGTCCACGTTCTCGCCCTCGAGCCATTCCGTATCGCCCGGATCGAGCACGCGGACCTTCTGCAGCATCTGGCGCACGATCACGCCGATGTGCTTGTCGTTGATCTTCACGCCTTGGAGGCGGTACACCTCCTGCACCTCGTTCAGCAGGTATTCCTGCACGGCGCGCGGACCCTTGATGCGCAGGATGTCGTGCGGGTTGACCGGACCTTCCGAGAGGCGGTCACCGGCGCGCACGCGGTCGCCCTCGTGCACACGCAAGTGCTTGCCGGCGGCCACTTCGTACAACTGCGCCGGCTGCGTCTCGTCCATGCTGCCGTCGCGGCGCAGCGGCTGCACGAAGATCTCGCGCTTGCCGCGCTTGATCTCGCCGAACCGAACCACGCCATCCACCTCGGAGATGGTCGCCGGGTCCTTCGGGCGACGGGCCTCGAAGAGCTCGGCCACGCGCGGGAGACCGCCGGTGATGTCACGCGTCTTGTAGGCCTCACGCGAAATCTTGGCGAGCACCGTGCCGGCCGTGATCTCCTGGCCGTGCTCGATGGTGAGCTGCGCGCCCACCGGGATCACGAAGTCGCGGACACGCTTCTCCTTGCCGCCCTTCGTCTGCCAGATCTCGATGTGCGGGTGCAGCTTCTTCTCGCGGTCCTCGATGACCACGCGCTGACGCAGGCCCGTGAGTTCGTCCAGCTCCTCACTGACCGACTCGTCCTCGACGAGGTCCACGAAGCGCACTTCGCCCGCCACGTCCGCAATGATCGGGTTCGTGTACGGGTCCCAGCTGAAGATCACGTCTTCCTTCTGGACTTCCTGGCCATCCTTCACGGCCAGGATCGCACCGAGCGGCGCCTGGAGCCGCGCCGCGATCGGCGCGTTCTTGTCCTTCGACGCGCGGATGAAGATCTCGCCTTCGTACGAGGTGACGATGTGCTGGCGTTCCGTGTTGGTCACGTGGACCAGGCGGTCGCCGAACTCGATGATGCCCGGCACCTTGGTCTTGCGTGCCGTCTGCTCGGCGATACGTGCCGCAGTCCCGCCGATGTGGAAGGTGCGCAGCGTAAGCTGCGTGCCCGGCTCACCGATGGACTGCGCCGAGATGATGCCGACGGCTTCGCCCAGGTCCACCATCTGCATGGTGGCAAGGTTGCGGCCGTAGCACATGCGGCAGAGCCCGCGCTTGGCCTCGCAGGTCAGTACGGAGCGGATCTTGATGGTCTCGATCCCCGACTCCTCGATCGCACGTGAGGTTTCCTCGTCGATCATCTGGCCGGTCTCAACAAGCAGCGTCCGACGGCCGGCTTCATCCAGCAGCTGCGCATCTTCGACGTCCTCCGCCGCGACGTTGCCGACGATGCGCTCCGACAACGGCTCGATGATGTCTTCGCCTTCCTTCAGCGCGCCGATCTCGAGGCCCATGATCGTGCCGCAATCCTCCTCGCTGATCGTCACATCCTGCGCGACGTCGCAGAGGCGGCGGGTGAGGTACCCGGCGTCGGCCGTCTTGAGCGCCGTGTCCGCCAAGCCCTTTCGCGCGCCGTGGGTCGAGATGAAGTACTCGAGCACGGACAGGCCTTCGCGGAAGTTCGACTTGATCGGGCTTTCAATGATCTCGCCGATGCCGCCGGTGAGCTTCTTCTGCGGCTTCGCCATCAGGCCGCGCATGCCGGCCAGCTGGCGGATCTGGTCGCGCGAGCCTCGCGAACCGGAATCGAACATCATGAACACGGGGTTGTACCCGCTCTGCGACTCGCGCATGTGCTTGACCATGGCGTCCGCGATGTCGTTGTTCGCGTGCGTCCAGGTGTCAATCACCTTGTTGTAGCGCTCGCCGTTCGTGATGTTGCCCGTCTGGTAGGCCTTCTGGAAGCGCTCGACGCGGGTCGTCGCTTCCTCGAGCAGGGACTCCTTCTCCGACGGGATCTCGAGGTCCTCGATCCCGATCGAGACGCCACCGCGCGTCGCGTTCCGGAAGCCGAACTCCTTGAGCCGCTCGAGGAACGCCACCGTCTTGTCGAGCCCGGCGTGGCGGTACGACTCGAAGACGAGTTCCGAGAGCGCCTTCTTCTTCATGTCGCGGTTCTGGTACCCGACGCCCGGCGGCACGATCTGGTTGAACAGCACCCGACCGACGGTTGTCGTCTCCCACTTCCCCTTCGGCTCGCCCGGCACGTAGAACCGGACCGGCGAGTGGACGTCGAACCGTCCGCTGACGAGCTTCATCTCGAGCTCGGTCGCCGAGGTGAACGCCGGCAGCTTCGCGACCTTCTTCGCGTCCTTGATCAGCTCGTCGAAGCCGGTCGGGGCCTTGGTCGCGAAGTAGCACCCGAGCACGATGTCCTGGCTCGGTTCGGCAACCGGGCGCCCGTCGGCCGGCTTCAGGATGTTGTTGCTCGAGAGCATGAGCACGCGCGCCTCGAGCTGCGCCTCGTACGAGAGCGGCACGTGCACGGCCATCTGGTCACCGTCGAAGTCCGCGTTGAACGCGGCGCAGACGAGCGGGTGGATGCGAATGGCCTTGCCTTCGACGAGCACGGGCTCGAAGGCCTGGATGCCGAGGCGGTGCAGCGTCGGCGCCCGGTTGAGCAGCACCGGATGGTCGCGAATGATCTCTTCGAGGATTTCATACACCTCGTTCGATTCGCGCTCGACGATCTTCTTGGCGCGCTTGACCGTCTCGGCGATGCCCTTCTCCACCAGCTTGTGGATAATGAACGGCTTGAACAGCTCGAGCGCCATCGCCTTCGGCAGGCCGCACTGGTGCAGCGAGAGCTCGGGACCGACGACGATCACGGAGCGCCCGGAGTAGTCCACGCGCTTGCCGAGCAGGTTCTGGCGGAACCGGCCCTGCTTGCCCTTCAGCATGTCGGACAGCGACTTGAGCGGACGCTTGCCGCGACCGCGGATCGCCTTCGAGCGGCGGCCGTTGTCGAACAGCGCGTCCACGGCCTCCTGCAGCATGCGCTTCTCGTTCCGGAGGATGACTTCCGGGGCGCGGTGCGCAATCAGCTTGACCAACCGGTTGTTGCGGTTGATCACGCGGCGGTAGAGGTCGTTCAGGTCGGACGTGGCAAAGCGGCCGCCGTCCAGCGGCACGAGCGGACGCAGGTCGGGCGGAATCACCGGGATCACGTCCAGGATCATCCACTCCGGCTTGTTCCGCACGTCGCCGTGATCGCCCGAGTTGCGGAAGGCGTCCACGACCTTCAGCCGCTTCAGCATCTGCTTCTTCTTGTGCTGCGACGTCTCGACCATCACTTCCTTGCGGAGCTGCTCGGCGACCTTGTCCACGTCCAGCCGCTTCAGCATCTCGCGCACGGCGGGCGAGCCGATGTCGGCGTTGAACCCGGTGTCGCCCTCTTCCCGCGCCTTCGCCTTCAGCGTGAGGTACTGCTCCTCGTCCAGCAGCTCGTTCATCCGGACTTCCTGCTTGCCGGGATCGAGCACGACGTAGTTCGAGTAGTACACCACCTTCTCGAGATCACGCAGCGTGAGGTCGAGGAGGTTGCCCATCGGGCTGGGGAGCGTCTTGAAGAACCAGATGTGCACCACCGGGACCGCAAGCTCGATATGCCCCATGCGGTCGCGACGCACCTTGCTGAGCGTCACTTCGACGCCGCAGCGGTCGCAGATCACGCCGCGATAGCGGATCCGCTTGTACTTGCCGCAATGGCATTCCCAGTCCTTGACGGGACCGAAGATGCGCTCGCAGAAGAGGCCGTCCTTCTCGGGCTTGAAGGAGCGGTAATTGATGGTCTCGGGCTTGGTGACCTCGCCCCAGCTCCACCAGGAGCGAAGGCCGGCCATCTCGAGGCGCTCGCGCTCCTTGGAGTCGCGGGGACCGCGAATCTCCTCGGGTGACGCGATGCGAACCTGGATGTAGTCGAAAGCGGATGCGCGCTTTTCGCGATCGTTGCGAAAGTCAATCATGGGTTATTCCTCGCTCCCATTGCCCGCGGGAGAGTTGTAGCCGTCAGCGTTGGCTTCCATCGTGACGTGGATACCGAGCGCCTGGAGTTCCTTCACGAGCACGTTGAACGACTCGGGGGTGCCCGGCTCGGGGAGGTTCTGCCCCTTCACGATCGCCTCGTACACGCGCGACCGGCCGTTCACGTCGTCCGACTTGACCGTGAGGATTTCCTGCAGGGTGTGCGCCGCGCCGTACGCCTCGAGCGCCCACACTTCCATTTCTCCGAACCGCTGTCCACCGAACTGCGCCTTGCCGGCCAGCGGCTGCTGCGTGACCAGCGAGTACGGCCCGATCGAACGGGCGTGGATCTTGTCGTCCACGAGGTGCGACAGCTTGAGCATGTAGATCTCGCCGACGGTGACCGGCGACGCGAAACGCTCGCCCGTCCGGCCGTCGCGCAGCGCGATCTTGCCGCCGGGCTGCACGCCGGCGTGCCGGATGAGCTCGACCGCGGCCGCGTCCAGGTCGGCCTCGGTCTTCCGGTGCACGATTGCGGCGAGCGCCGGGAGGCCCATCGCTTCGAGGACCGCCTCGCCGCCGGCTTCGGCGGCCTTCTCGAGTTCCTTGTGGGCCTTCTTGAACTCACCCTTCCGAGCGGCCGAGAAGTCCTCACTGTCCGCGGCGGACTCGTGAAACTTCACGGCGTTCGCGATCGCCGCCGCTTCGCGGTCGGCCAGTTCCTTCGCCGCGGCAGCGACGAAATCCCGGACTTCATGGAATACATCGCGAGCCTCCTGCGACATCCCGCGACCGGCGAGGTCGTTGAGCGTCGCGTCGGCAAGCAGCTCGACGTGTTCGCCGCCGACTTCCGGCCGGACGTCCCGGAGGAAGGTCTTGACCTGCCGGTCCGTCGGATGCGGGGCCACCGCCGTGAGGCGGAGCGCACCGCGCACCCAGTTCAGCGCGGCCAGCTTGAGCAGCAGGCCGATCTCGCGTTCATTGGCGCCCTGGAACACCGGCGTCTTGGCGTAGAAGCCCAGGATGCGCGCGGCCCAGCCCAGGTGCGTCTCGAGGATCTGGCCCACGTTCATGCGGCTCGGCACGCCGAGCGGGTTCAGCACGATGTCCACCGGGCGACCGTCCGGAAGGAACGGCATGTCCTCCTCGGGCACGATGCGGGCCACGATACCCTTGTTGCCGTGGCGGCCGGCCATCTTGTCGCCGACCGAGATCTTCCGCTTCTCGGCCAGGTACACCTTCACCAGCTGGATGACGCCGGGTGGCAGCTCATCGGGCTGGAGGATGCGGTCAATGCGCTCTTCCGCCTTCTCCTCGATCTTGGCCTTCACTTCGTTGGCCGCCTCGATGATCTCGCGGACTTCCTCGTTGACCTTCTTGTTCTCGACCCGGAAGGTCTTGAGGTCAATGGTCGCCAGCCGGAGCGTCGCCAGCAGGTCGGTTGTGAGTTTCGTTCCGGCGGGAATCGCCTCTTCGACCGTACCGGCCTTGAGGGCGAGCGCAACCGTCTGGCCCTCGATCAGGTCCTTGATCTCGGCGTCGCGCACGTCGTTGACGCGCACCTTTTCCTCACCTTCGAGGCGGCGGACGTCGCCAATGCGCTCACCGCGGTCCTTCTCGACCACCTGATCCTCGACCCGCGAGAAGATCTTGACGTCAATCACCACGCCCTCGACGCCCGGGGGCACCTTGAGCGACGAGTCCTTCACGTCCTTGGCCTTCTCACCGAAGATCGCCGTCAGCAGCTTCTCTTCGGGCGAGAGCTCCGTTTCGCCCTTCGGCGTGATCTTGCCGACGAGGATGTCGCCCGGACGCACATGCGCGCCGATGCGCACGATGCCGCGCTCGTCGAGGTCCACCAGCGACTCTTCCGAGACGTTCGGGATTTCCCGCGTGATTTCTTCCTGCCCGCGCTTCGTGTCGCGCACGTGCAGTTCGAGCTCCTGGATGTGGATGGACGAGTACACGTCCTCCTTGACCAGCCGCTCGGAGAGGACGATGGCGTCCTCGAAGTTGTGCCCGTACCACGGCATGAACGCGACCAGCACGTTCGAACCGAGCGCGAGCTGCCCATGCTCCGTCGCGGCGCCATCGGCGAGCACCTCGCCCGCCTTGACGGCCTGGCCGCGCCGGACGATCGGGCGCTGGTTGATCGCCGTGTCCTGGTTCGTCCGCCAGTACTTCCGCAGGCGATACCGATCCTGCTGGGTCAGGCGCGAGAGCGGGGCTTCGGCTGAGCGCTTGCCCTTATCGGTCGAGGCCGCATCCACGATGATCTCATCGGCCGTGACGCGGGTGACCACGCCGGCACGCTTCGCCAGCACGGTCGCGCCGGAATCGCGCGCGACGGTCTCCTCGAGTCCCGTGCCCACGAGCGGCGTCTGCGGGTTGAGCAGCGGCACACTCTGGCGCTGCATGTTCGAGCCCATGAGTGCCCGGTTCGCGTCGTCATGCTCGAGGAACGGAATGAGCGCCGCCGCGATCGACACAAGCTGCTCGGGTGCGACATCCATGTAATCGATCCGCTCGGGAGCCGTGAGCGGGAAGTCCGATCCCTGGCGGCACAGGACCAGTTCGTCCACGAACGTGCCGTCGTCGTTCAGCTTCGCGTTCGCCTGCGCGATGATCGCATCCTCCTCGCGGTTGGCATCGAGCCAGGCGAGTTCGTGCGACACCTTGCCGTTCTTCACGACCCGATACGGCGTCTCGACGAAGCCGAGGTCGTTCACGCGCGCAAAGCACGCGAGCGACGTGATGAGCCCGATGTTCGGACCTTCGGGCGTCTCGATCGGGCACATGCGGCCGTACTGCGAGTAGTGCACGTCGCGGACTTCGAAGCCGGCGCGCTCGCGCGTGAGGCCGCCCGGGCCGAGGGCCGAGAGCCGGCGCTTGTGCGTGAGTTCCGCCAGCGGGTTCGTTTGGTCCATGAACTGCGACAGCTGGCTGGACCCGAAGAACGCCTGGATCACCGCGCTCACCGTCCGCGCGTTGACGAGGTCGTCGAGCGAAATCTTTTCGGTGTCCTGGTTGATGCTCATGCGCTCCTTCACCAGGCGCGCCATGCGCGACAGGCCGACCGAGAACTGGTTCGCGATCAGCTCGCCGACCGAGCGAATGCGGCGGTTGCCGAGATGGTCAATGTCGTCCACATGGCCGCGACCCTCATGCAGTTCCACGAGGTAGCGCATGATGGCGACGAAGTCATCCTTCGTCAGGACGGTGTGGCTGGCCGGCGTCGCGAGGTCGAGCCGCTGGTTGATCTTGTAGCGCCCGACGCGCCCGAGGTCATAGCGCTTGGGCGAGAAGAAGAGGCGTTCGAGCGCCTGCTTGGCCGTCTCCTTGTTCGGCGCATCGCCGGGCCGCAGCAGCGAGTAGATCGCCTTGAGGGCCTCCGCCTCGCCGATCTCCGAGTCCGAGGCCTCCTTGTGTCCACGACGACGGCGGGCTTCCTCGTCGAAGTGCGCCGGGTTGGTGGGATCCTTCGCCAACGTGTTCTTGATGAGCAGGCTCTCCGCCCGGCCGCTCAGCGCGAGGCAGCGGACGCGGTGCAGCCCATGCTTGCGGAGCCGCTTGATCAGTGGCTCCTTGAGTGCATCGCCCGCCTCGGCGATCACCTCGCCGGTCTCGGGGTCCACTTCGTCGACCGCGACATGGCGCGGCGTGGGCCGCTCGTGGCGCTCGATCGCATCGAGTTCCTCGCGCAGGTCCACGGACGCATAGCTCGCGAACACCTTGATCTTGTCGATCTTGAGGCGCCGCAGGCGGTTGTACACTTCCTCGGTGAGCTCGTCGCCCTCGCGCACGAGCAGCACGGCTTCCGCGCGGGCCTGGGCCTCGCGGGCCTTCTTCGTCTTGAGCTTCGGCGCGTCCGGCTGGGCTTCCTCGCCGGCGAGCGTGATCGTCTGCGCGACGATCGCGCCGATCACTTCACGGTTCTCGGCCCGACCCTCACGCTTCTTCGTGAGGTCGAGTTCCCGCACGGCGAAGAACAGGCGGAGGATGTCGGAGTTCGAACCGTAGCCGAACGCCCGGAGCAGCGCCGTCGCCGGGAACTTCTTCTTCTTGTCAATGTGGACATAGACCACATCGTGGATGTCCACCGTGAACTCCACCCACGACCCGCGGAACGGGATGATGCGGCTGGAAATCAGGCGCTGGCCGTTCGGGTGCGTGGACTCCTCGAACACCACGCCCGGCGACCGATGGAGCTGGCTGACGATGACCCGCTCGGCCCCGTTGATCACGAAGGTGCCCAGGTTCGTCAGGAGCGGCAGCTCACCGAGATAGACCTCCTTCTCGATCTGGTTCTTTACGCGCTTCTTCTTTTCCTCGCCCACGACCTCTTCGTACACGGTGAGTACGAGCGTCGCCTTGAGGGGCGCCGAATAGGTCATGTCGCGCTCGATGCACTCCTCGACCGAGTACTTCGGCTCGCCCAGGCTGTACTTCTTGTAGTCGAGCGAGAAGTTCTCATGGACATCGGTGATCGGGAACAGGTCCTTGAAGACCCGCTCCAGGCCAACGTCCTCGCGATTGTGTGCGGCGGCGTCGAGCTGGAGAAGGGACTCGAAGGCGCGCGTCTGGATATCGAGCAAGTGGGGCATGTCCATGCCCTGCTCGAGCTTGCCGAAGGAGATCTGCTTGATCATGTCGGTCCGGGGCTCACCCGGTGGCGGTACGGCGATGTGCACGACTTACAAAGCGCCGCGCCCCGGGGCCCGGACAAGGCCGGACCCCGGTGCGCGTGCAGGTCAACTACTGGTGGTGCTGGAGTGCGAAAGCGTCACGTATCGAGGGCAAGTGAGGGTGGAGACCGTTCGCCAAGCGCTGGGCGCCTGGCGGACGGAACCGCAAACCCTTACTTGACCTCGACGGCCGCGCCCTGCTCTTCGAGCTTGGCCTTCATCGACGCGGCTTCTTCCTTCGTGACGCCGGCCTTCACGGTCTGCGGCGCGCCATCGACCATGTCCTTGGCTTCCTTGAGGCCAAGGCCGGTGAGTTCGCGCACGACCTTGATGACCTGGATCTTCTTGGCGCCAACGTCCTTGAGGGTGACGGTGAACTCCGTCTGCTCCTCGGCCGCCGCCGCCGCGCCACCGGCGCCGCCGCCGGCCGGTGCGCCCGCCGCCACCGCGGCGATCGTCACGTTGAACTTCGCCTTGAACGCATCAATCAGTTCGACGAGCTCGACGACCGACATGTTGCCGATCGCTTCGAGGATTTCGTCCTTGCTCATGGTTGCATTTGCCATTGTGATACTCTCCGTGGTTTCTCCCAGGCTTACCTGGGGCGTGTGATTCAGGCCAACGCCTGGGGAATCAAGCTGCGGAACTGCCGGTGCCCGACTCGAGTTGCGTCTTCCGCCCCTCGAGCGCGAGCGCGAACATCGCCAGCACACTGCTGAGCGCGCCGAGGACCTGACCCAGCGCCTCGTCACGCGTCGGCAGCGACGCCAGCTTCTTGAGCAGCGCTTCGTCAACCGGAGCGCCTTCGTACAACCCACCCTTCACGGCCGGACGCTGCTCGTTCTCCTTGCGGAAATCACTGAGCAACTTCGCGGCGGTGATCCCGTCCTTCGCCACGACGACACCGGTCGGACCCTTGAGCTTCGTGCCGGCCAACCCGCTCTCATTGACGGCCTTGAGGGCGAGGGTGTTCTTGATGACGACGTACTCGATCCCCGCGCGGCGAAGCCGCCGGCGCAGGTCGGTCATCCGCTTCACGTTGAGGCCGCTGAAGTCGGTGTAGTACAGGGCGTTGGCGCCCTGGATCTTGCCCTTGAGCTCGGCCACGAGCTGTTCTTTCGCTGGTCGCTTCATGGCGGCTTACCGGTAGGGGGTCGTGTCCACGCGCACACCGGGTCCCATCGTGCTGGACACGGCGACCGTACGGACGTACACACCCTTCGCCGTGCTCGGCTTCACACGCACGATGGTGTCCATGAGGGCCTGGAAGTTCGTTTCGAGCGACTCGAGCGGGAATGACACCTTCCCGATCGGGGCGTGCACGATGCCCGCCTTGTCCACCCGAAACTCGATCTTGCCGGCCTTGGTTTCCTTGACAGCCTGCCCGACGTTCATCGTGACGGTGCCGGCCTTGGGGTTCGGCATCAGGCCCCGTGGGCCAAGCACACGACCCAACTGGCCGACCTGTCCCATCTGGTCGGGCGTCGCGATCATCACGTCAAAATCGGTCCACCCATCCTTGATCTTCTGGATGAACTCGCTGCCGACGAAATCGGCGCCGGCGGCCTCGGCTTCCTTCGCCTTGTCGCCGACGGCGATCACGAGCACGCGCACCGACTTGCCGGTGCCGGCCGGGAGGACAACCGTACCCCGGATGGCCTGGTCGGCGTGCTTGGGATCCACGCCGAGGCGAATGGCGACGTCCACGGTCTCGTCGAACTTCGCGAACGAAGCCTTCTTGACCAGTTCGAGCGCGTGCTTCGCCTGGTAGTTGATCGCGATGTCGCGCGCTTCGGCCGCCTTGCGGTACTTCTTGCCGTGCGTACGCATCAGTCCTTCACCTCCACGCCCATCGAGCGGGCCGCGCCGGCGACCATCGCCATCGCGGACTCGAGCGTGTCACAGTTGAGGTCCGGCATCTTGAGCTCGGCGATCTTCTTGACCTGGCTCTTGTTGATGCTGCCGACCTTGTTGCGGTTGGGCTGACCCGAACCCTTCTCGATCCCGGCTTCCTTCTTGATGAGCACCGCGGCTGGCGGCGTCTTCAGGATGAAAGTGAAGGACTTGTCGGCGTAGATCGTGATCTCGACCGGAAGGATCGTATCCTGGCCCTGTGTCTTTGCATTGAACTCCTTGCAAAAGGCCATGATGTTGATGCCCTGCGGACCGAGCGCGGTGCCGACGGGAGGGGCCGGGTTCGCCTTGCCTGCAGGGATCTGCAGCTTGACGAAACCGACTGCCTTCTTTGCCATGGTACTCCTCTACGCAGTAGCGGACCTCGCGATCCGCTGGCTCCCACTGGGATTAGCGTCGGAGTGGTCACCGACGTCTATCAACTGCAACTGCGAGTGCTGAGCGATCGGTTGTCGGTGTTCGGTGAAGGTGACTCCACCGCACGGACCGACTTCCTGTCGTCACCTGCACTGACCACCGATCACCGACGACCCAAGGCTCGTCGTTGCCGGTGCTCGTTTCCCTAATGCGCCCTCAACTGCAGGTAATCCAGCTCGACCGACGTCGGGCGCCCGAACAGGCTCACCGACACGCGAACCTTGCCCTTATCGGCCATGACTTCTTCAACCGTGCCATTGAAATCCGTGAACGGCCCGTCCGTGATCGCCACGGCCTGGCCGGTCAAGAACGGGATTTCTTCCTTGGGCGCCTCTTCTACCGCGGTGTCCGCGATGCCGAGGAGCCGGTTCACTTCGTCCGGACGCAGCGGCTGCGGGTCCCGATCCTTCCCGATGAACTTGATCACGCCCTGGATCGAGTTGATCGTGTGGAGCGTTTCCTGGTCCACTTCCATCTCCACAAGCACGTAGCCCGGGAACACCTTGCGCTCGACGGTGACCTTCTTGCCGCCCTTGATCTCGACGACCTGCTCGGTGGGCACCAGCGCCTGCCGGATGCGCCGCTCGGCGGCGGGCACGGCATCGCCGTCAATGCGCCGCTGGATCAGCGAACGCACCTTGTTCTCGTGTCCCGAGGTGGTCTGGACCGCGTAGAAACGGTGCATCGTCAGAAGAGCCGCGGGATTCCCGACACCAGGATCAGGCGCAGCACCGTGTCGAGCAGGAAGATCACCAGGCCGACAAAGAGCGAGAGCACGACGACGCCGATCGACAGCTGCTGCACCTGCGGCCGATCGGGCCACGTGACCTTGCGCATCTCGGCGGTGACGTCCTGGTAGAACGCCACGAGACGCTGCGGCAGCCCCGGCTGAGGGGCAGCAGGCACCGGAGCCGACACCTACTTCGTCTCCTTATGGGGCTGATGCTTGTTGCAGCGCGGGCAGTACTTCTTCCACTCCACCCGTTCCGGGTGAAGCCGCTTGTTCTTCATCGTGAAGTAGTTGCGGTTTTTGCACTCGCCGCAGGCGAGGATGATCTTTTCGCGTGGCATCCTGTCCGTCCCGTATGAACCTTTGTCGCTGCACCTGAACTACGCCGTCGTATTCACCGCTGACCGCACCATCACTCTTCAGAGCACGCGACCGGGATTGAACCGGTGACCTCACCCTTACCAAGGGTGTGCTCTACCAACTGAGCTACGCGTGCAGCTTCACCTCATTCGCGCGAGCCATCCACACAGCGTTGCTGCACGATCACGCATCCAGAGCGGGAGACGGGGCTCGAACCCGCGACATCAAGCTTGGAAGGCTTGCGCTCTACCAGCTGAGCTACTCCCGCGACTCGACCTGTCGTCCCTCACCCGCGACTGCCCCGCCATCGCAACGCCACCGCACCGCGACTCCCCTGCGCCCGCACATTCCATCCCGCGCCTGCCAAATGGTGGGGGAAGGATTCGAACCTTCGAAGGCATAAGCCGGCAGATTTACAGTCTGCTCCCGTTGGCCACTTGGGTACCCCACCGACTTGTCTGGCCGCCAGCACCGATCCCACTCCATCATCCCACCCACGCCGACCACCAACACGCAGAGCTGACGGCGAGAATCGAACTCGCAACCGCCTGATTACAAATCAGGTGCTCTGCCAATTGAGCTACGTCAGCGACGAGCCGTTCTTCGCGAGCCCTGAAACTTATCGGACTCCCAAAACAGGGTCAAGCGATTGGGCTGAACGGGTTTAGGCCGTCGCGATCGGTGCGGCTTTGGTCAACCGGCGCCTGGCGCTGCGCCAGCGCGGGAACGCAGCTACCGGACGGACTTCCAGCGCGTCCCGCTGGGCGAGTCCTCAATGGCTATCCCCTTCTCTTCCAACGACTTGCGAATAGCGTCGGCAGCGGCAAAATCGCGGCGTGCGCGCGCTTGCGTGCGTGCCTCAAGCTGAGCCTCGACCCAATCCGCCAGTTCGCCGCCGCTGGTCCCTCGATCGGGAACGATGTCCAGCACGCCGTTCACCTGGCGGAACGCCTCACGCGCACGGCCGAGGGCGGCGGGATCGGAACCGCGTGAATCCAGTGCACGATTCGCCGCGCTGATGAACTCGAACAGCGCGCCGACCGCCCGCGGCGCGTTCAGGTCGTCGCTGAGCACGGTCGTCGCCTCGACCAACAGCGTATCCGCCGCTTCGGAGAGCGCCGGGCTTCCCGCGGTTTCGCGCGCGAGCCGATCGGAGAAATCGCCAATGCGGCGCACGGCCTCGATCGAGGCCTCCAGCGCCGCCGCCGAGAGGTTCAGCTGCTTGCGGTAGTGCGTCGAGAACACGAAGTGGCGCAATGCGGCGGCGCTCACGCCCTGCTCCCGGAGGTCGGCCACCGTGCTCACGTTCCCAACTCGCTTGGCCATCTTCGCGCCGTCGGTGAGCAGGAACTCCCCGTGGCACCAGAATCGCGCGAACGGCTTGCCCGTCGCCGCTTCGCTCTGTGCGATCTCGTCCTCATGGTGCGGGAACATCAGGTCCACGCCGCCGGCGTGGATATCGAGCGTTTCGCCGAGCAGCGCCATGGCCATCGCCGAGCACTCGAGATGCCAGCCGGGCCGACCGCGTCCCCACGGGGAATCCCACGCGGCCGCGCAGGCCTCATCTTCCGGCTTGGCCGATTTCCAGAGCGCGAAGTCCTGTGCGTTCTCCTTCGCGTAGTCGTCCTGCGCGACACGCGCGCCGGTACGGATTTTACGTGTGTCGAGTCGCGAAAGGCGGCCGTAGCCCTCGAACTTGTCGATCGCGAAGTACACCGAGCCGTCGTCCGCGCGATAGGCGACACCGTTCGCCTGGAGCCGCTCGACCAATGCGATCATCTCGGCGATGTACTCGGTCGCGCGCGGGTAGTGCTCGGCCGCCTGGATGCGCAGGTATTCGCGGTCCGCGTGGAACGTCGTGACGACGGGGTCGGTCAGCGCGCGGATGGTAATGCCACGTTCCGTGGCGCGCTTGATGATCTTGTCGTCCACATCCGTGAGGTTCATCACCTGCTCGACGCCCCAACCGCGCATGCGGAGTACACGGCGGAGCAGGTCCTCGAACAGGAACGTGCGGAAGTTCCCGAGGTGCGCCGGGTTGTACACCGTTGGCCCGCAGGTGTAGAGGCGCACGGTGGAACCGTCGGCCGGGGCGAACGGTTCGACCTCGCCGGTCAGCGAGTTATAGAGGCGGAACTCGGGCACGCGTGGAATTTAGCCACCGACCACCTTCGCCGTACGGTCGAACCCGTTTTCCGCCACGCGGGGCGCGAGCGGTGCGAGCGGTGCGAGCGCGCCTCGACGTCGCGACGGCGCGTCCTCAGGAATGATCCGCGAACCATGCACCTCGATTCCAAGCGCGCGACACTCGCTCAGCACCTGTTCCGACGTCCAGCGTTGCAGCGGCACGCGCAGCGTCCGCCCGCGGCGATAGACCGACGGTACCCGCAGCGCGAGCCGGGACCGCGCTTCAATCGGCATCGAGACGTCGAGCTCGATCGTCTCGCGAAGATCCACCGTTCCCGTGACCGTGCCGCCGACCATCCGCACGACTCGATCCGGCGCGGCGGGTGCACATGCCGTGGCATCGCGCGTACCGACGACGATGGCGATCGCGTCCGCCCGCAGGAACCCGAGGACCTGCGCGAACCGGGCGCGCTCGACACCGGACAGGCCGTCGAACGGCCGGTCGAGCAGCAGCACGCGCGGATCAGCGAGCAGGGCGCCGGCCAGGGCCACCCGCGCCGAGACGCCGGGCGTGAGGTGCCCGACACGGATTCGCGCAAACTCATCGAGTGCCGCGCGCCGCATGACGATGCCGACGCCGCTGTCGTCGGCCGAAGACTCATCGTCGCGCTGGGCGGCCGCGAACTCCAGCCACGGACGCACTGCGAGGTACGGGTGCGAGTCCGCCCGCGCGGGCGCGTACGCCGCCCGGGCGGCCGACCACCGGTGCGAGCCGAACCAGCGCACCTTGCCGGTGTCCGGGCCTACCAGGCCGGCGGCGCAATGCAGCAGACTGGTCATGCCGGCTTCGGCGCCTGCCTCGACCACGACGAGCTCGCCGGCGCGCACATGCAGCGAAGCGTTCCGGAGCGCGGTCGCGCCGCTCGAGGCGTAGCGAAGGCCGACCTGCTTGAGTTCCAGCGCAAGGGGTTCCATGCGCCGCACGATGCACCGTATTCGCGGCCAGCGCAGTAGCGCGGCCTCGCGAGACTCATCTTCTTATTGCACGCGACTCATTCAGGCGCCGGCGGGTCGCCGTACACGCGCTCCTGGAGCACGCGGCGCACCAGCACCAGCGTCACCGCAAGGAGCGGGACGGCGACGAGCAGCCCGGCGGGGCCGAGCAAGGTCCCGACCACGAGGACCGACAGGATCGTCAGCACCGGCGGGAGGTTGACGCCTTTATGGAAGATCATCGGCGCGACGACGTTGCCTTCCACCACGTGCACGACAATGCCGAGCAGCAAGACGAGCACGACTTGTGTCGCGCCGGCGTCGAGCACGAACAGCGCCGGCAGGATGGTGGAAACCAGTGTCCCGAAGAACGGTACGATCGCCGCCAGTCCGGCGAAGATCCCGAAGGCGAGCCAGTACGGCACGTCGAGCACCCAGAGCCCGATCGTCGTGAGGAGTCCCAGCGCCGCCATGTTGAACAGCTGGGCGAACACCCAGGAGCGGAGCGCGGTTCCCATGGAGGCGAGCACGTCTCGTGTCGCATCGCGGTGCCGAGGCGGGGCAAGGCGAACGACGAAGTCCACATACAGCTGTGGCGCTCGCGCCAGGTAGACGGCCATGACCAGCATCGACACGAAGTTGATCAGTCCATGCAGCAGGTTGAACACCTGCGGGAACAGCCCGGCCACGAGCGATTGCGCCTGGGAGACGACGGCATCGACGATATCCTGCTGCCGGTCCCCGCCGACGAACGGCGCGAGCGCCGGGACCCGGTCAACGAGGCGAGCGAGCCAGGCCTGCCACGCCGAGACATACGTCGGCAAGTTGGTCGCGAGGGCGCGCGTCTGCTCGACGACCGGCGGCACGAGCAGCGCCTCGATCCCCCAGAGCGCCAGCAGCGTCGCGATGATCGCCGCCGTGAAGGCGAGCGGGCGCGGCCATCTCGTGCGGGCGACGATCGCGTCGGTAAACGCGCTGAGGTACACGGCGACCAGCACCGCGATGAACAGCAGCAGCAGCAGGCTGACGGCGCGCCCGGCGAGCCAGAGCCCGAGGACGAGCACGGCGACAGCCGCGACGCCGGGCGTCAGCGTGACGCGACGCGACGCGGTAACGGATTCTGGCACCGTCGGCGACCCGGCGGACTACTTCTTTTCGATTTCGGCCTGCACGGTCTCTTCGCCGGCGCCGAGCGCTTTCGGGCGCGCGGCCGCGCCGGGCCCGAGCAGCCCCATCTTCTCCTTGAGGGCCAGCAGCTGCTGGTCGGCGCTGGCCGAGCCGGCCACTTTCTCGAGTCGCTTGAAGTCGCCGGCGAGCTTGTCCCCGGAGAACTCCTCATCGATCTCCGATGAGGCTTTGATCATGCGCTCGTTCTGGTTGACCTTCTCCTCCATCCGCGCAAACGCCTCGAACGCGCTCTTGTCGGACATGGACGACAGGGTCGAGGCAATGCGCTTCTGGGCTTCGGCCCTGCGCTGGCGCGCCACCAGGATGTTCTTCTTGCGCTTCGCTTCCTCGATCTTGTCGTTGAGGTCACGGAGCGAGTTCTTGAGTTTCTCGGTCTCGAGCGCCTGCGCTTGCCAGGTTGTCTCGAGCTGTTGCGCATGGGTGGCGTGTTCGTTCTGCCGCAGGAGCGCCTGCTTCGCCAGGTCGTCGCGGTT
>Ga0194131_10001966_pt1 | contig 34292 bp, 28 predicted proteins | sample TA2KigO120mmetaG_FD_148631 | JGI IMG/M metagenome (GOLD analysis project Ga0194131, IMG submission 148631) | Freshwater microbial communities from Lake Tanganyika, Tanzania - TA2015053 Kigoma Offshore 120m | ecosystem: Environmental > Aquatic > Freshwater > Lake | place: Tanzania: Lake...
GGGCGTTCGCATCCTCGCCGCGAGCGTTGTCGAGCAATTCGTTGCGCGAGTACGGCCGGCCGGGACGGCGCATCAGCGTCCAGAGCATCTTGAATTCGGTGGGCGTGAGCTGCATCTCCTCGCCATCGAGTGTTGCCGTGTGCAGCGTGCGATCGACTTCGATACCCGCAACCGAAATCACTTCGCCCGAGACGGGTTCGACCGACGGACGTCGCAACAGAGCTTTAATGCGGCTGATCAGCGGTTTGATTTTGAACGGCTTGGCGACATAGTCATCAGCTCCCATGTTGAAGCCGACGATCTCGTCCACCTCTTCGCTTTTCGCGGTGACCATCAAAATACGAATGCCCTGAGTCTTGGGATCGGAACGAAGTTGCCGACAAATCTGCAGGCCATCGAGCCCGGGCAGCATCAGGTCTAGCAAGACCAGATCGGGAACGGATGCCTGCGCCCGCCTCAAACCCTCGGCGCCGTCGCTGGACGCGCTGACGTCGAAGCCTTCGCGGCTCAAGTTGTAGCTCAGGATGTCGATCAGCGAGCGTTCATCCTCGATGATCAGGATCTTGGGCTTCGGCATGGAGAAAGCCTTTCTCGTCATACAGTATTACGAAAGAACTGTTTTCGGCTCGCCAATTCTCATTGGAAGTGAGCCCGGTGGCGAATGATTTCCCCTTCGACCAGATAGACTACATCTTCCGCGATGTTAGTGGCGTGATCGGCGACTCGTTCGATGTGCCGTGAGGCCGAAAAAAGACTCAATGCCGCCTCGATGAACTGCGGATCGCGTTTCATCACTTCCATGAGCTCGAAGATGATCTCGCGATTGAGTTCATCCACGACGTGATCGGACTCCGTCACATGCCGTGCGAGCTGGCTGTCCAGCCCGACGTAGGCATCGATCGACTGATGCAGCAATTCGACCGCCCGGTTGGCCATCTCTTTCAGTTTTTGAGGAACTTCAATCCCCGGCTGGTTGACCAGGCTGCAAGCTCGTTCGGCGATATGCACGCTGATGTCCGCGACTCGTTCCAGTTCGGCGCTGATCTTGAGCACCGAAGTGATCCGTCGCAGGTCGGTCGCCACCGGTTGATGCAGCGCGAGAATTTTCAGGCACTCTTCTTCGATGCTGACGTCGAAGCGATCGACCTCGTCATCTTGCTTGGCCAGTGCGCGAGCCCGATCGATGTCCGGGTCCGAAAGTTCGGCGACCGCTTTGTGGACAAGCTCTTCGACGGTCGCGCACATCGACAGCAGATTGCGATGCAGGATCGTAAGATCGCGAGTGAGGTGAATGGTCATGGAATGATTTCGTTACCCGAATTTCCCCGTGATGTAGTCTTCCGTTTGCTTCTTTCGGGGTGTCGTAAACAGTCTTTGTGTGTCATCGACTTCGATCAAATAGCCTTGGAAGAAGAAGGCGGTTCGATCGCTGATGCGGGCCGCTTGCTGCATGTTGTGGGTTACGATGACGATCGTGTAGTTCTGCTTCAGCTCGAAGATCAGGTCTTCGATGCGTGCGGTCGAGGCGGGGTCGAGTGCCGACGCCGGTTCATCCATCAGGATCACTTCCGGATTGGTCGCCAGCGCTCGCGCGATGCAGAGACGTTGTTGCTGCCCACCGGAGAGGGCGAGGGCCGAGTCTGGCAGACGGTCTTTGACTTCGTCCCACAGCGCGGCTCGCTTGAGCGATTGTTCGACAATTTCCAAGAGAGCTTTGTGGTTCCGCTGACCGGCGATCTTCGGGCCATAGGCGACGTTGTCGAAGATCGACTTCGGAAATGGCGTCGATTTTTGGAAGACCATGCCGACACGCTTGCGCAGCGCGACCACATCGACATCGGAAGCGTAAATCTCCTGCCCTTCGAGCAGCACGGTCCCGTTGTGCCGCGAGCCTTCGATGATGTCGTTCATGCGGTTGAGCGTTCTTAGGAACGTGCTCTTGCCGCAACCGGAGGGGCCGATGAAAGCAGTGACGCTCCGTTCGGCGATGGTCATCGACACGTCGAATAGCGCTTGTTTTTCGCCGTAGAAGAAGTTGAGGTTGCGGACGTCAAGCTTCGTGACCTCGGTTTCCACGGGACGAGTCCTTTTGTGGGTTTCGCGCTGTTGCCGCTGGTGCATCAAATCGGAAAACGACTGCATGATCGTCATACGATGAGCCTCCTGCCGCACGCCGAGCAGGCCGGCAGTGGCTTTGGTTGTCCGGTCGATCGTGGATGATGTCGTCATAGCTACCATCGCGTTTGTTTTTGGAAGCGGTGTCGAATCAGGATTGCCGCCGTGTTCATCACCAACAAGATGGAGAGCAACACGACGATGCCAGCCGCGGCGACGTGGGAATACTCCGCCTTCGGCTGGTTAATCCACTGATAAATCTGCAACGGAATTGCCGTGAACTTGTCGAACGGAGCGTCGAGCAAACCGTGTGGGTTTTTGAAGATGTCGGCCACATTCGTGATTTCACCGGGCGTGTAGGCGACATAGGTCAGCGCCCCGATCAGCATCAGCGGAGCCGCCTCGCCGATCGCGCGGGACAGGGCGAGGATCACGCCCGTCATGATCCCCGGCAGCGCGGCTGGGAGAACTTGATGCCGGATCGTCTGCCATCTCGTCGCGCCGAGGGCGTAGGAGGCCGTGCGAATGGAGGACGGAACCGCACGCAGCGCTTCCTGTGACGCGACGACGACGGTCGGCAGCACGAGCAGCGTCAACGTCAACGCGCCAGAAATCAGCGTGCGATCAAACGGGAGCGGAATGTCGACGGTTGTGAAGAGCAAGTTGACGACCAGCGTCTTCTCCTCGTCCTTATGGAACAGGCCGAACATCTTCACGAACGCGGTCATCCCGAGCAGTGCGTAGACGATCGACGGCACGCCGGCCAAGTTCGACAGATTGAGTTGGATCAACCGCTTGAGCTGGCCTTCGTTCGCATACTCTTCCAAGTACACCGCCGAACCGACGCCGATTGGCACCGAGAACAACGCCACTAACATCGTCAGCCACAGGCTCCCCCATAGTGCGGAGAGCAAGCCGGCTTCGCGCGGATTGCGCGAGTGATAGTTTGTGAAGAACTTTTTGCTGAGCGGAGGAGGCGATGGCTGCGCCTTATCCGGAGTGGCCTGTGCGGTAGCCGTCATGGCTTTGGGAGCGGGCCAAGTCATGGCTTTCCAGGCCACGCTCATCAGCAAAACACCGAGCACGACGATGCCGAACCAGGTTGATCCGCAGCACAACCACTCGAACGCTTTGCCGATCCGATGCCGGCGTGCCAAATCGGGTTCCTGAAGCTTGATCCGGACGCTCATTCGTAAACCTCCCGGAATCGCTTCATGACCCATTGAGCGAGAATGTTCATCCCCAGCGTGATGAGAAACAGCGTGAAGCCCACGCCGTAGAGACTCTTGTATTCGATCGTCCCAGCGGGCGTGTCGCCGAGGCTCACGCTGACCATGAATGCGGTCATGGTCTCCATGCTGCGGAACGGATTCAGTGAAAGACGCGGCATCTGGCCAGCCGCGATGCAGACCGCCATCGTCTCACCGATGGCTCGCGAAATCGCCAACAAGAACGACGCAACGATTCCAGAAAAAGCCGCCGGCACAACCACCTTCAAGCTCACGTCGTACTTAGTCGAACCGAGCGCATAGCCGGCCTCACGCAACCCGCGCGGAACCGACCGCAAAGCGTCTTCACTCAGCGAACAGACCGTCGGAATAATCATCACGCCGACCACGATGCCGGCACTCATCGCGTTGAAGATGTCCACGTCGATACCCAGCAGCGACTGAAAGATCGGCCGCAGGACATACGGCGTCACAAAAACCAGCGCGAAGTAGCCGTACACAACCGACGGGATACCGGCGAGGATTTCCAGCAGCGGCTTGACGACTCGCCGCAACTTCGGATGAGCGTACTCGCTGAGATAGATCGCGGCCGCCAAGCCAATCGGCAGCCCGATCAAACCGCCGATGCCAGCAATCACCACCGTGCCGCACAGCAACGGCAGGATGCCAAAATGTTTTTCCGAGAACTGCGGACTCCACTCCGTATCGGTCAAGAAATCGAGGACCGAGACTTCCTGAAAGAATGCCGTGTTCCCGCCGACTCCGACCACGGCTTCCGTGACGAACATGTAAACGATCATCAGCGTCGTCACGAGCGACAGCGACGCGCAGCCCATTAACACGCCTTTGATCGCCGACTCTTTGATGCGAGCCAGAGACAACTGCTTCGTCAATTGGATCGCCGCTTTCGGAGTCGAGAGTGGCGAAGTTTGAGCGACGGACAAGCGATGTTCCTTCAGTTGATCTGCCGAATTATGCGAGCGTTCGGTTCGCAAATCACCACAACAACCGGTCGTCAGCGTGTACCGGCGAAATCCCTTATTTGCTCCCTAACGCTGCCGCCAACCGTTTCTGTGATTCCTTCAGGTCGTTCTCCGGCAACTGGATGTAGTGGACCTCTTGCACGAATTCCTGGCCTTTGGAGATGAAGTACTTCACGAACTCTTTGACCTGCGGCTTCTCGAACGACTTCTTGTTGATGTAGATAAACAGCGGCCGAGACAGCGGCTTGTAGGTTCCGCCGAGAATCGTTTCGTTGGTGGGAATCACTGCTTTGCTGACGTCGTCACCGTCAGCGATCGCGACCAGCTTCACCTTGTCGGAGTTGTCGGCGTAGTAGGCGTAGCCGAAGTAACCCAGCGAGTTCTTGTCGCCGTTGACCCCTTGCACCAGCACGTTGTCGTCTTCGCTGGGGGTGTAATCCGAACGGCTGCTCTTCGCTTTACCGACAACGGCTTCCGTGAAGTAGTCGAACGTCCCCGAATCCGGGCCTGCTCCATACAGCCGAATCTCGGCGTCCGGCCAGTTCGGATCGAGCTCCTTCCACTTTTTGACGGTGCTTCCGGGACTCCACAGCGACTTGAGCTGCGGGATCGTCAGTGCCCGGCACCACGTGTTATCGGGATGTACGACGACCGATAGACCATCGATGGCGACTTTCAATTCGAGATACTCGATGCCGTTCTTTTGGCACTCGGCGATCTCTTTTTCGGAGATCGGTCGGGAAGCGTCGTTGATGTCGGTATCGCCCACGACAAACCGCTTGAAGCCGCCGCCCGTTCCAGCGATGCCGACGCTCACTTTCACGTCCTTGTGGACCTTCATGAATTCTTCGGCCACCGCCTGAGTGATCGGGTACACGGTGCTGGAACCGTCCGCGACCACCTCGCCGTTCAACTTGTCCGCCGGATCAGCGGCTGCGGACGCCCCGCCTGTCTCGTTCGTGGCACTCTTTCCGTTCCCAGAGAGGGAAGGCGTTCCGCTTGTGCTCGGCTTGCTCTCAACGGAACAGCCGACAGACAGAGCCAACAACGAGGACATCAAGAAAGTTCGTCTTAACAATGCAGCCATCCGTTCGATCCTTGTGTGGGAAGTGAGCGTTTTCAGACGTTGATCTGCGGGCGAACGCTATGCTCCCCAGAACAAGAACTGAAACAAGCTGCGGTTAAGAATTGATGAAGGCGGCCAGCCGCCAAGACAGAAAGCGGCCCATCTCTGCCGCGTCCCTACAGCAAGCTGCCCACCATCGGCAGCCGGATCGTGAACGTGCTGCCGCGTCCGGTTTCGCTGGCGACTTCCACTGAGCCTGCAAAGACTTGTACCCAATGCTTCACGATCGACAGGCCCAAACCGGTTCCGCCCAATTCACGTGAGCGGGCTTTGTCCACACGATAAAAACGTTCGAAGATTCGCAGTTGATGTTGTTTCGGAATGCCAATTCCAGTGTCTTCGACTTCGATCACCGCTCGGCGACCATCGACGTGCCAACGGATCGAGACTCGACCGGCGGCGGGCGTGTACTTGATCGCATTGTCCACCAGATTGTTGAGCACCGTCCGCAGTCCTTCTTCGTCGCCCCACACGACGACCTTGTCCGCGGCCGGCTGTGAGACCAGCGAGATCCCTTTTGAGTCGGCGACCGCTTGATGCTCAGCCACACAGAGACGCACCGCCTCATCGATCGACACGGGCTGCAGCTCAAATGCCTCTTCGGCGGCCTCGATACGAGCGAGGCTCAGCAGGTCGAGAATCAAGCGGTGCAACCGTTCAGCCTGCTCGTCGATCCGTTGCAAGAATTGTCGATTGTGAGCCGCATCGTCGATCGCTCCGTCGAGCAACGTTTCCGTATAGGCTTGAATTGTCGTCAGCGGCGTCTTCAATTCGTGCGACACATTGCTGACGAATTCGCTTCGCAGGTTCTCCAGCCGCCGCAACTCGCTGACATCGTGCAACACGAGCACTGCTCCCGGAGTTGGCTGACCCGGCAGCGGCAACGCAATCAACGCCACGATCGCATTCGTCCTGGGAACCGCGTATTCGATTCGCTCCGGCTGCTCGCCCAGCAGCGCCTGCTCGATCACCTTTTGCACCCGCGGATGCCGAGCCGCCTCGAACAGCGAACGTCCGACCGCTTGCGTCGCCGGAAGATCCAGCAGCGGACCCGCAGCGACGTTCGCGTACAGAATTCGCTGCTGAGCGTCGATGACGACCACTCCTTCGATCATCGAACCAAGGACGGTTTCGAGCAGCTCGCTTTGTTCCGAGGACTGACGAGTCTTCACTTGCAACTGATCGACACGCGATGCCAACTCGCGACTCATGCGATTGAACGCGCCGGCCAACATGCCGATTTCATCGCGGCTGGCGACGAGTACCTCCTGGCCCAGGTTTCCCGCCTCGATCGCCTGCGCCGCTTGAGTGAGCGTTTCGAGCGGATGCACCAATCGCCAAGCCAGCCAATAGGTCAAAGCCAGCGTGCAAACCAGAACGACAACCGCCGTGCTCCACACCAACCGAGCGGTCGCCTGCAACCGCGACTCGAACGGAGTCCACGGCAACGCCACTCGTACAAACCCGCGCGGTGCTTCGCGCGATCCAACACGCACCGCGCAGTATTCAAACGGCTCGCCAACCGATCGGCTGCCGCGTGTCGAAAATCCCACACCGACGCTCGCGGCTTCGAGAATCTCAGGGCGATCTCGATGATTCTCCAGCCGCCGAGCATCCGTCGCGGAATCGGCGAGCACGATCCCGTCGGCCAAAACTAACGTCAGTCGCGTACCGACTTCACGTCCGAGCGCCTCCAGCTTGGGCTGCCATGTCGCTCGCAGTTCTTCCAGCGGAACTTCCGATGCGACCCAGGACGGATCAGCGATATGCAACAGCACCTCCGCCTCATCCTGCATGCGCTGCCGCACCTCGACCTCAACCGCCTCCTGTTGCCACTTCAAGAAGATCACCACGAACACCACCGACGCAACGATGGTTACCGAGGCATACGTCAGAAACAATCGCCAAAACAAACGAGAAGACCACACGACGAATCATCCTTCACCGGCACGAGCCTATTTCCGCGCGTCAAAACGCTTGAGCTTCTCGCGATCGATCTCGATGCCGAGTCCCGGCTTCGTGGGGATCTCTAAATACCCTTCGGCGTCAATGCGGAACGGCTCGGTTGTCAATGAGTCAATGTACGCGCACGGCGTCAGATACTCGACATACCGAGCAATCGGCATCGCCGCCGCGAGCTGCAAATCAGCGGCCAGCCCCAGAGCCGTGTTCCAGCCGTGAGAAACCATCTGAATGTTGTGGTCGTAGGCCATCCATCCAATGCGACGCGATTCGGAGATGCCGCCGTTCTTCGTACAGTCTGGCTGGATGATGTCCACCGCGCGGCGTTCAAGCCACGGTCGGAACGACTGCCGCCGAGTCAGCACTTCGCCAGTTGCGATCGGCACGGGGGAGACGCGTGTCAGCTCGATGTACCCTTCGATGTCGTCCGGCGGCAGCGCCTCCTCAAACCAGACGATGCCGTAATCGGCCAGCATGTGCGCCGTCTCGCGGGCCCAATTCACGCCGTGCGGCCAGAACTGCTCGCTCCCTCCCGCATCGACCATCAAATCGACTCCGCCACCGACCGTTTCACGAGCGGTCCCGATCAGTAACTCGTCGAACTTGCGATCGCGTCGCCCGAACGGCCGCCAACCCATTTTGATGGCCTTGAAGCCGCGTTCAACCGTCGATTCCAGCGTCGCTCGCAACGCATCCGGCTCATCGAACAGGATCGAACCATATGGTTTGATCCGCTGCCGGTAATTTCCACCGAGCAACCGCGACACCGGTTGCCCGCACACCTTGCCAAACAAGTCCCACAGTGCAATGTCGAGGCCGCTGATTGCGTGCTCGACCGAGCCACCACGTCCTTGCCAGAACGACGATTGCCGCAGCTTCTCACTGACTCGTTCAGGTTCGACGGCCGATTCGCCCTTCAGCAGCGGCCACAACAATTCGACCGCCCCTTCGACGAGCTTCCCGGATGTGAAGCAGCTCCCCCAGCCGGACAAGCCCTCGTCGGTTCGTACTTCGACGAGCGTGTGCAGGTTCTCCTGCGGCTCATGACCTTGGGGCCAACCGCCGTCGACGGTCGCTCCGGTCAGAGGGATAACCTCGATGTGTGTGATCTTCATGGGTGATGTCCTTGCAGAGTTGTCTCAATCACCGGCGACAGCATTCCGGTGAGCCGCTCTGGCGTCAAGAAAGACACATCAACTCCAAACGCAGAATCTGAGAAAACCCGGTCGACGGATTCTTGCTGTCGCACTCGGACTTTCGAATTTCTGAATTCATGTTCCAGTCAATAGACTTAAGCCACGACCTCAACTTGGTCGCGACAAGAGAGCCTCCCATGGGCAGCTCCACCCAGACCGTTCGCCGCCCGATGCAAGTGCAAATGATCGAGGACAGTTTGACTGCGGCCAAGTTGACGATGGATCCGCTGACCAGGAGACAGGTCGCGCATCTCATGACTTGATTTAACACCGGCGAGGATGCGCTGGAGTTCTTGCGGCGCACGGGCAAGTGCGCCAAGGGTCCGCGGCCCGATTTGATTTTTCTTAAACTTGGATTGCCCGGGATCAGCGAGAAAGATGTGCTCGCGGCCGTGAAAGGCGATGCCGCACTGGAAAGCTTGCCGGTCGTCGTGTTGACCGCATCAGTGGATCCGGCGGATCGTGCTGACGTCGAGCACTTTGATTTAGCGTGTGTCTCACCAAGCGGTTGGACCGCAATATCTTCTTATGGCTGACCAAAGAGTTGAAGCAGTTTTTGTTGTCCGAAGTCATCTTGCCTCATGTCGATGAGGCCGCCGCCATGCCACCGGATGGCGTGCTCTCTTCGGGCGGGTCGCTGGGCTTGTTCAAGTGATGCCTGCGAACCCCGTGTAGCCCGAAAACAAGTCTTGCTCTGAAAATCGGATTTTCGATACATCCCGCTCTTCTCCTCTGAAGAGAGCTCTGTCTCTTCTCTGTCTTCCTTCCGAACTTTGATCCTCCAGCCGGAAAATCCACCTCATGAGCGGTGTCCAGGACGGCACCTTTTGTGGCGAGCGAGTGGGTCGTGTGCCCCACTGGGGATACTTGTCGCTGTTGGGGTTGGCTGTGCTGTCAGGATGCCAGTCGCTGCCTGACATTCGCGGCCAATCTCCGGCGTTCGACGAGCCCACTACAAGTAAATCGGTTCGGCGCATCAACGATGAGCCAACGCCCGATGAAGAAATCCTTCCAGACGATCTCGATGAAGGTTTGAATCTGAAGGGAGAACGTCCGGACGCGTTGACCGATCCAATTGTCGACATTGTGATTGAGGGCAACGACACGATCGAAACGACTGCGATTCGCAAATTGGTGCGTTCGGCAATCGGGCGGCCTCCGGCAGAGTCTCAGATTCGCGAAGACGTGCGAGCCTTGTACAGCACTCGCTGGTTTTTCAGCATCGAACCGCGTTATCGACGGAGCGAAGCGGGGTTGGTGCTGGTGTTTCGCGTGATCGAGCGGCCGATCGTCGAGAAGGTCGAGTTTCATGGCAACGAACGGATCAAAACGAGTTACCTCGAAAAATTGACCGGCCTCAAGCCAGGCAGCCCATTCGAGGTCAGTTTGAATCGCGAGGCGGCGAAGCGGATCGAAGAGCAGTACAAATCGAAAGGCTTTCCGTTCACGAAAGTCACGCTCGAAAAAGGAAATCAACGCGAAGACCGACAGGTGGTCTTTGTGGTCGACGAAGGCCCGAAAGTGATCGTCGGCTCTGTGAGATTCGAGGGTAACGAGTCCTTTTCAACTGGCGTCTTAAAACAGAAGCTCACGTTGAAACCAGCGATTCTCGGGCTGGCATTTCTGGGTAAGTACAAGCCGGAACAATTGCCGGACGATGTTGCGGCTCTCAAGCAGTACTATCACAGCCTGGGCTACTTCGACGCTGAGATCGAAAAAGAAGTCGGCATCGACGAAAGCCCATGGAACCCGCTGAGCTACAAGGCGGCCCACGCAATTATCACGTACAAGATCAAAGAAGGGCCTCGTTTCAAGATTCGTGATCTTGTCATTGAGGGGAACAAGATCTTCACGACCGAAGAGTTGTCCAACGAACTAAAATTGCGCTCCGGCGAGTTTTACAACTCGCGATACATGAGCAAGGATGTGGATGGAATTAAAGAGCGGTACGGTCATTTGGGGCGCACGTTTGCGAACGTCGAAGCGGTTCCTCGATTCCTGGAAGAGCCGGGGACGATGGATTTGGTTTACCATGTCAACGAAGACCGCGTTTACACAATTCGCCACGTCGATGTCCGCATTCACGAGGATCAGCCGCACACGAAACTGTCGGTGGTACTCAATCGCATGATGGTTCATCCCGGCGATCTCGCGGACCCCAAAAAGATTCGGCAAAGCGAACGGCGGATCGGCGGCCAGATCTTCACTCCCGGTGGGCCGGAAGCTCCTCGCATTCAGATCTCGAAGGTGCCCGACGCGCCGACTTCCAATCGGTCGCAAGTCGCACAAGCGGATGTCATTCGTGGGCAATCACCGGACCCCGCAATTGTCAGCCTGGAACGCCTGAAATCGGATTCGCTGATTTTTGGAACAAAAGTGTCGATTCGCGGCCAGAGTCCGGATTCGTCAGACGCCGATTCCCCGGACTTCAGTTCGTCGGTTTTGATGGCTCAGGTTCCCGCGCCGAATTATCCGTTCGGAGGTAATGCGACAGACCCCTTGGCGGTGCCTGAACTGCCTCCCGGACAAATCGATTTAGGGGTCGATGCAACCACTGCGCAAACCGGTCGCCTGTCGTTTGGCGTTGGCGTCAACAGCAATTCGGGAGTCGTCGGGTCCATCGTTCTCGAAGAAAACAATTTCGACATCATGAATTTTCCGCGAAGTGCGGAGGACATTTATTCCGGCCGAGCGTTTCGAAAGTTGCGCGGGCACGGTGAGCAATTCCGAATCGAGGCTGTGCCGGGTAATGTTGTCAGCCGCTATCTCGTGAGTTGGACCGATCCGTATTTCAATGACAGTCCCTACAGCGTCGGCGTCAGCGGCTTCTACTTCAATCGCTTCTATCGAGATTGGACGGAACAACGCACGGGCGGTCGAGTCACCGTCGGTCGACAATTAGATGCAGCTTGGTCGTTGATCGGTTCGCTTCGCATGGAATCGGTCCATCTCTCGAATCCGAGGACGCCGGTGGCTGCGATGGTGAGTGAAGTCCTCGGCAATTCCTTCTTGTCGACAGGTCGCCTCGCGGTCGCTCACGACACTCGTGATTCGCCGTTTCAGCCGCGTCACGGGCACTATGTCACGAGCGGATTTGAGCAGGCCTTCGGTGAGTTTAATTATTCACGAGTTGATGCGGAGGGGCATCAGTACTTCTACTTCTTGGAGCGACCCGATGGTGAGGGGGGGCACATTCTGTCGTTGGGCCTGCAAGCCGCATGGACCGGTGCCGACACTCCAGTCTACGAGCGCTACTTCGCGGGTGGCTTCCAATCGGTGCGAGGCTTCTCGTTCCGCGGCATCAGTCCGACCGATGGTCCAACACGCATTGGCGGGCAATTCAGCTTTCTCGGAGGAGCGGAATACCTTGTCCCGATCACTGCTGATGGAACCCTTGGAGTGGTTGCCTTCACGGACTTCGGCACAGTTCAAGACACTACGGCGAAGCTGGCCAATCTGCGGTTGACAGTGGGCTTTGGCCTGCGAGTCACAGTACCGATGATGGGACCCGCTCCGATCGCACTCGACTTTGGCTTCCCGCTCATGAAAGAGAAGGATGACCTGCTGCAGGTCTTCCAATTCACGATGGGCCTGACACGCTAATCCTGAACTGTGGACCAGATGCGTTTCGATTTGTGGATTCAACGGATGTATGCGTCCGACCTACGACAATGACTCCAGCGGGCCGACGGCGACCGTGGTCGTGGCCCCGAGCGGATAAGCGTCGAGCAGTTCGCGGACGTCGCGTGACGTAATGCCACGCAGCGTCGTGAGGTCGTCGTCCACCGAGCGATACTCTTGGCGATAGACCCAATTGCCCCCCAGCGACGAGAGCCGGCCCATTGGACGCTCGCTTCGCAGCACGACGCGCGACGCGACTTTGTTTTTCGCCTGATCGAGTTCCTCGTCCCGGATGCCGTGCAGATTGACGTCGGCGTAGATCGCTTGAATGCGAGCGAGGTTTTCGGAAACGGCCTCCGGCTCGCACGACAAATAGGTCAAGTAGCTGCCGCTGCCGTCGTACTCAGAGAAGTCGAGGTCGGCCGCCTCGGCAAGACCGGGGTCGACTAGTTCCCAGAACAGTCGGCTGCCGCTGTGATCCCCCACAATCACCGACAGAATCTCAGCGGCGAATCGCAGGTGATTCTGAGCCGACGGGGCGGGAGTCATCTGCATGATGTGCTCTTGCTGGCTTTTCGGCCGAGTGATGACTTTCAGTCCGCCCGACGGCTTCGCCTCGTGCGTCGCTCGGCCGCAGGTTCCTGATGGCCAATGCCCACAATGCTGCTCGGCGAGCGAAACAATTTGCGACCATGCGGAATTGCCAGCGATCGCCAGCGTGAAATTGCCGGCGAGATATCGGTCGCGGTGATACGCACGCATCTGATCGCACGACAGCGCCGTGATGCTTTCTTTCGAGCCGAGCACGCTTTGCCCGAGCGGGTGCCCGGCGAAGTGTGTCTGCATCAGATTCTCGTAGGCCGTGAAGCTCGGCTGGTCGTCGTACATGCCGATTTCTTCCAAGATGACTTTTTTCTCCATGCCGAAGTCTTCTTGACGCAACGCGGGGCGCAGGATGTTTGCGAACAGTTCGAACACTTGCGGCAAGTACTCGGGCAAGACAGCGCAGTAGAACAGCGTGCCTTCCTCACCCGTGGCCGCGTTGTTAATGGCTCCGACCTCGTCAAAGATTCGATTGACGTCGCCGGTCGAGTACTTCTCGCTCCCTTTGAAGACCATGTGTTCCAGAAAATGACTGACTCCCGAAACAGCAGCGGTTTCGTCACGCGAGCCAGTCCGGACGAAGAAGCCCAGCGCGACCGAATGTACCGCCGGATTCAACTCAGCGATGACCACCAAGCCGTTCGCGAGTTTTGTTTGATGAAATGTCATGGCATCTTTCGTGGAGATAAGCGGATCGCCTGTCGTGCGATGAGCAGGAGAACCGCCCGCTGCTACGGAACTTTCAAGGCGTTCGGGCCGATTGTCAGGACAGTGAAGTCACGCGCCGGATGTTGATGGACGTAGTCCAGCACTCCGGCCACGGTTAGTTCATCGATGTCGCGGCGGATGTCGTCCAGCGTTTGGACACGTTTCAGAAAATGCCAGTCGCGAGCGATGGACGTCGCACGGCTGGGCGTCGATTCCTGCTGCATGATCAGCGAACTCTTTGCGCGGGCTTTGCAGCGTTCGAGTTCATGGGATTCGATTCCATCTCCGAGTCGCTGCAATTCACGCAGCGTCACGTCGAGGGTTTCCTGCGCACGTTCCACGGTTGTGCCGGCGTAGCAGAGAACTCGCCCTTCGTGCTTCAAACTGTTGAGCGATGCGTTGACCGAATAGCATAAGCCACGACGCTCGCGAACCTCGGTGAAGAGCCGCGCGCTCATGCCCCCGCTCAGGACTCCGACTGCCGCCCAGGCCTTGTAGTAATCGGGATGAGCGTATTCGATGGCGTCGTAACCAATGCCGATGTGCGTCTGCGTCGAGTCGTGATTGATGTGTCCGATTCGTTCACCGCGCGGGCCAGTGACCATCGAGGAATCGGGCTTCATGGCCCAGTCGCCGAACTTGTCGCCGATCAAGTCGAGCATCTCTGGAATCTCAACCCGGCCGGCGATTCCCAAAATGGCACCGTTCGGACGCAGGCAGCGGTCATAATGAGCTCGCACGGAGTTTGCCGTGATGCGTGCGATCTCTTCGAGAGTTCCTTCCGTCGGCAAACCCCAGGGCGCGTCGTAGCAGCGGCGGCGGAGCTCGATCATCAGTTTGCGTTGCGGTTCATCTTCGATCGCTCGCAGCGACTGCTCGATTCCGGCGATCGCACCTTCAAATTCTTCGTCGGGAAGTTGCGGCCGCCGGATGATGTCGGCATACAGCGACAATGCGGCCGGGACGTTTGCGCCCAGCGTGGCGGCCGTGAACGCCAGATGGTTCAGCCCGGTGCTCTCGTTTCGCTGCACGCCTAAGTTGTCGAGGGCATTCGACAAATCGCGACTATCGAGGTCTCCGGCTCCGCGTATGATCCAGTCGGTCAGTACCGCTGCGGTACCGCCGTGGCTGGCAGGATCAAACGCGCTGCCGCCCGGAATCAAAAAACAAAAAGCCGCCGATTGCACGTCGGACATCGGCTCGATCACGACCGTCAACCCGTTGGGCAACTCGTGCGTGTGAATGATTTGTTCGGGCATCGCACCGTCCGTGAGGCTGGCGAAAAAGCAAAAAGCCGGCGGAGTCTGACGGGGTACCGGGAGTGTGACAAGCGAGCGTCAAACAGCCCCGACGTGTCCCGCGGCGAACAATCTCGCGTCGACGCTGCGGCGCCGACGCTCGATCGCCGGGGTCAGCACGCGTGTGTGTGGGATTGTGCAGAGATACTCGCAAATCTCCCAGACGTCTTCTTCCGTGGTCATCCAATGGATGTGATCAAAGCGATGCAAATTCACCGGTTGCGAAAAACTGCGCAGCGTCTTCTCACCGGCAGTGTTGAAATAGTGTTCGTAGTACGACATCACCAGTTCGCGAAGCGTGCGATAGACCGGTTCGCGAAATCGCAATCCCGCGTAGTTGGATTTGGCGATCGCGCCCCAACGACCGTGCTCGCGAAAGACGGTCAACAGATGGTCGTCATCGCGAATGGCCTCCATATCGATGATCAGCGGCGGACTTCCGTTGGCATCCAGCGCGGCCGCCGCAAAGAGTGCTCCTTCGGCACAATGAGCCCGGCGATCTCGGATGACACGACGCGGCGAGCGACAGGTTGTTTCTGGATTGTAGTGAACTTCGTTATCCAGAAACGCTTGAATTTTCTCTGGTCGATTTAAGCTTTTGAGCAAGCCGAGTTCTTCCGGCGAGAGGCGTCCATCCATGAGCGTCACCTTGAATTGCTGCGAGTGAAATCCGATCCAGCGAACCTGTCACGAGTCTCCGCTGATCACGGGAGCGAATTGTCCAGCCAGCCGAATCACGGCTTCGGCAGGATTCATGTTCATCAGCACTCGGCCGCCGGTTCCCCAACGTCCGCGCTGGTAGTGAAAGACGGCGGCCGCATCGCGAACCGTGTCTACGGCAGCGACACCCTCCATGTCACCACCTTCCACGGCTTCAAAGCGAATGTGCAGTCCAACGAATGCGGTCAGTAAGCCAGTGTCACAGGCACGAGCAAACGTGACTTCACTCTGCCAGTCGCCATCCAGCCATTTCAGGCCTCGCGGCTTCCCGGAGACACGAGCGAGATCAAAGAACTTGGCCTCCAGAAGTTCACGCTGCATCCGAAATTGTTGCAGCGCGTCTTTTGTTTCGGCTTGGCGGCGCGCCGCGGCCCACGAAGCGAACAGACGACGGCCAAAGCCCAGGACCCCGAGCAGTCCGGCGGCAACAGCGATCAAGAGGGCAACCATCGACCAGGGGAACAGCATGTTGGACTCCTGCAAATCAGCAAGAACATAGTATGTGCGAGCCGTCACAGTTCCAAGGGGAACAGGGCTGAGATCGCCGCCTCGAAGACACGCTCTTCGGAAGGAAGGAGGAAACTCAACTTGGAACCCGTGGGTGAAGCAGGTTTGTACCGCAATCGCCCACTGCGGCTCTCAATAATTGTCTTGCATAATGACAAGCCCAGTCCCAAGCCATCTGGCTTCGTAGTTACAAAAGCGCGAAATCCTTTTGGCTACTGTTCCGCAGAGACACCACAATCACGGTGCGTGATGGATACTCGCAACCAACCGGCTCGTTCGTTTTGCAATTCCACCAACATCCGGCACTCGTCGGCGGGGATATCCTCCATTGACTCCAGACGATTGCGGATCCGGTCGATCAATACTTGCGTAATCTCCGCGTGGTCGGCGTGTGCCTTTGGCGGATTCGGATCGGCTTTGATTTGCATCGACACGTCGACCCGGCGTCGGTGAAACCTCGCAATTCGAGCAGCATCCGAAATCAGCGGCGCGAGATCACCAAATTGTCTGTCAATAAATGCCGAGGCTTACGACGCGCGCGTGGGTCCGGGATCTCATGAGCTTGAGCCCGCAAACCTCACTGCACGACATCGTCCCACGCCTGTTTTTTCACGACACCCCCTGAACCAATCCAAATCAAGAACAGCTTGTGATGACTCTGATTCATTCACGCAAACCGAACTCACAACGCCGTCACGACTCTTCACGCGTTGGCCCTGATGAACGCCATGGACGCCGCAACAGACGCCCTTTTCCCACGTCGAGGGAGGTTCTCGAAGCAGTCCTCCATTTCGGCTCTCGCAAGATCGAGGCGGCAAACGCAATCTTTATGAGTTCCAGATCGTTTGAACTGACCTACGTCCCGCCGGCAATCACTCACGCCGCTAAGACTTTTCTACCAACGACAAGGCCCGCGTGCCGCACGACAAGCGTGCGTTGATTCATTGGGAACGACTGACTCAGATCAGGCCGGATTGCGACCAAATGTCATGATCGTGATATCATCATTCTGCGGACGGCCATTGGCGTGGCGTCGAACATCTGCCAGCAGAGCTTTACCGAGTTCATCCGCTTTTTTCGGCCCCTTCTTGATGAACTCGCGCAGGTGTTCCAGCGTGTAGAGGTCATCGTTCGGAGCCATCGCTTCGCTGACACCATCGGTGAACAGAACCACGAGATCACCAGGTTCCAGTTTGAAGTTGAGCACGTCAAACGAATAGCCATCGACCACTCCGATTGGAACACCGACGGTCTCGTCGGGAAACTCGAACAGGGACCCGTCGGCACGACGGATGATCGGCGACATGTGTCCGGCGTTGACCAGGCTCATCTCGTGGGTGGTCAGGTCGATGATCGCCAACACATAAGTCACGAAGCGTCCCTCAACCGCGTTCGCGCACATGTGGTGATTGATCGCCTCGACAGCCGGCCCAACCTCATAGACGAACTGCATTGTACTTTGGCAGCAACTTGACATGCGTGACATGATCAACGCGCCAGGAACCCCCTTGCCTGCCACGTCACCGAATGAGAGAAAAATCTTGTTTCCCGGCAACATTCCGGCATCGTAGTAATCACCGCCGACCGCTTGGGCCGCATCGTAGGAAGCGTAGAACTCGTAGCCAGGCGCTTTGGGAAGTTCACCCGGAAGCAACGCACGTTGGACGTTGCGAGCGATTTCCATTTCGCCGTCTTGCTTCTTCTTTTCCATGAAGGTGACCAACAGTTGAGCACCTTCGTACGACAGCGCCGCTTGTCCAGCGACGGCCATCAACAGATCGAGGTCTTCTTCGTTGAACTGACTAATCGGGTTCTGAGTATCAATGCTGATCACGCCCATCGGCTCACCTGCATGGCTGAGCAACGGCACGCACATCATCGAGCGGATATTCAAACTGGAGATTGATTCGCTGGCGGAAAATGCGGCATCGTTGGCGGCATCGGCCGACAGAATCCCCGTCTTGTCGCTGAGCACTTTGTTGAGAATCGTCCGGCTGAGCTTGACGGTTGCATCCTCACCAGTCCGGCGGTGCTTCATGGCTCGCGGAACCAGTTTTCCGTTTTCCTCTTTGAGCAGAATGCAACCACGGTCGGCCTGCGAAAAAATCTCGAACAGAGCTTCCAGAATCCTCGGACAAATCGCCGTCAAATCGACGACGCCCGCTAAGCTGCGTGTGATCTCGATGACGGCTTTGAGTTTGACCTCCGGCCGCACATCCAGCATTCCGAATTGGCCGCCCCCACCCCCGCCAATCCCCACTAAGGTTCCAGTGATTGTCGAGCCGTCATCCGTTTCTTCGACGAAGTCCACCTCGTGGCTTGTATCCGCCACGGGTTGGGGTCGTGGAATCATTGGCTTTATGGCTGGGGAAACCGATGCCGAACCTTCGCCCTGAAATCTCAGAAGGATCGGTCCAAGCTTGATGCGGTCATCGTGAACAAGCTGAACTTTGCCTTCGATCTGTTTGCCGTTCACGAACGTCCCGTTGCCGCTGCCCAAATCTTGGATGAAATAATTTTCATCAACCTTGGTCACTTGAGCATGACGCCGCGACACCGTGTTGGAGTCCAACTGAATGGTGCAGCCTGGATGCCGTCCCAGAATCGTCTCCCCGTCGAGAATCGGGTGCGAGACCGCTTTCCCTCCTTGTAATACAACCAAAATTGCCATAACTGCTATTCCCCAACACCTAACTCAAAGACGGGGTGATTACTGACACCCGCCGTTCCCACAGCATGCTGAGGATGGTATTTGCCGCCGAATGACACTGCAACGAGACGACGATGATCAACGGATATCACTTGCCGCTCACACCGAAGATCGCTTCGACATTTCCACGCAGATTCTGGCGGCCAAGTTCTAAAGCGTGCTCTTCCGCCCAGCCGCGGCCGATCACGAAATCTTCAGCCAAGACTTTCGCCAGAATGCGCCGATACATGCCGAACTTTGGCAGAGCGAATTCGAGCTTGTACATGTCGCTGTAGTAGCCGATCTGCTTGGTGCGCGGGACCGCTTGCAGACGAGCACGGCAGTCGGTCTCGATGTAGGCCGGGATGTTCGAGTACCACCAGTGCCCGTTCGTGACAACGTTCGGGAAGATCCACGAGTAGCTGACCAGTTCCTGGTTGCTGATCTGAGCCAGCACCGAGATTGGGAAAGTGACCTGCGGGAAGGCGTTGAACAGCGTCTTGTATTGAATCAGCGAGACACGCTGGTCGAACAGGTCTTGGCCTTGATAGACGCCGGCTTCGTACACGCGGCGGTTGACTCCGATCATCAAATCGAACGGCAGCTTGTGATCGGCGCAGTGCTCGGCCAGCGTCCAGAAGACGAAGCGGCTGAGCGTGCGTTGTTCGTCGGCCGACAGTTCCTTGCCAGCGGCCACCGAGCGGATGATCGGATCGGCGGCGGACGCCTCGATGCGGATCGGCTCGAAGTCCGGCGGCAGCGAAATCGCGCAGGCTTTCGCGTTCTTCGAGACGAAGTGCTCAAACAGCTTGCCGACCGCCTGCTTGAGCGACGCCGCGCCGCTGAGTTCCACGCCGGTCGCCTTCGCCAACCGCGTGCGAGTCTCCGACTTCGTGAGATGAAACACGAGGTCGTCGGTGCGCAGGCAGGGGATGTAGCGTCGCGTGTCGAAGCCGGTCAGCGGTTCATCAAAATTGTTCGTGAGGAAAATCTGTTCGAGCTTGCTGATCTTCAGCACCTGTTCTTCCCAATCGGGCTGAGCCATCTTGCGGGCCGCGTCGTCGTACAGCTTCTCCCAATTCGACGGCGTGATGCGGTCCTCCTCGAAGCCGAAGAAGACGCGGCACATCTCCAGCAGCCAACTGTATTGAGCCGTGTTCTCGATGTCGGCCAGCTTCGGCACGAGCCGGCGGACCTTTTCCTGCGGGTCGATGCCCGGCTGTTCGATCTGCTCGCGCGGCAGCCCCGCCGAATGAGCCAGCTCGGTGTAGTAGTGGTAGCCCAAGATGTCCGCCAACGTGTGCGACGCCGGATCAAGCTGATTGATGTGCGTGTGCGGGTCGATCAGGACGAGCTGTTCCAACTCCCCCAGCAGTCGTTGTTGCAAAGAAACTGACATCAGCAGCAGGCTCCCAAGTGTCCGAGGTCTCGATCAATGCGATCGTCGCGCGACCAAGGGCCGCCGCGACGAACAGAGAATATCGAGGCGCGCCAATCCGTGACAGGAACCTCCCGACTGTGAAAACGCAAGACCGTGCGATGCCGTTGGGATAGGCCGCACGCTTCCGATCTTGATATCCGCCTTGCCGACAAACCACGCATTCGGTTGGCAAACTCTGAACTCAGGGATAGTTTAGTTCGGTGGTCAAACAATCGAGCCGATCGCAGCCGCCGAGAAAGGCCACGTCCAGCTCAATGCACTGTGGGGCGACAGCAAAATGAACTTCCTCAAACGACTATTTCGTCAAGGGCAACGTCAGTCTGACATGACGACTATCACCGGCGATTGGATTGGCCACTATGAGCAGTATCACAGTCGCAGCAGAATCGCTGCGACTCTTGTCCAAGATGGCGTTAGTATTTCTGGCCGCATGCGTGACTTAGACACCAATACTGCCCGGAAACTCTACGATGCCGTCGCACACGCTGGTCTTCCGCCGGGTGCTGACGAAAAACTTGACGAACAGATTCGAAGTGCGATTCCAAATGCTGGTCGTGATCCGATCGTCGTTCGTTCTATTCTCCCAACCGACGCGGTACTTGCGGGAACGGTGAATGGCGCATTTGTCCGGTTCTCAAAGACGTATCAGGGCAAATCATTTCATGGCTATGAAATCGGCGAGACAGGAATTGGATACGAAACACCTGCGCATTCAGTTGAATACTCCGGACGGATCTCGCAGGACCGAATGAAGATCATTGGTAATTGGACGATTTATCAAAAGGAAGCACCACGCGGCTTCATCGACGGAAGCTTCGAGCTATCGCGAGTCATTCTGAATACGGATTCGTGATCATCGCCCAAGAAGACGGTCAACCCGAGCGGCGGATCGAGCGGGTTCTGAATTCAAAGGTTCTTGGCCGCCGCCGGGGTACCTTGATCGTTCGGCGTTCACATAGACTACGATGTCCCGCCGCGCATCACGTTGACACGTTTTCGGAGTTGACCAATAATCTCGCGACTTTTGAGGGCTGGCCGAGCCGATGTGTGGGCCGGCGGGTCTCGTTTCACTTTCGCAAAAGGTTCCTTGTCATGGCCGGAAATGTTTTGGAGTTCACGGAAGCCAATTTCTCGTCGCAAGTTCTGGAGAGCAGCCAGCCGGTGCTGGTCGATTTCTGGGCTCCGTGGTGCGGCCCCTGCAAGATGCTTGGTCCGACAATCGATGAGATCGCTAACGACTATGCCGGAAAGTGCGCGGTTGGAAAAGTGAATACGGACAGCGACGGCAACATCGCGTCGCAGTACGGCATCCAAGGCATCCCCACCGTGATCCTGTTCAAGAATGGCCAGCCGGTCGATCGCTCGGTCGGCCTGGTCAACAAGGCCAAGCTCGCCAGCATGATCGACAAAGCGCTGTAATTTATCGGATGGGCACTCTGGCCCATCCCGCAGTTCCTGAAAAGGGACGGGCCAGAGTGCCCATCCTACGACTTTCCTGGGAAAGGACTCCCGGAATGACTGACCAGACGCAAGCCGACCGTTCTGACTTGAAGCCGCATGCTCACGACGGCTCTCCGGAGCCGTTGTCTCGTTTTGTGCCGCTCGCTGATGGCCGAGTTGCTCGGTTTGATCCGGCGGACAATGAGGCTTCAGCGGCCTTCGATTCGGTTCCCGCGCAGCGGCACGACGAAGTGCTCAGCCAGGCGAGTCTGTTCGTCGATCAACTCCGGGCCCAAGTGTCCGAGCTACAGCGGCGCGACCAGATTTTGGCGACGCAGCTTCAGCAGATCGAACACGAGAGTCGTAACCTGCGGCAGTGGAAGCAAGAGGCCGATCAGGAGTTGCTGTCGAAAGAAATTACCCTGCGGCAGCGTGAGACGACGCTCGCCGAACAGATCGCCGCGCAGCAACACGCCATCGAACAGCTTCGTACTGAACAAGCAGGCCTTGCCAATGGCCGCGAGCAACTCGAAGCGGATCGCATCCGGCTGATGTCCGACATCGGCACAAAGGTCGTCGCCGAGCGAGAACGCTTGCAGCAAGCGATCGCGGCTGCCGACCTGGACCGACAGTGCCGCGAGATGGAGTTCGAGCAACAGCGGCAACGTCTGGAAGAGGCATTCCAACTCAAGTTGCAAGAAGTCGAGGCCGCAAAGTCGCATGTCCGCGAAGTCGTAACCGAAGAGGTACTCACGGCGGAGTTACGGACCGAACGAGACACGCTGCTTCGCGAGCGCAACGAATTCGAGCGCCAACGAGCCGACTTCATCGCGAAGCGCGACCGCGAACGGGCAGAACTCGAACACACGCGTGAAGTTCAGGAGGCGGCCGTCGCTCGCGTGCGTGAGGAATTGCTCGCCCAACGACAGGCGCAGTTCGCCGAACTGGATGCCGCGAAACAGGCTCAAGAAGCGAGCTTGCTCGAGGCCCAGGAAGCGTTTGCTCGGCAGCGCGAGCAGCAACTGACCGAACTGCGGCACGAACGCGCGGTCCTCGAAAACCGCTTGCGATTCCAACAGGAACACCTCGCAAAGGCACGGCAGGAAATCGAATCGGCTCAGAACGACTTCCGCCGTGAAGCGCAGCGCGTGCGCGGCCAACTGGAAGAGGGCGAAGCGATCATACGCTTGCGGCAGTCGCAACTCGACCGCGTGCGAGCGTTGCTCGAAGAACGCGAACGGTCGGTCAATCGCGAGCGAGAGATGCTCTTCAAGTCGCAGCGAGCGTTCGAGCAATTCACCGAACACGACCGCGAGCGAATCGCTCGCGAACGCGAAGATTGGGATCGTGAGCGCGGGAGCCAATTGGCCGATCTCCGTCGCCAGCAGGACATGCTCACGCTGCATGCTCAAAACCTAGAAGGCCGGCGTGAACGGCTGGACAACTTGCGAGCCGAACTGGAAGAAACGCATCGCACGACGCTCGAACGCCGCATGGCCATCGAAGAAGCGTGGGCGCAGTTGACTCAAGCCTGCGGAGCGGAAGTCGCCCAGCAACGACTCGACCAAGCTCAGCAACAACTTTCCGGTCACTATCGCGGCCTGCGCGAAGCCTTGATCGAACAACGCCGCGAACTCGACGAGATGCGACTGGTCTTTCAAACCCAGCGAGACGATGTCCGCTCCGAACAGCAGACGCTCTCCGACTGGGCCGCAACCCAGGAACGGAAGCTCCGGGCGCGCGAGAGCGATTTGCAGACTCAGGCCGAGCAGCTCAACGTCCGCGAGTCCGCATGGCGTTCTGCCAGCCAACGCTGGATCAACGAGAAGATCGAAGCCGAGGCGGTCATTCGCGACCTGCTTGAACAACTCACTTCATTGACGGAGCCGACCTCGTCGGTTTCCATTTGGCCGCGTCCGGCAATGCCGGTCTACGAGCAGTAAGCCGGAGCACGCTAGCGTCCGGTTCCCGCTACCAAGAATTCGAGTGGCGACAGTTAGCCGCAGGGTGCTAGCCCCGGTTGAACCGGACGCTGGCGCGTTCCGGCTGATTCGTCCGAATCGCGAAGTGCAATGCCATGAAACGTTCACTGCCGTTGATGGCGATTGTCAGCATCATTTTCTTCAACGTCTGCGGCGGGGCATATGCGTTGGAGGAAGTGTTGGCGGTCGGGCCGGGGTTGGCGGTGCTGTTGCTGATGATTACGCCGCTGGTTTGGGGTGCTCCGGTGGCGTTGGTCTGCGCGGAGTTAGGTTCCGCGATCCCGGAAGAAGGGGGCTATTACGCTTGGTCGAAGCGAGCGTTGGGGCCGTTCGGTTCGTTCTGCCAAGGTTGGTGGGCGTGGCTTTACACGTTCGTGGACATCGGGCTGTATCCGATGATGTTCTGCGATTATCTCGCGTACTTCGTGCCGGATGTCGGCGAGGACGGGAATTTCTGGCTGCGGCGAGGGGCGATGCTCGTCATCATTTGGAGCTTCGTGCTATTGAATCTGTACGGTTCGGTGACGCTCGGAAAGTTGGCCCACGGAGCGACGTGGCTGGTGCTCAGTCCGTTTGTGATTCTGGTGTTGATCGGAGTGTGGCGTGGCTGCACCTCGGGGTTCGCGCAAAGTCCAGTGACACCCTTCGTGAGCGGCGAGGCATCGATCGAATCGGCGCTGGCGGCGGCAATCCCGTTGGTACTGTGGAACTTCATGGGCTGGGATTCGGTCTCGCCGATTGCCGGTGAGATGCAGCATCCGCAGCGCGACTATCCCCGCGCCCTGTTGATCGCAGCGCTGGTGATTGCCGCGTGCTATGCCCTGCCCGCGTTGGTAGCGATGGCATTGCTCGACCCGGAACAGATCACCTGGACCCCCGGAGCTTGGAGCAACGCCGCAAAACAGATCGGCGGGGAGTGGCTGGGAAGTTATCTCAGCGCGATGGGAATGCTGTCCGCGATCGGGCTGTATTCGGCATTGGTCCTGGTTTACAGCCGAGTCCCGTTCGTGATGGGTGTTGACGGCTACTTGCCGAAGGTGTTGATGAAAACAAATCGCCGAGACGCACCGTGGGTCTCGTTGATCGTTTCCGGAGTGGTGTATTCGATCGTCGTCTGTTCTTTTCGAGACTTGGAAGAATTGGCGTCGGCGGATGTCACCATTTATGGGGCGATGCTGTCGCTGGAGTTGTTGTCGTTTTTGGTGCTGCGTCGCCGTGAACCGAATCTCGCAAGACCGTTCCGAGTCCCCGGAGGCTGGGGAATCGCGGTAATGCTCTGCGTGCTCCCGGTGCTGTGCATCGGAGCCGGTGTGTACTACCGAGTTCAAGAGCCTGCTGAAGAGGGTGGCGGCTTGTGGAATGTCGTCGGCCTCGCGTTGGCCATCATGGCGAGCGGCCCCCTGCTCTATCCGATTGCGGCATGGTGGCGTGTAAAGACCTGTCGCTCTGAATCAACGCCTGGCGAGCGGCAGGGCTTTAGCCCTCCGAGTTAGGCTTTTCGTCCGACAACAACTTTCGGTTCTCGGCATCAGACCGTCGGGGCTGTCATTTCGACGACAAATGCGGCACCGCAATCGAATTTGCTCACCATGTCCCTCAGTGTCCGCCTCCCACGTTGCGGCGTTGGGCCAGATCTTCCGCCGTCGCTTGGGTGTGCTGGATGAAATTGGGGAGTAACGAACCAACGATCATGCCGACGAACGATGCGGCCAAGCCGTAAAGCTGCGGCGGCATACTCCGCCAGACGTTTTCGCTCTCTGTGTCGTGGTACGAGAACATGAAGCCGAGCCAGACTGAGACGGCCAGCACGATTGCGAAAACCGCGCCTTGAGTGGTGGCTCGCTTCCAATACACGCCAAAAACCAGCGGTACAAAAGCGACTACCAGCGTCACGCTGTAACCCGCTTCGACCATCTCGTACATGGTGGCACCGGAGTTTACCGACATCGTCGTGGCCACGACCGCCACTAGAACCAGCAGCGAACGCAGCGTCATCAGCATTGCCTGGTCGGTCAGCTTCAGTCGTTGTAGAAAAATTCGCAGCACGTTTTCGGTGAGCACGCTGGCGGGGGCGAGCAATGTGCCGCTGGCGGTCGAGAGAATGGCCGACATCAACGCACCGAAGAACAGCACCTGGCACCAAATCGGAGTCACATTCAGCACCAGCGACGGCAGAACCTGTTGCACCACGCGTGGATCGTCAGACTGGAATAACTCGACGAAGCTGGGGTCGATCAACGTGGCGGAGTAGGCAATGAACATCGGCACGAATGCGAACCCAAAATAGAAGAGACCGCCCCAAAAGGTGCCGATGGTCGCCGTCTTCTCATCCCGCGCGCTGGTGACTCGCTGAAACACGTCCTGTTGTGGGATCGAGCCAAATGCCATCGTGATGAACTGGCCGATGGCAACCATCCAGGCGGAAGCCGTCAGATGCGGAAAGACATTCAGTTTTCCCGCGCGATACGCATGGTCGATGACTTCGCCCACGCCGCCGGCACGATGGCCTAGCAAGGCCGCGACAAGAATCAGCCCCACCACAATCGCCACCGTCTGAATCACGTCCGTCAGAGCGACCGACCACATGCCGCCAAACATGGTGTAGATCGTGACGATCACCGCTCCGACCATAATCGACTGATTCAGCGTCAGATACTCCGGGAACAAGACGTTGATGACCAATCCCAGCGCCGAGAGTTGAGCACTCGTCCAACCGAGGTACGAACTGGCAATCCCCAGCGACGTGATGACCTCGACGAACTTGCCGTATCGCAGATGGTAGTAGTCGCCGATGGTCAGCAGTTCGAGCCGATAGAACGTCCTCGCGAAAAAGAGAGCCACAAAACACAAGCAGACCGACGCTCCGAATGGGTCGCCGGAGACGGCCCCCAAACCGTCCTTGGCGAATGTCGCGGAGACTGACAACACGGTCTCCGCCCCGAACCACGTCGCAAACACGCAGGCGAAATTCATGTAAAGCGGCAGCGACCGCCCCGCGACCATGAAGTCCTTCGAGTCCTTCACGCGCGTCGCCGCCCACAGGCCCACCGCCACCGTGGCGATCATGTAAAGAATCACGCACACCACCAGCATCGTTCGCTCTCCAGGAAACAGACTGCTCGATCGATTAACAATCGAGGCGGATGGTAGTGAGGTCCGCCACTTTCGTCAGTATCCCACCGCACAGCCATCTTTGCGCGGGTCGGTGCCGCCATGCAACACGCCATTTTTGTGGTCGATCAGAATTGCCTGATAACCGCCAAATGCACCGCCGGGACCAGTCAGTTGATGACCGCGCTCGGTCAGCATCTTCAATGCTGCGGCCGGGAAACCGTACTCGTGCCCGACAGTGCCACCATTCGCCGACATCGGGCGGCCCGTGGGAGTCGCGCTGCCGGTGTGTTGCATACGCGGGTGCTCGCCCGCTTGTTGCACATTCATGCCGAAGTCGAGCATGTTGACGAGCACCTGCACATGCCCTTGCGGTTGGAAGTCGCCACCCATCACACCGAATGTCAGATACGGTTGGCCCTCCTTCGTGACGAACGCGGGGATGATGGTGTGGAATGGCCGCTTGTGCGGTTCCAGCCGATTGGGATGCGTTTCATCGAGCGCGAACAGGCAACCGCGATTCTGCAATGCGAAGCCGACGTTGCCCGGCACGATCTGCGAGCCGAAGCCGAAGTAATTGCTTTGGATGAACGAGCAACAGTTGCGGTCCTTGTCGACGACCGTCAGATAGATCGTATCGCCATGAGCCAGCTTCGCGTCGATGTCGCCCGGCACCACTTGCTTCGCCGCCCTAGCCATGTCGATGCGAGCGGCCTGTCGCGCGGCGTACTCTTTGGAGATCAACTCTTTCGTCGGTGGCACTCCGAACGCGGGATCGAAATAGAACCGCGAGCGATCCGCGAACGCCAGCTTCTTCGATTCAATCAGCAGATGCAGGTAGTCGGGATGAAACGGGCCCAGCGACTTGAGGTCATGCCGTTCCAGCACGTTGAGCATCTGCAGCGCTGCGATCCCCTGCCCGTTGGGCGGAAGTTCCCAAACGTCGTAGCCGCGATAGTTCGTGCTGACCGGTTCCACCCACTCGGAGGTGTGATCTTTGAAATCGTGCATTGAGAAATACCCGCCGTTCGCTTCGCTGAACCGCACGATCTCGCCGGCGATCGCTCCTTCGTAGAAGGCATCTCGCCCTCCCGTCGCGATCGCGCGATAGGACGCGGCGAGATTCGGGTTCTTGAATATCTCGCCCACGCGCGGAGCTTTGCCGTTCGGCAAGTAGGTCTTCGATGAATCCGGCCACTGCGACAGACTGCTGGCCGAGCTGGACCAATAGCCCGCGATGATTTCGCTGACAGGAAAACCTTCGTCGGCCGTTTGGATGCTCGATGCGAGCAGCTTGTCGTAGTTCATCGTTCCAAACTTCGACCGCAGCATCTCCCAACCATCAACGCAGCCCGGCACAGACCACGACAGCGGTCCAGTCTCCGGCATCTCGTCGAGCTTCTTCTGAGCGAACACCTCGCGATTGACGGCGTAAGGACTCCGCCCGCACGCATTCAGGCCGTAGAGCTTCTTGGTCTTCGCGTCCCAATAGATCACAAAGAGGTCGCCGCCGATGCCGCAACTCATCGGTTCGACAAGTCCAATCATCGCGTTGGCCGCAATCGCCGCGTCGGCCGCGTTACCTCCGGCCTTAAGGATGTCCAACCCCGCCTGAGCCGCCAGCGGATGACTGGTCGCGACAATGCCGTTCTTCGCAATCACCACCGACCGCCCCGGATGCGGCAGTGTCTTCGGTGGAGCGGCCTCGGCCGTCGAACCGTAGGAATCGGTGAATCGAGGTAATGACATCAGGCAAACTCCCACGACAAGAATCCGAAGCCAATCGCTGGGAAACATGGCTCCTCCTTTTCGCTCAACAGACGAATCGAACCTGCGAGACGGTGTGCTTTGTAACAAACGCCCAAAGGTTCGGATAACAGCCGGCATTATCGATCCGATCTATGGTTCTGTTGCACAAACGGAGATCGGCCAAGAGACTGCGGCCCCAATTCCTTCCGGAGCCGCACCGCATGAGTTCCACCGCCGACTTGTCCGCTCAGCTCGACCGATTTCGCGACGACTTCAGCAAGCTTCGTGGCGAAATCGGCAAAGTGATCGTCGGCCAGGACGAGATCGTGCGCGGCACGCTGCTGTCGCTGTTGGCTGGCGGACATGTGCTGCTCGAAGGAGTTCCCGGGCTGGGAAAGACACTGCTCGTCCGCACGCTGGCCGATGCTCTCGATCTCACGTTTTCGCGCATCCAGTTCACCCCGGACCTGATGCCCGCCGACGTGATCGGCACCAACGTCTTCCTCGAAGATGAACATGGCCGCAAGCATTTTGAGTTTCAGCCCGGCCCGGTCTTCGCCAACATCGTCCTGGCCGATGAGATCAACCGTGCGACGCCGAAGACGCAATCTGCACTGCTCGAAGCGATGCAAGAACACACCGTCACCATTGCCGGCCACACGCATCACCTGCCCGAGCCGTTTTTTGTCCTCGCGACCCAGAACCCGCTGGAAATGGAGGGGACGTATCCTCTGCCAGAAGCGCAACTCGACCGCTTCTTTTGCAAGCTGCTGGTGAAGTTTCCCGCTCTGGCGGAACTCGAATCGATCCTCGACCGCACGACGAGCATCGACATCCCGCACGCGACCCCGGTGCTCGACGGATCTCGCATCTGCCAGATGCAGCACCTCGCCCGGCAAATCCCCATCGCGGAGGACATTCGCCGCGACGCCGTGCGACTGGTCCTCGGCACACATCCCGAAGACTCACATGCCACCGAAATGACCAAACGCTTCATCCGCTACGGCAGCAGCCCGCGTGGCGCGCAGGCCATCATCTTGGCCAGCAAAATTCTCGCGATCATCGACCACCGCTACCACGTCGCCCGCGAAGACCTCCGGTCTGTCGCCCTGGCCGTGCTGCGGCACCGCTTGATTCTGAATTTTGAGGGCCAAGCCGAAGGGGTCTCAACCGACGCGGTGCTGCAAGACGTGCTCGCAAAGATTTTGACTTCGTAGTTCTGCAGTCAGTCCGGGATCAACTGCGAACGCTCCACGAGCGGCACCTTGAACGGCTGCCCTGGCGCCTCTCGAACATACTGCGGCACGGCATATCCTGGCAGCCGCTGGCGAAGTTCCGCCATCAATCTCAGCCCGGTCTCTTCCGGCACTTCGAAGTGAGCCGTCCCGGCAACCCGGTCAAGTTGATGCAGGTAGTACGGCTTGATTCCCAGATCAATCAGCCGCTCGCTGAGCCCGACCAAGGTCTCGACCGCATCGTTCACACCCCGCAGCAGCACAGCTTGATTGAGCGTCATCACGCCGGACTGCGTGAGTTGTCTTAAGGCCAGGGCGCAATCGGCCACCAGTTCGTGCGGATGATTCGCGTGAACCACAACGATCGAAGTCAATCGAGTGGAAGTCAGCATATCGAGCCACTCCAACGTGACTCGATCTGGCAGCACAATCGGCAGCCGAGTGTGCCACCGCAGGCGGCGGAGATGCGGGATGGATTCCAATCGGCGGACAACGGTTGTCAGCCGTTCGTCGGTCAGCATCAACGGATCGCCGCCGCTCAGCAATACTTCATGGATCGACTCGTCCTGTTCGAGGGCCGCAAACGCCGGCTCCCAATCGTCGAACCGTTTCGGTTCCTGCGAATACGGATAATGCCGCCGAAAGCAATAGCGGCAATGGACCGCGCACGCCCCAGTCAGCACCAGCAACGCCCGGCCTTCGTACTTTTGCAGCAATCCGGGGGCTTTCCGATATGTCGCCTCGTCGAGCGCATCGATCTTGAAGCCGGCAACCTCTTCATCTTCGTCCGCAATTGGCAGCACTTGTCGCAACAGCGGATCGTTGATGTCTCTCGGCTGCATGCGTTTCAGAAAACTCTCAGGAACCAGCAGTGGAAACTGCTGGCCGAGCTTCGGAGATCGAATTTCTTCGGCCGTGAACCCCAACCTGGCGAGCAAACGATTCGGATCACGAATCGCTTCGGCCAAACTCCGCCGCCAATCCTCCCCCGCGGCTCGCGAACGCTCGCTGAGGGAACGTTCGGCGAGACTGACAATTCCCGGAACCATGCTCGACACCAACCTCGAGACCCCGCTATAAACCCGCCCCTTTGCGGCCGAAAACGCAGGCCGCGCGACCCCGCAAACACTATCCGTTTCTCCGAGAAAGACCAATGGCCAACATCAGCACAAGCGACTTCAAGAAGGGAATCAAAGTCATCGTCGACGGCGAGCCGTGCGACATGGTCGGCCTCGAATTCGTCAAGCCGGGCAAAGGCCAAGCCCTGTATCGCACACGGCTGAAGAATCTGCTCAAGGGAACGTACCTCGACAAAACCTACAAAAGCGGCGACGGTCTCGAAGAGGCGGACGTCCGCAAGACCGACGGCGTGTACTCGTACCGCGATGCCAACGGCTACGTCTTCATGGACAACGAATCGTTCGAGCAACACTCGCTGCCACTAGAGGCCTGTGCCGAAGCACTGCGATTCATCAAAGAAGGCAGCCCCTGCCAACTGCTGTACTGGAACGATCGCCTGATCGATTTCACGCCTCCCCAGCATGTGACTCTGGAAATCACCTACACCGAGCCGGCCGTTCGCGGCAACACATCATCCAACGTGACCAAAGCCGCAACCGTCGAAACCGGAGCCGAAATTCAAGTCCCTGCTTTTGTCGCCGCCGGCGAAAAAGTCCGCCTCGATGCCGTCACCGGCGAGTACATCGAACGCGTCCGGGACTAACGTCGGATGGGCTCTTCTGCCCCTCCGCCGTTTGACGGGCAGGAGTGCCCATCCTACAAGCTGATGCCATGACTGCTCCTGAACATAACGGCAAACTCTACATTGAGACCGTCGGCTGTCAGATGAATATGCTCGACAGCGAACTGGTCGTGGCGGAATTGCGCCAACAGGGTTTCTCGCTGACCGACGACGTCAAAGACGCCGACACGATCCTGTTCAACACCTGTTCGGTTCGCGATCACGCCGAGCACAAAATCTACAGCCAGCTCGGACGCCTGAAATTCAGCAAGCGAGCACGTCCAAACCAAGTCATCGGAGTGCTGGGTTGCATGGCCCAAAAGGATCAGGAACTGATCTTCAACCGCGCACCGCACGTCGATCTCGTCGTTGGCACTGGGCAACTCAAAGAGATTCCACGGCTCATTGACGAAGCCCGCACTGAACGTGGCCGACGCATGGCCGTCAGCCTGGATCGGAAAGAAGGTTCGCGAACCGAAGTCGCCTCCAGCTTTGAAAGCTACGACCCGTCTCGCGATCCGACGATGCGCCCGACGCCATTCCAAGCGTTCGTTCGCATTATGATCGGCTGTGACAAGTTCTGCACCTACTGCGTTGTGCCGATGACTCGCGGTCCCGAACAAAGCCGCCCACCACGCGAGATCGCTCATGAAGTCAAGCTGCTCGCACAGCAAGGGGTCAAAGAGGTCACGCTGCTGGGGCAAACAGTCAACAGCTACAAGGTCACACAAGACGGAAAACTTTTCCGACTCTCGGATCTGCTGGAATTGATTCACGACACCGACGGCATCCTGAGAATCAAATTCGTCACCAACTACCCGCGCGACATGAGCGATGATCTCCTGCAAGCCGTGCGCGACCTCCCGAAAGTAGCCCAGTACTTGCACGTTCCGGCCCAGTCCGGTTGCGACGAAATCCTAAAACGCATGAAGCGTGGCTACACCGTCAGCGAATATCGCGAGATGCACGAGCGCATTCGCGATGCACTTCCAACCGCCGCCGTATCGAGTGATTTCATTGTCGGCATGTGCGGCGAAACCGACGAGTCGTATCAAAAGAGCCTCGACCTGATCCGCGAGTGCCGTTTCAAGAACTCATTCATCTTCAAATACAGCCCTCGCCCCGGCACAAAGGCCATCGACCTTTGGCAGGACGATGTACCGGAAGAGGTCAAGCGCCATCGCAATCACGAGATGCTCGACCTGCAAAACCGCATCAGCGAGGAAGACAATGCCAATCTGATCGGCTCAACCTTCGAAGTGCTGGTTGAAGGCATCAGCAAATCCGCCCGCAAAGCGCAAGCGAACGAAGGGTCAGGCGACGCGTTCGTGCCGCAGAGTCCCGAAGTGGAACCGGTCACAGGCCCAACTCAGTTAGTCGGCCGCACCCGCTGCGACCGGATCGTCGTCTTCGATGGCAATCCGCGTCTCGCCGGAAGCCTGGCGCAAATCTCGATCCATGACTGCACCGCCACGACGTTGTTGGGCAATATCGTGACTCACGAGTCAGAACACCAACGCTACGTTCTGCCGACCATCTCGTAGACCAGCCAAACGAGCCCAAAGCGCCCCGACCAGAAGAATCTGGCTACGAGCATTCTTTGACGACGAACCCACAACGCAACTACTGCCCACCCACATGCGAGGCTAGCTCTGTTAAGACACAAATCGCCCGATCGATTCCACCCATATTTGCCGCGAAAGCCATCGCCGGGTCATTTCGAACAGCTTCCAAGGCCTTCTTGGCCTTTTCAATCGTTCCATTCTTCAGCGCAAAGAACATCGCTTCTTTCTGCGTGTCCTGACTCAAGCCGCGGCGACCGCGTCCTTTCGCCCCCTTGGTGCGAATGTTCGACTTGATCACGCTGACATATTTCGGGTCAATTTCCAAACCTCTGGCTTGCTTCGCATAAGCGGAGATTGCCGAGGGAGATTCGATTCCTTTGCCAAGAGCCTCGCGAATGATCGCAGCCTTGTTGACCGAGGCATTTGCTTTCTTTGCCATGAGTGATTCCTCTCAATAATTCTCAATAATCCTGTAAGGCGACATAACCAATCCCAACAATTTCTCTATAGCTACAACTCATGCACGAGTCAAATCCGAACTAGCCCACCTGCAATGGCTTGCTCGCCATGATACAGACTTCCTATTGCGTTTCGCGTGTCGTCACTTGACGGCAGGAAGTGTCGGAGCGGCAGCATCAATGGCGTAGAAGGCGATCGTTCCAAATTTCTTTTGGCACTTCGGACACTTCGCCTTGGCGATACCCTTGCCGTCCGCGCCGCCTAGCTTTTCTTTTTTGCGGCCATCCTCGCTCACAATCAAGCCACAACCTTCACACTTACGACCAACGATCACAAGCTTAAGATTCGGATCGGCTTGCTGATAATCGGATTGATCCAACGCTTGAAACGTCTGTTCGGTGTAGTGGCATTTGTAGTCAGTGAGTTTGTCAGTCATCGGAATCCCGACATCGTCTCCTAGACCTTGCACTTCGAAGACCTCTTCCATCTGTTTCGCGAATTCGCGGAACTCGGAAAGCCAGAAAGAGGCAAACAGCAAATCACCGCCTTCCGGTGTTTTTGGCAATCGAACGGCGATGCGGTTGACGCCGAAGACCGGAATTCCCGCGAACATCGATTCGTGAGCGTAAATCACCGGCTGCACGACTTGAATTTGCTTGATCGTGTCCGAGGCAAACAATCGCTGCGCGGCGACTTGCAGTTCGGGAAGCGGCTTGCCGGCCGACAGATGAGCGACCGCCGCTTCGCGCAATTCCGGTTTCTTTTTGTTCGTTCCTCCGAAAACGCCTCCCTTTTTTACGAGAGACAACTGC
>Ga0194131_10001969_pt1 | contig 34258 bp, 24 predicted proteins | sample TA2KigO120mmetaG_FD_148631 | JGI IMG/M metagenome (GOLD analysis project Ga0194131, IMG submission 148631) | Freshwater microbial communities from Lake Tanganyika, Tanzania - TA2015053 Kigoma Offshore 120m | ecosystem: Environmental > Aquatic > Freshwater > Lake | place: Tanzania: Lake...
CGCCAGCACCACCCCCGCCGCGTCGCGCATCGCCGCGGCGCGCCGGTCTGCCGCGGTCCACCGGTGCGGGCGCACGACGCTGGCCAGCACCGGCAGCTCGAGGCGCTCCTCGACGTCCTGCACGGTCGCCACCCGCCCGGCGAGCCACGCCCGCAGCAGGGCCGCGGCGATGGCGCCCGGTACGCCGAGCACGATCCCGAGCAGGGCGAGGATGAAGGCGTTCGGGAACCACGGCTTGAGCGGCACCGTCGGCCGCTCGACCACCCGGACGCTGACCATCTGGTCGGCGTCCATCTGCTCGAAGATCCGCTCCTCCTCCATCTTCTGGCGATACAGCTCGTGGTCACGGCGGAGCTGGGCCTCCTCGGCCACCAGCGCATCGTGCAGGGCGCGCTTCTCCTCGGCCGCGCGCAGGTCGCCGCGCAGTCGCGCCTCGGCCGACGTGAGTACGGCGTGCAGCCGCTCGAGCTGCAGGCGCAGGTCGGCCTGAGTCAGCTGCATCTGCTGGCGCACGGCCTCGGTCTCGCGCGCCGCTTCGCCGTACTGCTGCACCAGCGAGGCGAGCTCGAGGCGGAGATCGAACAGCCGCTGGCGCGATTGCGCGATGACCGGGTTGTCGGCGACGACGGCGCTGGCGAGCTCCTCGCTGCCGGCCGGGATCTGATCGAGAGCGCGGCGGCGGCTCTCGGTGACGGTCAGCTCCTGCAGCAGGAGCGAGCGCTTCAGCGTCAGGTCGCCGCCGTCGTTGTCGGCGCGGAACTGCGCCAGCCGCGCCACCACCGGATCGAGCAGCGCCTTGGCCCGCGCGGTCTCGCCGGTGAAGAAGGCCAGGGCCGCGGGGTTCGAGTGGACTTTGCCGTGCTGCGCGAGATAGGCATCGACGAGGTGGTCGAGTGTGCGGAACGCCGACTTGTCGTTGAAGCTGGTGAAGGTGACCTCGATGACGTTGGTCATCGGCAGCGGCTCGGGCTCGATCTTCTCGCCCAGACTCAGGATCATGTTCTCGCGCTGCGGCAGGTCGGGCAGCAGGCCGACGCTGCGGCACCAATCCTGGAAGCGGGTGAGGAAGTTGTCCGGCTTCTTCTCCTGCTCGGCCAGCAGGCGGTCGACCACCACCTCGAGCACGGGCCGGCTGGTGAGGATCGAGATCTCGGAGTTCAGCGTCTCCGAGGTGGCGGCGAGGTTGCCCGACGGCGCCATCGTGACCGGGACGATCGATTGCGGCAGCTGCTCGCGCCCGGGCTTGATCAGGATCAGCGCCTTGGCCTGCCAGATCGGCGGAAACCAGTAGCCGATCAGCAGCAGGAAACCGAAGAAGAGCGCGAAGAACCAGAACGCGGTCCAGCGGAACGCGAACAGGGCGCGGACGACCTGGCGCACCGAGTCGTTGCGGGCCGAGTCGTTGCGGTTCGGTGGGATGGCGGATTCGGGAGGCATTGGATCGCCGCGCAGCATCAACCGTCCGGATCGTCGAGGCGGTAGGTGAAGGTCATGTTCACCGGGATGTTGCGACGGATCCACTGGTCGACGAAGGCGTTCACGTCGCCGATCCCGGTGCGGAGCAAGACGATGGTGTCCTGCGGGTGGACACGCACCTGCGGCAGAGCGCTGCCGTGCTCGAGCGCGGTCTCGACGTCGTAGAGCCACGCCTCGACGTGCTCGCCCTGCGGCGCACCGACCACCAGCACGGCGGAGAGATCGGCCACTGGCGTGTCGCCGCCCGCCAGCGCGATGGCGTCGATCAGCGTGAGCGAACCGGAGAGCGGGTAGCGGCCGGGGCGCCACACCTCGCCGGCGACGGTGAACTGATCGCGCTGAAGCTGCTTCACCCGCACCGATGCGCGCAGATGGGCGACCTCGACCGCCAGACGCTGGTTCACCAGCTCCTCGACTTCATGCGGAGCGAGCCCGCCGACCAGCAACGCGCCGATCAACGGCAGCGAGACGCGGCCGTCGGCGCCGACGGTCAGCTCACGCAGAGTGCCGGACGGGTGGCGCAGCAGCGTGTCGATGACGCGATCGAGCGCGACATCGCCCTGCTCGAGGAAGACCGAGACGCGCGACTCGGGCAGCTGCGCGCGCGCCGTCAGCGCCGCCTCGAGCGCGGCGCGCAGCTGTTCGAGCGTCCGGCCGGCCGCCAGCTCGGCGCCGATGCGGTGGAACGTCACGCAACCGTCGGGAGCGACGGTCAGCGTCGCGGCGAGTTCGGGACGGAGCTGCACCTCGACCTTCACCCGGTCGCCGACGCCGAGGCGGTACTCGCCGCGTGGCGCCGCGGCACGCGCGAACTCGACCTCGATCACATCCCCCGCCGCCAGCAGCGGCAGCGGCGGTGGCGGCCGCGTCGCGGGCGCGTCGAACACCTCGCCAATGGGCGGCCCGCCGCAACCTGCGAACAGCGCGCAGGCAGCAAGGAGCCATCGCTCGAGCGGCAGCCACTTCACGACGGCAACGACTCCGCAGGATCGGATCGGTGAAAATGAAGGGGTGGAAGTGTAGCTCGGCTGGAGCGCGGGGACGGCATGCACGCGCGGCGGAGCACCGCGCCGTCGCGTTGCGGAAGGGATTGCCCGAATCCGCGCCGTCGCACGGCGGGCGCTCTCACTCGGACCGCGCTGCGCGCGGCGGCGTGAGCCGTTCGTAGAGCCGCCACGTCGCGGCACGGCTTGCAGCGATCTCGAACCGCTGCGCGGAGGGACGGGCGGCGGCGGCGAAACGGGCGCGGCGCGCAGCGTCGGTCAGCAGTGCGAGCATGGCGGCGGCGAGCGCGCCGCTGTCGCCGTGCGGGACCAGCAGGCCGGTCTGCTCGTGCTGGACGACCTCCTCGATCCCGCCGACGCGAAAGGCCGCGACCGGGACCCCCTGATCGAGCGCCTCGGCGGCGGCGAGTCCGAGTCCCTCGTAACGCGTCGCGGTGGCGAAGAGGTCGGCGCAGGCGAGGAGCTCCGGGACGTCGTCGCGCGCGCCGAGCAGCAGCGCCCGCCCGACCAGACCGAGCCGCTCGACCTGGGCGGCGAGCTCGGCGCGCTCGGGACCGTCGCCGGCGATCCAGAGGCGCGTTTGCGGCCGCACCGCCACCACCTGCGCGAAGGCGTCGAGCAGGTGGTGGGTTCCCTTGTTCTCGACCAGTCGTCCGACTGCGAGGACGACGGCGTCCGCCGCGCCGAGCAGCGCTGCGTGACGCGCTCGCGCGGCCGCCCGCTGCGCCGGCGTCGGCAACGGCCGCGACTCGAAGCCCGATGGGATGACGTGGACGCGCGCCGGATCGACGCCAGGCACCTGCGTGATCGCGCGGGCAACGCCCTCGCTGGTGGCGATGAACGCGGCGGCTCTCCGCCAGAGACGCGCCTGCACCAGGCGGCGCAATCGCGCCCGCCACTCGCCGGCGGTGCGCTCCTGCGGCAGCAGGTGCGGATCGTGGCAGGTGATCACGACCGGCACGCCAAGCTCGCGCCCCGCCGCCAGCCCGAGCCAGTCGGCGTCGGAGAGGTGCGTCTGGATCAGCGCCGCGCCGTGGCGCCGCCCCGCCGCCACCACGGCCGTCCGCAACTGCCGCGCATCGCGCCAAGCACGGAGCGGCCGCGTGACGGGCGCGCGCTGGATGCCGACCACCTCGAACGGCACCTGCTCGCGGCGCAGCCGTTCGGCGACCGGCCCGCCGCGATGCATCGCCACGACCCGCGGCCGCACCGGCGTGTCCTGCCATCCGGCGCAGAGCCGCGCCACATGCAGCTCCGCTCCGCCGAGCGAGAGCGTCGGCAGCAGGTGGAGGATGGGAATCGCGGCGTCCGCTGCCATCAGGCGAGTGGAATACCAAACGGTCGCACGGCGCCACCCGGCGCCGTCGATGGCGGCCGCGCCCCTCCGCGCGGGCGATCCGCCTCTGCTACCGTCGGCCTCCGCCATGCCCGCCGGCCGCCCCATCCACGTCCTCTTCGTCAACACCGACCTGCGGGTGGGCGGGCAGGAGCGCGTCCTGCTCGAGGTGCTGCGCGGGCTCGATCGGGCGCGCGTGCGACCGGTGGTGGTCTGCCTGAAGGAGGAGGGGGCGCTCGGAGCCCAGGTGCGGGAGCTCGGCGTGCCGCTCTTCGCCGGGCTGCTGGCCCATCGGCTCGATCTGCGCGTGCTGCCGCGGCTGGTCGCGCTGGTGCGACGGGAGCGGATCGACGTGGTCTGCACCATCGGTTGCGGCGACAAGATGTTCTGGGGGCGGCTCGCCGGCTGGCTCGGCGGTGCGCGCGGACTCGTCTGCGAGATCCACAAGACGCGCGACGCGGCCGGACGGCCGGTGATCGAGCGGATGAACCGGCTGCTGGCGCCGCTCACCGACGCGTTCGTCGCCGTGGCGCGCGGCGCCGGGGAGTACCTCGTCGAGCACGAGGGCGTGCCGCGCGCGAAACTGGTAGTGATCCACAACGGCGTCGATGTCGAGCGCTTCGCCCCGGCGAGCGCGGCGCAGCGCGCGGCAACCCGGGCGGAGCTCGGGCTGGCGGACGACGAGGTGGCGCTGCTGCACGTCGCGGTGCTGCGTCCGGAGAAGGGGCACGCGGTCGGATTGGCGGCGCTGCGACGGGTGGTCGACATCGAACCGAAGGTGCGCCTGTTCCTGATCGGCGACGGCCCGGAGCGCGACGTGATCGAGCGGCGCATCGCGGAGCTTTCGCTCGGGCGGCACGTCACGCTGCTGGGCCAGCGCGGCGACGTCGAGCGGCTCCTGCCGGCGGGCGACGTCGCCCTGCTCTGTTCGCACGACCGGGTCGAGACCTTCCCGCTGGCGCTGCTCGAAGCGATGGCGTGCGGGCTGCCGGTGGTGGCGACGCGGGTCGGCAGCGTCGACGAAATGGTCGAGGACGGAGGCAACGGACGACTGGTGCCGACCGGCGACGAAGCGTCGCTTGCAGTGGCCCTGATCGAATTGGCGCGGTCGCCCGAAATGCGGCGAGCGTTCGGAAACCGTGCCTTGCGGACGGTTCGGGAGAGCTTCCCGGCGACAAAGATGGTGAATGATCGGATATCGCTCTTTGAGAGGGTCGGAATCCGAACGTAAGCTCCGCCTGGTGTGGGCACATGAGGGCACAGCCGAAGCGGCGGCGAGGATTGCGGGCTTCACCTCCTCGGAGGACTGGCGACCCACACCCATGATTCACGTCCGAGGCGCTGGCCGCCTCGCTGCCATCGTCACATCGACTTTGCAGATCCAGCGTGCCGCCGCCGTACGCCCGCCGATGATCGACTCCCCCGATGCTCCGTGAACACCGCCTCTTCGTCCGTCGCGTGCTGATCTACGTCCACATCGCGCTTGCGATGGTGTCGTACGCGGCGTCGATGGAACTGCGCGAGCGGATCCACATCCCGGATCGCGAGTTCGTGCTCGACGAGTGGACCCACCTGATCCTCGCCTCGGCCGGAATCTTGCTGCTCGCGACGTCGCACGCGGCGCTCGGGATCTACCGCAGCAATCGCCTGCACGGGTTCCTGACGGACTTCCGGCGCATCGTGCTTGCGCACGGCATCACGCTGCTCGCGCTGCTGTCGATCGCGGCGGGACTGCGCCTCGGACGCACCAACCGCCTCCAGCTCGGCCTGTTCGTCTCGGTGAATGCCACGGCGATGCTCTGCCTTCAGCTCTGCATTCGCGGCCTGGCAGCGAGCGCGCGCCGACGCGGCTACAACTTCCGGCACCTCCTGGTGATGGCGCGCAACCGCGCGGCGGTGGAGGAGGTCGTCCGCGAGGTCGCCGCGCACGATTGGTGGGGGCTGCGGATCAACGGGATCGTCGTGCCGCCGCTGCCGGAAGAAGCTCTGGGCGCGCTGCGCCAGGCGGTGCCGCCGGGCGTCCAGCTGGTGGCGCTGGCGGACGGCGAGCGTTTCCTCGACAAGAACCCCGTCGACGAATTCTGGATTCAGGCGATGCCGAACGATGCCTCGCCCGAATGGCAGCTGGCGCAGGCGGCGGCGACGCGCGGCATCTCGGTGCGTTCGCTCCTGCCGCAAGACCTGCTGACCGGCGCGCACTGGAGCGTCGAGCGGGTGGGCGGGCTCACCACGCTGACCGCCGCGCGCGTGCCGATCGACGAGTTCGCGCTGGCGCTGAAGCGGCCGATCGACCTCGTCGTGGCGATGCTCGCGCTGCTGCTGCTGGCGCCGGTGATGGCGGTGGCGGCGCTGGCGGTGGTGCTGACCGGCGGCTTCCCGGTCCTCTTCCGCCAGCAACGCGTCGGGCTGAACGGTCGCGCCTTCACGCTTCTCAAGTTACGGACCATGCATCGCGATGCCGAGGTGAAGCTCGCCGAGCTGCGCTCGCGGAACGAGATGGAGGGTCCGGTCTTCAAGCTGAAGAACGACCCGCGAATCACCGCGGTGGGACGCTGGCTCCGCCGCCTCTCGATCGACGAGCTGCCGCAGCTGTGGAACGTGATCCGAGGCGAGATGAGCCTCGTCGGGCCGCGGCCGCCGCTGCCAAGCGAGGTCGACCTCTACGTGCCGAGCCAGCGCCGCCGCCTTTCGGTGCGTCCCGGCATCACCGGCCTGTGGCAGGTGAAGGGCCGCAACGAGATCGCGAACTTCGAGCGCTGGGTGGCGCTCGATCTCGAGTACATCGATCGCTGGTCGCTCTGGCTCGACCTCGAGATCCTGCTGCGGACGATCCCGGCGGTGCTGTTCGCCAAGGGTGCGCGGTGAGCGGCGAGCCGGCGGCGGGGAACCTCGACGCGACGCGCCCCGCGCCAGCCCACGCGGCGGCGCGCCGGCGCCGGGCGACGATCGTCGTGCAGAACCTCCCGGTGCCGCTCGATCGGCGCGTCTGGTCGGAAGCGTGCGCGCTGCGCGACGCCGGCTGGCAGGTGGCGATCGTCGCCCATCGCGGCGCAGGCCAGCCATGGCACGAGCGGCTCGAGGGCATCGAGTGCTGCCGCTACCCGGCGCCGCCGCAGGCGCGCGGGCTGGCCGGATACGTGGTCGAGTTCGGCTGGTGCTGGATCGCGACGTTCTTCTGGTGCGTGCGGCTGCTGTGGGTGCGCGGGATCGACCTGCTGCACGCGTGCAACCCGCCCGACACCTTCTTCCTCATCGCCTGGCTGCTGCGCCCGTTCGGGGTGCGCTTCGTCTACGACCAGCACGACCTCTGCCCCGAGTTGCTGCAGGCCAAGACCGGCCGCGAGCGGCCGCGCCTGCTCGACGCGATCCTCTGGATGGAACGGCGGACCCATCGAGCGGCGCACGCCGTGATCGCGCCGAACGACAGCTACGCCGAGATCGCGCGGCGCCACGATCGCGGCGGCAAGGCGGCGGACGAGGTCTTCGTCGTGCGGTCGGCCCCGCCGCGCGGGCGGTTCGTGCCGGCGGGGCCGGATCCGGCGCGTGACGCGCGCTGGCGTCGCGGTCGCGCGGCGCTGATCGGCTACATCGGCGTGATGGGCCGCCAGGACGGCGTCGAGCACCTGCTGCGCGCGGCGGCGGCACTGGTCGCGGCAGGACGCAATGTCGGCCTGGTGCTGATCGGCGACGGCGACGAGTTCGACGCGCTGCAGCGGCTGGCGCGCGAACTCGGGATCGCGGAGCGCGTCGAATTCACCGGCCGAGTGCATGATCTCGCGACCATCGCCGCGGCGCTGTCGAGCTGCGACCTCGGTGCCTGCCCCGATCCGAGGAACGCGTTCAATGACCGCTCTTCGATGAACAAGATCGTCGAGTACATGGCGCTCGGCAAGCCGGTGGCGGGATTCGCGCTGCAGGAGAGCGTGCGGACGCTGGCGGGCGGCGGCGAGCTGGTGGAGTGGCCGGTGGCGCCGGCGGACGCGGCGGCGGCAGGCGCTCTGGCGACGGCGATCGCGCGGCTGCTCGACGACCCGGCGCGGGCGGCGCAGCTCGGGCGGCAGAACCGCGCGCGCTTCGAGGCCGAGCTGTGCTGGGAGCGTCAGGTGCCGGCGCTGCTCGCGGCCTATGCCCGTGCGGCGGGGAGCGGCGGATGAACCCGGCCGGCGCGCGCGCGCGCATGCATGGAGTGCTGACCGGCGCGGCGGTGGGGCTGGTCGAGACGGCGCTGGTCCTGTCGGGCCGCACGGACACCTTCGAGCGCTGGTACGAGTGGGTGCTGATGCCGTTCGCCGGCGTCGTCGTCCACGTGCTGCTCGGATGGACCGGCGGCGCGCTCTGCAGTCGCTGGCTCGGCGCGCGGCGTGCGCCATGGTGGTTGCTGTTCGTCGCCGGCGCGGCGTGGCTCTGGAAGTGCCGGTGGATGACGGTGCAGCCGGCGCACGGTGCGCTGGCGATCGGCGGGACGCTGGCGGCCGCGGGACTGCTCGCGGCGCTGCTGCGCCCGCGGGCGGCACAGGTGGCGGCGATCAGCGCCGGCACGCTGCTGGTCGGGTCGATGGCGCTGGCAGCGGGCTCGATCCGTGCGCTGCGCGGGATGCACGGCGTGTCGCCGGTGCTGGCCTACGCGCTGCCGGTGCTGGTCGCGGTGCCGATCGCGATGCTGGTCGCGCGGCGCGCGGCAGCGAACCGCTGGCTGCGCCTGCCGTTGCTGCTGGTCGCGCTGGCCGGGTTGAAGCCGGCGGCGGAGCTGTGGCGCGACGTGGTGACGCCGCCGATCGACCGCGCGGCGGTGCGCGGGCCGGACGCCTGGCCCGCCGCGCAGCTCGCGGCGGCGCCCGACCTGGTGCTGGTCACCTGGGACACCGTGCGCGCCGACTCGCTGCCCTGCTTCGGCGGCGGCGGGCTCGACACCCCGGCCCTCGATCGGTTGGTGCGGGAGGGCGCGCTGTTCACCGACTGTCGCGCGGTCGCCCCCTCGACCGCGCCGGCGCACGCCAGCCTGCTCTCCGGCGTGATGCCGCCGCGACACGGGCTGCGCAGCAACGGCGAAGCGGCCCCGACCGGCAGCGCGACGCTGCCGGCGCCGGTGCGGCTGCCCGAGATCCTGGCCGCTGCCGGCTGGCGCACCGGCGGATTCGTGTCGACGTTCGTGCTGCGCCACGAGTACGGCTTCGATCGCGGCTTCGAGCGGTTCGATGAACGCGGCGATCGTTCTCCTTTCGAGAGCTACGTCGGGCGCTTCCATTTCGGCTCGATGTTGGCGCGCAAGTTCATCCCGGCGAAAGTGCGCGAGACCGGGACGCACACGCCGGGTCGCACGACGCTGGCGCGGGCGCAGCAGTGGGTGGCGGCACAGCCGGCCGATGCGGGGCCGCTGTTCCTGTGGACGCACTTCTACGACGCCCACCTGCCGTTCACTCCCGAGTCGCCGTTCCGCGAGCGGACCGCAGCGCGCGCCGAAGAGGGGCCGCGCGCGGCCGACCCGGCGCAGCAGGACGCGCTGGTGGCGCAGCGAGCCGAGATCGAGCTGCTCGACGCTCTGCTGGCCGAGTTGCTGGCGACGCTCGAGCAACGCGATCCCGGCTTGCGGCGCACGTGGGTGGCACTGGTGGCCGACCACGGCGAGTGCTTCGGCGAGGGTGGCCACGTCGGGCACCATCGCGTGCTCTACGACGCGACGCAGCACGTGGCGCTGGTGGTGCGACCGCCGACCGGGACGCCGGGGCTGGCGACCGGCGTGCGGATCGACCTGCCGTGCAATCAGGTCGACGTCGCGCCGACCCTGCTCGAGGCGGCGGGGCTGGCCGATGGCGGAGGTCCGGCGGCGCCGGACGCACTCGACGGGTCCTCGCTGCTGGCGGCGTGGCGCGGCGAGGAACTGCCGGACGAGCTCGCGGCGCGCGGCTTCTACATGGAGGCGTTCCAGGCGGAGCTCGGCGAGCGCCGGCTGCAGGGCTGGTCGGAACGGGGGTGGGAGCTGGTCCGCGCGCTCGACGGGACGGTGCAGCTGTTCGCGCCAGGCCAGGCGACGCCGGTGGACGTCAGCCGCGAACACCCGGAGATGGTGCAGCGCCTCACCGCTCGCCTCGACGCCTGGATCGCGGCCCATCCGGCGCTCGCGTCCGAGGCGCGTGAACTCTCCGCGGAGGAGCAGGCCGCGCTCGATGCGCTGGGTTACGGCGCCGGCGGCTGATCCGGCCGCGGCGGAGCGCCTCCTGCTGCGGCCCGCGGCGCCGGTGCGCCCCCTGGGTCACGGGCGGGCGAGGGAGCGCGGCAGGAGCGGAAGGAGGGTGGCGTTGGCGCTGCCTTCGCGCAGGCGGACACGACTGCCGGAAGGCACCGGGCCGAAGGTCTCGCGTGCGCCGCCCGGCCAGAGGACCTCGAGCGTGACCTCGGCGGCTGCGCCGAGCCCGAAGTGCAGTTCGTAGGGCTGGCACGACACGTAGGCATTGCCGATCCCGAGGGTCTGGGCGCAGCGCGTGTCGCCGAAGTGCGCGATCACCTGCGCGTTCACGGCCGACCAGTGGCGCGTCGTCGCCTCGAGCTGCACCTTGACGAACTGCTGCGCCCCGCCGACCGCACCGCCCTCCGCGGTCACCGCGTCGTTGCGGAACAGCCGGTGGCGCGAGCGCTGCATCTCGTGGGTGAACAGGTCGACATCGCCGTCGTCGTCGAAGTCGACGGTCAGCAGCGCCCGCCCGTCGCCGGCCGAGTCGGCGCCGCTCACGTCCGACACGTCGAGGAATCCGGCGCCGCTGTTCAGCCACACCTTGTCGCGCTCGCGGCCGGCATAGGACCAGCCCTCGCGCCACATCAGGTGGTACTGCGCCTGCCGGTACTGCGCGGAGTTCACCTGCTGGCCGACCCGGATGCTCGGTTCGGCCGCGGCGTCGACCGTCGACGCCACCATCTGCCGCCAGGTCAGGCTGCGGATGTCGCCCGGCGTCGTGCGCGTGATGAAGCCGTTCACGCAGGCGAGGTCGAGCCGGCCGTCGTTGTCGAAGTCGGCGAACTGGCTGCCCCAGCCCCAGCGCCCCTGCGTCGCGCCGTAGCTCGCCGGCATCCGCTCGTAGCCGTCGCCGCGGCGCAGGAACAGCGAGTTCCCGCGTGCGCACTCGTCCATCCCGTGCAGCTGCGACGGCGTCAGGGCGAGCCGCGCCAGGATCCGGTCGCCCTCGACCGCGCACATGTTGGCGACGTAGAGGTCGAGCCTCCCGTCGTGATCGACGTCGCCGAAGCTGGCGCTCATGCCGAAGCCGACGTCGAGCACGCCCTGCTCGGCCGCCTGGTCGACGAACTTCCCGCTGCCGTCGTTGACGAACAGCTGGTTCGGCCCGTAGTCGTTGGCCACGTAGAGGTCGTCGTCGCCGTCCTGGTCGACGTCCGCCGCGGCGGCCGCCAGCGCCCACTGCGTCACGGTCAGCCCGGCCGCCGTGGCCACGTCCTCGAACCGCCGGCCCGCGACGTTGCGCAGCAGCACGTTGGGCGGCGCGTTGTCGGCGTGCGTCCACTTGTTGTTGCGGATGCGGGCGAGATCGCCATAGGTCGACAGGAACAGGTCGAGCCAGCCGTCCCCGTCGAAGTCGAGCACGACCGCGGTGGTGAACCAGCTGCGCACCGTGCCGGCCATCTCCGCCGTCACGTCGACGTAGCGCCAGTCGTCGCCGGTGCCGTCGCGCCGCAGGAGGCGCAGCGGATGGCCGTGCACCGAGCCGTCCTTGTCGAGGATGCTCTCGTCGGCCAGCGCCAGATCGAGATCGCGGTCGTTGTCCCAGTCGAAGAAGACGACGCCGGTCGGATCGCTCGCCGCCGCCAGTCCGCGCCGCTCCGCCTGCTCGGTGAAGCCGCCGGCCGGATCGGCCAGGTAGAGGAAGCCGCGCTCGGACCCCGGTGCGAACAGGTCGATCCGCGAATCGCCGTCGAGGTCGACCGCGGCCGCCCCCTCCCATGCGTAGGAGCGATTGTCGAAGTCGGGCGCGACCTGCGCGACGCCCGCCGCCGCGCTCACCTCGCGAAACAGCGGCGCCGCCCGCTCGAGCGTGGTGAACTCGCGCGCGTCGAGCCGCGCCAGCGACCAGCGCCGCCGCTCCTTCCGCAGCTCTCCCGTCCCGGTCACCGCATGCGCGCGGCGCGTGCCCGCTGCATCGTCGCCGATCACCTCGAGCCGCCACTCGATCGCGCCGGTGATGGGCGGGCCGTTGGTGAAGTCGGCGCGCGTCAGGTCGAGCCGCACCCACTCGATCGAGCGCCACCCGCCGAACAGCGCCGCGAGCGACGCGAGGAATCCGGCGCGATCGACGGTCGCCGCGGCGGTCACGTCGTGCTCGATCCGCCGGATGCCGGCCGGCCACGCCTGCGCCACACGCACCGGCGGCGGCGCCAGCGATCGCCCGCTGAAGTCGGCGTGCAGCACCTCGTCGCGATCGCTGAAGTCCTTCGCCTGCAGCTGCTCGCACCAGTGCAGCAACCGCAGCGCCGCCTCGTCGCAGCAGGTTTCGGTGAACTCGAGATCGACGATCGGCTGGCCGCTCTTCACGCCGCTCGTCTCGGCCAGCTCCTCGGCGCTGCGCGGTCCTTTCGGGCGACCGCGCCACCAGCGCTGTCCGGCCCACACGGCGCCGCCGATCGCGACGACCAGAAGTCCGCCGATCACGAGTCGAGCGCGCTGCATCCCGGGCGTATCCTCGCGGTCCTCGCGCGGCGCCTGCGCCGGGCGGAAGGGTGTAACACCGTAGCGCCATGGCGTGAAAAGCGGCAGGTGGCGCTGACGGGAGAGCGCTGCCGCACGTCTCGTCTCCGCGGAAGGACCCTATGCCCTGCCGACGCTTCCCGCTCCGCCACGGTGCGCGCGCGCTCCCGGTCGCGCTCATCGCCGCCGCCGGGCTCTGGAGCTGCGGCGAGGACTCCCCGCCCGCACCTCCGGTCGAAGGCGCGCTCGAGTGGACCAGCCCGGCCACCGTCGGGCAGCAGCTGGCCCGCGACCTCGCCGCGGCGCACTTCGACGAGAACGACCTGGCCGCCGCCCGCGCAGCGCTGGCGCCGCTGGTGGGCGCCGGCGACGTCCTGCTGCGCGCCGCCATCGTCGAGCTCGCGCTCGGCGAGCACGACGCCGCCCGCGCGCTGCTCGATCGCGCCGCGCCGCTGGCCGCGAACGATCCGCGCCTCTGGTTCAACCGCGCCCGGCTCGCCCGCGCCGAGCAGCGACTCGAGGACGCGGTGGCGCACCTGCGCCGGACGCTCGAGCTATCGCCGCGCGACCTGTTCACGCAGCTGGTGCTGGCGATCGTGCTGCATGACCTCGAGTCGCCCGACGCCGAACCGGCGCTGCGCGTGCTGCTCGACCAGGGCGTCGAGCATGGCGGCAGCGTCTACGTCGCCGCCTGCTATCGGATGGGCCGGCTGCTGATCGAACAGGGGCGCATGGACGATGCGCAGACGTGGACGGACCAGTTCCAGCGCCTGCAGGATCAGGGCATCACGTCGCCCGACGGCGAGCAGATCGAGCGCGGCAGTTTCGGAACGGTGAAGCCGTCGCGGCCGCGGACGCCGCCGTTCGCCGCCCCGCGGCCGCCGACGGCGCCGCTCTCCGCCGCACAGCCCTTGCTGATCTGGCCCGGCGCGCACGGCTGCGTGGCCGTGGCGCTGCGCGACGACAAGGCGGAGCGCGTCGCCAGCGGTGCGCCGGTGGCGGCGAAGCGCGCGCCCGACCTGCTGGCGTGGGGCGAGGGCGGGATCGTGGTCGCGCGACGCGAGGGCGGCGCCCCCGCGGCGCCGACCCCCATCGCGGTCGATCCCGTCGCTACGCAGGCGCTTGCCGCGTTCGACTGGGAGAAGGACGGCGACCTCGACCTGATCGCGATGCAGGGGGCCGTGTTGCGTGCGTTCCGCGGCGAGCCGGCCGAGCGCGCGGCGTTCGTGCCGCAGGCGACGGCGGACACGGCGTTGCCCGCGCTGCCCGGCCCGGCGACCGTCCTGCAACCGGTCGACTTCGACCATGACGGCGACGTCGACCTGCTGGCGATCGGCTCGTTCGGAGTCGAGCTGCTGCGCGACGACGGCTTCGCGCAGGGCGGTCGCTTCACGCGGGTGGGTGCCGAGGCCGGCGTGACCGCGGACGGCGACGGCGACCCGGCGCTCAGCTGGGCGGCGATCGACGACTTCGACGGCGACCAGGACGTCGATCTCGTCTGCGGCTCGGCCACGCGGACGCTGCTGTTCGACAACCTGCGCGGCGGCAGATTCCGCCGCCTGGGCGACGTGCTCCCGGCCGGCTGGCACGGCGCGGACGCGCCTGCCATCGGCGATCTCGACCAGGATGGACGCCCCGAACTCGCGCGCGCCGGCCGGATCGGCAGCTTCGGTGCCGACTTCAGCTTCGCCGCGCCCGCAGCACCGGGCGACCCGGCGGCCGCCGCGACCCTCGATCTCGTCGCCGATCTCGATCTCGACGGGCGGCTCGACGCCGTCGGTCGCCGCGACGGCGCGCTGGAACTCCGCTTCGCCCTGGGCTCGGACACGCCGCCGTGGCGCGGCGCCACGCTGCCGTCGCGTCCGACCGCCTGCATCGACCACGACGGCGACGGGACCTTCGAGCTCCTGCTGGCGCCGCATGGCGACGCGGCGGCCGCGATCGTCGCGCTGCCGCCGCCGGCCCACGGCTCGCTGCGGCTCGACCTCGTCGGCGTGAAGGACAACCGTCGCGGGATCGGCGCCCTGGTGGAGCTGCGCGCGCGCGACGCCTACACGCGCCGGTTCTGGAGCGGCGGGCCGGACACCCTCGGGGTCGCCGGGCAGCCGAAAGCCGACTTCGTGCGCGTCACCTGGCCGAACGGCGTGGTGCAGACGATCACCGACGTCGCCGCAGGCAGCGCGCGCGTGATCGAGCAGAAGGAGGGTCTCGTCGGCTCCTGCCCGTTCCTCTACACGTGGAACGGGACGCGCTACGAGTACGTGACCGACGTGCTCGGCATCACGCCGCTCGGGCTGCCGATGGCGCCGGGCCAGCTGGTGCCCCCCGATCACGACGAATACGTGCTGATCCGCGGCGAGCAGCTCGCCGCGCGCGACGGATTCCTCGACCTGCAGATCACCGAGGAGCTGCGCGAGGTGACCTACCTCGATCGCGTCCGCCTCGACGTCGTCGACCATCCGGTCGGCAGCGAGATCTTCCCGAACGAGCGGTTCACCTTTCCGCCGTTCCCCGAAGCGAGGACGCACGTCGTGGTGGCCCCGCACGGACCGGTGCGGGCGACCGGCAGCGATGGCGGCGACTGGACCCGGGCGCTCGGCGCGATCGACGACGAGCTGGCGTTCCCGTTCGCGCCGTACCGGCCGGCCGAGCTGGGCGAGACTCATTCGCCGACCTGGGGCGGGCAGTTCCAGGGGCTCGCGCCGGCGCACTGGCTCGAACTCGAATTCGACCGTGCCGCCGTCGCCGCCGCGCCGCAGCTGCGCCTGATCCTGACCGGCTGGTTCTTCTGGACCGACGCGAGCGTCAACGTCGCCGCCGCGCGCACGCCGTCGATCCGGTTCGAGCCGCCGCTGCTCGAAGTGCCGGACCGGCGCGGCGGCTGGCGTGCGGTCGGACCGCCGATCGGCTTCCCGGCCGGCAAGCAGAAGACGATGGTGGTGGACATGACCGCGCTGCTCGATCGCGCCGATCCGCGACTGCGCCTGTCGTCGACGCTGCGGCTCTATTGGGACGCGATCCGGCTGGCGACCGACGACGGCATGGCGGCGATGGTGACCACGCCGGTGGAGCCGGCCAGCGCGCGGCTGTGGGAGCGCGGCTTCTCGGCCTCGCTCGTCCGGCACGGCGCGCACCACCTCGAGTGGTTCGACTGGGAGCGACTGGAGCCGGAGGCGCGCTGGGCGCAGCATCCGGGCAGCTACACGCGGCTCGGCGAGACGCTGCCGCTGGTCACCGCGATCGACGACTGCTTCGTCGTGATGGGCGCCGGTGACGCGCTGCACCTGCGGTTCGCGACGGACGGACTGCCGCCGCTCCAGTCGGGATGGCGACGCGACTACCTGCTGTTCGTCGATGGGTGGGCGAAGGACCGCGACCTGAACACCGAGCAGGCGCTGCACGTCGAGCCGTTGCCGTTCCATGGGATGAGCGGCTATCCCTATCGCGCCGACGAGCGCTTCCCGGACGAGGCGCACCATCGCGAGTGGCGGCGTGAGTGGCAGACGCGCCCGGCGCGGAGCCTGATCCCGCGGCTGGCGCCGCGGGCGCCGTTCGCGGCGCGGCAGGAATTGCCGGATGAAAGCGAGGCGCCGAATGGGACTGCAGGAGCGGCCATCACGGAACGATGAGCAGCGGCAAGGGCCGGGGGGAGAGGGACGTGGCCTGTCGGAGCCGACGCTCATGGACCAGATCAGCCGGCTGGTGGCCGCGTGGGTGGTCGCGATCTCGCTTGGCACGGTCGCCAGTGCGGGCGGGTGCAATCACGTCGCCGATCTGGCGGCGCCCGGTGGTGGCGGCGGCGGTGGCGGCGGTGGCGGCGGGAACGGTGGTGTGCCGCCGCCAAGTGCGCCCACGACCGTCCGCAAGGAGGCGCCGCGGGCGCTGCTCGGCAGCAACCTGATCGCGCCCGGCACGGTGATCGGGCTGACGCCGAGCGAGATCGCGGCGGTGGCGGCGGCGGCGCCCGGGTCGCGGCTCGCGCGACTGCGCGACCAGGTGGTGGCGGCGGCGCGGCTCGGCGATCCGGTGCTGCAGATCGAGCCCGGCAAGCACCTGATCGATCGCAAGAGCAACAAGGACGTTCCCGCCGCGCAGGCGCTCGACCTCGGCTTCCTGATCCAGTGGAACGAGCTGATGGATGCGCTCGGGCTCGCGTACGCCCTGACCGGCGACGCGAAGTACGCGCAGCGCGTCGACGCCCACCTGCTGCCGTGGGCGAACTACTCGCCGCCGATGGGCGTCGGCCTCACGCAAGGCGGCGAACCCGGCATCTACCACCGCAACTTCTTCGGTTGCCTGCGGGCGGCCGAACACTGCCTGCCGGCGCTGACGGTCGGCGGGCGGCAGGCGGCGGTGAAGCTCGCCATGACCCTCCAGGATCGGATGGAGGACTGGTGGGCGCGGACGCCGTGGGAACGCGGCAACCATGCGGCGGCGACGGCCCAGACCGGGCTGCTCTGCGGGTTGCTGCTGCAGCGGGCAGCGGCGCTCGATCCGGCGCTGATCTCGCCGACGGCGGCGACGGCGCGGCTCGGGAAGTGGCTGAATGCCGGTGACGCACTGGCGGCGGAGACGCTGGTCGGTGGCGACCAGCGCGTCCCCGGGTTGATCGGCTTCGGCAAGCAGGCGCAGGTCGGGATCCTGACACCGGCGATGTTCCAGATCTACGTCGCGCGCTGGAATGCGAAGCAGACCCAGCTCGGCGCCAGCATGGACTTCCTCTACAAGCCGAAGGACACGCGCTTCAGCTACCACGCGCTGCTCTGCCACCACGTGCTGACCAGCTACTGGGCGGTGGTGCGCAACGGACTGGATCGCAGCGCTCTGGCCAAGGCGACGGAGACCCGCGAGGCGATCGGACTGCTGCTCGAGTTCGGGCGACCCTATTTCGAGCAGGGCAAGCTGCTGCCGGGCGCGAGCGGCAAGGTGCCGGTGCCGACGAAGGACGCGCGGACGCGCGAGATCGTGGCGATGGCCGCGCGCCTGTTCCCCGAGAAGGCGTGGCTCGAGAGCTGCCGGCTGAAGGGCGATCCCGTCCACTTCAGCGAGCTCTATGCGGAGGTGGCGAGCTTCCAGTGAGTGACGCAGGAGGCGGAGCGAGCGCGCGACCGTCCCTCGCGGCGCGGGTCGCGCGGGCGTGGCGGCGGCGGGTCTGGTTCCATGAGCTGCTCTGCCTCGCCCGGCGGGAGGTGGCGCTGCCGGTGCCGGCGGGCGGCGAGGAACTCGGCGCGCGGCTCGTGATGCGGCGAGCGACGGCGGCGGATGCGCCGCTGTGGCAGGAGTCGTGGGCGGCGAAGGTGCCGTGGTACCTCGAACGGCTGCGGGACCCGCAGCAGTTCTGCTGGCTCGGCCTCGTCGACGGCCGGCTCGCCGTGCACTGCTGGTATGCGCTCGGCCCCTACCGCGATCCGCAGCTGCGCCACACCTTCGACCCGGGCCCCGACGGCGCCTACTTCGGCGAAGGCTGGGTCCACGCGGACTTCCGCGTCGGCGGCCTCGCCACCGCCTTCAACCGCCGCATCTACGGCGAGGTGCTGCCGGCCTTCGGCGTGAAGCAGGTGCTCTGCTACTACGCGATCGACAACGTCCCCTCGGTCAAGCTGCAGGCGCGCTTCGGCTTCAAGGAAGTCGGCTGGCTCCACCACTGGCGCGTGCTCGGGCGCCACTTCTTCGCCAGCGCCCCGATGCCTGAAGGCCGTGAAAACGTCGCAGCGACGAATCTACGGTGAAAATGTCGCTGCGACGGGTTTACCGTCGGCGAGCTCCTCCATGACTGTCCCATCGACCGTCCCTTGGCCTCCACCCGTCACGCTGTCGGGCCGCCACGCCAGCCTGCTGCCGCTCGCCCGCGAGCACGCATCGGCGCTCGGCGAATCAACTACCTGATCGAGCTGCAGCCCGACCTGCCGGTCGATGACCTGGTCTACATGGCGCCCGCCTGCTCGGTGGCGGAGGCAGCTCGAGCGCTGGTGCCGTTCCTGAGGCGCAAGCAGATGGAGTGCGCCGCGGAAGTTGGCCAGTACTCGTTTCAATCGTCGCGGCTGCGGGGGCCCACCAAGTTCTGGTTGCTCACGCTCCACCCGCTGGCCGACGCGAGCGAGATCTATCCCGAGTTCCTCGACTTGCCGGCGCGTGGCTCGCTGCTCGAGTGGATCGACGATTGGTACACCTCGGCGAGCCACCCGCTCGACCGCACGTTCGGCAAGTGGAACAACGCGCTCCCGGCAATCCACCTCTTCGAGTCGGTGTTCGAGCAGGTGCACTTCAAGGCGTTCGGCGTCGACGGCGATTCCAAGCCGCAGCGCCACGGCGACTTCAACACCTGCCCGTTCTGGCGGCGCGACTTCTGGGACCCGGAAGGGATGGGACCCGTGTCGCCGGCGGGCTGAGTTGCAGGCCGGCGTGAGTCCCCGCGCCGCGGCGGTGACGAACTGGGACGGCTGGCACTGGATCAGCCGTTGGATCAGCCGCTGGATCGGCCGTTTCGCGGGCGTCAGTCGCCGGCGTAGCCGAGCTTCTCGAGCAGCGCCTTGGTGGCGGGGTCGAGGTTGACCGAAGGCGCGGCGCCCCGCTCGGCGGCGAGCTGGTCGACCTGGGTCTCGAGCGTGATGGCGATGGCAGCCGCTGCGGCTGCTTCGCGCGGGTCGCCGGCCGCCAGATCGCGCTGCTCCATCGGATCGGCGCGCGCGTCGAAACACTGCACCCGCTCGGCTCCGCCGTCGCGCGCGACGATCACGGTGCGCGAGCCATCCCGGAGCGCCAGCGCCGACGAGCCGCCCCACTCGACCGTCGCCAGCGCCACCCGATCGGTCGCACCGACATCGGCCTGGCCATTCCCGGCGTCCTCCGCCTCCTGCCGCCGGCGCAGCAGCGGCAGCAGCGACTCGCCATCCAGCACCAGCGCGTCGGGCGGCACCGCGAGCTCGAGCAGCTCGAGCAGCGTCGGCACCACATCGATCAGCCGCACCTGCGACGCCACCACCCGTCCCGCCGGCAACCGCTCCGGCGCGCACCAGATCAGCGGTACGTGGAGCAGCTCGCGGTGGAGCGAGTGGCCGTGGCCGAATCCGCCGTGATCGAAGAACTCCTCGCCATGGTCCGACGTCACGAGGACGACGGTCGACTCGAGCAGACCGCGCGCCTCGAGTGCCGCGATCACCTCCCCGACGGCGGCATCCGCGGTGCGGACGCAGGCGTCGTAGGTCGCGTTCAACGCGGCGAGCTCGGCCGCGGGCAGCGGCGGCGCCGCCCGGAACGGCAGGAACAGATGCGCCGCCCCTTCCGGCAACTCCATCTCGGCACGGGCGGCGCCATCGATCCGTTGTTCCGGCGCGGGCCGATAGGGCGCGTGGGTCTCCATCAGCTGCAGGTGCGCGAACCACGGCCGGCCCGCGCCGGCACCGGCCCCCTCGCCCGCCGCGTCCACGAACCGCAGCAGCTCCGCGACCAGCTCGGGCGCCCGCGGATCGTGGCGTGCTCCGCTCAGGTCGAACGGCAGCGACACCAGCGCCTCGTACCAGCGCCAGGGCGCTTCGGGCAGGCCGGCCGCCTCCACCCACGCGTCACGCAACCGCGCCAGCACGTGGAACCCGATCAGTGCCGCCGCCGGGCTGACCTGCGGCCCGACGTAGCGCTCGACGCCGCGACCAAAGCCGAAGGTCGGCGCGACGAAGGCGTTGGCGGAGAACAGGCCGGTGCGATAGCCAGCGGCCTGCAGCACCGCGGCGAGCGGCAGCTCTCCCGCCGGCAATCGCGCACCGAACGGCTCCATCCCGAGCCGCGGCGGCAACCGTCCGGTCAGCAGGCTCGCCACCGATGGCTTGGTGTAGGGCGCCGCCGCAAAGCACTCGGCGAATCGCACGCCGCGGGCCGCCAGCGCGTCGAGCTGCGGTGACGTCGCGGCGCCGTAGCCGTGACAACCGAGTCGGTCGGCGCGCAGCGTGTCGAGCACGATCAGCAGCACGTTCGGCCGCGCGTCGGCAACACCCGCACCGGCTCCACCCGCACGCGCGCCGTCACCGGGCCCGCCACCAGCGACGACCGCCGCGATCCACGGCACTGCCGCGCCGAGAACGACGGCGCCGACCGCCACCGGCACACGCAGCCACGGCACCGCCATCGCCGCACCCGCCAGCCGCTCGCACCACGGCAGCAGACCGCGCGCCACCACCGGCACGCCGATCAGCAGCAATGCGCCGTTCACGGCCAATCCCATCGGTGAGAGCGCGTCGCCGAGCCAGCCACGGTTGATCGGCCAGGCGATCGCGGCCACCGCCGCCAGCGCCGCACCCGCCGCCAGGTGCCATCCCGGCCGCCACACCCCCGGCCAGCGAACGGCGCCGACCCGCCGCACGGCAACCAGTACGACGCCCGTGGCGGCCCCGAGGACGCCGTAGAGGAGCGCGGCCGCCGGCAGCAGGCGCACGCCACCGATCGCGACCTCGTCCCGAACGACGCGGACCGCGGCCTCCGCCAGACCGAACGCTGCGGCGACCGCCGCCATCGCCGCCGCGACGCGCAGGAGCTCCCGGCCGAGCGACTGCCGCGACCGCCCCGCGAACGCCTGAACACGGGCCGCTGCCGGTGGCGCCGGCCGACGGTCGGTCATGACCGCGCGCCGAGCCTGGCGCGACCGGCGGCGATGGTCTCCGCACCGGCCCAGACGTAGGCGGTGCTGGCCCACGCCATCCCGCCGCCGAGCGCGAACAGCACCAGCAGGTCGCCGTCGGCGAACCGGCCGGCGCGCCGCGCCTCGTCCAGGGCAATCGGCACGCTGGCGCTCGAAGTGTTTCCGGTGTGGTCGATCGACAAGACGTAGCGCTCGAACGGCAGGCCACTGCAGGCACCGGCGTCCCGCAGGATGTTGAGGCTGGCGTGGTGCGGCACGACGTGGCGAACCTGGTCGAGGGTCAGTCCCGCCCGCGCAACCGCCTCGAGAAGGCACTCACGGGAGCGCCGGACGGCGAAGTCGTAGACCTCGCGGAACTCGTTCACCAGATGGTGCTCTCCGGCGGCGAGGCGCTCGGCGGTCAGCGGCCGTGCCGAGCCCCCCGCCGGCACGCGCAACGCATGGCCGGTGCGCCCGTCCGACCCGGCGAAGAACGAGCGGAACCCGTAGTGCTCGGCCACCGGCAGTTGCTCCAGCACCACCGCGCCCGCGCCGTCGGCGAACAGCCCGCTCATCCGGAAATCGCCCTTGTCGATCAGGTGGGTCATCTTCTCGGCGGAGACCACCAGCGCCCGCCGGTGGCCGGCGCGAGCCATCAGCGCGTCGGCAACCAGCAGCGCGTTCACGAAGCCGGGGCAGGCGTCCTGCAGCTGATGGAAGACCGCGTCGCTGTCCAACGCGACTTGCACCTTGCTGACCGAATGCGGAGCGACATGGTCGCTGGTCGCCGTCGACATGACGATCAGGTCGAGATCGCGACCCGTCAGCCCAGCGGCCTCGAGCGCGCGGCGGGCGGCGACGACGGCCATGTCGCCACTGCTCTCCCCCTCGGCCGACCAGTGCCGCGAAACGACGCCGTAGTGCCGGCGGATCCACTGGTCGAGGTCGCATCCCGCACGTTGCTGGTCGAAGTTGCGGACCAGCCCGGCCAGATCGCCGTTGGTGACGACGCGCCTGGGGAGGTAGCTGCCAGAGCCAGTCAGCAAGAGGGACACGGGCGACTCGACGGAGGAACCGGCCGCGCGAACGGCGCCACACCGGCGGCAGGGGCGATGAGCTTAGGTCGGTGGCCGACGTGAACGAGACGAGCGCAGCGGGAGTCGCCTCCGACGCTGCGCTCGTCAGCAGCCGACGCCGCCACAACGGCTGAGGTTCAGTCCGACGCGGCTTGGGTCAGAGCGCTCTCAGGATCGCTCGGCCTCTTCGACCTTCTCCTCCTTGTGGAGGGTGAACTCGAACTGGGTGTTGTTGGCGCTGAAGCGCAGGAAGCCGGTCTTGCACTCCGGGCACGGCCAGTCCAGCAGGGCCGACATGTTCGGGTTGTAGTGCGTCAGCAAGTTGTTGTTCTGATTGACGTAGCACTCGAACTGGCACTCTCGGTTGTCACACGAGAACTTGAGCAACGGCAGGTTGGTGTTCTTCAAAACCAGAGTCTCCCCAGAAGCGATCCTGAGCACGGAAGTCGGGTGGTCAGGAACCTCAACGGCGACGGTCAGGCAGGTGCGCGGCTTGTTGCGGAATCCGAACCTTCAGTCCATCGGCCGTTCCAAACGCGATCGGAACCGTACGAGCACTCGAAAAAGCTGTCAATCGGCCTTCGGTTCCTGATCGATTTCCGCACCTAAGTTTCCACGCGCTTTCAGTCTACGGCTTGAGGATGCCACGGGTTGGCGTGGCGCGCTCCCAGATCCATCGGGCGCCCCCTGCCCTCCTGTTCTGAAACAGCGCCATGCTGGGGTTGCCGCGTCTCCCCGCCGCTGGGCATCCGCGCTCGCCGGAAGGCCATGCGGATACCGGCGGAGCCGCGCGATCGCTGGCCCCCGAAGCCGGCACTGCGGCAGGGACGATCGCCCTGCGCGAGATCGAGGCCACCCGCTGACGGAGGTGCGCGCGTCCGGTGACTACTCGCGGTGCACCAGCGCGCGCTCGTTCTCGATGCCGTCGAGCACCTTCTGGGTGACGTCGCCGGTCGGGTACTTGCCGGTGAAGCAGGCGTTGCAGAACTGATTCAGTTCGGGGTTGCCCTCGCGCACCGATGCCTCGAGGTCGGCCAGATCCTGGTAGAGCACGCCGTCCGCGCCGATCTCGGCCGCGATCGCCGCGTCGCTCTTCCGCTCGCCCGAGCGCTCGCGCGCGATGAACTCGTTCTTCGTCGACATGTCGATGCCGTAGACGCACGGGTGCAGCAACTGCGGGGCGCAGCTCGCGAAGTAGACCTTGCGCGCGCCCGCCTCGCGCGCCATCTGCACGATCTCCTTGCTGGTGTTGCCGCGCACGATCGAGTCGTCGACGATGAGGACGTCCTTGTCCCTGAACTCGAGCTGGATGGCGTTCAGCTTGTGGCGGATCGACTTACGCCGCACCTTGTTGCCCGGCATGATGAACGTGCGACCGATGTAGCGATTCTTGACGAAGCCCTCGCGGTACTTGACGTTCAGCTTCTGCGCCATCGCCAGCGCCGCGTCGCGCGCCGACTCGGGCACCGGCATCACGACGTCGACCTCGATGCCGGACCGCTTCCATTTCTCGGCCAGGTGCTCGCCCATGCGCAGGCGCGACTTGTAGACCGAGACCTTGTCGAGGAACGAGTCGGGCCGCGCGAAGTAGACCCACTCGAACAGGCAGGGATGGTGCGGATCGGCGCGCACCTGGCGGCGCGTGACGGTGCCGTCCATGCGGATCACGATCGCCTCGCCCGCCTTGAGGCTCGAGGTGTGGTGGTAGTCGAGCAGGTCGAGCAGCACCGACTCGGAGGCGACGCAGAAGCTCTTCTTGCCGTCCGGCTCGACGCGCTCGCCGAGGATGATCGGCTTGATCCCCTTCGGGTCACGGAACGCGAACATCCCGAAACCCGAGATCATCCCCACCACCGAGTAGGCGCCCTTGCAGCGCTCGAAGACGGAATGGACCGCCTTGAAGACCGCGTCCTCGGTCGGGCGGGTGACGCCGGTCTGGCTCAGTGCATGGGCGAAGACCTGCAGGATCGCCTCGACGTCGCAGTTGCTGTCGACCAGGAAGCGGTCGCGCTCGGAGAGCTCCTTCTTCAGCTCGTAGAAGTTGGTGAGGTTGCCGTTGTGCGCCATGGCGATGCCGAACGGCGACTTCACCAGGAACGGCTGGGTGTCCTCGACGCTGCCGCCACCGACCGTCGGGTAGCGCACGTGGCCGATGCCGACGCTGCCGCGCAGCTTGGCCATCGTCTCCTCGCGGAAGACCTCGCGGACGAGGCCCATGCCGCGCTTCATGTGGAAGCGGCCGTTGTAGGTGCAGGCGCCAGCGGCGTCCTGGCCACGATGCTGGATCGAGACCAGTCCGTCGACGATCTCGCTGGCGATGTCGCGCTGCTTCGGGCCCAGCACCCCGATGAATCCGCACATGCCCACCCACCTCAGCCTGCCCGTTGCCGCGCCACCGGCCCGATCGCGGAGGGATCCCTCGCTCCACGGGCGGCGCGTGATCGGGGAGTCGACCGGTCGCGCACTATACGGGTACGGCGTGACGCGCTGGCGACCGCCTTGCCCCGGGGTTGTCCACGCGTGCTACTTTCCGCGGCGTGTACTTCACCGATCGCCAGCTGAAGCTTCTCGCCTTCCTGCATGCCCGCATCGAGGCGGACGGGAAGGCGCCGACCCTGAAGGAGATCGGGGAGCACTTCGGCTTCTCGCGCGTGACGGCGCTGCAGCACCTGCGCGCACTGGAGAAGAAGGGCTCGGTGCGACGGGTGAAGCACCGCTGGCGCTCGATCGAGCTCGATTGGAAGCCGACGTCGGAGAAACGCAGCGCCCGATTGCCGATCAGCGGTCGCCTGCAATCGGGTGGCCGGCTCGAGTACGGACAGCGCGGCGCCGAGTTCGACCCGGGCGACCTGATCCCCACCGAGCGGCACGGCCACGTCGTGCGCGTGGTTGGCGACCATCTCGCCGGCGAGGGCTTCGCCGACGGCGCACTGCTGGTCATCGAGCCGCGCGGCGCGCCGCGGGTCGGCGAACTGGTCCTGGCCGCTCTTCAGGATGGTCGCACCGTCATCCGGCGCTGGGAGGCGGGCGCCATCGAGGGCGCGCTGGTGCCCGTCGCCGGTCCGGTCGCCGCCGACCGCAGCGATCGCATCCCAGCGCGGCGCGCGCGCATCCTCGGCGTGGTGAGGGCGCAGGTGGTGCGGTACGGCGGGGACTGAGCGGGCATCGCATCCGCGCCCGCCGCCCGCGCGCCGCCTCAGGCGAACTCGATCTCGTTCTCGTGCAGCGACCGCTCGCAGAAGTGGCAGCGGAGCTTGAGCGGCGCCTTCGTGACCACGTGGAAGCGGCCGGTCACGCGCGGGTCCTGCGTGATGCAGGCGGGGTTCAGGCAGCGGATCAGGCCTTCGACCTGATCGGGCAGCGTCGGCCGGAACTTGCGCACGACCTTGAAGTCGCGGATCAGGGAGAAGGTCGCCTGCGGCGAGAGCAGCGCGACCTTGTTCATCTCGGCGTCGGTCAGCTCGCGCCCCTCGATCTTCAGGATGTCCTTCTTGCGGAGCTTGCTCGAGTCGAGGTTGACGCCGATCAGCACGGTGGCATCAGCGCCGACGCCGAGGATCTTGAGTGCCTTGAACGACGTCGCCGGGCCGAGGTGATCGATCACCGTGCCCGAGCGCAGCGCGCTCACCTGCATCTTGGCGCTGTCCGGTTTCACCTCGGTGGCTCCGCTCGCTCCCGCGGACTGCAGGGCGGGCGCGGGGTTCGCGGCCGCCGTCAGCACCCTCTTCGGCGCGCTCCCGGGGGCCATCTCAAGCCGCTCCGAGACAGAGTGCCAGGATCGCCTGGCGGACCACGACGCCGTTGTGCGCCTGGTCGAACCACGCCGCCCCGGGGTGCTGGTCGAGCGCCGCATGCACCTCGGTCACGCGCGGCAGCGGATGCATCAGGGTCACCTTCGGGCCGAACCGGGCGACGTTGTCCGGGGTCACCTGCCAGGCGTTGCGCACCCGCTCGTACTCGATGGCGTCGGCGAAGCGCTCCTTCTGGATCCGCGTCAGGTACAGCACGTCGACGTCCGCCGGCACCGCCGCCAACTCGTCGACGATGTGGTGCTCGGTGCCGGTCTCGCGCAGATCCGCGAGGAAGTCGTCCGGGAGTCGCAGTGTCGGCGGCGAGACCAGCCACAGCCGGGCGTCGAAGTGCGACAGGCTGCGGATCAGTGAGTGGACGGTGCGCCCGTACTTGAGGTCGCCGACGAAGGCGACCTTCAACCCCTCGATCCGGCCGCAGCGCTGCCGCAGCGTGTAGAGATCGAGCAGCGTCTGGGTCGGGTGCTGGTTGCTGCCGTCGCCGCCGTTGATGACCGGCAGCTTGGTCGCCTCGGCCGCGAGCCGTGCCGACCCCTCGGCCGGGTGGCGGATCACCATCACGTCGCAGTACCCCTCGGCGACGCGGATCGTGTCCCAGAGCGACTCGCCCTTGCTGATCGAGGTGGAGATCGCATCGGCGAAGCCGATCGTCGCGCCGCCGAGCCGCTTCATCGCCGCGTCGAAGGAGAGGCGCGTGCGCGTCGATGGCTCGAAGAAGAGGTTGGCGAGGACCTTGCCCCCGAGCAGCGGCTTCGTTTTCTTCTCGAAGGCGCGGCAGCGATCGAGGATGGCGCGGATCTCGGCGGGACCGAAGTCGCGCATCGAGATCACGTCGCGCCCGAGCAGGGGGTTCTTCTTCATGCCCTGAGGCGGCTCCGCACGGGAGAGTCGCCGCGGAGATTAGCAGTCGGCTACGCCTGCGCCGCAGGCGCCGGCGGCGCCGAGAACCGCGACAGCAGCCAGCCGACCCCCATCACCACGGCGAAGCCGATCAGGTTGAACCACATGAACTCGATGGTGACCGGCACCCAGGCGTCGCGCGCCGCGGCGCCGAACCAGCCGGCGATGTCGCGCTGGACCTCGGGCCGCTTCGACAGCTCCCCGACCGCCACGACGACGAGGATGCCGCTGGCCATCGACCAAGCGCCGACCGAACCGCGGGCGCGCGGCACCAGGCGGCCGAGGATGAACACGCCGAACATGCTGCCGTAGACCACCGAGCCGATGCGGTTGACCTGCTCGATGATCGGGATGTCGCCCATCCAGAACGCCGCGATCGTGGCCAGCGCGCCCCATGCCAGCGTCGCGATCCGCGAGGCCCGCACCACCTCGGCCTGGGTCGCCGGCGTCCGGCGGATCAGCGCCCAGACATCGAGCACCGACGAGGTCGCCAGCGAGTTGAGCGGCGCGACGAGGCTCGACATCGCCGCGGCGAAGATCGCCGCGAGCACCAGCCCGGCCAATCCGACCGGCACCTCGGTGCGCAGGAAGTGGGTGAAGACGTAGTCGGAGTCGGTCGCTCCGGGCTTCGACACTCCCGCGGCCGCCAGCAGCTTCGGCCCCTCGAGGCGCAGCGCCGCCAGCGCACGATCGGCCGCGCGCAGTCGCGCCAGCGGGTCAGCCAGCACGGCAGCGCCGGCCTCGGCGCCGCCTTCGCGCGCGGTGGCGAAATCGGCGGCCGCCAGCCGCCGCTGCTCCTGCAGGGCGTCGTGACGCTCCTGCAGGATCGAGAGTTCACCGCGCAGCCGCTCCCCCTCCGCCTGCTCTTCCGGCGTGCCGTGCTCCGCCTGCTTCAGCAACATCGCCTCGAGCTGCGGCGCACGGAAGAACGCCGGCTCCGGCCGGAAGGCGTAGTGCCCCCACACCAGCACGCCGAGCAGCAGGATCACGAACTGCATCGGCACCTTGGCGAACCCGGAGACCAGCAGGCTCTTCCGGCTCTGCTCGACGCTGCTGCCGGCGAGATAGCGTTGCACCTGCTCCTGGTCGGCGCCGAAGTAGCCGAGGAAGAGGAAGAAGCCGCCGAGCAGGCCGGACAGCAGGTTGTACTTGTCCGCCAGCGCCTCGCGCCACGTCGTCGGCCAGTGGAACGTGTCGAGCTTGCCGCTGGCGCCGGCCATCTCGAGCACGCCGCCGATGCCCACGTCGTCCGGCAACTTCCACCACGCGACGCCGATGCAGGCGAAGATGCCGAGCATCATGACCAGCATCTGCTTCGCGTCGGTCACGATCACGGCGGTCGCGCCGCCGATGCAGGTGTAGAGCGTGCAGAGCAGCCCCATCGCGGTGATGCTCTGCCACTGCGGAATGCCGAGTCCCGAGGCCAGCACGACGCTCGGCGCGTAGAGCACGGTGCCCACCGCCAGCGCGCGCGAGACGAGAAAGATGACGCTCGCGAGCAGACGGGTCGAGCGGTCGAAGCGCCGCTCCAGCCACTCGTAGGCGGTGAAGACTCCCGACCGGTGGAACCACGGCACCACCGTCGCGCAGAGCACGACCATCGCGAACGGCACCGCCAGGTAGAAGTGCAGGAACTTCATCCCGTCGCGGAAGCCCTGCCCGGTGGTCGAGATCAGCGTGATGGCGCTGGCCTGCGTCGCCATCACCGAGAGCCCCATCGACCACCAGCGCATGCGCCGGCCCGCCAGCAGGTAGTCCTTGGCGTCGTGGACATTGCGGCCGCGCCGCGCCCCGTCCCACACGATGTAGACGAGGAACGCCACCAGCACCAGCAGGTCGAGGGTCCGCATCAGAAGGCGTAGCTCCGCGCGAACCACCAGAGGAGCGCCAAGGTGAGCACGCCCCAGGCCAGCGCGCGCGCCATCGCCTGCCGCGAGCGCGCCTCGCCCGCCGCGTCGTCGTCGTTCGTCTCGCTCATGCGAGCAGTTCCTCCGCGCGCGCCACCGTCGCCTCGAGCCGACGGTCGGTCTCGTCGCAGAGGTGCGCAAGCTCCTCTTCGCTGGCGCGCCGCGCCACCGTCAGCGGTTCGCCGGTGGCGACGCCGACGCGCGCAAAGGGCGCCGGCAGCATGAAGCGGTCCCAGCTCTTCAGCCGGCGGCTCGGTCGCGCGCTGAACGCGATCGGCACCACCGGCCAGCCGATGGCGCCGGCGAGGAACAGCGCGCCCGGCTTGGTCCGGTGGTAGGGACCCTTCGGTCCGTCGGGTGTCAGCGCGATGTCGCCGGTGTCCCGCCGCGCGAACTCGATCATCCCGCGCAACAGGTTGGCGCCGTGTCGCGTGCTCGAGCCGCGGATCGGTTTGAAGCCGAAGCGCCGGGCGATGCGCGCGCCGATCTCGCCGTCGCGGTGCTCGGAGGAGCCGATGCTGATGCCGAGTCCGCGGTAGAGGTGGCACGGGACGAGCACGCTGCCATGCCAGAGCACGTAGACGAACCGCTGCGTCCGGTCGCGCCGGAGCGGGTCGAGTTCGGGCGGGACCACGCTGCGCACGCGCCACGTCGCGGCCCATGCGCGCAGCAGGATCGACGCGGCCGGCGGCAGCCATGCCGGGATCGGCCGCATCGGCGGCGCCGCGGCCGTCACTGCGGATGCATCCGGTCGAAGTCGCGCACTGCGAACCAGCAGAGGATCGCGCCGCCGAGCGCGAGCGCGAACCACGGCAGCGCCTGGAACAGCGCGAAGACGATCACCCCGAGCCCGATCAGCAGCGTCACCCGCTGCCCGAGCGTGCCGGCTCCCATCACCGCGAGGACGCGCGCCATCGACATCGTCGCGAGCGACGATTTCCACCGGCCGAAGCTGCCGAAGAGACCCATCACTCGCGCTTTCCACCGCCCTCCGGACGAGCGCCGGCCGGCCGCGCCTGCACCGGAAACGAACGCGGGGGACCGGCCGCTCGGCCGATCCCCCACTCTAAGTGCATGCTTCGACCGGATCGAACCGTCGGTTGCCGGCGCCGTCGCCGGAGCCGTCGCTCAACCGCGCTGGACGATGTCGTCGCCGGCGCCCTTGTCGTCGATCCCGTTCGGGCCGAACGACCAGATCGTGTAGTGGTCCTTGCCGTCCGTGATGTACGCGTAGGCGTTGCCCCACGGGTCCTTCGTGATAGTCGCGCCGTTCAGGAAGCCTTCGGGGTACTCGGGCTTCGGCTGCGCCAGCGTGTCGAGCGTCGCCGGCGGTGCGCCGTACTCGATCATGTAGACGGTGATCGCGGTCGAGAACCTGGCGAAGTCACCGCGCACCGCATCGGCCGGGCTCTTCGCGACTGCGACCGGCTGCTCCGGTGGCGGGATCCCGACGGGGTTCATGCCGCCGACGCTCGTCGTGCGAGCGGTGCCCACCGCCGCGGTAACGCCCGCGGCCAAGGCGGCTCCGCCGATCATCGTCTCGGCGCCGAACGGACCGCGGCTCACGGTGACCCGGCCGTTGCCCGCCGCGTAGCTCAGCGACACTGAACCGAACAGGTGCTTCGAGATCACCTCGGCCGAAGGCAGCAGCGACAGGTCGATCGGCAGCTCCGCGCCGGCGCCCGACATGCCGAGCACCATCGGGATGATGCCGAGCAGCGAGCTGTAGGTGTTCTCGAAGTTCGCCGCGGTGTCGCTGTACGCGAGGCTGGTGAGCACCGCGCCCTGCGGCGGCTCGACGAAGTGCTTGGTGAAGTCGACGCGCGCCAGGATGTTCTCGGCCGGCGGCGCGGCGCGGGCATCCAGCGCCTTCTTCAGCGCCTTGGTCGAAGTCGAGAACCAGAACTTGCCGTCATGGATGGTCCAGGTCGGCGAGATCTGACCGGCCATCATCGCCGCCGGTCCGAGCGCGGTCGGGTCGAGCACGCGCAGCTTCGCCCCACCGTGCGTCTGCTCCTTGAAGTTCACCGGGTAGTTCGCCAGCTGGCCGGGCAGCGCGAAGAGGTGCTGCAGCGACTTCTCGAGCCCCTCCGGATTCGGCGTCTCGATCCAGAAGATCGAGTCGCCGCCGGCGCTCAGCATCGAGCCCATGCCGGGCACGGTCAGGTTCATCGTGCGACCCGACAGCGCGCCGATCAGGTCGCGCCGGATGTCCCACTTCGGATTGCCCTGCTCGTCGGCGCCGGCCACCAGCGTCTCGACGTTGCGGATCGCCGCCATCGCCTCGGCGTGCAGCTCGGGCGACGCCTTCTGCAGCGTGCCCATCACCATGTCCCACAACGCGCTCACGTCGAAGTGACCGAGCGAGAAGCTGAGCGCATTCTTCGGCACCGACTTGAGCAGTTCGCGGTCGATCGGCTGCGGCTTCGACAGGCTGGCGATGCCGCCGGCGTCGGCATCCACCTCGGTGTAGTCCAGCGTCATCGAGACGCCGTCCTGCCGGGTCATGCGGCTCAGCGCCGCGCCGAACGCGTCGAAGTTGAACTGCTCGAGCGCCGCGTTGACCAGGCTCATCACCTGCTGCGCGTCCTTGTCGTCGGGATTCGCCGCGGCGCCGATCGCGACGCCGTCACGCAGCACCTGCATCAGGCGACCGACATGGGCGTACACCGTGAGGTCACCCTTCACCGGCGAACCGATCGCGGCCGCACCGCGGCCCATCTCCGGACTCGTCGCCAGCGACGGCGCCCCGCCCTTCGCGCAGCGGGCCATCGCCGCCAGCGAGCGTTCGGACAGCGACAGCACGCTGACGCCGCCGATGTTCGCGAAGCACAGCGCGAACGGTGCGTCCTTGGCCTTGAGCCGCTCGACCGAGACGCCATCGACCGTGATCGTGTCCAGCGTGAGCTGGTCGCCGCCCTGCGCCGACGCGAGGGAGACGATCACCTGCTTCAGCATCCCGATCAGGTCATGGCTGCCGCGCGGCTCGAGCCCGACCACGATGCCGAGGTCGAGCTTGCTCGGATCCTGCAGGATCTCGCGCGGGAACTGGATGTGGGTGATCGCGAAGAAGCCGCGCCCGAACGGCGCGCTCTTCAGCTTCTCGATGTCGAGGTCGACGCCGGCCAGCGCCGGCTGCTGCTTGGCCATCGCCACGCCCATGTCGACCATCTGCTTCAGCTGCGTCATCGGCTGGGCGAGGAACTCGGTGACTTCAGCCTCGCCGAAGATCCGGCCCACCGGCGAGTCGGCGGCGCCGGCGCGCATCGCATCGACGTCGTCCGTGCCCATGAACAGCACGGTGTCGGGCGGGAGCAGGGCCTCCGGTCGCGCGGCGCCCTGCGCCGGCGCCACCGCCGGGAGGAAGACCACGCCGGCGATCACGAGCAGTCGGCGGAGCATCGATCTCTCCAAGAAAGGGCGCGCGACGCTCTCCGGCGCCGCGTTCCCGGGTCATTTCGTTCGTCAGTCGGTCGCGCCCGACGCTGCAACGGGCAGTCGATTCCAAGCCGGGGGCCAACCGCAGACCGTCGGGCAATGCAAAGTCGGTGCCGGGAAGGCCTCAGGGCGCCAGCGCGCCGTCAGCCGCCGCAACGAGTCGGGCCAGTGCCGAGTTGGCACGAACCCGTCACGCCACGCCGTTCCGGGCCTTCGGCGAAAACCGGAGCGCCTCGACACCGACCGAGCCGGTACCGAGGCGCCCGCGCCGCGCGCGACCGGGATCCGCCAGCGCGGGCCGGTCGCATCGCATCTCAGCCCTGGATCCCCGCGACGTGCGCGTCGAAGTCCTTCTGGCCGTCCTTGCCGAGGATCGTCTCGAGCTTCAGGAAGTCCTTGAGCAGCCCCTTGTCCTTCGGCTTCTTGAAGCCCTCGACCACCTTGGCCCACTGCTCCTCGACCTTCTTCGACTTCTGGCCGCTCACCAGCAGCCCGATGATCGCGCCGCTCTGCAGGAGCGACTGGCGCGTCGGCTGGAACGGATCGAAGTAGGTCTTGAGGTCGATCGCGCCGCCCTCCTTCATCAGCGTGTCGAGCGTCCACTTGCCCCACGCCTTGTTGTCGGCCTCGCGACCCATCGCGACCCAGTAGCGCTCGCAGTACGAGGCGACGGCGTAGGCGAACCACGGCGACGGCGGCTCGACGTACTGCAGGTTGCGGACCGCGGCGCAGGCCACGGCGAAGCGGCAGTGGCCGAGCGAGAAGTTGTCGTTGGCGGTGTCGTTGCCCTGCTGCAGCACTTCGTAGATCGTGACGCCCGCCAGCCGACCGCTGTTCGGATCGGAGAGCATGAACGACGACCAGTTCGACGACATCGTCGCGTCGGTGCCGTCGCCGACCTGGTTGCCGAGCTGCGAGTAGTCGGCGAGGTCCTTGACCATGATCAGGCCGATCTTCTCGACGTCGCCGGCCTTGGGCAGCGGCAAGCCCATGATCTCGTGGACCTTGCGCACGGTCGCGTCGGCGTGCATCAGCGCGGTCTTGCCGAACTTGTAGGTGCAGGTGGTCGTCAGCGCGACGTACTCGCCTTCCAGCACCCACGGGTTGGTGAAGTCGGCGTGGACCTTGTTGGCCTCATCCTCCTTCAGCCACTTGTCGCCGACCTTGAACTCGCCCGCACGATGGTGCTCCATGTCCTCCTTGGAGAGCCACACGCCGTCGACGAGCTCCATGCCCCTCTCGAGGCGCTCCTTCTGCTCAGGCGTCACCCACTTCACGCCCTCGGCGCCCTCGTACTTGACCAGCCCTTTCTCGAGCTTCTCGAAATCCTCGGCCGGGACCCACTGGTCCTTCCACTTCTTCAGGCCCTTCGCCGCCATCGAAGCCTCTTCGGCCTTCGCCTTCTCGCGGTCGATCTCGCGCTTGGTCAGCCACTTGTCGTTGAACTTCTCGTAACCGAGCAGCGCCCGCGCCTCGGCGTGGTCGGTGTTCACCTTGATGACGTCGCGCAGCAGGCGCTTGCTGTCGGTCTTCAGGTTGTTCTGCTCGGCCCACAGCGCGAGCTGGAACAACGCATTGGCGTCCTTCTTGTCGATCGCAGCGAGCTTCTTCTCGAGCTCCGCCTTCGCGTCCTGCGCCACCGCAACGGCGGCGCGGACCGGCGCGGGGGTCACGCTGCCGAAAGCGGCGACCCCGACGCAACCTGCAAGGAACCAGCGCGACGAAAACTTGGTGACCATGGTCCGTGTGACCTCAGGGAACCTCTGCCGAGGAGGGGTGCTCGACCTCGGATGGGGGGGGCGAGCTTTGCGTCCATGCACGAAACGCTCAAGGGTGTAGTTCCGCGAGGCGGTCCGCCGGGCGACCTTCAGCCGGCCGCGGCGGCTGCACTCCGGTCAGCGCGCCCGGCCCGCCGCGACCGCGCTCCGGTGGGGACACGGCGGGTGGCGGAGCTGCCGCCCGTGGTGCTGGCGATGGCGGCTCCTCAGGCGCCGACGGCGCGTGACGCGAGACCG